>ENA-ORBV01002488-ORBV01002488.1-microbial-mat-metagenome-genome-assembly--contig:-NODE-2488-length-38705-cov-8.444237_pt1 | contig 38705 bp, 38 predicted proteins | sample MGYA00237777_ERZ505514 | MGnify/ENA primary metagenome ERZ505514 (study PRJEB26160, sample SAMN06269048) | microbial mat metagenome | isolation source: Oligotrophic lake microbial mat | place... | reverse complement strand
TTCAAGCAGAAGACGGCATACGAGATTCGCCTTAGTCTCGTGGGCTCGGAGATGTGTATAAGAGACAGCAGGAGGGCTGAGCTTAGCCCCCAAGCGACCAGCCGCCCAAGGGCTTGCAGGTAACCGGAGATAATAACGTATCCAACCCAATTCCCCGAGGTACGGCGCTGCTTTTTTCAGCAGTGGCGGCCCGCGCCGACCGCCCCACCAGGGCCCCGCAAAAGATGGCACTGACCCCTGAAGACGTGAGCCGCATCGCGCACCTGGCGCGACTGGACCTGTCCACCGCCGAACAGGCGCAGATGCTGGTGCAGCTGAACGGCTTTTTCGGCATCGTCGAGCAAATGGGCGCGGTGGACACCCGCGGCGTCGAGCCTCTGTACACCCCGTTGTCGGCGGTGCAGGACGTGCAGTTGCGGCTGCGCGAGGACGTGGTCAGCGAGCAGGTGGACCGCGCCGCCAACCAGCGCAGCGCACCGGCGGTGGAAAACGGCCTGTTCCTGGTGCCCAAGGTGATTGAATGAGCGGCGACGTGCACACCCTGGGCGTGGCGGCTTTGGCGCGCGCGCTGCAGTCGGGTCGGTTGTCCAGCGTCGAGGCCACGCAGGCGCTGCTGGCGGGCACAGCCCGGCATGCCGAACTGGGCACATTCCTTGTTACCAATGAAGCCAAGGCGATGCAGCAGGCGCAAGCCGCCGACGCCCGCCGCGCACGTGGCGAAGCCGGGCCGCTGACTGGCGTGCCGCTGGCGCACAAGGACATCTTCGTCACCGACTTCGCCAGAACCGGCCTGCCGTCCACCGCCGGCTCCAAGATGCTGGCCGGCTACCAGAGCCCCTTTGACGCCACCGTGGTGGCCAGGCTGCATGACGCCGGCACGGTGACCCTGGGCAAGCTGAATTGCGACGAATTTGCCATGGGATCGGCCAACGAAAACAGCGCTTTCGGCCCGGTGAAGAACCCCTGGGACCTGCAGCGTGTGCCGGGCGGCTCGTCGGGCGGCAGCGCCGCAGCCGTGGCGGCGCGCCTGGTGCCGGCGGCCACGGGCACCGACACCGGCGGCTCCATCCGCCAACCGGCCAGCTTCGTGGGCGTCACGGGCATCAAGCCCACCTACGGGGTGTGCAGCCGCTACGGCATGGTGGCTTTTGCGTCCAGCCTGGACCAGGCCGGCCCCATGGCCCGCAGCGCCGAAGACTGCGCGCTGCTGCTGTCGGCCATGAGCGGCTTCGACGCCCGCGACGCCACCAGCGCCCAACGCCCGCCGCAGGACTTTGCTGCCGCCATGCACACGCCGCGCGCCAGCGCCTCCGCCGCCCGACCTTTGCTGGGCCTGCGCATCGGTTTGCCCAAGGAATTTTTTCCCGCCGCGCTGGCAGCCGACGTCGAAGGCGCTGTGCGCGGTGCGCTGGCTGAACTGGAAAATCTGGGCGCCACGCTGGTGGACGTGAGCCTGCCACGCACCGAGTTGTCGATTCCCGTCTACTACATCATCGCGCCGGCCGAGGCCAGCTCCAACCTGAGCCGCTTCGATGGCGTCAAGTTCGGCCACCGCGCCGAGCATTACGCCGACCTGATGGACATGTACAAAAAGTCGCGTGCGCAAGGTTTCGGGCCCGAGGTCAAGCGCCGCATCATGATCGGCACCTACGTGCTCAGCCACGGCTACTACGACGCCTACTACGTGCAGGCGCAGAAGCTGCGCCGCATGATCGCCGATGACTTCCAGGCCTGCTTCCAGCGCTGCGACCTCATTGCCGGCCCGGTGGCGCCCACGGTGGCCTGGAAGCTGGGCGAGCAGGGCGACGACCCGCTGCAGGCCTACCTGGCCGACATCTTCACGCTGCCGGCCAGCCTGGCCGGGTTGCCGGGCATGAGCGTGCCGGCCGGATTTGGTGCAGCGGGCATGCCGGTGGGCCTGCAGCTCATTGGCAACTATTTCGAAGAAGGTGCCTTGCTGCATGCCGCCCATGCGCTGCAGCAAGCCACCGACCACCACACGCGCGTCCCTTCAGGCTATTGAAATGAAGCCCCCAAGCTCACTGCGTTCGCGGCCCCCCGAGGGGGCGCTCATGTGCTTCGGAACGGCCGCGCGGACCTGACATGCCCACCCCAATTCCCAGCCCGCTGGTGCGCGGTTACGAAGTTGTCATCGGCTTTGAGACCCACACCCAGCTGTCCACCGCCAGCAAGATCTTCAGCGGCGCCGGTACGCAGTTTGGCGCCGAGCCCAACACGCAGGCCTGCGCAGTGGACCTGGCTCTGCCCGGCACGCTGCCGGTGATGAACCGCGGCGCGGTCGAGCGGGCCATCCGCCTGGGCCTGGCGGTGGGCGCGCGTGTGGCGCCGCTGTCCATCTTTGCGCGCAAGAACTACTTCTATCCGGACCTGCCCAAGGGTTACCAGATCAGCCAGTACGAAATCCCGGTGGTGCAGGGTGGTTGTGTCGAGTTCATGCTCGACGGTGTGCAGCGCAGCGTGCGCCTGACCCGCGCGCATCTGGAAGAAGATGCGGGCAAGAGCCTGCACGAAGACTTTGCGGGCCAGACCGGCATCGACCTGAACCGCGCCGGAACGCCGCTGCTGGAAATCGTTTCCGAGCCCGACATGCGCAGCAGCGCCGAGGCGGTGGAGTACGCCAAGGCGCTGCACGCGCTGGTGGTGTGGCTGGGCATCTGCGACGGCAACATGCAGGAGGGCAGCTTCCGCTGCGACGCCAACGTCAGCGTGCGCAAGCCCGGCGCGATGCTCGGCACGCGGCGCGAGATCAAGAACCTGAACAGCTTCCGCAACCTGGCCCAGGCCATCGACTTCGAGGTGCAGTGGCAGATCGACCGCGTCGAAGACGGCCTGCCCATCGAGCAGGCCACGGTGCTGTTCAACCCCGACACCGGCGAGACCCGCGCGATGCGCAGCAAGGAAGACGCGCAGGACTACCGCTACTTTCCCGACCCCGATCTGCCGCCACTGGTGATAGCGGCTGAGTGGATCGAAGCGGTTCGGGCCACCATGCCCGAACTGCCGGCAGCCATGGCGCGCCGCTTTGAAGCGCAGGACGGCTTGCCCGCCTACGACGCCGCCATGATGACGCAGAGCCTGGCCACGGCCCGCTACTACGAAGTGGTGCGCGATGGGTCGGGGCAGGCCAAGCTGGCCGCCAACTGGATCATGGGTGAGGTCAGCAAGCGCCTGAATTCGGAATCGGCGGACATCGGTGCCGTGGCGCTGTTGCCCACCACGCTGGCCGCGCTGATCCGCCGCGTGGCCGACGGCACCGTGTCGCACAACGGCGCGCGCCAGGTCTTCGACACGCTGTGGGCCGGCGACACCGCTGATGTGGATGCCGTCATCGAAGCCAAGGGCCTGAAGCAGATGAACGACAGCGCTACGCTCGAAGCCATCGTTGACGCGGTCATCGCAGCCAACGACAAGAGCGTGGCCGAGTTCCGCGCCGGCAAGGACAAGGCCTTCAACGCGCTGGTGGGCCAGGTCATGAAGGCCAGCAAAGGCAAGGCCAACCCGGCCCAGGCCGGTGAGTTGCTGCGCAGGCGCCTGACGGGCGTCTAGACCCGCGCCAGGCGCTCGGCGGGACTCAGCGCGAAACCGGCTTGGCCGCTGGCCGCGCCACCGCCGCCGGTGCAGCAATGGGCCCCAAGGAACCCGGCTGCAAACCGCTCCACAAGCGGCGCAGGCGTTCCAGTTCGTTGTCGTAGATCTTGTTGATGCGCACCAGCTCGGCCTCTTGGTTGGCACCCGCCGATCGCTGCGCTTCCATCGAGGTTTCGTTGGCTTCCAGCGCGGCCTTCAACTTGGCCGGCATCGTGCGGCCCTGGTAGAACTCGGCTTCGTCCTTCAACGGTTTGCGTTCGCGCTCCAGTTCGCGCAGCCGGATCTCGCTGGCCTTCATGGCCAGGCGCACGGTGTCGGCCGAGGCTTCGCGTGCCCGGTTGTGTGCGGCTTCGTCGGGAAAGCGGGCCACCAGGTTGCGGTCGCGCCGCACGGCATCGGCCTGCGCGGCGCGGGCTTCGGCGGCGGCACGGTCGCGCGCCTCTTGCAAGGCCCGCTCTTCGGCGGTCATCGTGGGCGGCAACACGGCACGCAATGAACCGTCGCGGTTGAGCAGCTGCTGTTCGCGGTGTGAACACTCGGCGATCGGCCGGTCGGCCGTCAGGCGCCGACCCTGGCTGTCGATGCAGGTGTAGATGCCAGAGGCCGGTTTCGTGGGCTGCGCCAGCGCGGCCCAGGGCAAGGCTGCGGCCATGCAGGCCAACAGGGCCGGGCCCAGGCCCTGGGTCACCCGGGCAGCCAGATCAGACGCCATAACGGTCGCGGTAGGCCTGCACCGGCGCAGCGTGCGCCGCCAACTCGGGCGCGGCACCGCCTTGCAGCAAGCTCAGCAGGTCGGCCAACGTGGCCACCGCCACCACCGGCAGCCCGAGCTGCTGTTTGACGAACTGCACCGCGCTCCAGGCGGCGTCCTGCCCACCGTCGGTGGCGCGTTCCTGACGGTCCAGCGCAATGGCCACGCCACAAGGCGTGGCGCCGGCTGACTGGATCATGTGGATCGATTCGCGCACCGAGGTTCCTGCAGAAATGACATCGTCAATGATCAGAACGCGGCCGCGCACCGGCGCGCCGACAAGGGTGCCACCTTCGCCGTGGTCCTTGGCTTCCTTGCGGTTGTAGGCAAAGGGCACGTTGCGGCCCTGGCGCGCCAGTTCCACCGCCACCGCCGAAGCCAGCGTGATGCCCTTGTAGGCCGGGCCGAACAGCATGTCGAAGGCCAGCTCGCCACGGGCTTCGGCCCGCAGCAGGCGGCGTGCATAAAATTCCGCCAGGCGACCGAGTTTGGCGCCGTCGTCAAACAGGCCGGCATTGAAGAAGTAGGGCGACAGGCGCCCGGCCTTGGTCTTGAATTCACCAAAGCGCAGAACGCCTGCGTCCACCGCAAACTGAACGAAGGCCTGCGCCAGCGGGCTTGTGTCGGCGGTGCTCATGTTCAGCAGGGGGTTTCCTTGGCTTTCAAGCTTGTCACGCTCAATGTCAACGGCATCCGGTCAGCGGCCAGGAAAGGCCTGCTCGAGTGGGCCCAAAGCGTGTCGCCAGATTGTATGGGCGTGCAGGAGATCAAGGCCCAGGCCGACGACGTGAAGGGCAGCCTGGACCGCGTGGGTGCGCTGCAGGGCCACTTTCACTTTGCGCAGAAGAAGGGTTACTCGGGCGTCGGCCTGTTCACCCGGCACGAGCCCAGCGAACTGATCACGGGCTTTGGCAGCAAGGAATTCGACGCCGAAGGCCGCTGGGTCGAGGCCCGCTTCGACACCACGTCGTCGCGCCGCGGTTTCAGCAAGTTCAGCGTCATCAGCTGCTACTTTCCCAGCGGCAGCAGCAGCGAAGAGCGCCAGACCGCCAAGTTCCGTTTCCTGGCGCGCATGTACCCGCACCTGGCCCGACTGAAGGCCGAACGTGAGTTCATCCTGGTGGGCGACGTGAACATCGCGCACCACGAGATCGACTTGAAGAACTGGAAGGGCAACCTCAAGAACAGCGGCTTCACGCCGGACGAGCGTGCCTGGGTGACCAAGCTGCTGGGCCGGGGTGGCCTGGTGGACGTTTTTCGCACGCTGAACGCGACCCCGGACCAGTACACCTGGTGGAGCAGCCGCGGCCAGGCCTGGGCCAAGAACGTGGGTTGGCGCATCGACTACCACCTGGCGACGCCGGGCGTGGCTGCGCTGGCGCGCCAGGCGTCCATCTACCTGGACCAGCGCTTCAGCGACCACGCGCCGCTGACCATCGACTATGACTTCAAGATTTGAGGCTGATGTGAACGATCTGCGCGCCGCCGACGGCACCCGACTGCACCTGCACCGCTGGCCGGCGCCAGGCGCCGTGCGGGGCACGGTGCAGATCGTGCATGGCCTTGGCGAACACATCGGGCGCTACGCCGCTGTCGCTGAAGCACTGAACCAGGCCGGCTGGCATGCGGTGGGCCACGACCAGCGGGGCCACGGCCGCAGCGAAGGCACACGCGGCACCCTGCCTTCGGCCACGGCGCTGCTGGAAGACCTGGCGCTGGTGATGGACCGGCTGCGCGTGTCGGGCCCTCACGTGCTGCTGGGCCACAGCATGGGTGGCCTGGTGGCTGCGCGTTTTGTCGCCGAGGGCCTGGCAGCGCAGCCGCGGGCCTGGTACCGGGATGTCGATGCCCTGGTGCTCAGTTCGCCGGCACTTGACCCTGGCATGAACGCCGTGCAGCGCTTGATGCTGTCGGTGCTGGGCCCGCTGGCGCCTGATTTGGCATTGGGCAACGGCTTGCAGCCCGGCTGGATCAGCCGCGACCCAGCGGTGGTCAAGGCTTACGTCGATGACCCGCTGGTGCATGACCGCGTGACGCCGCGTCTGGTGCGTTTCATCGTCGATGGCGGCCGCGAGGTGCTGGCGCAGGCGCCGCACTGGCAAACGCCCACGCTGCTGATGTGGGCCGGCGCCGACCGCTGCGTGGCCCCGCATGGCAGTGCTGCGCTGGCGGCGGCAGCGCCGCCCGCAGTGCTCAGCGCGCAGGCGTATCCTGGACTTTTCCACGAGATATTCAACGAGCCCGAAAGCGCACAAGTCCTGGCGCGGCTGACCACTTGGTTGCAGCGCTTTGCCGTGCCGACCCTTTGAGGAAACCCCATGAACGCACCCACCCGCACACCCGAAGCTGCCGCCCTGACCCGCATCGCCGCCTATGCCGACGAAGCCTGGGACCAGCGCATCGTGCCGGCACTCACCGACTACATCGCGGTGCCGGCCAAGAGCCCGATGTTCGACGCCAAGTGGGCCGAGCACGGCCTCATCGACCGCGTGGTGCGCGAAGCCGCGGCCTGGGTCGAAGGGCGCCAAGTGGCGGGCCTGACGCTGGAGGTGGTGCGCATCGAAGGCCGCACGCCGGTGATCTTCTTCGACATCCCGGCCACCAAGGCAGGCAGCACCGACACCGTGCTGATGTACGGCCATCTGGACAAGCAGCCCGAATTCAACGGTTGGCGCAAAGACCTGGGCCCCTGGACGCCCAAGTACGAAAACGGGCTGCTCTACGGCCGCGGCGGCGCCGACGACGGTTATGCGGTGTACGCAGCCATCACCGCCATCGAAGCGCTGGACAAGGAAGGCATCGCACGCCCGCGCTGCGTGGGCGTGATCGAAAGCTGCGAAGAAAGCGGCAGCCAGGATCTGCCCGCCTACCTGGACGCGCTGAAGTCGCGGCTGGGCAATGTGGGCCTGGTGGTGTGCCTGGACAGCGGCGCCGGCAACTACGACCAGCTGTGGCTGACCACCAGCCTGCGCGGCATGGTCAGTGGCGTGCTGAAGGTCGAGGTGCTGAGCGAAGGCATCCACTCCGGTGACGCCAGCGGCCTGGTGCCCAGCAGCTTCCGCGTCCTGCGCCAGGTGCTGGATCGGCTGGAAGACAGCAAGACCGGGCACCTGCTGCCCGAGAGTTTCCACTGTGAACTGCCGGCGCAGCGGCTGGAGCAGACGCGTGCCACGGCAGCCATCCTGAAGGACGAGGTCTGGAAACGCATGCCCTGGGCCTGCGGTGCCGACGGCTCCCCGACCTTGCCCACCACCACCGACCCAGTGCAAGGCCTGCTGAACCGCACCTGGCGACCCACCCTCAGCGTCACCGGTGTGGACGGATTCCCCGAACTGGGCAATGCGGGCAACGTGCTGCGACCCTACACCGCTTTCAAGCTGAGCCTGCGCTTGCCGCCGCTGGTGGATGGCAACGAAGCGTCGCTGAAACTGAAGACGCTGCTGGAAGACAACGCGCCCTACAACGCCAAGGTCACTTTCCACCCGGACGGCCGAGCCGGTGCACTGGGCGCCACGGGCTGGAATGCGCCCGAGCTGGCCCCTTGGCTGGAGAACTCGCTCAACGCCGCGTCGCAGGCCAACTTTGGCGCACCGTTGGGCTACATCGGGCAGGGCGGCACGATCCCGCTGATGAGCATGCTGGCCAAGGGCTTCCCGAGCGCGCAGATGATGGTCTGCGGCGTGCTGGGCCCCAAGAGCAATGCGCACGGGCCCAACGAGTTTCTGCATGTGCCTTATGGCAAGAAGCTCACCGCGGCGGTCGCGCAGGTCATTGCCGCGTATCCATGAAAACCCTGCCCCTGGCTGAGGGGGTTTATCCAGCTCTTCCATTGCTCCCATGGGTCAGCCCGGGATAAGGTCGGGCTTCGAACCTTCGGGAGAGGGTTGAACACGGGATCTTGTGCAATAACAGGAGTTGGTTGATGAAGAGTCTGTCTTCTTTTAGCGCTTTGCTTGGCGCCGCGGTACTTTCAGTGGCCTTTGTGTCGCAGGCGCAAGCCCGGGGCGCGGCCATCATTACAGTCGGTACGCCTGGCGCGTCAGAAAGCTCGGTCGTGATCGACCTGGCTGGCTGGGCGACATTTGGCGGCTTCGGTGCGCCCACCAACTCCGAGGTGTTCCTGGATCTGGGTGCCGGCTCCGTCATCACCGGCTACAGCTATTCGGGCCTGGCGTTCAGCACCCTGAACGGCAGCTACCTGAGCGAGTTGACCTTGTCGGTCAACAACACCGATGGCAGTTCCTATATGGACTGGGCGCCGAGTGTGACCGACGCCGAAGGCTCATTCGGCCCGGCTGCTGGCGCATGGGGCGGTGTGGACGGCGGCGCTGGCCCGTTCGGCGAAGGTGGCAGCTTTGTTGTTGGCGACGGCCAGGTATGGGTCACGGTGTATGAAGGCTTTGACGACCCGTTTGGCGACGGCGGCCTGACGCAAGACGCATCCATCACAGCCGGCATGCTGACCATCATGTACCAGCCGGTGCCTGAGCCGGGCACCTACGCCTTGATGGCAATGGGCCTGTTCGCCGTGGGCGCTGCCGCCCGCCGCCGCCAGGTCTGAGACTGCGCCACGCGGCGCGGTCTGAATGACAAGGCCCGCTTCGGCGGGCTTTGTGCTTTCTGGCCGACGCCAGGGGCCGGCACTGGCTGCCGGACGGGGCAGCTACACCCGGGCCGTGTGTGCCTTCCAGGCGCCAAACAGCACCAACAATCCGGGCACCACAATCATGGCCCACACAGCGTGCCCACCACAAAGAGCAGTGAATCGCCGGGCAGGAAGGGCATCAACACGACGCCGGCCTCGACGAAGATGATGGCAAACAGCAGCGCGTAGACCCAGTTGCCGTACGTGGCCACGAAGGTGGCCAGGTGGCGGTCGACATCCAGGATGAAGTCGACGCCAAAGCTCAGGATGTCCCGGCGGCAGGGATCGTGGCGCCGCCCACCGGGCGCCAGCGCCAGCCGACTAAACAGCTGGCGCTGCCGACGCTGCAGGCGTCAACTTCTGCACTGCCTGCAAGGCAGGCACCGTCGCGCCGACTTCGGCCGGCTCATCCAGCAAGTCTTCTGCCAGGAAGCCGCCGCTCTGGTGGCTCCACAGCTTGGCGTAGTGCCCGTTCAGGGCCAGCAGCTCGGCGTGGGTGCCTTGTTCCACGATGCGGCCTTGCTCCAGCACGATGAGCCGGTCCATGCGCGCGATGGTGCTCAGGCGGTGTGCGATGGCAATCACCGTCTTGCCTTCCATCAGGCCCAGCAATTGGTCCTGGATCGCCAGCTCGACCTCGCTGTCCAGCGCCGAGGTGGCTTCGTCCAGCACCAGGATGGGCGCGTCTTTCAGCACCACGCGCGCGATGGCCACGCGCTGGCGCTGGCCGCCGCTGAGCTTGACGCCACGTTCGCCCACGTGGGCCTCGAAGCCGGTTCGACCCTTCCAGTCCTGCAGCTGCAGAATGAACTCGTGCGCCTGCGCCTTGTGGGCGGCGGCTTCGATGTCGGCGCGTGAAGCCCCCGTGCGGCCGTAACCGATGTTGGCCGAAATCGAACGGTGCAGCAGCGAGGTGTCCTGCGTCACCATGCCGATGGCGCCGCGCAGGCTTTCCTGCGTGACTTCTCGGATGTCGTGGCCGTCGATGCGGATGCTGCCCCGCTCCAGGTCATGAAAGCGCAGCAGCAGGTTCACCAGCGTGCTCTTGCCCGCGCCGCTGCGGCCGATCAGGCCGACACGTTCGCCGGGCTTGATCGTGAGGTTCAAGTCGTCCAGCACCTTCTTGCCGTCGTCGCGGCCATAGGTGAAGGTGACGTGTTCGAAGCGGATTTCGCCTGCGCTCACCTGCAACTCGCGCGCCTGCGGGTGGTCGTCCATGGCGTGTGGCACGGCGATGGTTTCCATGCCTTCCTGCACCACACCGATGTTCTCGAATATGCCCGTCACTTCCCAGCTCACGAAGCCGGCCACGTTGCAGATCGCCCAGGCCAACGGCAGCGCGGTGGCCACGGTGCCGGCGTCGACCAGGCCCTGCCCCCACAGCGTGATGCCGATGGCCGCTGTGCCCACCAGCAGCATCGCATTGAGCGCACTGAGCGTGGTCATGAAAGCGGTGATCAGGCGCATGTGCGCGGCGATGGCGCGGCTGTGTTCGTCGATGACCTCGCGCACGTATTGGTCTTCGTCGCGCGAGCGGGCAAAGAGTTTGACGGTGAGGATGTTGGTGTAGCTGTCGACCACGCGCCCCATGACCTGGCTGCGCAGCTCGGAGCTGGTCTTGGCCAGGTCGCGCATCTGCGGCACGAAGTGGCGCAGGAAGATGACGTAGCCTGCGAACCACAGCACGGTGGGCACGGCCAGGCGCCAGTCGGCAAGGCCCATCAGCACCAGCGCCGACAGCCCGTAGACGACGATGTACCAGACCCCTCGGATGCAGCTCACCACGCTTTCGCGCACCGCATTGCTGGTCTGCATCACGCGATTGGCGATGCGACCGGCGAAGTCGTTCTGGAAGAAGGGCCAGCTCTGACGCACCACATGCCAGTGGCTTTGCCAGCGGATCAGGTTCGTGACACCGGGCACCACCGCGTTGTTGCGCACCAGGCTGTCCAACAGCAGCGCGAGGGGCCGGCCGATCAGCACGATCAGCGCCATGCCGATCAGCGAGGGCATCGCGTCGGCCAGCGCCGCGGCGCGGTCGGCGGACTCCATCAGGCGCACCAGTTTGCCGATGAACACCGGTACCAGCGTGTCGATCAGTGCCACGACCAGACCGGTGACAAACAGCGCGCCGAACAGATCTTTGGCCTGCCGAACGTAGTGCCAATAGAAGTCCAGCAGGCCCTGCGGCGGCGCCGTGCCGGGCAGTGCCGTGGGGCGAATGCGGTTTTCGAAGTAGGCAAACATCAAATGCAAGCGCCGCCCGGGGCCCTGTTGGGGCATCAAGCGGCGGCTCAGAAAGTGGGATGGCCGATTGTCGCCGCAAGCCGGTTTCTGTGCCCCACACGGGCTACGCCAGGCGGTCTATGCCACCGGCGCTGCCGGTGCTGCCGGTGCTGCCGGTGATGCCGTTCAGGCGGCAGGGTTGTAGGCACCCATCGGCACACGCGGGCTCTTCAGCAGTTCGGCGCGCACTTCTTCGCGGGTCAGGCCAGAGGCCATCACGGGGCGGGTCGGCCGCACCTGCACGTCCCGCTCGGTGGCGAACTGCAGCACGCCGGCTGCGCGGGCTTGCAGCACTTCGGCCTTGACCTCGGCGCGGCTCTTGGTGGCGACAAAGTTGTCGGCCACGATGGTGATGTCGTCAGCCATGGCGGCGGTGCCCGCAAGGGCCAGGGTGGCAAAGGCGATCAGTTGTTTGGTGTTCATGAAAATGCTCCTAAAGGGTTGAGGACGTTTTGGATCGGGTCTGCCAGTCGAGACCCCTATCGGGTGCTGAACCGGCGTCGTTGAGGGTTTATACGGAGGTATCTCACCGATGGATGCACTGTAGGCAGCCATGAGAAGAAGAAAAATGAGACGCTCGCGAACGCACTGTTCGCAAACAAGGAATAAACATGGATCAACTTCGTGCCATGAAGGTGTTTGCGAAGGTCGTGGAGGCAGGCGGTTTTGCGCGCGCCGCGCGGGCGCTGGACATGGCGCCACCGGTGGTCACCCGCATGGTGGCCGAGCTCGAATCGCACCTGGGCGCCAGGCTGCTCAACCGCACCACGCGCAGCATTTCGCTCACTGATGTGGGCGAGCAGTACCTGGACAAGGTTCGCGGCATCCTGGTGGGCGTGCAGGAGTCCGAAGCCCTGGCCAGTGAATCGACCATGATCGCGCGAGGCCACCTGCGCGTCTTGTGTCCGCCGGCGGTGGCCGTGCACCAGTTGGCCAAGCACTTGCCGCGCTTCCAGGCCGACTACCCACAAGTGACGCTGGAGCTGTCTTCGCCCGGCCCCGTGGAGACGGTGAACGAGGCTTTTGATGTGAGCATCTTCACCAGCCGAGAGGCACCCAACGGTGACTTCATCGCTCGCCGCCTGGCGCGCACCGAGGTCGTGGTCTGTGCTTCACCCGAGTACCTGAACCGAAAAGGCCGCCCCGAGCACCCACGCGACCTGGCCCGGCACGAGGCCATCGTCCCACCCCAGTCGGTGCTGTACGACGGACTGACGTTCTACACCGGCACCTGGGGAGACGACGAGCCCGGCGGCGAGCGCTTCACGCTGCAAACCGTGCGCCGTCCGGCATTGGCCACCACGCACATCGACACCATGTACGCGGCCGCGCTGGCGGGGCTGGGCATCGCGGGCTTGCCGTCCTATGTGATCGAAGACGCCTTGCTCGAACACGCGCTGGAACGTGTGCTGCCGCAATGGCGCATGTTCGACATCACCTTGTGGGCCGGCATGCCCACCCGGCGCCACCTGCCAGCGCGCACGCGAGCCTTCATCGACTTTTTGCTGCAGATCTTCGGGGGCCAGGATCAGGACCCCTGGCTGGCGGCGGCCGGCTGCCAGACGCCGCCTTTTCCGCCAGCGCGGAGGTCAGGCCCGGACAATTTGTGACCAATTGGTCACAAAAAAACCATCAAGTTTTCAGGGAGAACCAGTTTGTACAGAATGCGACCTGTCAGGGCAAATGTTGTAGCCCATGACGTGTTTAGCGGCAACGGCGTGATCCACGTCATCGAACAGGTTTTTCTCCCGGCGCCCTGAAGGTGCCGGTTTTTCCCCGCCCCCGTTTCAACCAGGAAGCAGTACCCATGAAAAAGCTCATCATTGCCGCCGCCATCGGCGCCGCCGCCTTTGCCGTCCAGGCCAAGGACATCGTCGAGACCGCCGTTGCCGCCGGCAACTTCAAGACCTTGGCCGTTGCGCTGCAGGCCGCCGGCCTGGTCGACACGCTCAAGGGCAAGGGCCCATTCACCGTGTTTGCGCCCACCGACGCAGCCTTCGCCAAGATCCCCAAGGCCGACCTGGACGCCCTGCTGAAGGACAAGGCCAAGCTGACCGCCGTGCTGACCTACCACGTGGTGCCCGGTGCCGTGATGGCCAAGGACGTCAAGGCCGGCAAGGTGAAGACCGTGCAAGGCAGCGAACTGACCATCGGCACGATGGGCGGTGTCACCGTTGACGCAGCCAAGGTGACGGCTACTGACATCGTGGCCAGCAACGGCGTCATCCACGTCATCGACAGCGTGGTGCTGCCGAAGTAAGTGACAGGCCGCTGGCAGCGGCGGCGGGTCAGAAAGTGAAACCCGCCGTCACTTCGCGCCCGGACAAGGGCTCGAGAAGTTTCAAGAGCGGTTTCAGCGGCCCGTATCGCAGCGCCACCCGGGTGGCGTAGGCAAAGAAGCGCGGCAGGTCTTGTGCATAGCGGTCCTTGCCGTCGCGGTGCTTCAGGCGGCAGAAGATGCCCATCACCTTCAGGTGCCGCTGCAGGCCCATCCATTCCAGCGCACGCCAGAATTCGCCGAAGTCGGCATCCACCGGCAGGCTGGCGCTTCTGGCCTGCTGCCACCAGCGCACCGCCCAGTCGAGTTCCTGGTCTTCGGGCCACGAAATGAAGGCGTCGCGCAGCATCGAAGCCAGGTCGTAGCTGATCGGCCCACGCACCGCGTCCTGAAAGTCCAGGATGCCCGGGTTGCTGCCTGACGGGCCGTCGGGCGTTGGTCCCATCCGCATCAGGTTGCGCGGCATCCAGTCGGCGTGCACGGCCACCTGGGGCTGCGCGAGCGCGCTGTCGATCAGCAAGCGGCAGGTGCGGTCCCAGGTCTGCTGCTCGGCAACGGTCCAGGTGACGCCAAACTCACGCTGCACGCACCACTGCGGGAACAGCGCCAACTCGTCGGCCAGCAGCTTGTCATCAAAAGGCGGCAGCTGGCTCGCGTCGACCTGGCATTGAAACTGCACCAGCGCCAACAGCGCGTCGCGCATCAATGCGTCGGCTTCGCTTGCCGAGGCGGCCTTCAGCACATCCAGGTAAACCTGTTGCCCCAGGTCGGACAGCAGCAGGAAACCCAGCTCGGGTTCTGCGGCCAGCACCCGGGGTGCATTCAGGCCCGCCTGTTGCAGCATCGAAGCCACGCGCACAAAAGCGCGCACGTCTTCTTGCGGCGGCGGCGCATCCATGACGATGAAGCTGCCCTGGCGACCCTGGATGCGCAGGTAGCGGCGGAAGCTGGCATCGGCCGATGCGGGCGCCAGCGTGCTGCTGTCCAGGCCGTGTTCGGCTGTGAGGGCAGCCAGCCAATGAGCGAATGCGGTCTGGCGTGCTGCATCGGGCCAGGCGATCGGTGCTGGGGTGATCGGTGGTGGGGTGGCCCTCATGGATAATCGATTCTACAAACCTGCGTGGCGCCACCGCGCCCCCGACACCCGCTTAGCGCATGCGAATCCTCCTGCTGGTTGTGGCCGCCACGCTCTGGGCCAGTGGCAGCACGGCCAGCGGGCAGCAGGCTGCCAGCGCCCCGGCTGCCAGGCTCGAATCCAGCACCCAGCTCATGCCCCTGCCGCGTGCCGAAGCAGCACGCCGCTTGCCCATCGTGCTGCAGGCGCAGCGCATCAGCAGCCAGCCCGACCTGCTGACCCTGGCCGAAGGTGATGTCGAGTTTCGCCGCGGCGGTCTGGTGATCCGCGCTGACCGCTTGTCTTACGACACAGCCGGCGACCTGGCCAACGCCAAGGGCCACGTGCGGGTCAGCCGCGACGGTGCGGTCTACTCCGGGCCCGAGCTGGAGATCAGCGTGCAGCGTTTTGAAGGCTACTTCCTGCAGCCGCGTTTTGAGTTTCTGCAACTCGGTGCCGGCGGGCGCGCCGATCGGATCGACTTCCTGGGCAATGGCCGTTCACGCGCCACCAACGCGTCCTACACCAGCTGCCCACGCGAAGACGGCCAGGAGCCGGACTGGGTGCTGCAGACGCGCAGCGTGAGCATCGACCTGGATGCCAACGAAGGCATCGCCGAAGGTGCCGTGCTGCGTTTCCTGGGTGTGCCCATCCTGGCCATGCCGACGATGAGTTTTCCGTTGGGCGATGGCCGCAAGTCGGGCTGGTTGCCACCGTCCATCGATATCGACAACCGCAGCGGTGTGGGCATCAAGGTGCCTTACTACTGGAACATCGCACCCAACCGCGACGCCACGCTGGCGCCGCGCATCATCACACGACGCGGCCTGGGGCTGGACAGCGAGTTCCGCTACCTGGAGTCCACACTCGACGGCGCGCTGCGCCTGGACTGGCTGCCCAATGACCGTGTCGCCGACCGTTCGCGGCACGCGGTGCAGTGGTTGCACGATGGCCGGCTGCCGGGTGGTTTTGACTACAGCGCCAATGCCGTGCGGGTATCCGATGCCGACTGGTGGAAAGACTTTCCCGATGCCAGCCGCAGCTTCACGCCGCGCCTGCTGCCGACGCGGCTGGCGCTGCAACGGGCCTTTGAGCTGCCCGGTCGCGGCGAGGGGCTGTTCTATGCCCGGGCGCTGCAATGGCAGGTGCTTCAAGATGCCGATTCGGTGATCAGCGCGCCTTACGAGCGCAGCCCGCAGGTGGGCGTGCAGATCGCTGGGCAGGCGCCGTGGGGCTTTGACTATTCAATGCAGACTGAATACAACCGCTTCACGCTGCCGGGCGACGAGGCTGCCACCAGCACCCTTGGCACCCGCACCACGGGTGACCGCTGGCACCTGCTGGGCGCCATCAGCCGGCCCTGGCGCGAGCCGGGCTGGTGGGTGGTGCCCAGGCTGTCCGTCAACGCCGCCAGCTACGACAGCACGCAGCTGGGGCCGGTGGGCCTGGCCCGCGCGGCACGTGTCATCCCCACCTTCAGCGTGGATGCCGGGTTTGAACTCGAACGCCGCCTTGAAGCCTTCGGCCGTCCGCTGCACCAGACGCTGGAGCCGCGGCTGCTGTACGTGAACACAGCCTACCGCGCGCAGCGCCAACTGCCCAACTACGACTCGGCGGCCAAGGACTTCAACTTTGTTTCGCTGTACAGCGACAACGCGTTCTCCGGGGTGGACCGGGTGTCGGACGCGCACCAGGTGACCGCCGGCTTCACGACACGGCTGGTGGATGTGCAAAGTGGCGCCGAAGCCTTGCGTGTTGGCCTGGTGCAGCGCTATCTGTTCCGCACCCAGCGCATCACGGCGCAGGCCGACGGCACCCCCGATGGCGCGCCGCTGGAGCAGCGGTTTTCCGACGCGCTGCTGCTGGGATCCACCAGCGTGCTGCCGGGCTGGACGCTGGACGGGGCGGTGCAATACAGCCCCGATATCCAGCGCTCGGTGCGTTCAATTCTTGGCGCCCGCTACTCGCCCGGCCCTTACCGCACCGTGGGCGCCACCTACCGCCTGGCGCGTGGCCTGTCCGAGCAGTTGGAGATGGGTTGGCAGTGGCCCATCTGGGGCAACACCCCCGACACGCGCAGGACCCCTTCATCGGGCGGTGAATGCAGCGGCACCTGGTACTCGGTGGGCCGATTCAACTACAGCCTGAAGGACAGGCGGCTCACCGATTCGATCCTCGGGCTGGAGTACGACGCCGGCTGCTGGATAGGTCGCATCGTGGCCGAACAGGTGTCCACCGGCAGCAGCCAGGCCACCACCCGGCTGCTGGTGCAACTGGAGCTGGTGGGCCTGTCGCGCATCGGGTCCAACCCCTTGAAGGTCTTGAAGGACAATATCCCCGGTTACCGCCTGCTGCGCGACGAGCGTGGCTCGGGCGCCTTGCCCGCCGAAAATCGGCCTCCCGGCCCTGTGTTCCATGACTGAGTTGAATCGCCTCCCGCACTTGCCGCGCACCGTGCGAACCTGGCAAACCGTGCGCACCACCGCCGTTGCCGTTGCCCTGCTGGCGGCCGCCTGGGCCGTGCCGGCCCAGAACCGGGCCGCGCCGTTGCTCAACGGCGACTACATCGCCGCCGTCGTCAACCAGGAATTGGTCACTGCCGGTGAGGTGGAGCGTCGCATGTCGCGTGCCTTGGCCGAAGCCGGCCGCGCGGGTGTGAAGATGCCGCCTGAGCCCGAGTTGCGCCGCCAGGCGCTGGACGCGCTGATCGACGAGCGGGCCATGATCACCAGCGCACGCGAAAGTGGCATGCGCGTGGACGAGCCCGAACTTGACCGCGCGGTGCAGAACATTGCGCAGCAGAACCAGATATCGCTGCCGGTGCTGCGCCAGCGTCTGGTGGCCGAAGGCATCGACTACGGGCGCTTTCGCGCCAATATTCGAGACCAGATCATGATCGAGCGGCTGCGTGAGCGCGAGGTCTACCAACGCATCCGCATCAGCGAAGAAGACGTCGACAAAGTTCTGGACGAGCAGCGACGGGCCGCCAACGTCGATGCCCAGACCAACATCGCGCAGATCCTGGTCTCGGTGCCCGAAGGCGCCGACCCGGCCACGCTGGCGCAGCGGCAGGCAAGCGCCGAAGCGGCCTTGGCGCGTGTGCGCGCGGGTGAGGCTTTTGACAAGGTGGCCATCGAGCTGTCTGAAGACGGCAACCAGGCCAAGGGCGGTGAAATCGGCCTGCGCCCGGCATCGCGCCTGCCGGATATCTTTGTCGAAGCCACCCAGGGCCTGAAGTCGGGCGAGATTGCGCCCACGCTGTTGCGGTCTGGCGCCGGTTTTCACGTGCTGAAGCTCATCGAGCGCAAGGAATCGGCCACTGGCCGCGTCACCCAGACCCGCGCGCGACATGTGCTGTTGCGCACGTCGCAGCAGCTCAACGCCGAGACGGCGGCGCGGCGCCTGGCCGAGTACCGCAAGCAGATCGAGAGTGGCAGCAAGACCTTCGAGGACATCGCCCGCGAGTACAGCGAAGACGGCTCGGCCGCCAGCGGTGGCGACCTGGGCTGGTTTGCACCCGGTGTCATGGTGCCTGAGTTCGAAACAGCGATGAACGAACTGGCGGTGGGCGGCCTGTCGCCCCCGGTGGTGTCGCGTTTTGGCGTGCACCTGATCCAGGTGCTGGAGCGCCGCGACGTGGCGCTGGAACCCAAGCAGCTGCGCGAACAGGCCCGCAACGTCTTGCGTGAACAGCGTTTCGATCAGGCCTTCCAGGACTGGACCAAGGAACTGCGCTCGCGCGCCTACGTCGAGTTCCGCGAGCCGCCGCTGTGAGCTCAGCCAGCGGCGCGGGCCGGGCGCCGGGCCGCCGCAAGCCGGCCCGCATCCCCTCGGGGGATCGGGCGGCGTACCCGTCGCACGAGGGGCACCATCACGCACGCAAGCGCTTCGGCCAGCACTTCCTGGTCGACGACACGGTGATCGACAGCATCGTGCGTGTCATCGCCCCGCAGCCGGGTGAAGCGCTGGTTGAAATCGGCCCCGGGCTGGGTGCGCTGACCCTGCCGTTGCTGCAGTTCTGCAAGGCCTTGACGGTGATCGAGCTCGACCGCGACCTGGCCGTGCGCCTGCGCAAACAAGCCGGCCTGACGGTGGTGGAGGCCGACGTGCTGAAGGTCGACTTCGCCGAACTGGCGGCTTCGCACCAGGGCCGACCGCTGCGTGTGGTGGGCAACCTGCCCTACAACATCTCCACGCCCATCCTCTTTCACCTGCTGGACTTCAGCGCCCATATCCAGGATCAGCACTTCATGCTGCAAAAGGAAGTGGTGCAGCGCATGGCGGCAACGCCCGGCGGCAAGGACTACGGCCGCCTGAGCGTGATGCTGCAGTGGCGCTACCGCATCGAAGACGTGCTGGACGTGCCGCCAGAAGCTTTTGATCCACCGCCCCGCGTGGATTCAGCCGTGGTGCGCATGGTGCCGTTGCCGGTGGATGGCACGGTGGATGCCAAGCGTCTGGCGGAACTGGTTACTGCCGCTTTTTCGCAGCGCCGAAAACTGCTGCGCCACACGCTGGGCCGCTGGATGGAGCTGAACGGTATGCAACTGCCGTTCGACCTGCAGCGCCGAGCCGAAGAAGTGCCCGTGACAGAGTACCTGGCGCTTGCCAGGAAGGCTGCCGCGCCTTGATCAAGTCCTGGGCGCGGGCCCGGCGCTGCCGGTCCGCCGCCGGGCTCCACCCCGGGGGGCAGCGACCGACAGGGAGCGTGGGGGCCGTCGTTATGCTGCGCTCAGCCAGGCCGCAGTGTCGAATGCACTGCTCATCATCGGCATGTTCATGCCGAAATTGGGGTTGGTGCCGTTCTTGGGCACCACCTTCACTGCGGGCTTGACTGCCACGGGCGCTGCCGTTGCCGTTGTTGCCTGGGCCACCTCGGTAGCCCGCTCCCATGACCCGATTTCCTGGGAGCGGGCTACTGAAAAGAATAGAAGCACCTGAACGGTATTCGTCGTTCCCCCCAAAACTCAGCGGCGTCGCGGAAGACTTCCAGCAGCTGCTCGCGCGCTTCGCGGTCGAAACGCGGGTTGTCGGGCAGCTGTTCCAGCACCACCACAAAACCCGGCTGCTGGCCCGACTTGTGAACCAGGTCGGTCATGCAGTCGAACAGCGCGTCCAGGTTCTTGCCGAAGTGGGCCGGAAAGGTGAACGCCGCGGCGATGCCGTCCAGCACGTCCTGCTTGGTCTGCGCGCTGGACAGGTTGGCGTACAGAAAGTGCTGGCCAGCGGTTTCGGCCGCGGTCATCAGGTCATCGACCCGGTAAGCACGGATGGCTTGCACAAGATTTGGTCGGATGGTCTGCAACTCCATGGTCGCGATCCTCCTTGTTGGAATGAGAAGTGAGAGGGTTTCGGTGGTGGCGTTCACGGTGCAATTCGCTTGAAGCTGGCGTAGTGATCGTCGGTGTAAAAACAGGCTTCGGGCTGGGTCGTCGGCTTGCCGCCGCAGACGATGCGCCGGGCTCCGCGGTTGTGTGCACCCGGGGTCTTGACGGTGTACTCGCGGTAATGGCCGCGGGCCTTCTGGGGCAGCAGGCGTTCGCGGTTGCCGAACACGGTGCCGTCCTTGGAATACGGAAAAGGGCCGCCGCTGAAAATGAGCCGGTGCGTGGACTGGGCCTGCGGTGGCAGCGTGGCCAGCGCCACAACGGCCTGGCCGCCGGGAGTGTCCGGCGTGCGGGCCACCACTGCAGAGCCGGCCGCCAAGCCAAACGCCACCACCACGGCGACGCCCCACTTGTGCGATGCCCGCCGCAGCTTGCTGCCCGACGAGGCCCAACCGATCCAGTGCACGGGTTAACCCTGCAAAATCAAACCGGAATGCTACCGTAACCCCCCCAAAAACTCAAGCTGCTGCCCAAATTTGGGGCAGAGGGTGGGGTGGGTAATCAGTGGGCGCTCACATATTTAGATGCGTCGTGTGTGGGGCGTCAGGCCGCAGGGCCTGAGTTGCGTCCCGCCTCCCCCTGCAGGGCGCGGCCTTCACGCGAGACGTGCTGGCCTCTTCGGCTGGCGCATCTCAGGACGCAGGTCCTGAGTTGCGTCCCGCCTCAGCATCCGCCACGGTCAGTGCGGTCATGTTGACGATGCGCCGCACCGTGGTGGACGGGGTGAGGATGTGCACCGGCTTGTCCGCGCCCAGCAGCATCGGGCCGATGGCGATGCCGCCGCCAGCCGCCGTTTTCAGCAAGTTGTAGGAGATGTTGGCCGCGTCGATGTTGGGCAGCACCAGCAGGTTGGCCTCGCCGGTGAGTGTGCTGCGCGGCATCACGCGGTGGCGGGCGGCGGCGTCCAGGGCCACGTCGCCGTGCATCTCACCGTCCACTTCCAGCCAGGGTGCCTGCTCGCGCAGCAGGGCCAGCGTGCGGCGCATCTTGACGGCGCTGGCGTGCTCGCTGGTGCCGAAATTGCTGTGCGACAGCAGCGCAGCACGCGGCTGCAGGCCGAAACGCATCATTTCTTCGGCGGCCATCACGGTGATCTCGGCCAGTTCCTCGGCGCTGGGGTCGGCGTTGACGTGGGTGTCCACCAAAAAAACCTGTCGACCGGGCAACATGAGCCCGTTCATGCAGGCGTACACCCGCACGTCCTGGGCCGTGCTGGGGCTGCCGCCTGCACGTTTGCCGATGACCTGGTCGATGTAGTGCAGATGGTTGGCCGTGGTGCCCCAGGTGCCGCACAGCAGCCCGTCCACCTGGCCCTTGTGCAGCAGCATGGCGCCGATCAGTGTCAAGCGCCGACGCATTTCGATCTTGGCCAGGTGCACCGACACGCCCTTGCGTTCGGTCATGGCGTGGTAGGTGGTCCAGAAGTCGCGGTAGCGGGTGTCTTGTTCGACGTTGACCACGTCGTAGTCCAGCTCTTCCTTCAAGCGCAAACCGAAGGTCTCGATGCGGGCCGCGATCACGGCCGGCCGGCCGATGAGCGTGGGCCGCGCCAGGCCTTCGTCCACCACCACCTGGGTTGCACGCAGCACACGTTCGTCTTCGCCTTCGGCGTAGGCCACACGTTTGTTGCGCGCCTTCTTGGCCTGGTCGAAGATGGGCTTCATCGTCGTGCCCGAGGCGTAGACAAAAGTCTTCAGGCGCTCGCGGTAGGCCTCGAGGTCGGCAATCGGGCGTTGCGCCACGCCGGACTCGGCGGCGGCCCTGGCCACTGCCGGCGCAATCATCATCATCAGCCGGTGGTCAAAGGGCTTGGGGATCAGGTACTCGGGGCCGAAGCTCAGCGTGGCGCCGCTGTAGGCCGCGGCCACGATGTCGCTCTGTTCGGCTTGTGCAAGTTCAGCAATGGCGTGCACCGCTGCGATCTCCATCGCGTCGGTCACGGTGGTAGCGCCACAGTCCAGCGCGCCGCGAAAGATGTAGGGGAAACACAGGACGTTGTTGACCTGGTTGGGATAGTCGGTGCGCCCAGTGGCGATGATGGCGTCGGGACGTGCGGCCTTGGCCAGCTCGGGCGAGATCTCGGGTGTCGGGTTGGCCAGCGCAAAGATCAGCGGATTGGGCGCCATCTGCGCCACCATTTCGGGCTTCAGGACGCCAGCCGCGCTCAGGCCCAAAAAAATGTCGGCGCCCGGCAGCACCTCGGCCAGCTTGCGCAGCGGTGTTTGCTGAGCGAAGAAGGCCTTGTCCTCGTCCATCAGTTCGACACGGCCTTCGTAGACCACACCTGCCAGGTCGGTGACCCAGATGTTTTCGCGTTGCAGGCCCAGCTTCAGCAGCAGGCCCAGGCAGGCCAGCGCAGCCGCACCCGCGCCGCTGGCCACCAGCTTGACCTGAGCAATGTCCTTGCCCACCACCTTCAGCGCATTGATGACCGCTGCGCCAACGACGATGGCCGTGCCATGCTGGTCGTCATGGAAGACGGGGATCTTCATGCGCTCGCGCAGCTGGCGTTCGATGTAGAAGCAGTCGGGCGCCTTGATGTCTTCGAGGTTGATGCCGCCGAAGGTGGGCTCCATGGCGGCGATCACGTCGCACAGCTTGTCCAGGTTGCGCTCGTTGAGCTCGATGTCAAACACATCGATGCCGGCGAACTTCTTGAAGAGCACGGCCTTGCCCTCCATCACCGGCTTGGCCGCCAGCGGTCCGATGTCGCCCAGGCCCAGCACCGCCGTGCCGTTGGTGATCACGCCCACCAGGTTGCCGCGTGCGGTGTATCGAAACGCATTCGCCGGGTCGGCCACGATTTCTTCGCAGGCCGCCGCCACGCCGGGGCTGTAGGCCAGTGCCAAGTCATGCTGGTTGATCATCTGCTTGGTGGCGGTGACGGCCAGCTTGCCAGGCGTCGGAAACTCGTGGTACTCCAGCGCGGCGCGGCGCAGCTCGGCGGCCCGGTCCTGCACCTTGTCTTGAGCCTTCTCTTGCGGCGCAGCGGCCGGCCTGTCGGGCTGGGGGGGCAGGGGCATGTCTGTCGAGCTGGGCATCGGGCTTGTCTCCGTCGGGCGCGCTGAGGGGACAGCGGGCGCGAATTGTAAGTGTGCAGTGTCTGCGCTGCGGCCACCGCAACCCATGCGAGAAACTGCGTAGGGGCAGGTGGGCTGCGGCCGCCAATACTGGGCGGGTCGTCCTTTCGGTGCCCGGCCGCAAGGGCCCGCCCGAAGCGTCACCGGCCCGCCTTGCATGGACACCTCCACCCTGGACACCGCAGCCCCTCGAACCCTGGCGCAGCCGCGCCGGCTGCGCCGTGCGCTGCTGTGGACCCTGCTCGTGACGCTGCTGCTGGTGGCGCAGTCGCTGCTGGTGGCGCTGACCATCAACTACGAGGAGGGCCGCGCGCAGGCCGACGCCGATCGTGCAGCCGTCGAGGCCGCCGCAGAGTTCCGCCGCGAGATGCTGCGCCAGATGCAGCAGCTGCAGACGCTGGCCTCCACCGATCAGGCCGACGCAGCCTGGCAGGCCGAAGCCGCAGGTCTGCTGCGCCCACGCCTGGGGCTTGAACGCATCGAATGGCGCGACAGCAACCTGGCTGTGCAGACCGCGGTTGACACCCCCTTTGCGCCGCTGCTGTTCAGCCAGATGGCGCGACCGTCGCTCAGTCTGGAAGCCGATCTGGCCTGCACGCAGGCACGGCGCAGCGCGTCGCCCAGCTTTTCGCGCTCCTTCTATGTGCCGCTGCCCGAAGGCCTGGGTGTGGAAGTGATGGACCTGTGTGTGCCGGTGCTGCGTGCCGGTCGAGAAGCCGGCTACCTGGTCGGCAGCTTCGCGCTGACACGGGTGCTGGACGGCGTGCTCACGGTGCGCGAGGCACGGCGCCACGAGTACTCCATCGTCGAAGCCGACGGCACACGCCTGGCCCGGGCGGGGGTTTCGCGCGGGGCCAACGTCTACGTGGCGCAGCAGGTGGTGGACCTGCCCGGCGCCACGCTGCAGATGCGCGCCGATAGCGCCGCCGGCCGCCCGAGCCTGTTGCCCAACGTGACCACGGCGCTGGTGATGGGCCTGTCGCTGGCGTTGTTTGCGGTAGTGCTGCTGCTGGCGCGCGACGGGCGCCGCCGCGCACTGGCCGAGAGCAGCCTGGCAGAGGCTCTGGCCTTTCGCAACGCGATGGAAGACTCGCTGCCCACCGGCTTGCGCGCGCGTGACCTGCAAGGTGCCGTGACCTACGCCAACCCGGCCTTCTGCGTGATGGTGGGCTTCACGCAGGACGAGCTGCGTTCCTTTGCCAAGGTCACCGGCATGCCCCCCTACTGGCCACCCGAGTTTTCGGCCGAATACCAACGCCGCCAGACCTTGCGTCTGGGCGGCCACGGCCGCAGCACGGCGGAATCGCGCGAGGGCTTCGAGACCGTCTTCATGCGCAAGAACGGCGAACGTTTCCCGGTCATGATCTACGAAGCGCCGCTGGTGGATGGCCAGGGCCGGCACACGGGCTGGATGAGTGCGGCCATGGACCTGAGCGCGCAGCGCCGTGTCGAAGACATGTCGCGCCAGCAGCAAGACCGCCTGCAGGCCAGCGCGCGCCTGGCCACGGTGGGCGAAATGGCTTCGCTGTTGAGCCACGAGCTGAACCAGCCGCTGGCTGCCATCGCCAGCTACGCCAGCGGCTCGCTGAACCTGATCGAAAGCCCGGACGCCGACACACCGGCCATGCTGCAGCAGGCCTTGACCCGCATCGCCGAGCAGGCCGACCGTGCGGGCCGTGTCATCAAGAGCGTGCATGCCTTTGTGCGCCGGCGCGAGCAGCAGCATGAAACGATCAGTGCCGAACTGCTGTTCGAGGCCGTGTTGCCGCTGGTGCGTATGCAGGCGCGCAAGAGCGGCACGCGCATCGAGCTGGATCTGCCGCCGGTTGAAGCTGGTGCACGGCCGGCGCCGGCCCGTGTGCGCTGCGACCGCACGATGGTCGAGCAGGTGCTGCTCAACCTCAGCCGCAACGGCATCCAGGCCATGGAAACGGCCACCGAGCTGGCCGACCGTGTGCTCGTGCTGCGCGCGCGCCAGACCCACCCGCGCTGGGTGACCTTCACGGTCATCGACGCCGGCCCGGGCATCACGCCCGAGGTGGCGGCCAAACTCTTCACGCCGTTTTTCAGCACCCGCGCCGAAGGCATGGGGCTGGGTCTGAGCCTGTGCCGCACGGTCATCGAACAACACGGCGGCGCGCTGGACTTCGGCCCTGGCCCAGGCAAACGCGGCACCGAGTTCCGCTTCACGCTGCCCAGCCCCAAGGCTGCAGAAAGCAGCGAAACTCCAGTCCCTGTCGACAACGCATGAACCCGCGTCATGGCTCTGGACCCCGCGCTCGGCATCCCGATGGTCTACCTCGTGGACGACGAAGACGTCGTGCGCGATGCGCTGGCCTGGCTGCTGCGGTCGCGCCGCCTGCTGTCCGAAGGTTTTGCCAGCGCCGACGCTTTCGAGGCCTGGCTGGCTGGCCAGACCGCACCCGGCCGCGCCCACTGGCCCGCATCGCCTTCGTGCCTGGTGCTGGACGTGCGCATGCCCGGCACCAGCGGGCTGGTGCTGTTTGAACGCCTGGCCGAACGGGGCTTGAAAGCGCTGCTGCCGGTGATCTTTCTCACCGGCCACGGCGACGTGCCCACCGCAGTGTCGGCGGTCAAACGCGGCGCCTTTGACTTTGTCGAGAAGCCCTTTTCCAACAACAGCCTGGTCGACCGGGTGGAACAGGCGCTGGAAGTCAGTGCGCTGGCGCTGCACGATAGGCGCGGCCGCGGCCTGCTGAGCCGGGCCCTGTCCGACTTGACCGACCGCGAACGCGAGGTCATGCGCCTGGTGGTGGAAGGGCGGCCCAACAAGCTGATTGCCGACGAGCTGGACATCAGCGTGCGCACGGTGGAAGTGCACCGCGCGCGGGTCTTCGACAAGATGAACGTCAAGAGCGCGGTCGAACTGGCCAACCTGCTGGCGAACGGGGATCGCGGCTGATGGCCAGCGCGGAGCGCCACTGATGGCCGGTGAGTTCGAGCTCATCGCCAGGCACTTCACGCGGCCGGTGCGCGGCGCACAGGTGGACCTGGGCGTGGGTGATGACTGTGCGCTGCTGCGTGTGGCGCCGGGCATGCAGCTGGTGGTGTCCAGCGACATGCTGGTCGAGGGCCGCCACTTCCTGTCCACCGTGGCGCCCGAACGGCTGGGCCACAAGGCGCTGGCGGTCAACCTGAGCGACCTGGCAGCCTGCGGCGCCGAGCCGCTGGCCTTCACGCTGGCGCTGGCCTTGCCAAGCGGCGACGACAACTTCGCTGCAGGCCTGGCGCGTGGCGTCTTCGCACTGGCCGACACGCAGGGCATCGAACTGGTGGGCGGCGACACCACGGCCGGGCCGCTGAACATCTGCATCACGGCGATGGGCCAGGTGCCACCGGGCCAGGCGCTGCTGCGCAGCGGCGCGCGGCCGGGCGACGACCTGTGGGTCAGTGGCGAGCTGGGCGATGCACGCCTGGCGCTGGAGGTCTTTCGCGGCGCCGTGGCGCTGGACGGCCAGGCATTCGAGCAGGTGCGCCGCGCGATGGAACTGCCGCAGCCGCGGGTGGCGCTGGGCCTGGCGCTGCGCGGCCTGGCCAGCAGCGCCATCGACCTGAGCGATGGGTTGCTGGGCGACCTGGGGCACGTGCTGAAACGGTCGGGCGTGGCGGCGCAGGTGGACGTGTCCGCCCTGCCGCGCAGCGCCGTGCTGTCGGCGCAAGACCAGGCCTTGCAGCACCGCTGCTTGCTGGCTGGCGGTGACGACTACGAGCTGCTTTTCACCGCGCCGCCGGCACACCGCCAGGCCGTGGCTGCAGCCGCACGCGACGCGGGTGTGGCCGCCACACGCTGCGGTGTCATCACGGCAGGCGCCGGCCTGCAGGTGGTGGACGGGCAAGGCCGCGTGCTGCCACAGGCCTGGCGTGGTTTCGATCACTTCGAAGATTAGCCTGTCGCTGCAGATGGCACGCAATTCATTCCGGGTCAGCGCCCGTTTCATGTTCAGCCACCCCGCGCACGCGCTGGCGCTGGGCTTTGGCAGCGGCCTGTCGCCCAAGGCGCCGGGTACCGTGGGCACGTTGTGGGCCTGGGTGTCCTTTGTGGTCTTCAGCCATTGGCTGGGGCCCGTGGGCTGGGGCTTCGCACTGGCGCTGGGCACGCTGCTGGGCTGGTGGGCCTGCACACGCACGGCGCAGCACCTGGGCATTGCCGACCCTGGCGCCATCGTCTGGGACGAGGTCCTTGCCTTCTGGTTCGTGCTGTGGGTACTGATGCCGGCCTCGGGGCTGACGCAGCTGGCCGCGTTTGTGCTGTTCCGCTACTTCGACGCCGCCAAACCCGGCCCCGTGGGCTGGGCCGACCGGCGCTTCAAGCTGCAGCCCGGGCAAGCCATCGGCTGGCGGCAAGGCTTTGGCATCTTGCTGGACGACGGCGTGGCCGCGCTGTGCACATTGCTGTTTCTGGCCCTGTGGGTGCGGATATGGAACTCTTGAGCTTTGAACCGCTGGTGCTGCCCCTGGCCGATGCGCTGCGTGCCCGCGGCTGGCGCATGGCCACGGCCGAAAGCTGCACAGGTGGCCTGATCGCAGCCGCATGCACATCACTGGCCGGCAGCAGCGACTGGTTCGAGCGCGGTTATGTCACCTACACGAATGAAGCCAAGGCGCAGATGCTGGGCGTGGATCCCGCGCTTTTTGTGCGTGTGGGCGCTGTCAGCGAAGAAGTGGCGCGTGCCATGGTGCAAGGCACCGTGAAAGCTGCACCGGTGCAGTTCGCCGTGGCCGTGACCGGCATCGCCGGGCCCGGCGGGGCGGTGCCGAGCAAACCGGTGGGCACCGTGTGGCTGGCCTGGGGTGATGCACAGGGCATCCAAGCCAAACGCCTGCAACTGGCGGGTGACCGCGACGCGGTGCGTGGTGCCGCCGTGCAGCAAGCGCTGCAGCACTTGCTGGCGTTTGTGCAGACGCGGACCAGTCCATGAAGGTTTTGTTGGAAGGCAGCTTCGACGACGACGAACGGGCGCAGTGGCTGGCGGCGCTGTCTGCTGCGATGCCCGAAGCGCAATGGCTGGACAGCGCGGCGGCCCGCGACGCGACAGCCGATGTGCGGTCCACGATCCAGGCCGCCGTGGTGGCCAATCCTGCGCCCGGCAGCCTGCAAGGTCTGCCCGCGCTGCAACTCATCCAGAGCCTGTGGGCTGGTGTTGACCAGCTGTTGGCCGACCCCACGCTGCCGACCGGTGTGCCCATTGCGCGCATGGTCGATCCGGCCATGAACGCGGCCATGGCCGAGACCGTGTTGTGGGCCGTGCTGTCGCTGCACCGCGGAATGTTTGTCTATGCCCGTCGCCAGCGCGAAGGGGTGTGGCAGGTGCATACGCAGCGGCGTGCCGATGAAGTGCGTGTGCTGGTGCTGGGCAACGGCCAGATGGGCCGCACCGCATCCGCCTGCATCGCACAACAGGGCTACTCCATCAGCAGCTGGCGGCGCGACGGCAGCGACTTGGACTTGCTGCTGCCCCAGGCCGACATCGTTGTCAACTTGCTGCCGCTGACCGAGCACACACGTGGCCTGCTCAACCAGCAGTTTTTTGCCGCCTTGCCGCCCAAGGCCAGCATCGTCAACCTGGCCCGCGGTGCACACGTGGTCGATGCCGACTTGCTGGACGCGCTGGACAGCGGCCACCTGCGGCATGCCGTGCTGGATGTCTTTCACACCGAACCTTTGCCCACCGATCACCGCTACTGGCAACACCCGCGCGTGACCCTTCTGCCGCACGCCGCCGCCGGCACGGATGCACGCAGCGCAGCCGCCGTGGCAGTGGCCAATCTGCGCGCTTTGCGTGACGGTGCTGAACTGCGGCACCTGGTGGACCCGGGGCGCGGTTACTGAGCGTCTTCAGACTTTCAGGCGTGCGGATTCAAGGGTGCAGCTTCAAGCCTGCAGATTCAAGCGTGCAGTGCCAGCCGCAAGCGCGTGCGCCCTTGTGACGCGCTGACCTGCAGCATCATCAGCACCCAGCGCCGCAGCGCCTGCCAGGGCTCGTGTGGCCAGTCGGGGTGTTTCAGGCCCTTGGCGATGCCGTCGACGACGCTGGCCGCGTCCAGCAAACAAGCCGCCTGGTGGCCGGACAGCAGCGGCAGTACCCGTTCAAGCAGTTTTTCCTTCGCGCCCCAGACCCGCGCGTCCTTCAGCGCCAGCGGCAGCGGCTTGCCGGCTTCCAGCGCGGCGTGGGCACGCACCAGGGCGCGGATGTCCTCGGCCAGCGTCCAGTGCACCATGACCACGGCTTCGCCTTCGGCCTGCAGGCCGTCCAGCATGCGCAGCGCGCGTGTCGTCTGGCCGGTCCAGATGGCCTCGGCCAGTTTGCTGACGTCGTAACGGGCCACGTTCAGCACCGCCGCTTCCACCTGCTCGAAACGCAGTTCACCTGCCGGGTGCAGGAGCGCCAGCTTTTGCAGTTCCTGGTGCGCGGCCAGCAGGTTGCCTTCGATGCGGTCGGCAAAAAATGCCAGCGTGCGCTGACCTTCTTCACCTTCGACCACACGCTGGTTCTGCCGCGCCAGGCGCTGCGCCAGCCAGCCGGGCAGGGCGTGGCGGGCCAATGTTTCGACTTTCAAGGTGACACCCGCGCTGTCGAGTGCCAAGAACCACGCGGCCTTGCTTTGCTGGAAGTCCAGTTTGGGCAACGTGACCAGGGTCAGCACTTCGTCGGGCAGGCGTGTGCACACCGCGTCGCAATAACGCTGCAGCGCTTCGCTGCCGTCTTTGCCGGGTTTGCCGCCGGGGATGCGGATCTCGATCAGCTGCCGCTCGGCAAAAAGGCTCATGGCCTGCGCCGCGCCCAGCACGCCGCTCCAGTCGAAGTGCGCACCGCTGACGGTGAAGACCTGCCGCTCGGTGTAGCCCGCGGCCCGTGCTGCAGCGCGGATGGCGTCGCCCGCTTCCTGGGCCAGCAGCGGCTCGTCGCCGTGGATGGTGTACAGCGAGCGCAGGCCACGTGCGAGTGCGGTCTCCAACTGCTCAGGGCGGATTTGCATGCGTGGCGCCTAGACGTTGACCCTGGGCATCGACACTAGACATCGACACTGGACATCGACACTAGACATTGACGGACGCCAGCCGGCGCAACACCTGCGCCACCACGTCGGACTGCATCTCGCGAAAGAGCTCGGCCTCTTCTGCTTCTTTGGCCAGCGCGGCGGTTTCGCTGTAGCTCAGGTCGCGCGAGACCAGCAGCTCGGCGCGGGGGATCAGCTCACGGCCGCCGGGTGTGCGCACGCGGAAGTTGAACTTCACACGCAGCTGCAGTTCGCGCACCTGCGCGGCTGCGGTGGATGCGACCACGCTCTTTTCGCGCACGTCGTCCAGGGACTGCAAAACCACCTCGGCCTTGTCGGGCGTTTCCAGCACCTGCACCTGCCGCTGGAGCTGCCGCTTCAGCTCATCGGCCAGCGGAGAGCGCCGCGCAAAGCCCACGAGCGCGATGCTGTTGAAGGACACCCGCGCGGGCTGGCGCAGCTTGAAGCCGCAGCCGGCCAGCGTGGCCGTCAACAGCGCGCCGCCGGCCCCCAGCAGCAGGCGACGTTCAGACGACCACATTGACCAGGCGGCCCGGCACCACGATCACGTTCTTGGCCGGTCTGCCTTCGGAAAAGCGGGCGAACTCGGGCGAAGTCAGGGCAGCGGCGGTCACGGTGGCGCGATCGGCGTCGGCCGGCACGCGGATCGAACCGCGCAGCTTGCCCGACACCTGCAACATCAACTCGACCTCGGCCTGCACCAGCGCGGCTTCGTCCACCGTGGGCCACGGTGCGTCGATGATTTCGCCGTGGCGCGCCTCGTAACCCAGTTCGCGCCACAAGGCGTGGGTGATGTGCGGCGCGGCCGGGTACAGCACCCGCAGCAGAACGCCCATCGACTCAGCGGCCGCCGCGCCATCGGCCGGTGTGTCCGACAGCTTGGCGTCGTCGATGGCGTTGAGCATCTTCATCGCGCCCGAGACCACGGTGTTGTAGTGCATGCGGTCGTAATCGTGGCTCACCTGGCGCAGCAGCAGGTGCATCTCGCGGCGCAGCGTGGCGGCGGCCGGTGAAAGGCCGTCAAAGGCAGATGCCGCAGACGACAGACGCGGCTGCACCCGCACGGCGCTGGACCACAGGCGGCGCAGGAAGCGGAAGCTGCCCTCGGCGCCAGAATCGGACCAGGCCGCGCTCTGGTCGGGCGGGCCGGCAAACATGGTGAACACCCGGGCGGTGTCGGCGCCGAACCTGGCAATGATGTCCTTGGGCTCGACGACGTTGTTCTTGCTCTTGGACATCTTTTCGATGCCCCCCAGCTGCACCGGCAGGCCGTCGGCGCGTGCGGTGGCGCCCGTGGGCTGGCCCTTGTCGTCGCAGCTCACATCCACTTCGCCGGGGTAGAACCAGCGCGTCTTGCCACTGGCTTCTGTGCGGAAGAAGCTCTCGTTGAGCAGCATGCCCTGGGTGAAGAGTTTGGTAAACGGTTCGCTGAACTTCACCAGGCCCAGGTCGCGCATGGCCTTGGTCCAGAAGCGCGCGTACAGCAGGTGCAGCACCGCGTGTTCGATGCCGCCGATGTACTGGTCCATCGGCATCCAGTAGTCGTTGCGCGCGTCCACCATGGCGTCGCTGCTGCCCGGGCAGCAGTAGCGCATGTAGTACCAGGCGCTGTCGACGAAGGTGTCCATGGTGTCGGTCTCGCGCCGCGCGGGCTTGGCGCACTGCGGACACGCGACGTTCAGGAAGGACTCACACTTGTTCAGCGGGTTGCCGCTGCCGTCGGGCACCAGGTCGGGCGGCAGGATGACAGGCAGGTCCTGCTCTGGCACGGGAAGCGATCCACAAGCCTGGCAATGGATGATGGGGATCGGCGTGCCCCAGTAGCGCTGGCGGCTGATGCCCCAGTCGCGCAGGCGCCAGGTGGTATTTTTCTCGCCCAGGCCCAGGTCCAGCAGCGCCGCTGCGATGGCGTTGACCGCCGGTTTGTGTGCCAGGCCGCTGTAGACGCCGCTGTTGATGGTGAAGCCACGCGACTTGTCGGCGTACCAGTCGTTCCAGTGGCCGTAGTCGAAGGTTTCGCCGTCGATGTGGATGACCTGCTGGATCGGAATGCCGTATTTCTTGGAAAACACAAAGTCCCGCTCGTCGTGTGCCGGCACACCCATCACGGCGCCGTCGCCGTAACCCATCAACACGTAGTTGCCCACCCAGACCGGAATCTGGCGGTCGTTCAGCGGGTGCTTCACCGTGAAGCCGGTGGGCATGCCTTCCTTTTCCCTCAGCGCGAGCTCGGCTTCTGTCGTGCCACCCTTCTTGCACTGCTCGATGAAGGCGGCCAGCTTGGGCTGCGTGGCTGCGGCGTGCGTGGCCAGCGGGTGCTCAGGTGCCACGGCGCAGAAGGTGACACCCTTGATGGTGTCGGCACGTGTCGTGAAGACAAACATCTGGCCGCCCTGGATGGGCTGGCCGTCGTCGCCCTGGATGTTGTGGGTGAACGCAAAGCGCACACCCTCGCTCTTGCCGATCCAGTGTTCCTGCATCAGGCGCACACGCTCGGGCCAGCCTTCCAGGTAGTGCAGGTGGGTGCTGTCGTTCACGCCGGCCAGCAGTTCGTCGGCGTACTGGGTGATGGCCAGGTAGTAGCCCGGGATCTCGCGCTTTTCGACGACGGCGTTGCTGCGCCAGCCGCGCCCGTCCACCACCTGTTCGTTGGCCAGCACGGTCTGGTCCACCGGGTCCCAGTTGACGACCTGCGTTTTTTTGTAGGCGATGCCCTTTTCCAGCATCTTCAGGAAAAACCACTGGTTCCACTTGTAGTACTCGGGGTCGCAGGTGGCCAGCTCGCGGCTCCAGTCGAAGGCCAGGCCCAGTGGCTTCATCTGGCTCTTCATGTCGGCGATGTTGGCGCGGGTCCACTGCTCGGGCGGCACGTTGTTGTCGATGGCCGCGTTTTCTGCCGGCAGGCCGAAGGCGTCCCAGCCCATCGGCATGAGCACGTTCATGCCCTTCATGCGCAGGTAGCGTCCCATCATGTCGCCGATGGTGTAGTTGCGCACATGGCCCATGTGCAGCTTGCCGCTGGGATACGGCAGCATGCTGCAGGCGTAGAACTTGGGGCGCGACGTGTCTTCGCTGGCGCGGTGTGCGTCGGTGGCGTCCCAATGCGCCTGAGCGGCGGATTCGACCTCGGCGGCGACGTATTTTTCGTTCATCTGCCGATTGTAGGGACGGCTACCTGGGCGGTGCTTCGGTCACAAGGCCTATGCGGCTCAGGCCGGCCTGCTGCACCCAGCCGATCAGTTCAGCCACCCGGCCGTACGGCACGCGGTGGTCGGCGCGCAGCTGCACCTCGGTGTCCGGATCGCGTCGCGCCGCGTCGCGCACACGGGCGCTGACCAGCGCCTGCGCCTGCGCCGGGTCCAGCCGCTGTTCGCCCAGGAAGAGCTGGCCTTCGCTGTCGATGGCCAAGGCCACGAAGGCCGGCGCGTCGCTGGTGGTGGTGGCGTCGGACTTGGGCAGGTCAAGCTTCAAGCTGCTGGCCATCAGCGGTGCGGTGATGATGAAGATCACCAGCAGCACCAGCATCACGTCGATCAGCGGCGTCATGTTGATCTCGCTCATCGGGCGCGAGCCCGCGTTGCGCTCCAGGCGACCAAGAGCCATGGTCAGCCTTTGCCACCGTCGATCATCATTCCGCGCAGGTCATGGGCGAAACCCTCCAGCTCGGCCTCGCAGGCGGAAGCCCACTTGCCGAAGACGTTGTAAGCCAGCACCGCGGGCACCGCAACCGCAATGCCAGCGGCAGTCATGATCAAGGCTTCGCCGATGGGCCCGCTGACCTTGTCGATGGTGATGCCGCCGGCCGCGGCCATGCCCGCCAGTGCGTGGTAGATGCCCCAGACGGTGCCGAACAGGCCGACAAAGGGCGCCGTGCTGCCCACGCTGGCCAGCAACACCTGGCCAAACTGCAGGTGCGCCAGGCCTCGGTGCAGCGCGTCGCGCAGGCGCCGAGTGAGCTGCGCTTCAAACCGGCCAGCGGCTTCCAGCGTGTGCGCCAGCGGCTGGGTGGTGGCGGCGTCGAGCAAGGGCTGCAACACACGTTCGCGGTCCATCGCCGCCAGGCGAGCGCGCCCGTCGGTCAGGTCAACGGCATCCCAGAATGCCGGCACGGCGCGAGCGATGTCGGCACTGGCGCGCCGCAGCACCCAGCCCTTCCACAAGATGAGCACCCAGGCCGCCACCGACATTGCCAGCAGCAGCAACGCCACCGCGCGGCCCACACCATCGGTGCCGGCCCAGAACTGCTGCAGGCCATGCATGGGTCAGACCAGCGGGCTCATGCGGCCAGGCCCAGCACGTCGGCCATGCCGTACAAGCCCGGGCCGCGGGCGGCCAGGAAGTGCGCGGCGCGCAGGCTGCCTTCGGCGTAGTTGGCGCGGCTGCTGCTCTTGTGCGTGATCTCGATGCGTTCACCGGTGCCGGCAAACATGACCGTGTGTTCGCCCACGATGTCGCCGCCACGCACGGTGGCAAAGCCGATGGCGCCGTGCGGCCGTTCACCGGTGTGGCCGTGGCGAGCAAAAACGCCCTGCGCCGCCAGGTCCACGCCGCGCGCGCGGGCCACGGCTTCGCCCAGGGCCAGCGCGGTGCCGCTGGGGGCGTCGATCTTGTGTTTGTGGTGGGCCTCGATGACCTCGACGTCATAGCCGTCGCCCAGCGACCGCGCCGCCATGTCCAGCAGCCGCAACATGACGTTCACGCCCACACTCATGTTGGGTGCCCAGACGATGCCGATGTGCTGCGCGTGCGCGGCCAGTGTGGCCTTCTGCTCGGGGCTGAAGCCCGTGGTGCCGATGACGGCGCAAACGCCCAGCTGCTCGCAAAGTGCCAGGTGCGCCAGCGTGCCTTCGGGCCGTGTGAAATCGATCAGCACATCGGCGCCGGCCAGGCCCTGGCGCAAGTCGGCCGTCACCGCCACACCGCTGGCCCGCCCGAAGGCTGCCGTGGCGTCCTGGCCGATGGCCGGGCTGCCGGGCAGGTCGAGCGCGCCAGTCAGGCGGGTGTTGGGGTCGGCGGCCACGGCTTGCAGCAGCATGCGGCCCATGCGGCCCGAGCTGCCTGCGATGGCGATGTTCAACACCGCGCCGGCCGCCACAAAAATCAGCTTTCGAGCGGCGGGTAGTCGCGCACCGGGCCTTCGGGCTCGGGCACGGGCTGTTCGCGCCGCACTGGCGGCGGCAGCGCCTTGCGCTCGTCTTCGGTGAGCTCGAGCTTGGGCGCGCGCAGGTCCTTGAAGCGGCTGATGGAAGCCACAAACTCGCGCTCGGACGGCAAGTCTGGCGCTTCCATGCTCTTCACGACGTCGCCATCGAAAAACACCACCACACTGCGGCGCTGCAGGTCGGTGTTGGGCCGGCGCAGCGTGAAGATGTAGTCCCAGCGGGCGGCGTGAAAGGGGTCGGCCACCAGCGGTGTGCCCAGCACGTCGCGCACCTGCAGCCGCGACAGGCCTGGTTTGATGAGTGCGGCCTGTTCCTTGGTAATGGCATTGCCCTGCACGATGTCGATGCGGTAGGGCGTGATGAAACCCAGGAAGCTGTCGGTGCGCTGCAACGACTCGCAGCCCGACAGCAGGGCGCTGGCCGCAAGGGCGCACAGGACAATGGGGAGTCGGGTCATGGGTCGCTGGAAGTGGGCTTGCCGCTGGGCTGGTGCCCGCTGGCTATGATCGCCGGATTCTAGCGGGGGCCCCGGTCGGCCGCGCAGCCCGGACATCCCGGTCAGGAGAGGCAATTGAAGCACGCTGACGAACTCAAGAGCAGTGGCCTGAAGGCCACGCTGCCGCGCATCAAGATCCTGGAGATCTTCCAGCGTTCAGAGCGCCGCCACATGACGGCCGAAGACGTGTTCAAGGCGCTACTCGGCGAAGACGCCGACATCGGCCTGGCCACGGTGTACCGCGTGCTGATGCAGTTTGAACAGGCGGGCCTTCTGCGCCGCAGCAACTTCGAGAGCGGCAAGGCGGTTTTTGAGCTCAACGAGGGCCAGCACCACGACCACCTGGTGTGCCTGGACTGCGGCCGTGTCGAGGAGTTCTATGACCCGCAGATCGAACAGCGCCAGCGCGAGGTGTCGGTGTCACGCGGCTTTGAGCTGCAGGAGCATTCGCTGGCTCTGTACGCCCGTTGCACCAAGACCAACTGCGAACACCGGCAGAAATAGGGCCCCCCAGCTCCCTTCGGTCGCAGCCCCCCGGGGGGGAGGCGTTTCGGCCCGGGAGATCCGGCGCCGAAACGGGCCCCAAGGTCGCTTCGCTCCCAGTCTCCGAGGGGGGGAGCTTCGCGTCCAGGGGGACCCTGGCCGGCGGCGCTACTTGATCAGTTGGCGCTCAATCTTCTGCACCTTTGTCCATGGCCAGCTGGTGGCGCTTGATGAACTCCTGGTAGGTGTCGATGCCGCGCAGCTGCAGCACGGTGTTGCGTACCGCAGCTTCCACCAGCACCGCCAGGTTGCGGCCGGCGTCCACGGCGATCACCACCTTGCGCACGGGCAGGCCCAGGATGTCTTCGTAGAGCGGCTCGTAGGGCAGGCGCTCGAAGTCGCGTTCCAGCGTTTCCTTGCGCACCAGGTGCACGATGAGCTTCACGCGCATCTTGCGCCGTACGGCGGTCTCGCCAAAGATGGCTTTGATGTCCAGCAGGCCGATGCCTCGTACTTCCAGCAGGTTCTGCAGCAGTTCGGGGCAGCGGCCTTCGAGCGCGGTCTGGCCGGTACGGTAGATGTCCACCGCGTCGTCGGCCACCAGGCCGTGACCGCGTGACACCAGCTCCAGCCCAAGTTCACTTTTGCCCAGGCCCGACTCGCCGGTGAGCAGCACGCCCAGTCCCAGGATGTCCATGAACACACCGTGGCGCGTGGTGCGGTCGGCAAAGTGCTGGCCCAGGTAACCGCGCACCAGGTCGATCACGTGGCCGGCCGATTCGGCGGTCACGAACAGCGGAATCTCGGCGCGGTCGCACATGGCCACCAGGCGGTCGGGCGGCGCTTCGCCATCGGCCACGATGAGCACCGGCGGCTCCAGCGTCACGATGCGCGAGATGCGCCGTTCCACCACCTCGGGCGACGGGTTGTTGAGGTAGGCCACCTCGCGCCGGCCCACGATCTGCACCCGGTAAGGGTGGATGTAGTTGAGGTAGCCCACCAGGTCGGCCGCCGAGCGTGCGTCGCGCACGGCAGCGTCGTCAAAACGGCGCTCGGGGTGGGCGTGACCGGCAATCCACTCCCAGCGCAGCGCCTCGCGGTGCGCTTCAAACAGCGCCTCCGCGCTGATGGAGGTCGGTTTCATGGGCCCCCGCGCTCCCTTCGGTCGCTGCCCGCCGCCAGAGTCGCCGGGCCCTCGGGCCGTCCAGGTCCGCGCAGGCGGACCTGAAGCCGCGGCCCTCGGCCCCCCAGGGCGGCGCTCGCTGCGGACCGGCGGAGCCGGATCCTGGCGATGGCTTGATCGAAACCAGCCACCGCTAGGCTACGGATTTGAGCGGTTCCCAGTCGGAAATCAGCTTGTGCACGGCGGCGGCGTCGGGCTCGGACTTCAGGCGCTCGCGCAGTTCGCGGTCGGACAGCATCTCGGCGATCTCGGACAAGATCTCCAGGTGCCGCTGCGTCGCTGCCTCAGGCACCAGCAGGAAGATCAGCAGGGCCACGGCTTCGTCGTCGGGGGCGTCGAAGGGTATCGGCTGGGTGACGCGCACCACGGCGGCCAGGGGGTTCTTCAGGCCCTTGATGCGCCCGTGCGGAATGGCCACCGCATGGCCCAGACCCGTGGAGCCCAGGCGCTCGCGTGCAAACAGGTTGTCCGTGACGATGCCGCGGGCAATGGCATGTTGGTTTTCAAACAGCAGACCCGCGTGTTCGAAGACGCGTTTTTTGCTGGTCGCGTCCACGTTCACCAGCACGTTGCTGGCAGGCAGGATGGCGGCGAGTCGGTTCATGGGAGCATTCCCTTGTCGCCCTGCACACAAATGCTCACAAGGCGAACGCACGTTGACTTCAGCCGGTCATGATAGCAACCGCCCCTGTGCCGCAACCCCCAAGCAAAGCCCCGAATCGGGTGGTTCTTTGGATTCATGCGGCGCTGCAGCAACAGACGGCCCCATTGCCGCACACTTTTTGCGCGGCGGCATGAAAAACGGCCCCGCAGGGCCGTCGATCTTGTCTGCTGGCGCATTCAAGCCGCGCTGGCAGGTGCCCGCTTGGGGCTGATGTGGTGATGGTCTTGCAGCCTGTCCTTGTGGCGCACCACTTGGCGGTCCAGCTTGTCCATCAACTGATCGATGGCGGCGTACAGGTCTTCTGCCGACTGTTCGACAAAGATGTCGCGGCCCTTGACGTGCACCGTGACTTCTGCCTTCTGCCGTCGATCCTTTTCTTTCAGTTTTTCCACCGTCAGCAGCACGGTCACATCGACCACTTGGTCAAAGTGCCGTGTCACGCGATCCAGCTTTGTGCTGTCTCTTATACACATCTGACGCTGCCGACGAATAGAGAGGTGTAGATCTCGGTGGTCGCCGTATCATT
>ENA-ORBV01002486-ORBV01002486.1-microbial-mat-metagenome-genome-assembly--contig:-NODE-2486-length-38713-cov-8.363236_pt1 | contig 38713 bp, 23 predicted proteins | sample MGYA00237777_ERZ505514 | MGnify/ENA primary metagenome ERZ505514 (study PRJEB26160, sample SAMN06269048) | microbial mat metagenome | isolation source: Oligotrophic lake microbial mat | place... | reverse complement strand
AAGTTTACAAAGACCGAAAAAAAGTTAGATATGAACAATGTTATGCTGGAGGAACAATTTAAATCAATTTTTGATACTTCTTTTGATGCCTTGTTTATAGTGGAATACAAAGAGAGACGAATTATCAAAGCGAATAGCAGGGCTGTTGAATTATTTGAAATGGAAAACGAATATGATTTTTATCTTCAAAATGGTTTAGATTTGAGAAAAGAACCAATAGGAAAAAAAGAACATCTTTCAATAAAAGGAGATATAGCTGTAAAAGGATTTCATGAAAATGAAGTGCTTTATAAAACCAAAAAAGGAAACGAATTTTGGGGCGCTTTGGCTATTCGATTGGTTTTTATGAATGGAATGCCTTACCAGTCTGTTCGGATTACTGATATAACCGATCAAAAGAAAATCGAAAAACAAATACAAACGTCTCTTAATGAAAAAGAAATTTTATTGGCAGAAATTCATCATCGAGTTAAAAATAATTTAGCAGTAATTAGTGGATTGTTGGGCTTGCAAGCAAATTATGTAGAAGATGAAAAAGCAAAAGTGTTGTTTGAAGAAAGTAGGAATCGGATCCATTCGATGGCGCTCATTCACGATAAATTGTATCAGAATGAAACATTGGCTACAATTAATTTCTCGGAATACATACACGATTTGGTAGAACACATAAAGAAGTCGTATATCCCAGATACATGGAGTGTAAAGTTTAACATCACTTGTAATGAAATATTTTTGGATATAAGAAATGCCGTTCCTTGCGGATTAATTTTGAACGAATTAATTTCCAATTCCTGCAAGCATGCTTTTAAAGACATTCAGAATCCTGAAATTAAAATTGTTTGCAGTAAAATGGGTGAAAAGTTTACGATGATGGTAAGCGACAACGGCATTGGATTCGATATTGAAAATGGTTTCAAAAGAGCTAATTCATTAGGCTTAACACTTATCCAGGCATTGTCGGAACAACTTGGTGGAAAAGTAAACACCACTTTTGTAAATGGAACTCAATTCTATATCTCATTTGAAGTATAAATGGCAAACATAATAATTGTAGAAGATGAAGCCATTGTGGCCATGGAAAGTAAAATGAATTTACATTTTGCCGGTCACCATATTGTTGCAATTGTTTCCTCTGCTGAAGCAGCTTTAAAAGCATTTGATTTAGAAAAACCAGATTTGTTTTTAATGGATATTAAATTGAGAGGAGAAATGGATGGAATTGAGGCAATGATTATTATCCGCCAACAATCCAATGTTCCAGTTGTTTTCTTAACTGGAAATTCTGATGCTAGAACAAGAGCAAGAGTGGGAGATATCACCAATGCCAGCTTTCTTCAGAAACCCATATTAACAGCTGAAATAGTTGATGAAATAAACAAAGTACTTTCTAAGAATTAATGCCAAGAATTTATTTGTGGAACCAAACTTCGACCGAATAGAGAAATTACGAAAGCTGCTTAAAATTGAGCGTGACGAAGATTTTGCTCAATACAAACAACACTTTTCTCGTAACAATATCAATCACCGAAAAGAAAACGGTGTTACCTGGTATCCCATCGTTATTACAAATACAGAAATTGGTTTGGGTGAATACATTTTCATTGATGTTGAACGCACCACCAATCACAACGAACCACATCAGTTTTCGGGTGGAAAAGTAGCTTCTCTTTTTTCAAATAACACAACAGAGTCGGGAACACTAAATGGAACTATAAAAGTATTAGGTCCCAACAAAGTTAGGCTATCATTAAATGTGGATGAGCTTCCCGATTGGTGCGATGATGGAAAACTCGGAATCAATTTGCTATTTGATGAAAGCAGTTACAGGGAAATGGACATTGCTTTGGAAAAAGTAATAAATGCATCAAATAATCGCCTTGCACATTTGCGAGATGTGATGTATAAACTAAAGGAGCCACAAATGCAAAAACTGGATCCTTTTCTTTATATCCCAAATCTAAATAAATCTCAAAATCAAGCTGTTTTAACAATTCTTGCAGCGAGAGATATTGCAATTATTCACGGCCCTCCAGGAACAGGAAAAACAACCACTTTGGTTCAAGCAATCCGACAAACATTGTTTTCGGAAAAGCAAGTGTTGGTTTGTAGCTCTAGTAATACAGCAGTTGATTTGTTAACAGAAAAATTGCATCGTGAAGGCATCACTGTTTTACGTTTAGGAAATCCTGCGCGTATTTCAGAGGAAGTGTTGATGAATACTTTGGATGCAAAAGTAGCTGCTCACGAATCTTACAAGGATTTAAAAAGCTATAGAAAAACAGCGGAAGAATATTTCCGCATGGCAGGAAAATACAAACGTACTTTTGGAAAAGAAGAACGGGAGCAGCGACAATTATTTTATCAAGAAGCAAGAAAAATATTGCACGATGCACGCGTGTTAGAAGATTATATCATTAGCGAACAATTTGATAAAGCACAAGTAATTGCATGTACTCCTGTGGTTTCATCGGGAAGAATGATGCGTGACAAACAATTCTCAACTGTCTTTATTGATGAAGCAGCCCAAGCTCTTGAGCCAATGTGCTGGATTCCAATTTCTAGAAGTAATCGAGTTGTTTTTGCAGGAGATCATTTTCAATTACCGCCAACAGTAAAATCAAAAGCAGCAGAAGCGCAAGGATTAAAAGAAACATTGTTTGAACGTGCTATGAAAATACAAAATGTGTCGGTAATGTTGAACACACAATACCGCATGCACGAACACATCATGAATTTTTCTAATAAGAAATTTTATGAAGGGAATTTGAAAGCAGACATTTCTGTAAAGGAAACACTTTTAGATACGCAAGATTTATTATTGAACACCGCACTCGATTTTATTGATACTGCAGGTTGTGGATACACTGAAATTATTAATCCCGAAAGTTTAAGTATTGCCAATCCGGAAGAAGCCCAATTGTTAATCAAACATTTGAAAATGGTTCTGGCACAAATTGCTTTATCGAAAGATGCAGGCAAACGAATTACGATTGGAATCATTTCTCCTTATAAAGAACAAGTGCAGTATTTAACAAACCAGATTAATGCGGATGAGGAATTAGAGCCATACAAATCAAAAATCGCGATAAAAACAGTGGATGGATTTCAAGGTCAGGAACGTGACATTATTTATATTAGTATGGTTAGAAGTAACGACCAAAGAGAGATTGGTTTTTTGAGCGATATTCGAAGAATGAACGTTGCGCTCACTAGAGCAAAGAAAAAACTGGTGGTGATTGGCGATAGCGCAACCATCGGAAATCACTCTTTTTATAAGGACTTTTTGGATTATGCTGAATCGATTGGAGCCTACAAATCGGCTTGGGAGTTCCTCTCATGAGGCTTTTTAGCCCATTTTTGCTCTATTCTCTTATTTCCCGATTTATCTCCCAAATATCCAATTCTATTTTTAAATTTGTAGCTCATTTACCAACTATGAATCGATTTATTTTAAGTTTGTTTTTGTGTTTGTTTTTTGCACTTCAGTTGAATGCACAAACTCCATCTGCAACAAATCAAACAATGACCTTGGAACAATGTATCGACTATGCATTGAAAAATAATATTCAGATTAAACAATCGGAGTTGAATACGGAATTGTCGCACATTACTTTAACGCAAAGCAAAGCCAATCTTTTACCATCCTTAAACGCAAATGCATCTCACTCTTATAACATAGGTAGAACCATTGATAGATTTACGAATCAGTTTGCGGATGCACAAGTGCTTTCTCAAAATTTTGGTATTAGTACAGATGTAAACTTGTTTAGCGGATTTCAAAACATCAATACCATTCAGCAAAATAAATTCGCATTCATGGCTGGAAAGTATGACATCGAAAAAATGAAAAACGATGTTTCTTTAAATATCGCTACAGCCTATTTGCAGATTTTGTACAGCATGGAAGCTGTTGACAATGCAAAGAATCAAATGGGAATTGCTGCAGCACAAGTGGAGCGCACAAAAATATTAGTGGATGCAGGTTCTATTGCAAGAGGAACATTGCTGGACATACAAGCACAATTAGCATCTGAAGAATTGAATTTAACCAATGCTCAAAATCAACTGGACATTTCTTATTTGAATTTGGCTCAGCTTTTAAATATGCCTTCAGCAGATGGTTTATCAATTGTAAAACCTGAATTAACGATTGTTGGAGATGTATTGTTGACAACAACTCCCACTCAAATTTATAATTCGGCAGTAAGCAATTTGCCTGAAATTAAGAGTGCCGAATACAATGTAAAGAGTGCCGAAAAATCTGTTGATGCTGCTTGGGGTGGATTGAGTCCGCGCCTTTCATTTAGCGCTTCGTATGGAACAGGTTATTCCGGATTGAGTCAGCGTTTTTCATCTTTACCAACCTTTCAAGGATATAGCCCGAACGGTGATGTTACTTCTTCCGGTGACACCGTTTTTTCACCATTTTTCTCATCGGGGACATTTGAAAAAACTCCTCCTGCAGATCAATACAAAGACAACGTAAACAAATCGTTTGGATTCTTTTTAACGGTTCCGATTTTTAATCGTTGGCAAACAAAAACATCCATCGACAGAGCAAGAATTCAAAAGCTGAATGCCGACTTAACGGTAGAGTCGACTAAATTACAAATTCAAAAAAATGTACAACAAGCTTATGCTGATGCGAGTGCAGGCTTGAAGAAATACAATGCTTCTTTAAAAGCGATTGAGGCGATGCAAGAATCATTTAAATATACAGAGCAGAGATTCAATGTCGGAATGTTGAACACAAACGATTACAACGATTCAAAAAATAAATTAATAAAAGCACAAAGTGATTTGTTGCAAGCAAAATACGAATACGTTTTCAAAACAAAAGTGCTTGATTTCTATCAAGGCAAACCTTTGAAATTCTAATAAATCAATCGAATCTTTCTCCCTCTCCTTTGGAGAGAGCTGGGGTGAGGTAATAAGAAGCATATGAAAAAAATAATTTGGATCACCGTTGCCGGACTTGTTTTCTTAATATCAATTATGATGTTAAAAAATTGCTCTGGAGACAAATCGGTTAAGATAGCAGTAGAAAAAGCTATAAAGCGTAACATCATGGAATCAGTTTCTGCAAACGGAAAAATTCAGCCGGAAGTAGAAGTAAAAATTAGTTCAGATGTTTCAGGAGAAATTGTGGAACTTTATGTAAAGGAAGGCGATCAAGTAAAAAAAGGAGATTTGCTTTGCCGCATCAATCCTTTGATTTACGAATCCAACTCCAGCCGAATGGTAGCAACTTTAAACGGAGCAAAAGCAAATTTATCGAATTCAAAAGCGAGATTAGAACAAATAAAAGCAGCCTTTATAAATTCGGAAGCATCTTTTAACAGAAACAAAAAATTATTCGATCAAGGTGCCATTTCTCAATCGGACTTTGATGCAGCTAAAGCAGCTTACGAAGGCGCAAAAGCAGATGTGAAAGGTGCTGGAGACAATGTGGATGCTTCTGAATACAACGTAAAAAGTACGGAAGCTTCTTTGAAGGAAGCGAATGACAATTTAGCGAAAACAAATATTTATTCTCCTGTAAACGGAACCGTTTCTAAATTAAATAAAGAAAAAGGAGAACGTGTTGTTGGAACAGCACAAATGGAAGGAACAGAAATTATGCGTTTGGCTAACTTGAACGAGATGGAAGTGAGCGTTGAAGTAAACGAAAATGATATTGTTCGTGTCAGCAATGGAGATACTTCAGCAATTGAAGTAGATGCTTACCTTGGAAGAAAATTTAAAGGGGTTGTTACTGAAATTGCAAACTCCGCAAACACGACAGGCGTAACGGCAGAACAGGTAACAAACTTTGTAGTAAAAATCAGAATTTTGCAAGAATCGTATATGGATTTGTTAACAGCAAATAATAACATCGCTCCTTTTCGTCCGGGCATGAGTGCAACCGTTGACGTTCAAACGAAAAAGGTGAGCAACGTGATGGCTGTTCCAATTCAATCGGTAACAACTAGAAATGATAGTACAGAATACAATCTTCAAAATAAAGTAACTGGAGGCGATAATAAAGGTGATGATGACGAAGTTGTGGTGAATAACGATAAAAAACAAAACAACGATGCCTTGATAAAAATTGAAGAATGTGTTTTTGTCTATAATGCTGCAGAAGGAAAAGTTAAAAAGGTAGCTGTTAAAACCGGTATTCAGGACAACAACTATATTGAAATTATCTCAGGAGTTAAAGAAGGAGATGAAATTGTATCTGCTCCGTATAGTGCTATTGCCAAAGAATTGAAGGAGGGTGATAAAGTAAACAAAGTGGATAAATCAGAATTGTTTGCTGTTCCCAAAAAATAAATGGCACTCATCTTAAATATAGAAACAGCAACTACTGTTTGCAGTGTTTCGCTTGCAAAAGATGGTTTGTTGCTTTCCTTAAAAGAACAAAACGGAGACTATTCTCATTCCGAAAATCTCACTTTATTTATAGAAGATGTTTGCAAACAAGCAAATATTAGTCTTTCCCAAGTTGATGCGATTGCAGTGAGTAAAGGTCCGGGTTCCTACACCGGATTGCGCATAGGTGTTAGCACTGCAAAAGGATTGTGTTATTCTTTGGATAAACCTCTAATTGCAATTAATACATTGCAACACATCGCGATGTCCATTTTGCCGAAACTCCCAACTCCCAACTCCCAGCTCCCGACTTATTTGTGCCCAATGTTAGACGCAAGACGAATGGAAGTGTATTGCGCAATTTACAATTCAGAAGGAAATGTAATTAAAGAAACCGCAGCAGAAATAATTGATGAACATTCATTTGCAGATATCCTAAAAGAGAATACAGTTGTTTTTTTCGGAGACGGATCTGCTAAATGCAAAGAAACATTTTCTAAAAATCCCAATGCAATTTTTATTGATGATGTTGTTCCTTCTGCAAAAGAGATGATTGCATTATCCGAAAAAGCATACAACGAAATGCGGTTTGAAGACATTGCTTATTTTGAACCTTTTTATTTAAAGGACTTTGTTGCTGGGAAGAAGAAAGGAGAGTAAGTTTTAAATATATCTCCGCGGTTCTCTGCGAAAATCTCCGCGACCTCTGCGGTTAACTTAATAGAAACTATAACCAAACTTCACAATTCCAATTGAATTGTTTTTGTGGTCACGATTAATTTTTGATTTTAACAAGTTATTTGTTTCATCATATAAATAACTCATTTCAGAAAGCAATACTTCGTTTTTAAATTTTTTTTCTTCAAGCACAACCGCATTGCCATCGTATTTGTATACAGTATATTCTTTTACATCTCCACTTTCATTACTCGTATAGGTTCTTTCAAGCAGGTTTCCGTTTGAATCATATTGGTAAACATTCTCTTGTCGCATCCAACTTACAATAAACTCATAATTTTCAGAAAGCACATTTCCTTTGTTATCATAATTAATAATCGCTTTTTTATATTCACGTCCTTCATCATTCAAACATTTTTTCTTTACTTGTGTAGGCGTCATTTGAATGTATTCGAATGTTTCGCTAGATAATATGTTTTGAACTCCTAACTTAAATTCATTTTTGTTTTCACTTACATTCGTTTCTCTAAAATGCATTTCTTTTATAATTAATCCTTTTTCATTGTATTCATAATAATAGGAATTATAATACGCACCCATTTTTACTCTTTTGGTGATAATTCTATTTTGAGGATTATAATAGATATCTGCAAAAATGGTGTCGTTATAATATTTAGTAATCTTTTTAGTTGTAGCAGCTTGAATAATTTTGCCTTTCCTTCTTATTTCAGGAACATCAACCACTTCGTTTTCAGCAAAATTTAAAATAGTATAATAGTAACGTATGATTCTTCCTAAACTATCAAATTCATAACCTTGGCCCGCGCCTTTATCAATTATTATTTCACCATCGGGCTTATCGACTATCACCACATTGATTGATTTAATTTTATTTTTCTTTATTATTTTTGAGTTAAAGGAAATGGGACCAATGCCTATTTCAACAGGATTGTGACTAATCAACTGCGCAAAACAACCAAAATGAAAACTAAAAAGAAGTAGAGTAGTTAAAAATTTCATTCCGTCAGTAATTAGTGCTTTTTTCAAACAGTAATATATTCGTATTTGTAAATAATTATTTAGTCTCATTTCCCTCTCCCCGAATGATTTCTTCCTTTTCCCTTCTCCTTTGGAGAAGCTGCCCAAAGGGCGGATGAGGTCAGAGGTTTTGGCTGAGATGTTTTAGAGCATCTTCTATTTCTTTTACCGGAGCTAAACAGGTCTTATTCTTACAAACATAGATGAGCGTTTCATCTTTTTTGTACCTGTTTACCAATAGAGGCAAAGAGCTTTCAGAAGCACTTCCTGCAAATATCTTATTTGGATGGTAATGTTTATTGAGGTTTTTCCTTTTTTCATCAACAGATTTACCAACAATTGCCAGTTCGTGAAAAGGAGTGCTGAAATTAAGCAGTAGCATAGCCCAATTGCTGTATCCTGCTCCGTAATTCTCTATCTCCTCCAGCACATTGTTTAGCATTTTTCGACTCATTTCAATGTATTCTTCCTTTTCAAAATGATGTCCCAGCACAAATAAGGATTTGGCAATACTGGAGTTGGATGCCGGAATAACATTGTCGGACAATTCCATTTTTCGAGTAATCAATGCTTTGTCGGTATCGGATGTAAAATAAAACATTCCTGATTTTTCATCTTGGAAATGCTCTATTGCATAGTTCATTAACTCATTGGCTTTGTGCAGATGATTTTCATCTAAAGAAATTTCGTAACATGCAAGCAGTGCTTCAATCATAAAAGCGTAATCTTCTAAAAATCCATTTATTGAACTATTGGCTAAGTGAGTTAATTTTCCATTTGTATCGCAACAGCTTTTCAATAAAAAATTCAGATTGGTTAAAGCAATGTCTTTGAAATATTTTTCGTCAAAAACGGTATAAGAATCTGCATACGCTTTTATCATTAAGGCATTCCAGGAAGTGATGATTTTATTGTCTAATCCTGGTTTGATACGTTTTTCTCTAATTGTAAGTAATTGTTTTTTACAATCTTTGATTACTTTTTGTAATTCATCAGTGCTTACCTTATTTCTTTTAGCAACAACTTCATCATCATCATGTCGGAGTAAAATATAATTTTCATGTTCCCAAAAACCACGTTGATTCACATTGTAATAATCTGCAAACAACTCGAAACTCTCTTTTAATAAGTCTTGTAATTCCGTTTTTGTCCATACATAATATTTGCCTTCTTCTCCCTCCGAATCCGCGTCCAGAGCAGAATAAAAGCCACCTTGAGGAGAAGTTAATTCTCTTTCGATAAAAGCCAATGTTTCGTAAACGGTTTGTTTGTACAAAGAATTTTTTGTTTTCTGATAGGCTTCACAATACAAAGTCACCAATTGTGAATTATCATAAAGCATTTTTTCGAAATGTGGAACTTTCCATAAATGGTCGACAGAATAGCGTGCAAACCCTCCTCCGATTTGATCATAAATTCCACCGTAAGCCATCTTTTTTAAAGTGAGCTCAACATGTTGCAGCAATTCATTATTGTTGGTATAATGAGCGTAACGCAATAAAAATTGATAGTTGTTTGGGAGAGGGAACTTAGGTGCTTTGTTCGGACCGCCATCTGTGTTGTCGAAGCGAGGCATCCAGTTGTTTACACTTTTTTGTAATGTTTCAAAAGTAAATTCGTTTTCAGTCGGATTTATTTTTACCAGCTCAGCAAGTTTAACTCCTTCCGTTAGTTGTTTTGCATAATCAAGTACCTTTTCTGGGTCATGCTGATAGGTATCTGCCAAATTCAATAAGATGTTCATCCAATTTTGTTTCGGGAAATACGTGCCTCCATAAATAGGTCTTCCGTCTGGCAAAGCAAAGCAGTTGAGTGGCCAACCTCCTTGTCCGGTCATCAACTGCACAGCCATCATATACACTTGGTCAATATCCGGGCGCTCTTCCCTGTCCACTTTTATGCAAATGAAATAGTCATTCATCAGTTTTGCTACATTTTCATCCTCAAAACTTTCATGTTCCATCACATGGCACCAGTGGCATGCAGAATACCCAACGCTGATTAAAATCAATTTATTTTCTGATTTCGCTTTCTCCAATGCTTCCTCATTCCAGGCATACCAGTTCACCGGATTGTGCGCGTGTTGCAGCAAATACGGACTGGTTTCATGAATTAATGCATTGGTGTGTTTTGAGGTTATGTCTTTCATTCTATAAAAATACGAAGTATAATTTTTATTTATCAACTATTATTTTTAATTTCATTTGTGCCTAATAATCTTTTAAAACAGAAAAACTCTTATTTCAGAAATCTTTCTCCTGATGCACAGGAAGTTTTTGTCGACCGTTTATTTAAATTTATGGCAGACAAAAAATTTATTGGAAGAGAAGGATTAGTGATTACCGATGAAATAAAAGTGCTTATTTCAGCTGCTGCTATTCAGTTAACTTTCGGGCTGAAAGATTATATGATTTCACATTTATATGCAATAAATGTTTTTCCTCGCATATTCTTTTCGAAATACTTAAATGCAAACCTCAAAGGACTGAATACACAAAGTGGTGTTTTGTCCTTGTCCTGGAACGATTTTAAAGAAGGGTTTGCTGTGGAGGACGATAAAATAAATTTAGGATTGCACGAATTAGCCCATGCGTTGTACATTGATTTGGATGAAGAAGGTAACTACGATGAACATTTTTCAGCTTATTTTGAAAAGTGGGAAGATGTTGCGATGAAAGATTATTTAGAATTGAAAGAAAAGAAAACAACATTTTTGCGTGGATATGGCGGAACAAATATGCATGAATTTTTTGCGGTTTGTGTCGAACATTTTTTTGAAGCACCAAAAGAATTTAAAAATCAACTACCTCATCTATATAATTATTTGATGTTAATGCTAAATCAGGATCCCGATAATGTGAAAGAGGATTATTCAGTTCGTGTATATGCAGAAAAGGCAATTGTTATACTGGAGGAGCAAGCGTCAGGGCAGGAAAAGCTGAATCAACAAATCATACTGAATTCAAATATTGAAGAACGCTATACTTTATTTCAAACTACTATTCAGCGGAATGGAATTTACATTGCAATGGCTTCTACTTTCTTTGGATTGTTTGCCGGTATCCCATTACTTATTTGGTTTTGGTCAACTACTGTAATCAGCATAGGTGCAATATTTATTATGCTTTTTATTTGTGGTGCATTGGGATTGATACAATGGAAGTATGTAAGAGATTATTTGGATATGGAATACCATCAATTTGCAATGTATTCTTTTTCAGGATTCGGAATGTGTTTGATTAATTTCCTTTTTTGTCTAAATACATTTATTCCTGTAAAGCAGTCGGTGATTAGCTACGAAATTGTTGGATTTCAAAGTGGAAGTTATGGCTTAGAAATTGTTTTGTCAGGAGAAAAGAATAGTCTTCCGTTGGAACGAAACGTGATGAACTATGTATATGAGAATTTCAAAAAATTTGAGGATGCAAAAAAGGTGATAGTAACTAGAAACACCGGCTTGTTGGGGCTAGATAGGGTAGAGAAATGTGAGTTGATTTATTAGTTATTCATTCCCAGCGGAACATTCTCACTCATTTCAACAGGATAACTTTTTTTGACTAAAAATTTCCCAACCCTAAGATTTCCTTTTAACCCTACTTTGATATTTTTACTATTTGCGAGCGACATCAGTTTTGGAAGATCAGAGAAACTTATAGATGAAAAATCAGACTTGATAGTGAAGGTATAAGTCTGCTCCGAATTTGCTTTGATTCTTATATTCTTAGCTAGATGTGCTTTCCCTCCTGTTATTCCATTCAGAGTAACATCAAAATCGGATTTGTAAATTGTGAATGCTGTTTTGTTAGGGTTTTTTATTTTCACAACCATTTCTGCTTCTGCTCCTTGCTGCGAAACTTTAATAAGTTTCATGCTTTCGATTCCGCTGAAAGTCACTTCTTGGAATTCACCGCAGGAAGTAAGCATTGTTCCCAAAAGAATACTAAGAATAGAAATATATATTTTCATAAATGAGATAATTTTTTAAAACGTCATTTCGAGGAACGAAGCAATCTCTCAAAATTAGAAGACCAATTATTATTGGACAAGATTGCTTTGTTCCTCGAAATGACGTTCTTACTATTAAACGAATTAAAACATAGATTAGTATCTATTTACTTAAATCAGCAAAGTTTTTATAGAAATATGGAATGGTTTCAATTCCTTTTAAATAATTGAAAACACCGTAATGTTCGTTGGGCGAATGGATAGCATCCGAGTCCAAACCAAATCCCATCAAAACAGAATCCAAGCCTAATTCAGATTTAAACATTGCTACAATTGGAATACTTCCTCCACTACGAACAGGAACAGGTTTTTTTCCGAATGTTGTTTCCATTGCCATGCTCGCTGCTTTGTAGGCAATGGATGTGCTTGGTGTAACAACAGGTTCTCCTCCGTGATGTGGCGTTACTTTTACTTTTACAGATTTTGGTGCTATGCTTTTAAAATAATCTGAGAAAATTTTCATTATTTTTTCGCTATCTTGGTGAGGAACCAAACGCATCGAAATTTTTGCAAATGCTTTTGACGCAATTACTGTTTTTGCTCCTTCGCCTTGATATCCGCCCCAAATACCATTTACATCCAATGTAGGACGAATGGAATTTCTTTCGTTGGTGGTATAACCTTCTTCTCCATGAATATCAGATAGGTCTAAAGCTTTTTTATATTCATCTAAACTGAATGGTGCTTTTGCCATTTCTGCTCTTTCTTCAGCAGTTAATATTTCAACATCATCATAAAATCCTGGAATAGTAATGTGATTTTTATCGTCCTTCATTTTTGCAATCATCTCACATAAAATGTTGATTGGATTTGCAACTGCACCACCATACAATCCTGAATGCAAATCTCTGTTTGGTCCAGTTACTTCTACTTCCACATAGCTCAAACCACGCAATCCTACTGTGATAGACGGAATATCATTTGCAATAATTCCTGTATCAGAAATCACAATCACATCTGCTTTTAATTTTTCTTTATTTTCTTTTACAAATGTTCCTAAGTTATTGGAACCAACTTCTTCTTCTCCTTCAATCATAAATTTTACATTGCAAGGAAGTGAATTTGTTTGCATCATTAATTCAAATGCTTTTACGTGCATGTACATTTGTCCTTTGTCGTCACAAGCACCACGCGCATAAATTTTTCCGTCTTTAATTACAGGTTCAAATGGTCCTGAAGTCCATAATTCAATTGGATCTGCCGGTTGCACATCGTAATGACCATATACTAAAACGGTTGGTAATTTCGCATCAATAATTTTTTCTCCGTATACAATTGGGTAACCAGCTGTTTCACAGATTTCTACTTTTTCTGCTCCTGCTGCAATTAATTTTTCTTTAATAACCGCTGCGGTTTTAATTACATCGTTTTTGTATTTTGGATCTGCACTAACAGATGGAATACGTAATAATTCAAAAAGTTCGCTCAAAAAACGGTCTTTGTTTTTTTCGATGTAAGAATTGATTTCTGGATTTTGCATAATGATGTAATTTTATAATTAATAATTTTCTTTTTAAAGTTTAATTCTCAACTCCTTTGTTCTCGACCCCGCTCGAACTGACAGGCATCTCTCTATTACCCAACTCCCAACTCCCAACTCCCAACCGAAAGAGTCACAAATTTGCAATTATTATCGATACCAGCATTTTTTATTAGAAAATTCAGCACTTTTTCTTTGGTGTGAAAGCTAAGTCAGAAACAAAGTCTTTTTTAGTATAATCACTACAAACATTGAATTACAGCTAAAAATGATGCGATAAAAGCTGGTAATTTCTCAGAATTTGGTCCTTCAAAGTGTAATAATTGGAAAAAGGACATTTTTTTTAGGCTATAAAATGTACGTAATTGTGCTAGAAATTTAACTTTTACTGCAACTATTTGCTTGAAATACGCATCTGATAATATGTTGAAGGGAAAATAAAGGTAAATAAAACCTTGTTTGGACTTCGATGAACTCTTAAAAAGAGTTGTTTAACTGAGATTTTTTGCCGACTTTTTGATATATTTGCTTGATATTTAGATTACAATAAAAACAATATGAATTTGTCTCTTTTTACAAAAAACACTCTCTTTGCATTCCTTAGTGCCCTGTTTTGTCATGGCTTTGTGAATGCACAGTTAACAGTAAATACTGGAGTTACCCCAACTTTTATGGTACAAAACGTACTGATGGCTGGCGGTGGTTTAACAGCAACAGGTATCACTTATACGGGTAGTGCTAATTCTAGAGGTACATTCAACGGTTCGGCTTCTAATATCGGGTTTAACTCAGGCATCCTTTTAACCAGCGGAAACCTTAGCAATGCTATTGGTCCTAATAACATGTCGGGAGCATCCCTAGGAAATTTACTTCCGGGTGATCCAGATTTGAACATGATCATGACGCCAACCTTGAGTTATGATGCTACTATTTTAGAATTCGACTTTGTTGCTACTTCCGATAGTATAAAATTCAATTACGTTTTTGGTTCCGAAGAATATATGGAGTTTGTAAGCACCACTCCTGGTGGAATAAATGATGGATTTGGTTTCTTTATCAGCGGTCCCGGAATTTCTGGCCCCTTCAGTGGCGGTGCGCAAAATATTGCAATCATTCCCGGAACAGCTTTGCCTGTTACCATGTTTAATCTGAATTTAAATACCAACTCAGCATATTATTTTGATAATGGTGATGGCTTTGGAACTGGAACTGCTCCTGATGGATTAACAATTCAATACGATGGATTCACTGTTCCTTTGCAAGCTGTGGCTGCTGTTCAATGCGGACAAACATACCACGTGAAGTTGGCGATTGCTGATGGAGGAGATGATATTTTAGACTCAGGTGTGTTTATTGAAGAAGGAAGTTTTGTAGGTACTGGAAATGTTTTCATGTCTTCCTCTACCAGTTTCGGAGGTGCAGTTGCAGGTAACGATACTACCATTTACGAAGGCTGCGGATTTGCTTCAGTGTTGTTCGATAGAGGAATAAACAATTTGGCTGTGGCCGATACATTTTATTTTTCAATTTCAGGAACAGCAACAAATGGTGTTGATTATTCATTGATAAGCGATAGTGTCTATTTTGCTGCTGGACAAGATTCTGCATACGTAACAATTAATTCAATTGCTGATGTATTGATTGAAGGTACAGAAACGGTAATATTAACAGTATATGCAAGCACTCCGTGTGGAAATGATACTGCTACAATCACGCTCTTAATTATTGATTCACCACCACTGGCAATCAATCTAAATAACGATACAATTTTGTCTTGCCCGTTTTCAAATTTACCTTTAACAGCAGTTGCAACAGGAGGTGTAGCCATTGGAAATTATAGTTATAGCTGGACAAACACCACCAGCACAACAAATAGTGCTATCGTAAATCCGCTGGTGACTACAACATACATTGTTACGGTTACAGATAGTTGTGGAAATACCGCGACTGACAATATAACGGTTATCATAAATCCTTATACACCTTTGCAACTTACATTGAGTAACGATACAACAATATGCGGAGGAAACAGTGTGTTGCTGGATGCAAATCCTTCCCTCGGTTTACCTGATTATGTTTTCAGCTGGTCGCCAAGCATCACCATTATCGATTCGGTAACTGTTGCTCCTTCAACAAGTACAACTTATACCGTTGTTGTTACAGATGAATGTGGCTTAACAATTTCTGACACTGTTGCTATCACCGTGTATCCAATCAATGCTGATTTTGGATTTAGTTTTATCACCAATCAAAGTGCACAATTTAATAATGCTTCCTCTGGTGCTGTTTCTTATTTCTGGAATTTTGGTGATGGTTCACCTGATTCTACTTCTATAGAAACCAATCCTATTCATAATTATTTGAATGATGGAACTTATGTTGTAATGCTCATCAGCACAAATGTGGAAGGTTGCTCCGATACTATTTATCAGACAATAGTTGTGCTTCCTGATTTTTATTTTTATTTCCCTAATGCATTCACTCCAAACTTAAATGGAAGAAATGATTTCTTTATGGGATATGGAGTTGGAATAAAAAAATACAACATGAAAATTTTTGATCGATGGGGAGAAAAACTTTTTGAAACAGATGATTTATATACCGGCTGGGATGGAACATTCAAAGGTAAAATGTGTCCTTCTGCTGTATATGCTGTGATATTTGATTTAGAAGGGTATCACCATGAGGTAAAAAGATATATAGGAAGCGTTACTTTAGTTAAATAAATAATTCTACCAGAATAGCAGGGGAGACAAAAAACTACAACAATGAAATCATTCATTCAAAAAATTGCACTGAGCGCAATTGCTCTTTTTGCAATCAACTCAACACAAGCTCAGTTAACTGTTAATGGAGGTTTTACTCCAACACAATTGGTGGATACTTTATTAGGGACAGGTGTTACAGCAAGTGGAGTAACTTATACAGGAAACATAAACTGCAGAGGAACGTTTGGTGGTTTATCAAACATCGGTTTTTCTTCCGGTGTACTTTTAACTTGTGGGAATCTTACAAATGCAATCGGACCAAATAACATGTCGGGCGCTTCGGTAGGAAACGGACTTCCGGGAGATCCGGATTTGAATATCATCATGGCTCCGACTTTAAGTTTTGATGCAACAATTTTAGAATTCGATTTTATTCCAACTTCTGATACCGTAAAATTTAATTATGTTTTTGCTTCTGAAGAATACATGGAATATGTAAGTACCGTTCCAGGAGGAATTAATGATGGATTTGGATTTTTTATTAGCGGTCCCGGTATCGCAGGTCCATTCAGCGGTGGAGCAGAAAACATTGCACTTGTTCCCGGAACAAGTTTGCCTGTTACCATGTTTAATTTGAATTTGTATACCAATGCAGCCTATTATTTTGACAACGGCAACGGTATGGGAACAGGAACCGCGCCTGACGGAGCAACCATTCAGTACGATGGATTTACAGTTCCACTTCAGGCTATTGCCGCAGTGCAGTGTGGAGCAACATACCACATTAAACTTGCTATCGCTGATGGTGGTGATGATATTTTAGATTCTGGTGTGTTTATAGAAGAAGGAAGTTTTTCCAGTCAAGGTGTTACAATTATTCCCGAAATTAGTTATGGTGGACCAAATGATTCAACATTATATGAAGGTTGCGGATTGGCATGTATTTATTTTGTGAGAACATCTAACCTTGCAAATGCTGACACAGTGAATTTAACAATTGGTGGCTCTGCAGTAAACGGTGTTGATTACAATACAGGAGTTGTTGGAATTCCATTACCAAACCAATTAATTTTTCCTGCAGGACAAGATTCTATTTCTTATTGCATCAATGCAGTTTCTGATGGTGTGTTAGAAGGTTTAGATACCATTCAACTTTCAATTATTTTAACGGGAGCTTGCGGTGGAACAACTACCTATGCAACTGTTTATTTAAATGAATATACTCCTTTAACAATAAGTATGAGCGATACTACTTTCTGTAATTTTGGAGGAACATTTACTATGACTCCGATTGTTAGTGGTGGAGTAGAACCCTATGTTTATTCCTGGAGTGGAGGTTTGCCTGCAACACCAAGCAACACTGTCACCGTTGCAACAACTACAACCTATACAGTTACATTAAACGATGCTTGTAACGGAACAATAGATCCAACACCTGCTGTAACTGATTCAGCAACAATTACAGTCGCAACATTTGCTCCCATGGTAGTAGATGCTGGACCGGATATGCTTGTTTGTCCAGGCGATTTTTTAATGCTTAATGCTACAATTACAGGAGGTGGTTCTCCATATACTTATAGCTGGACAACTATTGCAGGAACCGATTCTTTAAGTTCAGTCAATACTGCTAATACAAGTGTTGTTGCCAATGGAAATAATGCTTATCAAGTTACGATAACAGATATTTGCGGTAACGTAATGAATGATCAGATTTTAATTACAGTTGAATCATCTTGTGTTTTAAATATTCCAAATGTGATTACACCTGATGGAACAGGTCCTCCTTTAAATGAATTTTTCTTTGTAGAAAATTTAGAAAAATATCCAGGCAGCTCATTGGCAATTTATAATCGTTGGGGTAATAAAATATTCGAAAGTTCGGATTACCAGAATAATTGGAATGGTTCAAAATCGGCTGATGGGGTTTATTATTATGTGTTAACCGTTCCGGTTACAGGAACAGTTTTGGCAAATGCAAATGAAAGTCCATCGTTTAAATCGACTAAATCAGACGATAACAAAGTGTTTGCTGGATATTTTCATATTACAAGGATGAAGTAGATTTTCGCAACTATAATTTGTGGAACCGACAAATAAAAGGTTTTACGCTGATTACGCAGATAAACGCTGAAAAAGAAAAAATCGAGTGATTTATATAAATGCTGCATAAAAAAATTCGACCAAATGGTATAGATAAAAGCAGGAAAGAAAAACATCTGCGATAATCTGCGCGATCTGCGAGCGAAATGAGTTTTAAAAATGAAATTAAAACATATCCTGATACTCTGTTTCTTAATGATTTTATCATTAAAAAATTTCGCTACTCACATTGTGGGGGGCGAAATTTATTATGATAATCTTGGTGGGAATAATTATCGAATCACTTTAAAAGTTTACCGCGATTGTTTCAATGGAGTTCCTCAGCTTGATAATCCTGCCTGTGTTTTTATTTTTAACAGCGCAGGAACTTTTATCGATAGCATTGAAATGCAATTGCCGCCAACTATTATTTTACCTACTACCATTAATAATCCTTGTTTTACTCCGCCAACAAATATTTGTGTGGAAGAAGGAATTTATCAATCGGTAATAAATTTGCCTCCTATTCCCGGTGGATATAACCTTACCTACCAGCGTTGTTGCAGAAATGGAACTATTTTAAATTTAGTGTTCCCTGGTAATGTTGGTTCAACATACATGGCACACATTCCGGATAATACAATTGCTCCCGGAAACAGCAGTCCAAGATTTACAAATTTTCCTCCCATTTTTTTATGTGCAGGTGTTCCATTATTTTTTGATCACTCTGCCACCGACCCTGATGGCGATTCGTTATATTACGAATTGTGTGACCCGTATACCGGATTGGATCCTACTTGTCCTTCACTCGGACCACCAGGAGCAGCAGCAGGTTGTCCCGGAATTGGTTCTCCACCACCTTTTTCATTCGTGCCCTGGCAAGCGCCATACAATGCTGCTTATCCTTTGAGTTCATCACCGGCACTTGCAGTAAATTCTACAACAGGATTAATGACGGGTACTCCTAACATGATTGGACAATGGGTGGTAGGTGTTTGTGTAAGTGAGTATAGAAACGGTGTTTTGATTGATGTAAACAAAAGAGATTTTCAATTCAATGTTGTTACTTGTCCCGGTTTACCTGTTGCATCCATTCCTTTGCAAACAACTTATTGTTTCGGTTTTAATGTAAATTTTACGCAAGCAAGTGTAAATTCATTTACTTATCATTGGGATTTTGGTGATCCATCAACAACATTGGATACATCAAATATTGTAAACCCTTCTTGGATCTATGCCGATTCCGGAACCTATCAAGTAATGCTGATTATCAATCCAGGAACAATGTGTGCCGACACACAAACAAATACATTTTACATTTATCCTTTATTGAATCCTTCGTTTTCTCCGCCACCGGGTGAATGTATTTATGAAAACAGTTTTAATTTTACGGGTGGAGGTGCATACATGGGTAACGGAACATTTACTTGGAACTTTGGTGCTAATGCTATACCTCTAACTGGTAGTGGATTCAATCCAACAAATGTTATTTTTAATGCTGTAGGAACTTTTCCAGTCACTTTCACAGTAAGTGAAAACGGATGTACAGAAACATATACAGCCAATGTGGATGTGTATCCAAAACCAATTGCTAATTATACTTTGGCTTCTCCTATTGCTTGCAATCTGCAGCCGGTAGAATTTTTGAATTTATCTACAAGTCCACCACTAACCTATCAATGGACATTCGGTGATGGAGGAACTTCCACTTTGCAAAACCCGTTTCATACTTATCCTGCTATCGGAACATATCCTACAAGTATAATTGTGTCAACAGCATATGGTTGTAAAGACACGTTTGCTTTGCCCTCACCCGTTGCGGTATTGGCATCTCCAATAGCTGGAGTAAATGCAACACCAAGAGATACTTCTATTTTTTACCCCGATGTAACGGTGTTTGATTTAAGTTCAGGTGCGAGTGATTGTGATATTTATTGGGGCGATGGAACAAGCAATACAAATTGTGATGCAACACATGCATACACTGCACCGGGGACATACACAATTATGCAAGTGGTTACAAACGAAAATGGTTGCAAAGATACAGCATACATCGAAATTATTATTCGTCCCGAATTTTTATTCTGGATCCCGAATGCATTCACTCCAAATGGAAACGGATTGAATGATGTATTCAAGCCTAAATTATTAGGTGTACACAATTATTCTTTTTTAATTTTTGACAGATGGGGAGAAAAAATATTTGAAACAAATAATGAAGAGGCGGGATGGAATGGATATTTTAAAGGTAGATTATGTACCAACGATGTGTTTGTGTATAAAATAAACTTCCGTGATGATGTTCAGAATTTAGATCATCAGTATATTGGAAGAGTAACGTTAGTGAGATAAAAGCTTTTATACTTCATGGCAATTTCTGTGCTCTAGCAGAAATTTAAAGCAACTTCTTCTTAAGTAAGTGGTTTTAATTGAGAAGAATTATTTCTTCTTAGTATTAGCCTGTTTAAAAGCAACTAACTCTTGAGCATCAATTCCTAAGGCTTTCGCAAGCTCTAAAATATAAATTAAAGAAGGATTGACATTGCCACTTTGTTCTTGATAAAAGTAGTACCATACTGAAAATTGAAAACAAAGAATTAGCGGCAGGGGTTTATTATTATAACATACGAATAAACGAAAAAACTATAAAAGCAGATAAACTGGTAATAATAAAATAATATTGCTTATTACGAAAGCCCTTTGTAACTTTGTATAAGGGGCTTTCTTATTTTTAATAAAATGAAAAAAATATTTTTTATTTTTTATTTTTTATCTTTTATTTTTTATTCACAAGCACAAAATTTAGTGCCTAATTGTAGCTTTGAAGATACTACACAATGTCCATATGATGGAGGGCAAATAAATTTCGCCCTTCCTTGGTATTCTCCAACTATGGGGACTACCGATTATTTTAATCAATGTGGCGTTTCTGGATTTGTAGGGGTTCCGTCTAACGTTCGCGGGTTTCAATTTGCTAGAACTGGGGATGCGTATATTTCATTTGCTGCTTATGGTTCGTCTTCCGGTTTTACTATTCGGGAATATGCACAAGTTCAATTATTAGATACTTTGGTCCAGGATAAAACTTACTGTGTTACCTTTTACTTAAATCATACTGGATTTAATCCAACTTACGCACCAATTGCTATTACTGAAATTGGACTTTTATTATCTAATAACCCGATTACATCAAGCAATGATCAACCTTTAAATTATATTCCTCAAATCAAATCTCCTGTTGGAGTTTATTTAAGTGATACAACACAATGGATTGAAATTTGGGGAACTTATACAGCTTTAGGAGGAGAAAAATTTATTACAATTGGCAATTTCAAAGATGATGCAAGTACGGACACTGTTATTATTGCTAATCAGGGATTTGACCCTCAAGGATATTATTACTTAGATGACATAAGTGTCATAGATTGTGATTCTTTAGTTGGAACTAGTGAATACTCTAGTAATTCAAATTTCAATTTATTTCCAAACCCAAACAATGGAAATTTTACATTTCAATATTCGCTTAAACAAAATGATAAAGGATATATTCAAATTTATGATGTAGCAGGGAAATTAATTGAATCAACTATTTTAGATCCTAAAATAAGCCAAGCCACCATAAATACAAATTTGAGCAAAGGAATTTATTTGTATCAGGTTGTTGTGAATGAAAAGATTGTGAAAAATGACAAAATTTTAATAGTCAGCGACAATTAATAAATCTTACACCAACATATTCCCATCCATCTCCTTCGGAATTTCAACACCCATTATTTTTAAAATAGTTGGAGCCAAGTCGGCTAACTTTCCTTCTTTCACTTTTTTATATACCGTATCAATTAAAATACAAGGAACAGGATTGGTTGTGTGAGCTGTATTTGGAGAGCCATCAGGATTAATCATGTAATCTGAATTTCCGTGATCGGCTATGATGATGAATGAATATCCGTTTTCAATTCCTGTTTCTACAATTCTTTTTGTACAAGCGTCCACTGTTTCAACAGCTTTTATTACTGCATTGTAATCACCAGTATGTCCAACCATGTCAGCATTCGCAAAGTTTAAACAAATAAAGTCGGGCCCTCCTTTTTTCAATTCAGGCAAAAGAGCATCTGTTAGTTCAACTGCACTCATTTCTGGTTGTAAATCGTAAGTAGCCACTTTTGGTGAAGGTGCCATGATTCTTTTTTCTCCAACAAATTCTTTTTCTCTTCCACCTGAAAAGAAGAAAGTAACGTGAGGATATTTTTCCGTCTCCGCAATTCTAAGTTGTGTTTTGCCAGCGCGCTCCAATACTTCGCCCAAGGTATTTACTAAATTATCTTTATCATAAAGGATGTGAACATTTTTAAAAGTCGCATCGTAATTAGTCATAGTCACATAATAGAGTGGAAGGGTTTTCATTCCCTGCTCCGGCATATCCGTTTGAGTCAATACTTGTGTAATTTCTCTGCAACGATCGGTACGGAAATTAAAACAAATCACCACATCATTCTCTTTTATTGTTCCAATAGGATTTCCGGATGCATCTGTATTTACAATTGGTTTTATAAATTCATCGGTAATCCCTTCAGCATACGATTCTTCAATTGCTGAAATAATATTTTGTGTTTTTTTACCTTCTCCTTTTACTAATAAATCATAAGCAAGTTTAACACGCTCCCAACGTTTATCTCTATCCATCGCATAGTATCTTCCAATTATTGATGCTATTCTTGCGGAGCCAACTCCCTCTTCTTTGGAGAGGGTTGAGCTGAGGTCTTTGAGGTTCAAATGGGATTCCAAATTTTTCAAATATCCTAATCCGCTTTTAGGATCCGTATCTCTGCCATCAGTAAAAGCATGAATAAATACATTGGACAATCCTTTTGCTTTTGCTAAATCACATAAATGATGCAAATGTGCTTGTGAAGAATGTACACCGCCTTCGGAAACCAATCCAATAAAATGAACGGCTTTGTTATTTTGTTTCGCGTAATCAAATGCTTTTGCTAATTCAACATTTGTATCAATTGTTTTTTCGCGAACAGCTTTATTGATAAGAGCAAAATCTTGATAAACAATTCTACCAGCACCAATGTTGAGATGCCCTACTTCTGAGTTCCCCATTTGTCCAACGGGCAAACCAACATCTTCGCCTGAAGTACGCAAGGTACTGTGAGGATATTTTTTATATAAACTATCTACAAACGGAGTGTTGGCATTTGCAATGGCATCGGATTTAGATCCATCACCAATTCCCCAACCATCTAATATTATTAATGCTACTTTTTTCATGTTACTTTATTTTCTAACTGTCATCCCGTGCCCCGACACGGGATCTCTCTGTTGTGGGTGCGACTCCTCATTATGAGATCCCATGTCGGGGCACGAGATGACGTTTAGTTGCGCGAGTTTCACTCGCGACTAAACGTCACCTCAAACACACTTCCTTTCGGAGCGTTATCTTTTACTACAATTACTCCGTTATGTTCTTCAACTAAATACTTTGTTATAAATAAACCCAAGCCTGTTCCTTTTGTTTTTCTTACTTCTTCATTTCCTACTCGATAAAATTTTTGAAAAACACTTTCTTTTTCTTCGTTTGAAATCCCTTCACCTTGATCAGCCACACTTAAAATTATTTTATCATTTTGTTTTTTTAAAGAAATAGTGATGGTGGAAGTTGCTGGAGAATACTTTACAGCATTTTCAAATAAATTTAAAATTATAGAAGGAAAACTTGTTCTGTCGATTTTCATTTTAATATTGGGTTCAATATTTAAAACTACTTTTTGAGAGTAGTTAAAAAGATTAATCGTTTGATTCATGCCTTCAGTAATGTATTCCGAAATATTGTATTCTTCCTTGTTTAGAGCAAAAACACTGTTTTCGATTTTTGCAGCAACTAAAATGTTTTCCACTAAATTATTTAATCGTTCGGTATCACTAATTGCGTTAGCGATAATTTCTTTTTGTTTGGTGCGATCCAATTCATGCTTTTGCAAAGTTTGCAATTGCAGTTTTGTAGAAGCGATTGGAGATTTTAATTCGTGTGTAACGGATAGTATGAAGTTTTTCTGTTGTTGAGCCAGTGCTGCTTCTTTCTTTAAGGTCTTGCGAATTTGATATCCTCCCAAAAGTAATAGGAATACAAATACAGCTCCTTCGCTTGAAATCATTAACCAGCGTTTGTGTAATCTTTCATTCAATTCATTGCCCCTCAAAATAATTTCTTCTGGACTTTCTTCCTTTAAAAGATTGATTTCTGTTTTTAAACGAACATTCTCAGTATTGAGCTGAAACATCGAATAGGTCCACCACGAAAACTGTAGAAATACATAAACCAACAAAATGTAAAACCAAAACAAAGGTTTTGATTTTTTAGGTGTGGAATTCATAGTGCAAAGGTAAGAAAAAAGCTTAATACAACTGAACCAGGGCTTTCTTGGTGATACAGTCTGCGAAATACCAATCCCTGCTTGTTTTCGAGAATTCAATGTTTTCGAAAGCCACAAAAAAATAGACTATTTAAATAGAGGAGTTGATATTTGAACAAAAGTTTCGCATTAAACATCAAAAAACAATTTTACAATTATCTAACAATCAGAATTAGACTAACGGTATGATAAATTAACATATCAATTTTTCTTCTCCACATTGGTTTTTAAAGTAAAACTTTCAAACTTATTAAACTCGATGTTAAGAATTATTTTCGCTATTAGTTTATAAAGTTGATTTGGATTTCACTCAATCATAATATGCTTTTTATTTGTTATTAATGACAATGTTTCATTTTTGCATCGAATAAAAAATTATTTACAACAATAATTAATATTAGAAATTAAAATAATTTATCTAAAACAATATGAAAAAAATTACTTTATTCTTAGGCTTCTTATTTGTGTCTACAGTTATTCAGGCACAAAATGGATTAGAGGATATCATTGTAGAAAAATATTACATCACTGATGCGAATGATGCAACAGCTGATTTAACAGATGGCGTTTTGCCTGTTGGTTCTACAACATATAGAATTTACGTAGACATGCTTCCTGGTTATAAATTTCAAGCTGCTTTTGGTGTTCCCACACATGAATTAAAAATTGCGACAACCACACTTTTTTTTAATAACGAAGATAGAGGTGCAACAACACCAACGTATACAAAAACACATGCAAAAGGAAATACAGTAATGTTGGATTCATGGTTATCAGTTGGCGCTGCTTGTGTTGGTAATTTTGGAGTTCTTAAAACAGAAGATGACGGTGTTCTTACTGTTGTTAACAATGATGGACTTTTACAAAATACAAATCCTTTAGCAGGTATTCCATTAACTACAGAAGATGGTCTTATGCTTGGATCACCTCAAGCGGTAACTACAGTTGGTATTACAACCGAAATTGCAATGTTTGATAATCAAAATGATGGAACAAATGGTCCGGTGTTTTCTACATTTAATGGATCTTGGGCTTCTCTTATCGGGTCAACAGGGTTTGATCCAGTTTTAAATCAAGTTTTAATTGCACAAATTACTACGAATGGTGTTTTTTCATTTGAATTGAATATTCAGATTGGAACACCTACTGGTGGAGTTGAACAATACGTAGCTTTAAGTCCTACTGGAGCCGAAATTCAAATACCAAGTCTTATTTACCCCGATTTAACAACAAGTGTAAATGATTTGGCACAAGCTAATGCTTTTGTAAATATTTACCCTAATCCTGCTAAAGATTTATTGTGGATAGACATTTCGAATTCGAAAAGCACCAATAACAATTATTCTATCTATGATGCCAAAGGAAGTTTGTTGGCTCAAAAAAAATTAGAAGAAATTTCACATAAGTTTAATGATAGTGTTGATATTTCATCATTTCCACAAGGATTGTATTTTGTTGTGGTATCATTGGATGGAGTGGTCACTTCTAAAAAAATAGTTATAAATTAATTTCGCTCTCTTTTTTTGTAGCATTTAAATGAAAAAAACACTTTTAGTATTGTTAGTAAATTTCATTTTATGTTCTTTTTCTTACTCCCAAGGAACAATTAGAGGAAAGGTTACCGATGAAAATGGTGAAACACTTATTGGTGTTACCATTGTTCTTAAGACAGATATGTCGAAAGGAACCACTACCGATTTAGATGGAAATTACACATTAAAAATAGCTACGGCAGCACCGCAGGTGTTAGTAATTTCCTATGTTAGTTTCCAAACAATCGAAGAAACAGTAAATCCTCTAAATGATGAAATTTTGATAAAAAATTTCGTTCTTCCTTCGGCAGCAAAATCCCTCGTTGAAGTTGAAGTGGTTTCCAAACAGATAAAAGCAAAGGAGTACTATATGGAAAACATAAAGAAGAAATCGGCAACTACGATTGATTATGTTTCTTCTGAAACGATGAAAAAAACAGGGGACAATAATGTCACTGCTGCAATTGCTCGTGTATCTGGCGTTTCAACAAATGGTAGTTTTATTACAGTTCGGGGAATAGGAGATCGTTATGTAAAAACAACTATTAATGGTGCACAAATTCCTACACTTGACCCTTTTACAAATAATATTAAGTTAGATTTATTTCCTGCCAGCTTGGTGGATAACATTGTAATAACAAAAACGGCAAGTCCTGATTTGCCTGGCGATTGGACAGCAGCTTATATTTCTGTTGACACAAAAGATTACCCAGAAGAAATGTCTGTAAATATTGAAACAACAATTGGATACAATAATCAAACAAGTTTTAAAAATGTTTTGGCAAATCAGACCAGTTCAACTGATTGGCTCGGCTATGACAAAAATTTTCGTGATCGAGATCATAATTCTTTTGTAAATGTGAACGTACAGCCAACCCAATATCAAGAACTTGTAGCTTTAGGTTTATCAGATTTTTATAAATCAATGGGTGTAACACAAAGTTGGGGCGAAGGGACTACTGCTGGCGAGACGTACTTCAAATTAGGATTGGTGGAATTAGGCCTTTTGGAACCTGCATTGTTTAACGATCCAATAGCCGTAACCAATGCAAAAAATGCTTATTTGAATGGGCCTTATAAAGATAATGCTTATCGAATAATAAATGCAAATGCTGCAAAATCAGGAAAATCTTTTCCCAACAATTGGAATACATTTTCCAAAAGGGCTCCTTTAAATTTTTCTCAAAGTTTTAGTGTAGGGAATCAGGAAAAACTTTTTAACCGCACAATTGGATTTATTGCCGGGTTCCGTTACGGCAGCTCTATCCAATACGATCCACACTCAATTTCTCAAAGAACTATTTTAACTGATTTAGATAGTGATGGCAATCCTTTAACGGATCAACGTATTAACCAACAATTTGTAAAGTACACAAATGGTTGGAGTGCATTAATTAATGTGGCTTATAAATATAGTTTAAACCATAGCATATCACTTTTGTTTATGCCAAATTTTACCGGAATAAATAATATCAGAGACGGTGTGGATGAGAATGAAAATTTTATTTACTACTACACATTTACAAAAAGTCAATTTTATGAACAACGCAAGCAAATGGTTTACCAACTTAAGTCAGAGCATTATTTTCCTCGACCGAAATTGAAAATTGATCTACAATCTTCATATAGCAGGGGAAAAAGTAGCGCTCCTGATTTTAAAAATTTGGAATACTATGCAGATAGAGATTTAGCATATCAGTTTGATAAAACATTGGGCTCCGTTAGACGTGATTATAGATATTTATCTGAAAATATTTTTGATTCAAAGTTGTTTGCTGAAATTCCCATTAGTGAGAAAGCAGGTTTGGCAAGAAAAATAAAATTTGGAGGCGCCTATCAAAACATTAATAAAAAATTTGATCAATATGATTATTTTTTAAAACTAAACAATGGAGCTTTGTATGAAATTCCTAACAATGATTTAGATCAATATTTTTCAATTGATAAGTTTGATATTCAGACAAATTCTTTAAATGGAAATCATCAAAGCATCGATTTGTACTACGAACGATTCGATGGTCCATCCAATCATACAATCGGACATAGCAACATAACTGCCGCTTTTGTTTTGCTCGACTACACACTTTTTCCTACTTTGCGTGTTTCTGGAGGTGTTCGAGCTGAAAAAACAGAAATATTTACAGATGTTTTTCTGTACGATTCACTGGGATATGGAAGGAATGATCCAAGAAGAAGACCTCAAGGGGAATCATTTGTTGTTAACCCTGGATCAATAAATAAAGTTAATTATTTGCCAAGCATTAATATTATCTACAAACTTAAAAAGAGTGAATTCGCACCAATAAATTTAAGATTAAACTTTAGTCAAACGATTGCTCGTCCAAGTATCAGAGAGTATTCAGAAACAATAGTAAGAGACTATGAATTAAATGCCGATGTTTTTGGAAATGCTGATTTAAAGATGGTAGAAATAAATAATTATGATTTGCGATTGGAATCATTTTTTAAATCCGGAGAAAACGTATCAATAAGCTTTTTTTATAAGGATTTTAAGAATCATATTGAGCAAGTAAGCTCTAACATTGGATTTACATGGACAAATGCTGAAAAATCAAGAGTGCTGGGAGTTGAGTTGGAAGGCAAAAAGAAAATTACCAAACGATTAGAATTCAGAGCAAATGTTTCGTTTGTAGATTCCCGTTCAGAAATTATTGAAAAACAATTGAGTGTTTCTAATGGAGTTAGAACTTGGTACCCAACGGATACTGTTACGCGAAAAATGTTTGGTCAAGCTCCTTTCGTAATAAATGGAATTCTTAGTTATTCACTTGATAGTATTGGACTAGTAACAACACTTAGTTATAATGTTCAAGGTGCAAGACTTGTATTAACATCAACAGATGGCGCTCCCGATGTGTATGAGATGCCACGTCATTTATTAGATTTTAAAGTATCTAAAAAAGTTGGAAAGCATTTCAATATTAGTCTTACAATTAGAGATATTTTAAATTCTCCAATTAAAAGATCATATAAATATGATGAGGGTTATCTGTTGGATTTTGACAGTTACCGTTATGGAACAAGTTTTATTTTAGGAATTTCATATAAATTATAAAAGTTAAATTGTTTTGCCAATGAAATTAACTTATTTGATAGTAGTATCTTTTTTCTTTTTTTCTTTTTCACTCCAGGCGCAAATTGAAAAGGTGATTGTGGAAAAGTACTACATTTCAGATTCTATAGACGAAACGGACACGACTGGCAGTGTGCTTCCAGCTGGTTCTATAACCTATAGAATATATATTGATTTAATGTCTGGTTCAAAAATTAAAAAAATATATGGTGATGTTAATCATCCTTTAAGAATTTCAAGTACTACTACTTTTTTTAATAACACGGTTGATGGACAGAGTTTCGCAAAAGATTTTAGCAAGAATAGATATTTAGAAAATACTGTTGCATTAGATACTTGGCTTACTTTAGGGCAAACAACCAAAGTTGCTGCAAAAACATATTTTGGAATTTTAAAAGATCAAGATACGGATGGCTCATTCATTGGAGGCGTAAACAATGATGGTGGGAGTGCTGCAATTTCTTCAGGGTTAATGACAAATAACAATCTGCTTGCAGGAATTCCGTTAACTTCAGCAGATGGAATGGATACACTGATGGTTATTCCAACATCATGGGCAAATTATGGAATTGTTGATTTGGTCTCTGGTATTGATTCTACCATTTTTGGTTCAGTTGTGCTAGATTCACAATTTGTTAGTTACGATGCGGGGCTTCAATGTTCAGGTGCAATGGGTGTAATTCCAGATAGTAATCAAGTATTGGTTGCTCAACTTACAACTACTGGTGATATTTCATTCGAACTTAATTTAGAAGTAGAACAATTTGATGGAGTAAATACTACCGTTGTAAAATATGTAGCGAATGATAGTATACTTTTGTCAGATGAATTAATTAGTCCGTTTTTAACTTATCCTCCTTTATGCGGATGTCTGGATCCTGATTATTTGGAATATAGTAACAGTTATTCCTGTGCAAATAATAGCTTGTGTAATACATTAATAGTATTTGGTTGTATGGATACGTTAGCTTGCAATTATAATGCTTCCGCAAATTTTAATTTGCAAACTGTTTGCTGTTATATTGGATATTGTAATGATTTGGATATTGCAGTTGTTTGCCCTTCTTTACCAGTTGAAGAATCTTTTAATGACATAGCTCTTGAGATTTATCCCAATCCAACGCAAAGCTTACTTACGTTGGATGTTTCTTCAAATATAGAAAGTGATGCAAAGTATACAATTTATGATTCATTTGGCAGAATGGTGAAAGCAGGGGAAGTGCCAATTGATACTACTTATACACTAGATGTTAGGGATTTAGCAAATGGATTATATTTGATTCGCGTATCCGTTGATGATATTTTCTCAGGAAAATATTTTATTAAAACTAATTAATGCACTATAGTTATGCATACAAAAATGAAGCCTATGTTTAATGAAATAATAGATATGTTGGTAAAATCGATTTATTCATTTGTGGTTTTTGTTTTTATTATGACCTTCTTAACCTGCTGTAAGAAAAAAGAAGAAGCGCTTCCTGTCAAGGAAACTGGCATAGTAACGGATATTGAGAACAACACTTACAAAACGATAAAAATTGGTAATCAATGGTGGATGGCAGAAAATTTAAAAGTGACAAAATTTAGAAATGGTGTATCTATAGCTCAAAATCAAAATGCTGGGGATTGGCAAAGTGTTAGTTCATCATCATATTGTATTTATGATAATAACACCACTGCACCAGGATTATTATATAATTTTTATGTTGTAGTCGATACAAATATTGTTGCACCTATTGGTTGGCATGTTCCTTCTGATGAAGAATGGAAAATACTAGAGAAAAATTTAGGAATGAGTTCGTCAGAAGCAGATAAAGTAAGTTGGAGAGGAAATGATGAAGGAGAAAAATTAAAGATTGAAGCACCGCAAGGTTGGACAACTTATGGAGATGTTTGGGCTACAAATGAAAGTGGATTTATGGCTCTTGCTGGAAGCTGTAGACTTTTTAATGGAACATGGGGTAGTCCTGGTTTATTTGCAACTGGGTTTTGGTGGACGTCTACTTCAGCTAGTAATGATGGCTGGTATCGATATTTAGATTATAAAAAAACAAATGTGTTTAGATTTTACGCACCTAAAAATTATGGATTTAGCATTCGTTGCGTAAAAGACTAATAAATCGCATTGCATTACTTCTTTTTGTTTCAATTCTCTTGAAGTAATTTATTGTTTCAAATATTTTCATGCATTTATCTGTGCGAGAACAAATATTCTCTTGAATAATTTCTTCAAAAATTTCAGCATAAATATTATTTTATGGTTTGTTAACATTTCAGTCGCTCTTGAACTGTCAATAAAATTAGACATTTATGGCGTTTCGTGTTCTTTAGTAACCCGTTTAGGAATTTTTATTTAACGTAGAGATAAATTTTTATTTTAAAATTTTCATTCTCGTGTTAAATGTATTTTTTATTTACTGATTATCAATAACCTAAAAGTTAGACACATATAATAATTTGATAAGTATATATTTCTCCCTTGCTGAATTAATCACACAATATTTGCATCGTCAATTTAATCAATCATTTTTAAACCAACTAAAACAAAAAACAAAAAACAAAAAATGAAAACAAAAAAAACAATTTCAAAATTAGTTGCTACAGCAGCGGTTGCTGTTGCTTCTATTGCGCCAAGTTTTGCTCAGTCAAACCTAGGTGAATCTTGCGGGTGTCCAGCTGTGGCATCTAGACCAACCGTTCTATTGTCAACATTAACAAATGTTGCAACAGGTGAATTACTTGCTTCAAGTACTATTTTAACTTGCGACAAAACTTGGATCTTAGATGACAAAGTTTATGTAGGCGATGGAAAATCTTTAACAATTAATCCAGGAACAGTTATTAAAGGAAGATTTGTAGCTTCTGGTGTAAATGCAAATGCACTTATTGTTGCTAAAGGCGGAAAAATTTTCGCTAATGGAACAGAAGCTTGTCAAATTGTTTTTACTGCTGAAGCAGATCCAATGGATGGAACTTATGGAATCCTTAACAAAGGTCAATGGGGTGGTGTTGTAATGTTAGGAAAAGCAACTAATAACTTAACTACTGCTAATACACTTTCTACAGGTGTAAACGGTGTTGGTTTCATTGAAGGATATCTAAGTAGTGAGCCGTTAAACCAATTTGGTATGCCGGTTGGATCTACTGATGATAATGATAATTCAGGAGTTATGACGTATGTTTCAATTCGTCATGCTGGTGCTATTGTTGGTACTGCTAACGAATTAAATGGTCTTACTTTAGGTTCTGTTGGTAGAGGTACTACTTTACACCACATCGAAATCGTTTCCAACTTAGATGATGGAATCGAATTTTTTGGTGGTACAGTTGATTTAAAATATGCTTCTGTATTATTTAATGATGATGATGGATTTGATTGGGATTTAGGATGGTCAGGAAGAGGTCAATTCTGGGCTGTTGTTAAAACAGATCAAGGTACTGCAGCAGGTGGAGATAATGGTTTTGAAAGTGATGGTGATGATAATAAAATCAACGCTTCTCTGCAATCAAATCCACAAATTTACAATGCTACTTTTATTGGGTCTAACAACATCAACGGAAATCTTACTCAAAAAGGAGTTGGACTAATGGCAAAAGAACAAACTTTAGGAACAATCCGTAGTTCTGTCTTGGCTAACTATAAAGTTGGAGCTGACTTTAAAAATGATGGAACTCGTCCAGGTAACGATGCTTACGACAACTGGATTGCTGGTACATTAAAAGTGGAGTGTAACACATTTATTGGTAACACTGCTTTGTTACATGTAAATGGAGTAGTTGCTGCTGCAGGTGGTGCTGACGAAACTAAATTTTTCACTGATGGAAATATTACTGCTGCATCAGTTGCGGGATTTGATTTTCTTCATACAATGAACACATCTACAAATGCTGTTTCTGATACTTATGATGCAAGCCCAAATCCAGCTTTAGTATCTACTTGTACTCCTCCGGCTGATGGTTTCTTTACATCAACAAATTACCGTGGTGCTTTTGAAGCAGGTAAAAAATCTTGGTTATCTAACTGGTCTATTAATGCTTTATATGATACTGAAAATGGGTTGGTTCCTTGTCCTACTGACATCAACGGTGATGGTAGTACAAACAATATTGACTTCTTACAATTATTAGGTCAATTCAACCAATCTTGCGATTAATTTAAAAACATCTACTCTCAAACAACTAAAAAATAGTAACACAAACAAACCACAAAAAAATTAAAAAATGAAAACAAAAAAAATCTTGTTGGGCTTTGGTCTTGCCTTACTTGGTACTTTCGCCCACGCACAAGGGTTAGAAAATGTCATTGTAGAAAAGTACTACGTCTCCAATGCAGCTGATGCTGCGGGAACAATCGGAACTCTACCAGTAGGTTCTGTGACTTATAGAATTTATGCAGATATGTTGCCTGGTTACAAATTCCAAGCACTTTATGGTGTGCCTGCTCACACATTACAAATTACTTCTACCACCACTTTTTTTAATAATGAAGACAGAGGTGCAACTACATCAAATGCAGTTCCTTCTGCACAGTTGAAAAACAACTCGGTAGCATTGGACTCTTGGTTTTCTACCGGAGCTGCTGCACCAGGACAAATGGGTGTTCTTAAAACAGAAGACAATGGTCTTGCTAATCTTTTGCCAATTGTATCTAACCCAATGTTAAAAAATGTGGATCCAACTGCTGGAATCGCATTAAGCGTTCAAGATGGTATTATTACAGGAACGCCTGAAGCTGTTTCATTTGTTGGACTTTCAACAGAGCTTGATGTATTTGATGCATTAAGTCAAGTAGGCGGTTCATTTGTAACAACAAATGGATCAATTGCTTCTTTGAGTGGATCTGTTGGGCCTACTGCTACTAACAGAGTATTGATTGGACAATTTACTACTAATGGTGTTTTTGGATTTGAATTAAATATTCAAATTGGAACTCCAACTTTAGGAGTAGAAAACTACGTTGCTAGAAATCCTGTTGGTGCAGAAATTTCTATCCCAAGTTTAATTTTAGCTCCAAATTTACCTCCAACGGTTTCAATTACTTCTCCTATTACTGGAGTGAACGTGATCACTGGATCTTCTGTTACTTTTAATGCTTCTGCATCTGATTCTGACGGAACAGTTTCTCAAGTTGAATTTTTTGATGGTGTTACTTCTATTGGTGTAGATAACACTACTCCTTATTCAATTAGCTGGGTAAGTACAACTGGTACTCATAATATCACTGCTAAAGCAACTGATAATATTGGATCTATCGGAACATCCGCTGTTGTAGTTGTAAACGCTGCACTAAATCAGGCGCCTACAGTTTCTGTTTCTGCACCTGCAACTGCTGCAGTTGGTAGTTCAGTAAGCATTACTTCTGTTGCAAATGATATTGATGGAACCGTTTCTCAAGTTGAATTTTTTGTTGACTTAGTTTCAATCGGAGTAGATAATACTAGTCCATACAGTATTAACTGGACAGCTGTTGTTGGAGTTCACTCTATCAAAGCTGTAGCAACGGATAACTTATCTGCAAGCACAAACTCTTCTACTATTTCAATTTCTGTTGCTGCTAACATTCCTCCAACTGTTAGTATCACTTCTCCAACGAGCAGTGCTACATATACAGCACCTCAGGTTGTAACAATTGATGTTTCTGCAAGTGATCCTGATGGAACAGTTGCTCAAGTTGAATTTTTTGTTAATGCTGTTTCTATTGGAACAGATTTAACCTCACCTTATTCAATCAATTGGACAAGTGTTATTGGTTCTGCAAGTATAACTGCTAAATCAAGTGATAATGCTGGTGCTGTAACAACTTCTTCTGCTGTGGTTCTTTCAATTGCAAATCCATTTGCTCTTCCATACGATGTAGGTTCAATTACTGAAACATGTCTTCCAACAACTTTTTGTATTCCAGTTACTGCAGAGGATACAGTTGATAACGTAATTGGTTATGACTTAGTAATGAATTATGATGTTACTAAAGTTACTCCTACTGGTGTAATTACTTTGGCCCCCGATTTAATCAACCCAGGGTTTGTTGATGTTTCAAATAGCATTGACGGTGTGAATGGTATCATTTACATTTCTGTATATTTTAACACTACAGCTCCTGTAACGGCCGAATTTAATGGTATCGGAGAATTATTTTGTGTTGAATTTACAAAAACTGCTTCTTTCGGTTCAGTTGATACTTCTGTTGTTTCTGTTTCTTCATTGCAAGAAAGTTACTTCATCGGTGTTTCTTCAAAATTAGTTGATGCAGGTGAGTACATCACATACCGAGATACTATATTTAATGCGTCATTAAGATTCTGGTTAGATAATAGTGCAATTAAATACAATTTAGCTAACCCGAACGACTTCTTGATTACTAATGTTTTTGGTAATGATGCTGCTTGTGCAACTCAATCATTAACTGCAGTACAACCTGATTTATTTGGTAACTTCACTTATAGCCTTACAAATGGTCTTGATGTAAACATTGAAAGAGACATACTTGCTACTACAAGTGTATTGCCAGTTGTAAACGGATTTGATGCATTACAAGCAAGAAAATTATTGATCTTTGATCCAACTTTTGTTCCTAACATTTTCCAAGCTATTGCTATGGATGTTAACACGGATGGAGTAATCAGTGCTGGTGATGTTTCTCAAATTAACCAAAGAGCTGTATTAATCATCCCGGAATTTAAACAAGCATGGAATTATTCTGCTGCTGGTATTTCTAACGGTGAATTATCTAAAGATTGGTTATTTGTTGATTCAATAAGATTAGCGACTGATGCTACATATGCAATTTCAGCAACCTTCCCAGCTAATGATGGAGTTGGATTCTCTAAATACAGAGTTCCAGTTGTTCCTTTCTGTTTACCAGTTACAGTTACAGGTTTTTCTACTTGTCCTTTAATTACATCTGAAACTTACAAAGGTATCATGTTAGGTGACATCAACGGAAACTATGCTTCTATTGCAAATAATGGTTTAATTAAAGCAGTAGAAACTACTGATAAAGTAATTTTTGATTTATCAAATGCTGTTATCACTGGAAATGTTGTAAACATCCCTGTTTCTATTTCAGCTGCAAACCCAATTAACTCATTGGATTTCTCTTTGGAATTGAACAACGCTGAATTAGCTTACAATTCTATTATCAGCCATTCAACTTCTATGGATGCATTGGATAATTTAAATGCTGCCGATAATACTTTAAGATTTACTTCTAACAGCTTAATAAATTATGACATCACTGCTCCTGTAGTATCACTTAGTGTTACGATGTTAAACGGACAAGTAAGTGCTACAGACTTGATGTCAGTGGTAGGTTATTTAAATGGTGAAGAAGTAACTACAGAAGTTGTTGGAGCTCTTGCTACAGGAATCACTTCTATTAATAACGATAATTTAGTTGCAATTTATCCAAATCCTACAACAGGAATTTTAAATGTTGTAGCTGCTGAAAACGCAACTGTACAATTATTAGATGTTACTGGAAAAGTTGTAATCTTGCAAACAAATGTAACTGCAAACGATAAACAAGAAATCAATGTTGAAAATCTTGCTAACGGTATTTACATGTTAAGGGTGTCTAATTCAAATTTCGTTTCAATGAAAAAAGTTGTTATCAACAAATAATCATTTAACGAATTATATCTAATTACGGTTAGATTTTATGAAATACAGGGTCGCAATCTTCGGGTTGCGACCCTTATTATTTCCTTATTGTTAAGAAGGGTTTAATTAAAAAAAATAGTAAACAGAATGTTAAAATATTGTAGCGAGTAATCCTTTAAATCTCTAATATAATTGACTTTATGATAATGTTTGAATAAAGAAATTCGTACGTATTTGTTGTAGGTTTATACCCATAAATGCTGCCCAAAAGGATTAGAAATGATAAAAACTGTATTGATATCTATAATTGTACTTTTTGCAAGTTTTGTTTTAAGCGCCCAAGTTTTAACTTCCACAAATAGTAAGCCTTCCTCATTAAACAGAACGGTAGATGCAAACGACTCTGTTATTTTTGACCTTTCAAATGCAATTGTTACATCTACTTATATTGATATTCCTGTTTTTATTAAATCAAATGATGTAATTAATGCACTCGATTTTGAATTAAAATTTAATGAGACAAAATTGACATATGATTCTATTATCATCTACAGAAGTTATTTGTCTGGACTTGCTTATTTTAATCTTTCGGATCGATTTTTACGATTTACTTCCAGTAGTTTAACCACAATTGATAATGACAGCATCCTTATAGCTATTCGATTTGTTTTACCAAATGCCTGCACACAAATCAATAGCTCCGATTTTAACACCATTACTGTTTACTTAAATGGTGATCCCTGCAGTTACCGTGTTACCAATTCATCACAGTATATGCCTCTTGCGGATTTTGCCAATACTGCAATTTGTTCCGGGACGAATGTAATATTTACAGATGCCACATTTATCTCCGGTGGATTTATCAATTCTTGGCTTTGGGATTTTGGTGACGGAAGTGTTTCTACACTTCAAAATCCAACCACTAATTATGTTACGTCAGGGTCTTATATCGTTGAATTAATAGTAACATCTAATTCAGGCTGCACAGATACGATTACAAAACCTGTTGTCGTAAACAGCTCGCCAGTTGCTAGTTTTACTTATGCACTAAACACAACCATGGATACTGCTTCTTTTACAAATACATCCAGCATTCCTTTTGGTACGATTATAAATTGGGATTGGGATTTTGGTGATGGAAATTTCAGCACAATCCAAAATCCGATTCATGACTATACTTCTCCAGGGACATATATTGTTACACTAACTTCTGTTTCTGACTCAGGATGTGTAAACAATTTTTCAGATACCCTTTATATATCTGCAGCAGGAATTACTGCTATCAGCAATGATAATTTTGTTACGTGTTATCCAAATCCTTCTTCTGGAATCTTATATGTAACGGTTTCTGAAGATGTAACTGCCGCTGTTACTGACATTTTAGGAAAAGTAATTCTTTTGCAAGCAAATGTTGTGGCAAACAACATTCAAAAAATCAACCTTGAAAACATTTCCAATGGTGTTTATCTATTAAAAGTCTACAATCGAAATTTTATTTCGACAAAAAAAATAATTATTAACAAATAATAAATTGTACAACAATGAATCAGTTAGAATCAATAAAAGGGTTTAAGTATTTAGGAATAGCGTTGTTTCTTTTAAGCCTGTTGTGTTATGTTTTAGAGAACGCTTAGTTTTCAGACTGACATAAATTTTATTAAAATAGATATGTTGTTTTTATTATTTAAAACAATGCACAATAGACTATATTATAATGTATGTGTAGA
>ENA-ORBV01002485-ORBV01002485.1-microbial-mat-metagenome-genome-assembly--contig:-NODE-2485-length-38718-cov-9.955539_pt1 | contig 38718 bp, 36 predicted proteins | sample MGYA00237777_ERZ505514 | MGnify/ENA primary metagenome ERZ505514 (study PRJEB26160, sample SAMN06269048) | microbial mat metagenome | isolation source: Oligotrophic lake microbial mat | place... | reverse complement strand
GTGCATGGCATTCGGGTTTGTCGCCTGGGCCGCCGCTCCTACAAGGACGAGCTAGTGGTGCGTCAGGACCCGCGCGGTCGACCATACTACTGGATCGGCGGCGCCGAGCCCGAGGATCACGCCGAGGAGGGCACCGACGTGAACGCCATCGCCGACGGCTTTGTGAGCCTCACCCCCGCCCACATGGATCTCACCAGCCACCGCTGGCTGGAGGAGCTGCAGGCGTGGGGTTTGGAGGGCTGATCCTCACACCAGCCCTTGCTTCAGGGCCTCGTTGATCAGCAGGAGCGCGGTGCCGTTTTGGAGCGCGTGGAGCGCCACGCCAGGCCAGATCGAGCCGCTGCGCTCGCGCAGGTAGGCCAGCAGCAGCCCCACCATGAAGAGCCCCGGCATGAGCAGCGGGACCACATGGGCCGCCGCGAAGATCGCCGCGCTGAGCACGATCGCCCCGAATGCCCCGGTTCGCGCCCGCAGCAGTGGGTAGAGCATGCCGCGAAAGAGCAGCTCCTCGGCGAAGGGGGCCACCACCGCCACAAGCAGCAGCAGCGCAAGCAGCTCGCCCGTGCCCAGGGTCTGCCCGCCCGTCAGCGCGTCTACCTGCGGGTTCTCGAAGCCGCCCGCGAGCTGCCCCACGGCGCTGTTTACGAGGACTAGCAGCAGCAACTCAAGGATGAAGAGCGGCGGCACGAGCGCGAAGTTGCGCCAGCCCGCCCCGCGCAGCCCTAGAGCCGCCCACCCGGCGCGGCGCGCCGCAAACAGGTAGACCCCGAGGATCACCGCGAGATAGATCCCCAGGCCCACAAGGTAGAAGACCGGCGAGATCATGCGCTGCTCTACCTGGAGCCCGAGCCGATCAACGAGCGAGCGGGCCGCGAGCGTTAGAGCCACGCCGCCCACCACAGTCACCACAAGCGCCATCAGCAGATCGCCCCAGCCCCAGCCGGGGCCGCGCTCCCGCAGCTCGCTCGGCGCCCCCTCCGGCAGCGCGCCTGTCGCCTGCTCCTGCATATCGTTCACCACTTTCAAGCTAGCATTGAGCATCCCGGTGCAGGATAGCACAACCCGCGCCGCACGGGTGGCACGGCTCTTGCTCCCTGAGACTACCATACGCAGGGCGACGCATAACACCGCTCTGTCCAACCCTAGAAGGAGCACAGCATGAGCGTAAACTACGGCGCGGAGCGCAATCTCGGTGATAACGAGCGGCTTTTCTCAGCTGTCGGCGGCGTGCTGTTGGCCTTTGTGGCCTTACGCAAGGCGCCCCTGTCCCTGATCCTCGCAGCGCTAGGCGGCTTCCTCGTCTACCGCAGCGCCACGGCGCACTGCCCCGTCTACGACGCCTTGGGCCTCTCCAGCACAACCGAGTCGCCCTTGGCACACACTTCGCACGCCGATGCCGACCGGGTGATCGACCGGGCTGCGGAGGACTCCTTCCCCGCCAGCGACCCGCCGGCCTGGAACACGGGGAGTACGTTTACCCAGGTTGATGAGTGACTGAGGTTTCCGTGACCGGGTGACGCGCCCTTGCTGCGCTCGGGCTGACCGGGTGACAGGCTGACATCTATCGAATCCGCTAGGTGTCACCCCGTCACCTTGTCGCCCCGTCACGCCCTGGTATTCACGCCCCCTGAAGTGGCGGCCTCATACGCGGCCACGGCGTCTTCCTGCTGCTGAAGGTAGCCGAGTTGGTCGACACCGTGTACCAGGCAGTGCTTGGCGAAGCTGTCGATGGGAAAGGCCACAGTGCGCCCGCCCGGCAGGATCACGCGCTGGTTGACGAGATCAATGGCGACCGTGCTCTCGGGGTCTTCCTCGATATGGCTAAGCAGCTCGTGGTAGCTCTCCTCGTCAATGGCGATCGGCAGCAGGCCGATCTTCAGCGAGTTGCCCCGGAAAATATCGGCGAAGCTCGGCGCGATCACGGCGCGGAAGCCAGCGCCCTGGATGGCCCAGGGCGCGTGCTCACGTGAGCTGCCGCAGCCGAAGTTCTTGCCCGCCACCAGCACGCTCGCCCCGGCCGCCTCCGGCCTGTTCAAGGGAAAGTCGGGGTTGGGCGTACCGTCGGGGAGCAGGCGCCAGGCCTCGAACAGCCCTTTGGCGATGCCTGCCTTGTCCGTAACTTTTAACCATTTAGCCGGTATGATCTGGTCGGTGTCGATGTTCTCGCCCGGCACAGCAACAGCCTTGCCGCTGAACGTGGTGATCGGCTCCATCAGAGGCTCCTTACAGCATTGTGCGCGGGTCAGTGACGACGCCCGTCACTGCGGCGGCGACAGCAGTGAGCGGGCTGGCAAGCATGGTGCGTGACCCCGGCCCCTGGCGGCCCTCAAAGTTTCGGTTGGAAGTCGAGACCGCGTACTTTCCAGCTGGCACCTTATCATCGTTCATGGCCAGGCACGCCGAGCAGCCGGCCTCGCGCCACTCGGCCCCTGCGGCCTTGAAGATCTCGTGCAGGCCCTCGGCCTCGGCAGCTTTTTTTACCTGCTGCGAGCCGGGAACCACCATCACGCGCACGCCCTCGGCTACCTTGTGGCCCTTGATTAGCGCGGCGGCCTGGCGCAGATCCGAGAGGCGCGAGTTTGTGCAGCTGCCGATAAAGACCATGTTGATCGGATGGCCCAGCAACGGTTTGCCTGGCTGAAGGCCCATGTAGATCATAGCTTTGTCCAGCGCCATGCGGCTGCTCGCATCGGGCATCTCGTCCAAGGTGGGGATGAGTCCGTCGATGGGCATGCCCATGCCGGGGTTGGTGCCGTAGGTGATCATCGGCACGAGCTCCGAGGCATCTAGCGTCATCTCTTTGTCGAACAGGGCGCCCTCGGCGCTGGGCAGCGTGCGCCAGCGCGCCACAGCGGCCTCGAACTCCGCCCCCTGCGGCGCAAAGGGCCGCCCCGCAACGTACTCGAAGGTCGTGTCGTCGGGGGCGATCATGCCGGCGCGCGCGCCGCCCTCGATGCTCATGTTGCAGATCGTCATCCGCTCCTCCATCGAGAGGCTGCGGATCGCCGAGCCCATGTACTCGAAGACGTGGCCGTTGCCGCCGCCCACGCCGTACTTCGCGATCAGGGCCAGAATGATGTCTTTCGCCGTCACGCCGCGCTGCAGCGCGCCATCCACGCGCACCGCGCAGGTCTTTGGGCGATACTGAAGCAGGCACTGGGTGGCGAGCACGTGGCCCACCTCGCTCGTACCGATGCCGAAGGCCAGCGCGCCGAACGCGCCGTGGGTGGAGGTGTGGCTATCGCCGCAGACAATCGTCATGCCGGGCTGGGTCAGGCCCTGCTCGGGGCCGATCACATGCACGATGCCCTGGTTCGCGTCGCCAAGCTCAAACAGCGGGATGCCGAACTCGGCGCAATTCGTACGCAGCTGGTTGAGCTGCACAATCGCCTGCGGGTCCGTCACAGGAATGATGCCGAGCTCGTTGCGAGGCGTGGTTGGGGTGCTGTGGTCCATCGTGGCGAGGGTGCGATCCGGGCGGCGCACGGTCAGGCCGCGCTCGCGCAGCTCGGTGAAGGCCTGCGGCGAGGTAACCTCGTGGATGAGATGCAGGTCGATGTAGAGCACCGCCGGCGTCTCCGGCGTCTCCGGCTGCACCACGTGGGCGTCCCAGACATGGTCGAAGAGGGTTTTTGGGGTAGGCATAATGGTACTCCTTAGCTTGACACAGTGACTGGGTGACCGTGCGCTCGCTCCGCTCGCGCTGACCGGGTGCCACGGTGACACGCTGACACGGTGACTTGCGTTCGCTCCGCTCACGCTGACACGGTGACACGGTGACACGCTGACTTGCGTTCGCTCCGCTCACGCTGACACGGTGACACCTGTCGGCGGAGATGGATGGTCCACGGCAAATGTCTGCTCCGCTGATAATTTGTGTGTACCGCTAGGTGTCACCGTGTCACCGTGTCACCGTGTCACCGTCGCGAGCTCGCGGGCGCGTAGCAACGGCAGCTCCAGGCTATCCCAGAGCGCCTGGTAGCTGGCCTCGATGATATTCTGCGAGGCGCCAATGGTGGACCAGCGCTCATCGCCGCGGGCGCTCTCGATCAGCACGCGGGGCGTGGCCGCCGTGCCGCGATGCTCGTCGATAATCCGCACCTTGTAGTCTACCAGGCGCACCTCGGCCAGTTCGGGGTAGTGCGGCAGCAGCGCCTTGCGGATGGCGCCATCCAGGGCGTTCACGGGGCCAGCGCCCTCGGCGGCGGTGTGCATCAGCTCGCCGGCCACGCGCAGCTTCACGGTGGCCAGGCAGGCGATCTCGCTGCTGCCGCGCTTCTCGACCGTCACGGTGAAGTCGAGCAGCTCGAATGGCGGGCTGTAGTCGGGGGCGCTGCGGCGCACCAGCATCTCGAAGCTGCCCTCGGCGGCCTCGAACTGGAAGCCGCGATGCTCCAGTTCCTTGATTCGCTGCACCACATCCTTCTCGGCGCCGTTGAGGCGCAAGCCCAGCTCCTCGGCGCGCACACGGATGTTGCCCCGGCCCGAGAGCTCGCTCACCACCACGCGCTTCAGGTTGCCCACCAGGCTCGGCTCGATATGCTGGTAGCTGGCCGCCACCTTCTCGATCGCAGCCACGTGGATGCCGCCCTTGTGGGCGAAGGCGCTGCGGCCCACGTAGGCCGCGTGGTTGTCGGGGTTCAGGTTGGCCACGGCGGCTACGAAGTTGGAGACCTCGCTCAGGCGGCGCAGCTGCTCGGGGGCCACGCAGCTGTAGCCGAGCTTGAGCTGGAGGTTGGCGATCAGCGGGATGAGATCCATGTTGCCGCAGCGCTCGCCGTAGCCGTTGATTGTGCCCTGCACCTGCACGGCCCCCTCGCCCACGGCGGCCATCGCGTTGGCCACGGCCAGGGCGCCGTCGTTGTGGGTGTGGATGCCGAGCTGAGTGCTGAGTGCTGAGTGCTGAGTGCTGAGTGCTGCAAGCTGCTCGCGTACCGTGCGGGTGATCGCCGCCACCTCGCCCGGCAGCGTGCCGCCGTTGGTGTCGCAGAGCACGAGGCAGTCGGCGCCGGCCTTGGCCGCGGCCGCCAGGGTGCGCAGGGCGTACGCCGGGCTCAGCTTGTAGCCGTCGAAGAAGTGCTCGGCGTCGTAGATCAGCTCTTTGCCCAGCGCCTTGAAGTAGGCCACCGAGTCGGCAATCATCGCCACATTCTCGTCGAGCGTGGTCTCGAGCACCTGCTCCACGTGCAGCACCGAGCTTTTGCCCACCAGCGTGACCACCGGCGTCGCGGCCTCCACAAGCGCGCGGATGTTGGCGTCGTCCTCGCAGCGGCCACCGGCGCGGCGGGTGGCGCCAAAGGCGGCCACGCGGGCGTGGCGCAGGCCAAGGCTGGGCACGCGCTGGAAGAACTCGGCGTCTTTGGGGTTCGAGCCGGGCCAACCGCCCTCGATATAGTGGACGCCCAGCTCATCCAGAGCGCGTGCGATCTTCAGCTTATCCTCACAGGAGAGCGAGAGGCCCTCGCGCTGCGTCCCGTCGCGGAGTGTCGTGTCGTAGAGAAGAATCTGCACAATCTGGCTCCATACCGAATGCAAAATGCAAAATGCAAAATGCAAACCGAATGCAAAATGCAAAAAGATCGCGCAACCTGTAATCTGCAATCTGCATTACTTCCAGCGCGGGTAACTCCCAAACACTTTAAACAGGCCCGTCTTTGCGCGGATGCGCGCAAGGGCGCGGGCGACGTGGGCCTCCTCGCGGTGGCCGTTGATGTCGATGAGAAAGATATACTGGCCGAGCACAGCCTTGGCGGGCCGCGACTCGAGCTTGGTCATGTTGATGCGCTCCTCGGCGAGCTCGTGGAGCGCGCCCACCAGGGTGCCCGCGCGGTCCTCGGTGAAGGCGAAGCAGAAGCTTGTCTTGTCATCGCCGCTAGGCGGCGCGTCGGCCTGTGCAAGCACGATAAAGCGCGTCACGTTGCCCAGGCTATCGGCGATCTCGCGGGCCAGAATGCTCGCGCCGGTAAGCTCGGCGGCCCGCAGCGTGCTGATCGCGGCGGCCGGTCGCTCGTCGGCGAGCGCCTCGGCGGGGGCGGCGCTGTTGCTGAGCGAGGCCACTGTGGCCACCCCCGGCAGGCAGCGCTCGACAAACTTGCGGCACTGCCCGAGGCTCTGCGGGTGAGCGTAGAGCACGCGCACGTCGCTGAGGCGCACGCCCTGGCGCGCCACCAGGAACTGCCGGATCGGGATCACGATCTCGCCCACAATCTGCAGGCTCGTCTCGTGGATCAGCAGGTCGAGCGTGTAGTTGACGCTGCCCTCCAGCAGATTCTCGATCGGCAGCACGCCCACGCTGGCGGCGGCGGTCTCGATAGCCGTCACCACCGCAGGGATGCTGGCGAGCGGCAGCAGCGCCGTCGCCGTGTCACCGCCTGCGCGCGCAAGGGCGGCCTCCTCCGAGAAGGTGCCGGCGGGGCCGAGATAGGCGATTGTGTGCATATGCGCTTCGTGCCGGGCAAAGTGCTGAGTGCTGAGTGCTGAGTGCCGGGCACCGGGCAAAGTGCTGAGTGCCAGGCAAAGTACTGAGTGCTGAGTGTCGGGCAAAGTGCTGAGTGCTGAGTGCCGGGCACCGGGCAAAGTGCTGAGTGCCGGTCAAAGTGCTGAGTGCTGAGTGCCGGGCACCGGGCAAAGTGCTGAGTGTCGAGTGTATTTGGCGTATGGTGCGTCTGGTAACCGACAGGACTCAGCACTCAGCACTCAGCACTCAGCACTTGTTGCACTTGTTACTCAGCACTCAGCACTCATAGCTCAGTACTACTTTCCTTACCCAAGGCTGCTACCACCAAACAGATCCACCGGCAGGCTGGCCGCGTCGCTGGCGTACCCGGCGGCGTAGGCCACGGCCTCGGCCTTGATGCGCTCCTGGCGCGCGGCGAGCATCTTGTTTAGGGCGACCATGTAGGCATAGGCGGCGGCGACGATGGTGTCGGTGTGCACGCTGTAGCCGCTGAAGATCTGCTGCGCCACGCGCCTACCGCTCAGCACGGTGGCTGTGCTGGTGCTGGCGCCCATCGTCTCGCTGGTGCCATCGGCGGCGGGCACACCCTGCTCGCGGATACGCACCGTCACCTCGGCCACGGCGTCTAGCCCCTCGGTGATCGCGTTGATCGCGAACTCCATCAGCTCGTTGGGCCGCTGGATCACGCGGTTGATCGCCTTGTAGATCGCGTCCACCGGGCCGGTGCCCTGGTCGCTGTCCACGTGGATCTGCCCGTCGGGGCCGATCAGCCGCACCGTGGCGGTGGGGATCATGCCCAGGCCCGAGCTGTACTGCACATGGTCGAGCCGATAGATCTCCGGCGTGTGCTGAAGCTCGCCCGTCACGAGCGCGAGGATGTCGCGCTCGTCGATGCGCTTCTTGCGGTCGCAGAGATCCTTGAAGCGCTCGAACAGGTGCTGAAACTCCTCGTCGTTATCTAGCTCCACGCCCATCGCCACCAGCTTGTTGCGGAAGGCGTGGCGGCCCGAGTGCTTGCCGAGGATCAGCTCGTTGCCGTCTAGGCCCACTGTCTCCGCGCTCATAATCTCGTAGGTCTGGCGATGCTTCAGCACGCCATCCTGGTGGATACCGGACTCATGGGCGAAGGCGTTGGCGCCCACAATCGCCTTGTTCGGTGGCACGGGCACACCGATAAAGCTGCTCACCAGGCGCGAGGTGCGGGCCAGCTCCTGGGTGCGAATCTGGGTCTCCACGCCGTAAAACGTGCCACGGGTGTGGATGGCCATCACCACCTCTTCGAGCGAGGCGTTGCCGGCCCGCTCGCCGATGCCATTGATCGTACACTCCACCTGGCGGGCGCCGCCGCGCACCCCGGCCAGCGAGTTCGCCACCGCCACGCCCAGGTCGTCGTGGCAGTGCGTGGAGAGCACACAGCGCTCGATGCCGGGCACGTTGTCGGCCAGATCTTTGATCATGGCGCCGTACTCGTCCGGGGTCAGGTAGCCGACCGTGTCGGGGATGTTCAGGGTCGTCGCACCCGCCTCCACAGCCACCGTCACCGCCTCGCGCAGAAAAGTCGGGTCGGAGCGGCCCGCGTCCATGGGCGAGAACTCCACGTCGTCGCAGAGCGAGCGGGCGAAGGCCACCATCTCGCTGATGATCAGCAGGGCCTGGGCGCGCGTCTTGCGGAACTGGTGCTCAAGATGGATGTCGGAGGTGGACATGAACGTATGGATGCGGCGCTTGGCGGCGGGCTCGATGGCCGTCCAGGCCTTCTCGATATCCTCGCGGTTGGCGCGGGCCAGGCCGGCGATCACAGGGCCGTCGGGGGTGCCAACCTCGCGGGCGATCTGATGGACGGCGGCCCAATCGCCGGGCGAGGCGGCGGGAAAGCCGGCCTCGATAATATCCACCCTCAGGCGGGCCAGCTGGCGGGCGACCTCCAGCTTCTCCTCCAGCGTCATCGTGCAGCCGGGGGCCTGCTCGCCGTCGCGCAGCGTGGTGTCGAAAATCCGTACGTGGCCTACGTGGGGTTCCATATCGCCTTGCTCCTGGCTGAGTACTGAGTATTGAGTACTGAGTGCTGAGCCTGTCGGTACTGATGCGCGGCCACTCAGCACTCAGCACTTAGTACTCAGCACTACTTCCTACGCTCCGCCCGACCCCGGCACCACCTCGCGCGGGTTGACGAAGGGCATCATGCGGCGCAGATCCAGGCCTACCTGCTCGATGCGGTGGCTCACGTCGGCGGCGCGGCTGGCGTTGAAGCGCGGGCGACCGTTGTGGTTCTCTTCGATCCAGTCCTCGGCGAAGGCGCCGCTCTGGATGTCGCTCAGAATCTGGCGCATCGCCTTGCGCGTGTCGTCCGTCACGATCTTGGGGCCGGCGGTGTAGTCGCCCCACTCGGCGGTGTCGCTCACCGAGTAGCGCATGTAGTTCAGGCCGCCCTGGTAGAACAGGTCCACGATCAGCTTGAGCTCGTGCATGCACTCGAAGTAGGCCACCTCCGGCTGGTAGCCGGCCTCCACCAGCGTCTCGAACGCCGTCTTCACCAGGGCGCTCACGCCGCCGCAGAGCACCACCTGCTCGCCGAACAGGTCGGTCTCGGTCTCCTCCGAGAAGGTCGTGGTGAGCACGCCAGCGCGGGTCGAGCCGATGCCCTTGGCGTAGGCCAGGGCGTCCTGAAGCGCGCCGCCGCTGGCGTCTTGCTGCACGGCGACCAGCGCGGGCACGCCGCCGCCCTGGGTGTAGACCTCGCGCACGCGGTGGCCGGGGGCCTTGGGCGCCACCATGCTCACATCGATCCCGGCGGCGGGGATGATCTGGCCGAAGCGGATGTTGAAGCCGTGGGCGAACATCAGGGTTTTGCCCGGCCCCATGTGCGGGGCGATGTGGTCGCGGTAGATCTCCGCCTGGCCGATGTCCGGCGTGAGGATCATCACCATCTGGGCGGCCTTGGCGGCGTCGGCCACGGTCATCGCCGTGAGTCCGGCGGCCTCCACCTTGGCCCACGACTTGGAGCCGGCGTAGAGGCCCACCACCACATCGAGGCCGCTGTCGGCGAGGTTGCGGGCGTGGGCGTGGCCCTGGCTGCCGAAGCCGACGATCGCGATCTTCTTGCCCTTGAGCCGCTCGAGGTCGGCCTGCTTGTCGTAGAAAAGCTCTGCCATAATAGATCTGGTTCTCCGTACATACACGAAGGGCGGACCACCTGGCCCGCCCTGTTCCACGCTTTAATTCAGGGCCGGTACGCTGGCGCCGTTCGTGCCGTTGGCGCTCTCCACATACTGCTCGGCGTTATGGCCACGGGCGCCGCGCACCATCGCGATCCGGCCGGTGCGCATCATCTCTTTGATCCCGTAGCCGCGCACCACCTCGATGAAGTTCTCCACCTTCGACGGCGTGCCGGTCATCTCGATGATCATCGAGCTGGTGCCAACATCCACGATCTTGGCTTCGAACACGCCGCACATGGAGACGATCTCGTGGCGGATCGACGAGGGCGCGTGCAGCTTGATCACCACCATCTCGCGCTCCACCGTGGGGTCCTCGGTGACATCGCTCACCTTGATCACTTCGATCAGGCGATAGAGCTGCTTCACCACCTGCTCCACATAGTCCGACTCGACGACGATGGTCATGCGGCTGATGCCGGGCTGCTCGCTGTGGCCAACCGCCAGGCTCTCGATGTTGTAGCCGCGCCGCCGCACCAGGCCCGCCACGCGGCTGAGCACGCCGGGGCGATCTTGGACGAGGGCGACGATGGTGTGTTTCTTCATGGGTCGCTGCGCTCCTGAAGTGCTGAGTACTGAGTGCTGAGTGCTGAGTGCCAGAGCGCCGTAAGGACACTCAGCACTCGCGACTCAGCACTCAGTACTATGGGCTCTACGCTTCGGCCTCACTGGTGATCATCTCGCCGATCGACTTGTTCTGGGGCACCATGGGGAAGACGTTCACCTCGCGCTCTACGCGGAAGTCGATCAGCACGGGGCCGTCGGTGGCGTTGGCCTCATCGATGGCGGCCTGCACATCCTCCGACCGCTCCACGGTGATGCCCTTCCAGTAGTAGGCCTCGGCGAGCTTAGCGAAGTCGGGGCCAGACAAGGTGGTGCCGCTGTAGCGCTTCTGCTCGAACAGCTCCTGCCACTGGCGTACCATGCCCAGGTAGCCGTTGTTGATCACGGCCACCTTGATGTTCTTGATGCCCTCCTGCACGATCGTCGCCATCTCCTGATTCGTCATCTGGAAGCCGCCGTCGCCGCAGACGACCCAGATCAGGTCGTTGGGGTGGGCCACCGCCACGCCGAGGGCGGCCGGGACCGCGAAGCCCATAGTGGCAGCGCCGCCAGAGGTGATGTGCGAGCGCGGGCCTGCGTTCCAATCCAGCAGCTGGGCGGCCCACATCTGGTGCTGGCCCACGTCTGTGACCACGCGATAGTTGCCGTGCAGCGCCAGGGTGGCGTTTAGCTTGGCGTAGACATCGTGGGGCGGCAGGGCCATATGCTCGGTGTCGGCGCGGTTCACGTACTGCTGCTTGCCCTGGTGCTTATCCTGTAGCTCGCGGATATGCTCCATCCAGTCCGAGGCGTGGGCGTGCAGGTTGGCCAGCTCCTCGCGGGGGGGCATCTCCTCAAGCAGGGCCTGGAGCGTCAGGCGGGCATCGCCGACGATCGGCACCGTCACCTTGACATTCTTGCCGATCTCAGACGGGTCGATGTCCACATGGATCACCTTCGCGTTCGGGGCGAAGGTGCTGGCCTTGCCAGTGACCCGGTCGTCGAAGCGGCCGCCGATGTTGAACAGGACGTCGCACTCCTGGATGGCGCGGTTCACATGCACCCAGCCGTGCATGCCGGGCATGCCGAGGCTGAGCGGGTGCTCCTCGGGGAAGGAGCCGATGCCGTGCAGCGTGGTGATCACGGGCACGCGCAGCTTCTCGGCGAAGGCGCGCAACTCGTCCGAGGCACCGGCCATAATCACGCCATTGCCAGCGATGATCACGGGCTTCTTGGCGCTGGCGAGCAGCTTGAGGGCCTCGCGGATCTGCTTGCGATTGGGCTGGTAGTTAGGCTTGTAGCCGGGCAGGTTCAGCTTGACATTCCAGTCGGGCACGATGCTCTTCTGCATGGCGTCCTTGGTGATGTCGATCAGCACCGGGCCTGGGCGGCCGGTGGTGGCGATGTGGATCGCCTCCTTGAAGACGTAGGGCAGCTCGCTGGCATCCTTCACCAAGTAGTTGTGCTTGGTGATCGGCATAGTGATGCCGGTGATGTCCGTCTCCTGGAAGGCGTCCTTGCCGAGCACATGGCTGCTGACCTGGCCGCAGATGGCGAGCAGGGGGGTGGAGTCCATCATGGCGTCGGCGATCGGGGTGACGAGGTTTGTAACGCCGGGGCCGCTGGTGCCGATGCAGACGCCGATCTTGCCGGTGGTGCGGGCGTAGCCCTCGGCGGCGTGGCCGGCGCCCTGCTCGTGGCGGCAGAGCACGTGGCGCAGCTGCTCGCGGTACTCCCACATAGCGTAGTAGAACGGCATGATCGCGCCGCCGGGGATGCCAAACATCACGTCCACACCCTCGCGGATCAGGGCCTCGCACATAATCTGGGCGCCGGTTCGAGTTTCGGGCATAACTCCTCCTGGATCACGGGCAGATAGGGGCAACACGAAGCCGGGCGACGTAGCCTTGGGCTGCTCGCGTTGCGGAAGCGACTGGGCACGAGTATTCAGTTGTCCCTGAGCCGGAGAAAGGGTGGTAGACCGACCGGCGATGCCGCCACGATGGGGCGATGCGCCACTGCCCACGGCGTTGTGGGCGACCACCGGCGCGAGGCGCTGCGTAGGTGGCGAGGCGGTGAACAGCTACAAAAAAACCCCCCGGCGCTTCGCTCGGGAGGTTCAGTCTTGCTCAGGCTGCTTGGGGCTCGGCGTCCCCTCCCTTAACGACTATTTCTCCACCTAAGAAGGAGGAGTACTAGGCCGCTAATAAGGATAATGTTGACAAACCGAGGGGCCATTACTTGTGCAACCTTCACATATGCTCGACGGGTCGAAGCATACCACAGGCCATCGCGTCCTGTCAAGCGTGTTGCGCGCTTATACAACTCCAACCAGCACCCGGTACGCCGAAGTCGTTGCTATGATCTCTACGCGCGCAAAATGCGGCGCCAGGATGCGCTCATACGGCAGGAAGCGGTTGGCCACCAGGGCGAGCCGCCCGCCGGGGACGAGCAGCGCGCGGGCCTGCGCGATGAAGGCGCCCGTCATCGCTGTGTCCACCGCCTTGCCGTTGTGGAAGGGCGGGTTGCTGAGCACAAGCTCGTAGGTGCGGCCCGCCACGGCCTCTAGCGCGTCGCTTGGCAGCGCCTCGGTGTTGCGCAGGCCCAGGCGGGCGATATTCTCGCGGGCCGCCGCAACGGCGAGCAGGCTAACGTCGAGCATGTCCACCTGCGCCGCCCCTGCGCGCGCCGCCGCCACGCCGAGCACGCCGTAGCCGCAGCCCGCGTCGAGCACACGCTGGCCGGCGCCTAGCTCACGCTGCTGCAAGAGCAGCGCTGTGCCGGCGTCGAGCTTGTCGTAGCTGAACACGCCCGGCAGGCTCGCCAGCTCCAGCGGGCCGTCCGGCAGGTCGGCGCGCACGCTGCGCCAGCTGCCCGGCGCGATGCCTGGCTCGGCGGCCCATGCCGGTGGCGCGGGCGGCGGCGTGGCGCGCAGCGACTCCGACACGCGGCAGCCTCGCCCGTAGCCGAGCACGCCTGCGGCGCCAAACAGGGCGTCGGCGTCGGCGATCAGGCTCTGGACGCCGCTAGTGGTTGCGCCGGCTACGTTCAGTGCGCCGCCGGGCCGCAGCAGCCCGTGTGCCTCCACGAGCCAGCGTCGGCCAAGGGCGCGGCTCTGTGGCGCAAGCATCACTACACGGTCGTAGCGCCCCGCCTCATCTGGCAAGTGGCTCAGCCGCTCGCTCACGTGCGCGCCCGCCACGCCGTTGGCCGCCAGGGTGAGCGCGGCCATGCGCAGGGCGATCAGCGAGGGGTCGCTGAGCGTAAGCTGGCCGTCGGGCAGCTGGCGGGCCAGGGCGACTGCGAGGGCGCCGTGGCCGCAGCCCAGCAGCAGCACGCGCTCGGCAGGTCCAGGCGCCAGCAGCCTGGCACTGAGCATCGCCGCGTCGCCCAGGGCGGCGCCGTCGGCTAGACCCGGCTTGCTTACCACCACTAGCGGCTCGCCGCGCAGCTCCGCGTGAAATTTGAAGGTCTCTGTGTAGGGGTGGGGCATGGGTGGCTACAGCGCCTCGCGCTCGCGGATGTGGGCGAGCAGCCCGGTGCAGCCCGCATCCACCAGGCGGTAGACATGCTCGAAGCCGCCGCTGTAGAAGGGGTCGGGCACCTCACGCGTGCCGAGGGTGGGCGCGTGATCCAGCAGCAGGCTTACGTGGGCAGACCCGGCGCGGCGTAGGTCGCCTAGATCGCGCAGGTTCTCGCCATCCATCGCCACAATGTAGTCGGAGGCACCAAAATCCTCCGCGCCAAGCTGGCGGGCGCGCTGCGGGCCGGGATCAACGCCGTGTCGCGCAAGGACGGCGAGCGTGCCCGCGTGGGGCTCTGCGCCCGTGTGCCAGCCGCCGGTGCCGGCTGAGTCGATCACGAAGCGCTCGCTTAGCCCCGCCGCAGCCACCTGATGCCGGAACAGCGCCTCGGCCATAGGCGAGCGGCAGATGTTGCCCATACAGACAAACAGAACCCGGATCGGTCGTTCAGCTCCCATGTGCAGCGCTCCTTGTATGCTCCTAGTATGGCTTCATTGTAACGTACAAGGGCAGCCCAGAAGCCATGCTTAACTAAACTATTGATGATTACGCCGTCTGACAAATCTCTCAGCTTCACGACCTGTGATTGAAGCCATTTGTCATCAACCGACTGTAGTATCGCCCGTACCGAAACTGATGCAGGCAGCGCGATGCAGCGCCTACACAGAACACATGCTTAGGTAGCGTGTGTTCTGTGTACCCTAGGGCCGTTACTTCGGGTTTGCGGAACCGGGCGTTCAATCCACCACACTAGGGGCCACTCATGCTCATCGACGCGCGCACCCTCGCCCCCGGCAGTGAGATCCTTGCCGATCTCTGTATCATCGGCAGTGGCCCCGCAGGCACCAGCCTGGCCCGCGAGTTTCGCGGCAGCACAACCTCTGTAGTCGTCTTGGAGAGTGGAGGCATTACCGCAGAGCCCGAGGCGCAGCAGCTCGCAGTCCCCGCGCAGCTAAGCTACGGCAACGTCCAGGCGCTCGGCTGCAACCGGCAGCTCGGCGGCAACAGCTCGATCTGGTCGGTACGTACCGGTGAGACATGGTTCGGCGTGCGACTGATGCCGCTGGCCGAGGCCGACTTTGAGCGTCGGGATCACGTGGCCGAGAGTGGTTGGCCGATCCACCGCTGCGATCTCGATCCCTTCTACGCCCGCGCTCAGGCCGTGTTCAAGCTTGGCCCCTACGCCTACGAGGGCGAGGACTGGGCCGACGATGCCACGCCCAGCTTGCCCCTGCATGCCGAGCGGGTGCGCACGCGCATGTACCAGTTCAGCGACGGGAACCTCTTCTCCGACACATATCGCCGCGAGCTGGAGCAGGCCGCCAACATCACCACCTATTACTTTGCCACGGCGACAGAGCTGGAGACAAGCGAGAACAGTGCGCAGGTGAACAGCGTGCAGGTGCGAACGGTTCCCGGCGGGCCAACATTCCGCATTCGGGCGCGCAAAGTAGTCCTTGCCGGCGGCGGAATGGCAAGTGCCCAGCTGCTCTTAAATTCCGACGTGCGCCACCCCGGTGGCATCGGCAACCAGGGCGGCCGACTCGGGCGCTACCTGATGGATCACCCGCTTTTGATCGGCGGCGAGCTGCTGCCGGCCTCGCCGCAGCTGTTCGGGCGCACGGCGCTCTACGATATGCGGCACGACGGCGGCGCCCACGTTATGGCGCACCTCCAGATCGCCGACGAGTTGCTGGAGCACGAGCCATTGTTGGGCCTGAGCCTTATGCTCTTCCCGCGTGAGCACAATTACCTGGCTCATCGCCAGCTCAGCGAGCGGCAGCAGCTGGGTGTTACCGCCTTCTACAACCTGCGCCAGGTTGTAGCCCATGGCTCGAAGCTGAAGCGCGAGGCCCTGCGCGACCTGGTGCGCGGTGCCGACGGCATCGTCAAGCGCTCGCTGGACGAGATCATCTTCCCGAAGGCGCGGCTGAACGTGGGCGGCTGGTCGCGCTTGCCTTTCAAGACGCGGCGTTACCACAGCTACGAGGTGATCCACCAGGTTGAGCAGGCGCCCCACAGCGACAATCACGTAAGCCTCAACAGCGAGCGCGATGCCTTGGGCATGCGGCGGCTCGTGGTGGACTGGCGCTGGCATGCCGAGGATCAGGCGGCCACTATGCGCGCCCAGGAGCTCTACGCCGAGGAGTTTCGCCGCGCTGGCTTGGGCGAGTTCAAGATCGCTCGCGAGAACGGCGGGCCAAAAGTTCTCCTCCACTCCACGGCCCACTACATGGGGATGACGCGCATGCACACCGACCCGCAACAGGGTGTCGTGGACGCCGACTGCAAGGTCCACGGGGTCGATAACCTCTCCGTAGTGAGCAGCAGCGTCTTTCCCACCGGTGGCTTTGCCAATCCCACGCTGACGATTGTAGCCCTGGCCTTGCGCACCGCCGATCGGCTCAAGGCGGAGCTGGCCCAGTGCGCGACGCCGCAGTTGCTGCGGCTGGCCGCCTGACCGAAAGAAGCCGCTGCGCTTGCGTGGTGGATCAGAGTGTCGGCACGCCGAGCGCGGCTAGGATGGCGTCGGCCACATGATCGATGCGGGCAACGGCGGCAAAGGCGCCAGCCGCTGGCCCCACGACGAGCAGCGGCACCGGAGCCTCGCTGTGGATGCGCGTGCTGCTATCCTCCAGGTTGCCGTGGTCGCTGGTGATCAGCAGGCTGTCGCCGGGCGCGCGCACCGCCAGCACGCCGCCCACAAGGCCGTCGACGCGGGCGAGGGTCTCGGCGATGGCGCCCTCGCCCAGGCGCCCATGGCCGGCCAGATCTGGCAGGAAACACTCGAAGAAGACCAGGGTGTGCGCGCGGGCGAGCGCGGCGAGGCGCGCGCCGGCCTGCTCGGGCGTGATCTGGGCGATGTCGGGGGCCTCGCCGCGCGCGTGGAGCGCCGCGCCGGTGATGTCCCAGCTGAGCGCGCGGCCGGCCCGCAGATCGTCGAGGGTGCGCAGGGGCAGGCCGGCGCCCTCGGCGGCGATCACGCTGGCCGAGCGGCGCAGGCGGCGGGCCTCCAGGGCACGCCAGTAGCCGGGCGGGAAGACGTTGGCGAAGGCCACGGCGTGGCCGGCGGCCAGGGCGCGGCGGAAGAGCGAGCGCTCGGCCAGCAGCGGGCGCAGGGCCACGGGCGGAAAGTTGGGCTGATGGCGGCCGTGGAGCGCGGGTGCGTTGATGCCGGCGAGCAGCGCCACATGACCCGTGCCGCTCTGGGGCGGTCCCTCCACGCCGAGGGCCGCGTCGATAGGTTTGAGCAGCAGTTCGGGGTGCGCCTGGGCCTGCTCCAGCGTGAGCGGGCCGCCGAGTAGCGCGCGCAGCTGCGGCGTGGGGGCGGTGGACAGCGGGTTAAGCGGGCCGGTGGGGGCGAGACCAACCCCATCGAGGAAGACAAAGATCAGCGCCATTCTTTTTACAGTTCTAGCCCGTGCCAAGGGCGTTTGACATTTGCAAGGGCCTCAACTATAATGCTGCCTATTGTAAAACATAGTCATGACATCCGCCGCATGTCGGCCCTCCAGCCTGAAGATAACAGATGACGGCATCGGAGAGCCAGCCATTCAGTGGAGCCTGCAAGTAGGCGTCGGCATGGCGTCTTTGTAGCAGCCGCAACTAGGCAGCCACAGAGCCTCCCAAACCGTAACGAGCGCATAGCCACGTGAGCGCCTACCTGCACCTCAGGTGGCGCTTTTTTGTGGGCGGCGCGCGGGTCAGGGCTATGCACAAAACTCTGTGTTTAGGAGGCTTTGAAGCATGTCGGTGCAACCGGATCAGCTGATTCTCGAAGACCAGGAAGATCTTGACTGGACCAAGCTGCTTGATGAGTACGACTATGCCCGCCCGCAGCGTGGCGAGCTGCGCGACGGTATGGTCATGCAGGTCGAGGATAACGGCATTTTGGTCTCGATCGGGACGAAGCGCGAGGGTGTGATCCCGTCGTCGGACCTGCGGCAGATGGGCGACGAGTTCCTGAGCGCCCTGAAGGTCGGCGACACTATTCAGGTCTACGTGCAGGAGCCTGAGAACCGCGAGGGCGACCTCATCCTCTCCCTGACGATGGTGCAGGTAGCGAAGGATTGGGAGAACGCCGAGCAGCTGTTTAAGGATGGCGGGATCACGCGCTGCAAGGTGATCGGCTTTAACAAGGGCGGCCTGCTGGTGCAGTTCAACCGCATCCGCGGCTTTGTGCCGGCCTCGCAGGTGGCGCAGCTTCATGGCCGCACCGCCGCTGAGGAGCGCCAGCAGGCGCTCCAGAAGATGGTCAACCAGGAGATTCCGCTCAAGGTGATCGAGGTAGACCGCGAACGAAACCGGCTGGTGTTGAGCGAGCGCAGTGCAACTCAGGAGTGGCGCAAGGCGCAGAAGCAGCGCCTGCTCACCGAGCTTCAGCCCGGCGATGTGCTCTCCGGCCGCGTCAACCAGCTCACCAACTTCGGCGCGTTTATCGACCTTGGTGGCGCCGATGGCCTCGCCCATATCTCTGAGCTCAGCTGGCAGCGCGTCAATCACCCGCGAGAGGTGCTCCAGCCCGGCCAGGAGGTGAAGGTGGTTGTGGTCGAGATCGACCGCGACCGTGAGCGGATCGGCCTCTCGATCCGCCAGCTTCAGGCGAACCCCTGGGACACGATCGATCAGCGCTACGCCCTTGGCCAGCTGGTCAGTGGCCCCGTCACCAACGTCACGCCGTTCGGCGCATTCGTGCAGGTCGAGGAGGCTGTCGAGGGGCTTATTCACGCCAGCGAGCTGGATGTGGACCCCCAGATGCAGCCCCGTGATGTGCTCCAGCCCGGCCAGACGGTCACTGCGAAGGTGATCAGCCTGGACCGCCAGCGCCAGCGCATGGGCCTCTCGCTCCGCCGCATGAGCGAGGGTAATGACAAGCCCGCTGCTGAGGCCGCCGAGGCCCCAGTGGCTGCCGAGGCCCCCCCCACTGAGGCGAGTGAGCCGCCAGTGGTGGCCGAGGTGCCCGCCGCTCCTGAGGCCGCCGAGGCTGACGAGGCATAAGGCAAGCCCGCTGACGAGGAGACAAGGAGACAAGGAGCACTACGCCTCCCTGTCTCCTTGTTGTTTTACGCGAGCCCATAGCTTTGTACTGCTCTCGGTCTCCTTGTCTCCTTGTCTCCCGGTCTCCCGGTCTCCTTGTCTCCTTGTCTCCTTGTCTCCTTGTCTCCTTGTCTCGCGCCGGAAAGGAGTTGCGGGATGCGTGTTCTCTCCGCCGATGATGTGCGCCGCGCCGTGCCGATGCCTGCCGCCATCGACGCAGTTGAGCGGGCATTTATCAGGCTCTCCGCAGGCCAGGCCGAGGTGCCATTGCGCGCACACATCGCAACGCCCGAGCGCGAGGCCGTCAGCTTCTTTATGCCCGCGCGCCTCGGCGGTGGCCCAGGCGAGGCCGCCCTTGGGCTCAAAGTTGTGTCGGTCTTTCCGCAGAACGCAGCGCGCGGCGAGCCGAGTATCTTCGCGCTCGTGGCCGTGCTCGATCCTGAGAGCGGGCGTCCGCTGGCTGTGCTCGACGGCACCTACCTGACTGCGCTGCGCACCGGGGCAGCCTCGGGCGTGGCTACGCGCCACATGGCCCGGCCCGACGCCAGCGTGCTCGCCGTGTTTGGTGCGGGTGCGCAGGCGCTGCCTCAGGCGCTCGCGGTGTGCGCGGTGCGGCCGATCAAGCGGATCTGGGTGGTGAATCGTGGCGCCGAGCGGGCCGCCCTGCTTGTCGAGCGCCTGCGCACGGCGGGCTATGGCGGTGAGATTCTGATCGCTGCAACACCCGCCGAGGCTCTGGCGGAGGCCGATGTGGTCTGCGCTGCCACCGCCTCGCCTACGCCAGTGTTTCGCGACGAGTGGCTGCGGGCGGGCGTGCATATCAACGGGGTAGGCTCGTTCAAGCCGAGCATGGCCGAGCTGCCTGCGGCTACTCTGGCTCGCGCACGCCTGGTGGTCGATCAGCGGCAGGCCGCATGGGCCGAGGCGGGTGAGCTGATTCAGGCCCGCGACGCTGGTCTGATCGGCGAGGGCCATGTGGTCGGCGAGCTTGGCGAGGTGGCCGCCGGGAGCGTGGTGGGGCGCACCAGCCCGAGCGAGATAACCCTGTTCAAGTCGGTGGGCAACGCCGCCCAGGATGTGGCCGTGGCCGCGCTCGCGCTCGCCCGTGCCGAAGCACTTGGGCTGGGTAGCGAGGTGGCGCTATGATGGTTGTCACGTAGGAGCCGGGCCTCCATTCATCTATTCGTCATCTGCCCGGCCCATAATGCACGGCGGTACGCGCTTGCACCGTAGTAAGGAGCATTGTTTTGACGAACATCTGTGTAGTTGGCACCGGGTATGTCGGTCTTACCACTGGGGTCTGCTTTTCCGACCTGGGGAACACTGTCACCTGTATCGAGATCAACAAAGAGAAGCTCGAGCTGCTGCGTAGCGGCAAGTCGCCGATCTACGAGCCCGGCCTGGAGGAGCTGCAGGAGCGCAACATGCGCGCTGGGCGGCTGCGCTTCACCGAGGATTACACCATTGGCATGGCCGAGGCCGACCTGATCTTTATCACGGTGGGCACCCCGATGGGCGCCGACGGCGCGGCCGATCTCAGCCAGGTGAAGTCCGCCGCCCGCAGCATCGGGCAGCACCTCACCCGCCGCGCTATTATCATCGACAAGAGCACGGTGCCTGTGGGCACCGGCGACATGGTCTCCAGCATCATCGCCGAGCACGCCAGCCCCGACGCCAGCTTCGCCGTGGTCTCCAACCCGGAGTTCCTGCGCGAGGGGAGCGCCGTGGCCGACTTCTTCAAGCCCGACCGGATCGTGCTCGGCTCCACCGACTACGCGGCCGCCGAGGAGGTTGGCGAGCTGCACACGCCGCTGGGCGCCAACATCATCATCACCGACCTGCGCACCGCCGAGATGATCAAATACGCCTCGAACGCCTTCCTCGCCACGCGCATCTCTTTCATCAACGAGATCGCGCAGATCTGCGAGAAGCTTGGCGCCGACGTGAAGGAAGTGGCGCGCGGCATGGGCGCCGACAAGCGCATCGGCCCGCACTTCCTCGACGCCGGGATCGGCTACGGCGGCTCCTGCTTCCCCAAGGACGTGCTGGCCCTGCACCACATGGCCGCCACCTCGGGCTGCCACCCGCAGCTGCTCCAGGCCGTGATGGACATCAACCAGAGCGCGCGTGATCGCTTCGTGGGCAAGGTGCAGACGCTGCTGGGCGATCTGAATGGCAAGGTCGTAGGTGTGCTCGGGCTCTCGTTCAAGCCGAACACCGACGACATGCGCGAGGCGCCGAGCGTGGACATCATCAAGGCGATGCTGGCCGGCGGCGCCCGCGTGAAGGCGTACGACCCTGTTGCCATGGACAACGCCGCCGAGATGCTGCCCGAGGTGACCTTCTGCCGCACCGCCTACGATGTGGCCAAGGAGGCTGACGCGCTGCTGCTGGTGACAGAGTGGAACGAGTTCAAGCAGCTCAACTGGGAGAAGATCCGCGGCTTTATGCGCCAGCCGATTGTGGTGGATGGCCGCAACCTCTACGACCCGGCCGAGCTTGCCGCACGCGGCCTGATCTACTGGGGCGTGGGCCGTGGCGCGCAGCCCAACCTCGCCGTCCAGGGCGAGGACGTGGTGACGGCGTAGGGACGGCAGGGCGGCGGGCAGCCCACCAGGCGCCCGGGGTGCAGCGTATGGTTTCGGGCTGCCCGATGGCCGGCGGCTGAACGCCGCGCCGGCTGGGCCGATGGCCGCGCGTCGGCCTACGCGGACGCAGCACGGCGTCGGCGCAGGCCGACGCCCGGCGCGCAGCGCCCCGGTGGCGCGCCTTCAGTCGCCCGCTGCCCCGCCTGGCCCGAAACGTTACGCCGCACCCAGGCGCCCGCCGCCGGTTGCGCTCTGGGCGCCCCTATGCTATACTCCCGCGCAATGTGGGCGATTAGCTCAGTTGGTTAGAGCGCTTCCTTCACACGGAAGAGGTCACTGGTTCGAGTCCAGTATCGCCCACCAGATTGCCTCAATGTCCGACACAGCTCGCCACACGGCGGGCTGTTTTGTTACCGCTGTTGATCCAGTTAAACACGCGCTCCTGCTATAGTAGCCAGTCCTCCAGCCGAAGGCCCGGCACACGGCCAAAATGGCGGCCATTGTGGGTCACAAGTGGCACATCGCGGCTCAGGGCGGTGGCCGCGATCTATAGATCCGCGTCGTCCAGGCGCTCGCCACGGCGCTCGATGTCTAACTTGAGCGCGCCAAAGCGGTGGGCGGCGGCGTCATCGAATGCAACAATCGTGATGCTCGCCAGTAGCGTATCGAGCTCCAGCAGACTTTTAGATGGGCGCTGCGAGCGTTCTGCGCCATACACCAACTCGCCCACGCTGATCGCCGTGATCGCTAGTTCCTCGTCGGCAGCCACGCGCCCGCGCAGGTCGAGCTTGCCGCGCAGCAGAGCGATCCAATGGTCGCTGTCAAGGATCTTCATAGCTCGGGCGCTGGTCGTGGCGGCTGATTGGCGCGGTTGGCCGCGATTCGCTCGGCAAGGTCGTCGAAGGTCGAATCGTTGCGCCATAGACCAAAGGCGGCCATGGCCGGGTGAACGACGCCGCGCTCGATCTCATTCAGCAGCGTATCGTCCTGACCAAGCGCTGCCGCAAGCCGACGCGAAATCCGCGACGTGCGCTCTAGGCGCTCTAGTTCGTCCGCGCCGATCAGCACCGCGATCGGGCTTTCGCGCCGCTGGATCAGAAAACGCTCACCAGCCCGCACCCGCGACAGCAGTTCAGAAAGGCGGCTTTTTGCATCCGCGACATTGATCTTTTCCATCGCCACGCCCTTTCTGGTCATTATGACCTATTATGAGCGCATTGTACACATCACACGGCGGTGTGGCAACAGCCATTTTTCGCTCCGTCTTGACACTGTACCGCGCCCTTTAAGGTGTATGTGGCCAGCGCCTGGTATACTGTCGGTAGATAAATGCGTCTACTCATGGAGCGCCTGTGGCAAATACAACCACAATTCGCGTCTCTACCGAAACCCACCGGCGGCTGGCTGAGCTCGCCCAACAGCTTGATCTGCCGCTTCAAGAAGCGACGGCGCGTGCCGTGCGCCTGCTTGCCGACCAGGTATTTTGGCAACAGACGAGTGAGGCATACGCCACTCTGCGCGCCGACCCAGCAGCGTCGAAAGCATTCGATGCCGAGCTTGCGGATTGGGATGCCACCTTGTTGGATGGGTTGGAGGGCCAGGAGTGAGTAGCCTGTCACAACCACAGCGTGGCGAGGTATGGGTTGTGCAACTCAACCCAACGCAGGGCTGGCTGAGAGCGTCAAGTGTCATTCTCTGCGATGCCGTCCGCTCGATAATGGCGCTGGTCGAGGATCGGCTGCGGCGTGTATTTGGGTTATAGCGCAGCGTAGCCGGATCTGGTCGCTTACATGGGCACCAGGCGCAGCGCGATGCGACGGCCCGCCTGGGGCGGCGGCGGGTGGGCGGCGTGGGCCTGCGCCAGCTGTGCCAGGCGGTCTAGCGCATCGGTCGGCATCGGCACAACGGCGGCTGGCGCCTGGCGCACGTGGACGAGCAGCAGCTCGTTGGTGGCTGCCGACTGGGCAGACCCAGCCTCCGCCATAGTGTGGACGAGGTGGATGCGCTGATCGTCGTGGCCGAGCAGCTGCGTGGTGTAGACCAGACGTGCTCCCGCCCGCAGCTCTCGCAGGTAGACGATGTGGCTCTCGACGGTGTAGACGCTGTGGCCGCTGGCCGCCGGGTAGGCCGGGCCAAAGCCGACCAGCTCCAGCAGGCGGTCGGTCACTGCGGAGAAGGCGACGGCGTAGTAGCCATCCATCAGGTGGCCGTTGTAGTCGATCCACTCCGGGCGCACCTCGCCCATTTTGCGACTTAACCCGTATTATGACTACGTGTAAAGCGAGAAATGCGCTGCTCAAGGTCGAAAATAATAGCTTGAATCTCGGAGATATCCTGATTGCTTACAAACGGAGTAAGCTCTACGAGCACCTCTTGCATATTTGGTGCGTGGTAAAACAGTAATGTTGCGACGTCATTCTCGTATAGGCCTACGCGTGCGAAATCTCCTTGCCGATACAGCGATGGCAAGGCGTATAATTTGAGGAGTATGAGACCACGGATCGTTGCTGATGTAATGGTTCGCTCAAAAAATGGCTGCTGCATCACATGGTGCTTTTGTACGTGCGCAAATAAGGGATTCTTTGGTAACAGAAAATCTATTTGCAAGCCTTGAAACTGGCCTCGTGCAAAGTAGCTGTCCTGGCTCGTAATGGTAATCTCGGGAAGTCGCTTTAATGCGGTCACATTAAGGATTAAATCGATATCCTCGGTGTTTCGCCCTTGAATGTATTGCAGCAAGGCGATGCCGCCGACAAGCACATACTTCGTCTTCCGCTGATGAAGCAGAGTGAAGAGCGCCTGTACCGTTTGTAGTAAATCGTCCATGGCAACGGGCACCCCTTGCCAGCGTTGTGCATTAAATGCCATTGCGTTGCGTACAACTTTTCCAATATGAACGATTGGTTGGCTTGGCATAATTGCTTTATCCCGGCGCTTTCCTCATCAATCGTATCAGCCGGCAATGCGCTTCACACCGTAGCCCATTGCTGTGAGGGCTGCCGCCGCGCGCTCGCGCTGGTCGCCCTGAAGCTCGATGGCGCCGTCTTTGAGCGTGCCGCCAACGCCGCACTGCTGCTTTAAGCGCTTGAGCAGGGCCTCCAGGGTGGCGGGGTCGTGGCGCAGCCCGCTGATCAGCGTGACGGCCTTGCCGCCGCGACCCTTGCGGTCCAAAGTGAGCCGCGCCGTCTGCTTTGCCGCCGAGGGGTAGGCGGTGGCGGGCGCCTCCTGAGGGGCTGGCTCGGGGTCGGGGTCGGTGCTGTAGACAAGGCGGCTTGAGGGGGGACGCTTGCTCATGGGGCTGCTCTGATAGCCGATAGCCGATAGCTCACCACTATTAGCATATTTTAGCATAGCCCGGTTGCCCGCTGCCGGTCGCTAGGGTACAATGCTGCGGATTGAACGCAAAGGAACGAGTATTGATGCGACAAACACGTTTATCGCGCCTCGTGGCCCTAGCGGCCGCCGCGCTGCTTGTGGTTGGCTGCGCCAGCGCGCCGCGCACCGTCGAGCCCGCAGCCGCTGCGCCCACATCGGCCCCTCCCACTGTCCAGCAGGCGCCCACGCTTGGCGCGGCCACTTTGCCCACCGCCTACCCTGTGGCGCCAGAGGCTCAGGCCGCCTACCCGCAGCCCGTCGTAGGCGCATTGCCGCCGGGCGGCCAGCAGCTTACGCCCACCTTTGGCTACCGCGTGGTGAAGAGCTACCCGCACGACCCGTTCGCCTACACTCAAGGCCTGGTCTACATTGGCGGCGACAGCTTCTACGAGGGCACCGGCCTGGTCGGCGCTTCGTCGCTGCGCGAGGTGACACTCAGCGGCGAGATCCGCCGTAACCTGCCGGTGCCGGACGTTTTCGGCGAGGGCGTGGCCGTAGTGGGCGAGCGCATCTTCCAGCTCACCTGGCAGAACTGCGTCGGCTACATCTACAACCGCGCCGACTTCAAGCGCGTCGGGCAGTTTAGCATGCCCACCAACGAGCGCACTGGCAACTGTCTGGAGGGCTGGGGGCTCACCTACGACGGCAAGCGGCTCATCCTCAGCGACGGCAGCGAGCGGCTGTTCTTTGTTGACCCCGCCGCCACCGAGCGCACGGGGCAGCTCGCTATCACCGGCCAGATCGCTGTGCGCGACAGCCTCGGCCCAGTTGTACGGCTCAACGAGCTGGAGTATATCCAGGGCGAGATCTACGCGAACCTCTACACCGACACGAAGATCGCCCGCATCAACCCTGCCACCGGCGCAGTGACGGCCTACATCGAGCTGCGCAACCTCTTTGCGCTGCTGCCCGCCACGCCGAACGCGCCTGCCCCAGAGGTGCTTAACGGCATCGCCTACGACGCTGCGGGCGACCGGCTATTCGTCACTGGCAAGCAATGGCCGCTGCTGTTCGAGATCGACCTTGTGAGCCCACTGTCGTGGGTTGTCTACCTGCCGCTAACTATCTAAGCGTAGAGCGTAGAGCGTAGAACGCAGAGCGCAGAACGCCGGAAACGAGTTATACCACATGCAGTTGCGACATTTGTCCATCCTCGCCCTAGCTGCCTTGCTCGCGGCCTGCGGCGCCCAGGCCCCGGCCTCGTCTGTAGCCACTTCCGCCCCCGCCAATGCGCCAACCTCAGCCGCCGGCACTGCCGGCCAGGAGACCAGTGTGCCCACTCCGAGCAGTCGTCCGTCCGCTGCGCCCGCATCCGGCGGTGTAACCACCGCGAGCGGCCTTCAGTTCATTGAGCTTGTCCCAGGCGCGGGCGAGCTCGCCAAGCCCGGCGATCTCGTCAAGGTTCACTATCGCGGCACGCTCGCCGACGGCACCGAGTTCGACAGCTCCTACGGGCGCGGCGAGCCGATCGAGTTTGTGCTCGGCCAGGGCCAGGTGATCCCCGGCTGGGACGAGGGTGTCGCCATGCTGCGCAAGGGCGGCAAGGCAACGCTGATCATCCCGCCGAACCTGGCTTATGGCGAGGGCGGCGCTGGCGGTGTGATCCCGCCCAACGCCACGCTCACCTTCGAGGTGGAGCTGGTAGATTTTAGCGCTGGCCCGCCGCCCCCGCCCGCGGCCCCGACCACGCTCGACGAGAGCGCCTTCACCACTACGCCCAGCGGCCTGAAGTACGCCGAGCTTGCACCAGGCACGGGCGCGAAGGCCGCGACAGGCCAGAGGGTCTCCGTCCATTACACCGGCTGGCTCACCGACGGCACCATGTTCGACAGCTCGCTGAGCCGGGGCCAGCCTTTCGAGTTTACGCTTGGCCAGGGCGAGGTGATCAAAGGCTGGGACGAGGGCGTCGCGGGGATGCAGGTGGGCGGCAAGCGCCAGCTGGTGATCCCGCCCAGCATCGCGTACGGCGATCGCGGGGCCGGCAACGTGATCCCAGCCGGGGCCACGCTGGTGTTCGAGGTGGAGTTGCTGGCGGTGAAGTAAGGGGACAGGGGACAGGGAACGGGGTGCAGGGCCGCCGCAGAGCGCAACCAGAGGCGGCGAGCGTTTGGTGTTCTCCCGGTCCCCTCAAGAGGAAGCTACCAATGAAGATTGAGCGGATCGAGATCAGACGGATCGAGCTGCCGTTTGTCGCGCCTTTCGAGACGAGCGGCTGGCGCGAGCTGGCGAACCACTCGCTGATCGTGCGGCTACAGGCCGAGGGCGCCGAGGGCTGGGGCGAGGCGCCCGTGGGCGCCGGCCCCTGGTACAACGAGGAGACACAGGCTACGGCCTGGGTGATGGCCCGCCAGATCCTGGCGCCGATGTTGCTTGAGGCCAGCATTGCGCGGCCCGAGGATGTGGACGCTGTGTTCACACGCGTGCGCGGCAACCGCATGGCCCGCGCCGGCTTTGAGTTCGCCGCCTGGGATCTCTTCGGGCGCCTGGAGGGGCGCAGTCTCAGCGCGATGCTCGGCGGCACGCGCGCCCAGGTAGACGTGGGCGTGAGCGTGGGCGTGCAGCCCGACATCGAGGCCCTGCTGCGCGTGGTGAGCGCCTACGTGGAGGCGGGCTACCGCCGCGTGAAGCTCAAGATCAAGCCGGGCTGGGACATCGAGCCCACCCGCGCCGTGCGCGAGACGTGGCCCAACCTGCGGCTTCAGGTGGACGCCAACAGCATCTACAGCCTGGATCAGGCCGATCAGCTCGCCCAGCTCGACGCCTTCGACCTGCTGCTGATCGAGCAGCCTCTGGCCCACGACGACATCGTGGACCACGCGAAGCTGCAGCGCCGCCTGCGCACGCCGATCTGCCTCGACGAGAGCATCGTGTCGCCGGAGCATGCCCGCTGGGCGATCGAGCTCCAGGCCTGCGGCGTGATCAACATCAAGCCAAGCCGTGTGGGCGGCCTGACGGCGGCCCGCCAGATCCACGCCATGTGCGCCGAGGCGGGCATCCCGGTCTGGTGCGGCGGCATGCTGGAGACGGGCATCGGCCGCGCCGCGAACGTGGCCCTGGCCAGCCTGCCAAACTTCAGCCTGCCCGGCGACATCAGCGCCAGCGACCGCTACTTCCAGCGCGATGTAGTGCGCAGCCCCTTTGTGCTCAACGCTGATAGTACGCTGAGCGTGCCCACTGCCCCCGGCACAGGCGCGGAGGTGGACGAGGCGTTTCTGGACAGCGTGACGCTGGAGAAGGTGGACTTGACCAGGTGACACGGTGACCGTGCGCTCGCTGCGCTTGCGCTGACCGGGTGACGTGCGCTCGCTGCGCTTGCGCTGACCGGGTGACCGTGCGCTCGCTGCGCTTGCGCTGACCGGGTGACCGTGCGCTCGCTGCGCTTGCGCTGACCGGGTGACACGGTGACACCTATCGGAACCGATAGGTGTCACCCGGTCACCGTGTCACCCGGTCACCGTGTCACCGTGTCACCGTGTCACCCGGTCACCGTGTCACCCGGTCACCCGGTCACCGTGTCACCGTGTCACCCGGTCACCTGGTCACCTGGTCACCTGGAGTGGGCGTGAGGGCGGGCACCTCGCAGCCAAGCTGGAGCACCAGGGCGTCGCGCTCGCGCTCGCGTACCTCGACGAGGTAAAGGCCGGGGCGCTCATCGCCGATCAGCAGATCGATGCTGAAATTGCCATCTGCGCGGCTGAATCCGCCGCCCACCGGGCGCGCATCGAAGTAGGCCAACAGTGGCGTACCAGGCGGGGCCTGGCCTAGCAGCGACACGACGGTGCCGGGCAGGCAGATCAGGGCCTCCACGCCCGACGGCAAGACGCTGGGTGTGGGCGTAGGCGCCGTCTCACCAGCAAGGCGGGTAGGAGCGGTAGTTGCGGTGGGGTCAAGCGTGGCGGTGGCATCGCTGCCAGCCTGTGTGGCCGTAGGGGTGCGGGTGAGCGTGGGCGTGCTTGTACTGGCTGCGGGCTGCGAGCCGCCGCCGCCGCTGCCGCTGGTATTGGTGGGGACGGGGCTGCTAAGATCGGCGGCCTGCGTCTTCTTGCAGTCGTCGTAGCCGATGTTGGGCGGGGCGTACTCGCCGACGCACTGCACATCGGCCACAACCACGGGGCTGGGGAGCGCGCCTGCCATGAGCAACACGATGAGCAGGGCAAACGTGGCGGCGAGAACGAGCGGTAGTGAGGGACTTCGACGTGACATAAGGTGTGGCGCGGTGCCTGGCGTGTAGCTCGGCGGCGCGCTATTGGGCTGCGATGGCCTGGTCGAGGATCTGCTGAAACACACTGAGCGGCTGTGCGCCGATGATCATCTGATCACCGATGCGAAAGACGGGTCGGTTGCGGATGCCCTCGGCGGTGGCCGCCGCGTAATCGGCGCGCACGAGCGCTTCGTGGGAGGCAGCGTCGATACAGCTTTGCACGGCAGTTGCATCCACCCCGGCCTCGGCGGCGGCGGCGCTCACGGCGGCCTCCCCATCATTGTAGGCCTGAGCCTGAGCGGCGTAGAGCGCCCGGCGCAGCTCCCAGAAGCGGCCCTGGTCGGCGCCGCACTCGGAGGCCTCGGCGAGCAGCTCCGAGGTTGGGCCGCTCTGCTGAAGGTGGCGGTAGAGTAGACGCACCTTACCGGAGCGAACGTACTGCTCGATGATCTGGGGCTCTACCTCCAACACGTGGAGTGCGCAGGCCGTTCAGAGAAAGTCAGAGTACATCACCAGCGTAACGGGCGCGTCTGCGGCACCGAGCAGGTGATAGCCCTCGGCGGTGCGGCCCTGGGCAAGCCCAGCGTATGGCCCGTCGGGGTTTACACCGGCAGCACTGGTGGGTGCAACAACAGCAACGAGCGTTGGCAGCTCGGTGGGCGCCACGACGGCTGCTGTGGGCGGTGCGGGGGCGACAATCGTAGCGGCAGAGGTGGCAGCTGGCGGCGAGGGCGCGGCGGCGGGCGCGGCGGCCTGGCTTCCGCAGGCAGCCAGCAGCCCACAGGTGAGCGTGAATAGCAGGACGAGTGGCCCGTGACGCCTCAACATGGCTTCTCCTCAGCACAGCGGCGCAGCATGCCCGACACTTTACTATATCACGAACGCTGCCACAAGCCGCCCAGGAGTCCCGCTCTGGCCAGGGGCGGCCTTTACGCCCGTGTGTTCTAGCCCATGGTATAATGGCCGTAACGCACGCAGAAGGGCTCTATGGCTTCCCAATCACTTTATCGCAAGTGGCGCTCCCAGACCTTCGACGAGCTCGTAGGCCAGGAGCATGTGGTCCAGACCCTGCGCAACGCCATTGTTGAGGAGCGCGTGGCCCACGCCTACCTCTTTACTGGCCCGCGCGGCGTTGGCAAAACCACCATGGCCCGGCTGCTCGCCAAGGCCGTAAACTGCACCGATCCCGACCCCAGCCGCCGCCCTTGCGGGGTCTGCGCCTCGTGCGTAGCGATCGCCGAGGGCCGCGCCGTGGACGTGATCGAGATGGATGCCGCCTCGCACACCTCGGTCGAGGACGCGCGTGAGATCATCGAGCGCGTGCAGTTCCGGCCCTCCGAGGGCAGCCACAAAGTGTATGTGATCGACGAGTGCCATCAGCTCTCGACTGCCGCCTTCAACGCGCTGCTGAAGACGCTCGAGGAGCCGCCGGAGCACGCGATCTTTGTGCTGGCGACCACCGAGGTGCATAAAGTTCCCGCCACGATTCTCTCGCGCTGCCAGCGCTTCACCTTCACGCGGCACGGCGTGGCCAGCACCAGCGAGCACCTGCGCCGCATCGCCGAGGCCGAGGCGCTGCAGCTGGCGGAGGGCGTGCCTGAGGCGATCGCCCGCGCCGCCACCGGCAGCATGCGCGACGCCCTGAGCGTGCTGGAGCAGCTGGCCTCGTATGCGAGCGGCCCGATTACGCTGGAGCAGGTGCATAGCCTGCTCGGCATGACGTCTGCCGCCGAGGTGCTGGCCCTGATCGACGCGCTGCTCGATGGCGACACCGGCGCCGCGCTGCGCGCCGTAAATGGCGTGGCCGACCAGGGCGCCGACCTGCGTCAGTTTACGCGTGATCTGGTGGAGCGCCTGCGCTCCCTCCTGCTGCTGATCGCCTCTGGCGACAGCGCGCTCGCCGATATTGGCGACGACGAGCGACGTGTGATGGAGGGCTGGGCCGGGCGCGCCAACCTCGCTGGCTTGCTCCACTGGGTACAGATCTTCAGCGGCCTCGATCATCAGCTGCGCACCACGCCCTACGGCCATCTCCCGCTGGAGCTTGCGGTGGTGGAGGCGCTGGTGGGGCAGCCGCAGGGGCAGCAGCAGGGTACAGGGTACAGGGTACAGGGCACAGGGCAGCAGCCGCAGCGCGCGCCTGCTACTCCGCAGCCGGCCGCGCGCCAGGCGGCGCCGCTGCCGCCGCTTGTGCCACGGCCCACCGCCGCGCCGCGCCAGGCGTCTACTCCTCCAGTTGCGCCTGCCGTGAAGGTAGTCCTGACCGCGCCAGAATTGTCGAACCCTGAGCCCGCGCCTGTCGCCCCGACCCCGGAGCTGCAGCCCGCGCCTGTTGTCGCGGAGGCCATGGCGAGCGTTGTGGAGGCGGCTGCCTCGTCCGTGGTTGAGGAGCTTGTTTCGCAGCCCGCCGAGGTTGAAGCACAGGCCGCTACGGCCATGCCGGAGACTGAGGGCCACGCTGGAGCCTATGGGCCGCGCTCGCCGGAGGAGGCTGCGGCGGCCAACGCCGACTTCAGCGTGCTGGAGCAGGTGGAGGGGTTGTGGGAGGAGATCAAGCGCGATGTGCGCCCGCGCAGCCCTGCGGTGCAGGCGCTGCTGCATGGGGCGCGCCCGATCGATGTGGAGGGCAGCACCCTGGTGCTGCTGGCGGCCTCGTCCTTCCATAAAGACAATCTGGAGAAGGCGCAGAACCGCAAGTATGTCGAGGAGGTGGTGCGCAAGCATGTCGCCTCGCTTGTGGCCATCCGCTGTACGATCGAGGCCAAGGACGAGGTTCGCGATCTGCGCGGCCAGATCCGCGAGGCGCGCAAGGACGAGCTTGTGCGGGCCGCGATGAACATCTTTGAGGCGCACATTGTCGATATTGAGCCGGAAGAGTAGCGCCAAAGCTGCCTGTTGCCGATTGTGCTGCGCCTGTGGTAAGCTTAGGTAACGCACGTACCTACGAGGAGTCTAGCCCATGAACCCCCGACAGCTACAGCAGATGGCCCAGCAGATGCAGAAGCAGATGCAGAAGGTCCAGGAGGAGCTCGCCGACACGATGGTCGAGGGCAGCGCAGGCGGTGGGGCGATCACCGTGAAGATGAACGGCCACCGCGAGCTTCAGGGTATCACTATCGCGCCCGAGGTGGTGGACCCAGAGGATGTCGAGATGCTCCAGGATCTGCTGATGGCCGCCTACAGCGACGCCGCAAAGCGCGCGCAGGAGCTGGCCGAGCAGCGCATGGGGCCACTGATGGGCGGCATGAAGGGCATCCCGGGCCTCTTTTAGGAATGCAAAATGCAAAATTAAGAAATGCAAAACCGGACATCACGCCGGGGCCGCACATTTTGAAGTTTGCATTTTGCATTTTGCATTCCGATGAGCTTTCAGAGCGACAACAGCCTGATCGTCGAGCCGGTGGCGCGCCTGATCGATGAGCTCAGCAAGCTGCCCGGCATCGGCCCAAAGACCGCCTCGCGCCTTACCTTCTTTTTGCTGCGCGCCGAGGCCGAGCAGTCGCGTGCGCTCGCCCAGGCCATCCAGGATGTGAAGGAGCAGGTGACACTCTGCACCCGCTGCTTTAACATCACGGTGGGCGAGCTCTGCCCGGTCTGTAGCAGCCTCAGCCGCGACCAGTCGAAGATCTGTGTGGTGGAGGAGCCACTGGACGTGCTCGCCATCGAGCGCACCGGCGCCTACAAGGGTCTCTACCATGTGCTGCACGGCCACATCGCGCCGCTTGAGGGCATCTACCGCGAGGATCTGAAGATCGACGCCCTGCTTGCGCGCGTGCGCAGCGAGCCGGTCGATGAGGTGATCCTTGCGACCAACCCCAATACGGAGGGCGAGGCGACGGCATTCCTGCTGCTGAAAGATCTTGCGCCGCTTGGCGTGCGTGTCACCCGCCTCTCACGTGGGCTACCCACGGGCGGCGACCTGGAGTGGGCCGACCCGGACACGCTCGGCGCGGCGCTGGAAGGTCGACGCGAGCTGTGAGCCGCCTTGAAGGAGCTATGCCCTATGAGCCTCACCGATATACTCAACGAAGCCCTCGATACAGTAAAGGGCTCCAAGTTTGCAGGCGTCGTCGGCACCGATGGCCTGAGCGTCGAGATGGTCTTCGACAACGACGATGACAGCATTGATGTGGGCCTAGCCGAGCTGGAGCTGTCTGCGCTCGCCGCGAGCGCCAGCGCCGCCTCGCAGCGCCTTGGCTCCGGGAAGGTTCACGACATGGTGATCGAGGCGGAGGCGATCACCTACCTGGCCACCATGATCTCGTCTGGCTACTTCGCCGTGCTCGCCATGCCCGCCGACGGCAACCTCGGCCGCGCCCGCTTCGCGGTGCATCAGATGGTGGAGCGGGTGAAGGAAGAGTTGTAGCCACTCGTGGGCGACCACAAGGGTCGCCCCAACGGTCGCCCCAACGGTCGATACTACCCCTGGATCCAGGCTATCGTGGCGGTGGCGAGCCGGTCGAGGGCGCGCACAGAGAGGGCAAGATGCTCCTCGTGCGTGTCCTCGATTTTGTTGTGCGAGATGCCGCGCAGGCTCTGCACAAAGAGCATGACGGTGGGGATGCCTATGCGCGCCACCTCGGCCGCGTCGTGCAGTGGCCCGCTCGGCAGCCGGTGCGCGCTGCCGCTTACCGCGCTGATCGCCGCCTCGCCCATCGCGATCAGCTCCGGGTGAAACGGGATCGGGTCGATGCGCCAGATGCGCTCCCAGGCCACCGTGCAGCCCTCCTCGTGCGCGAAGCGCTCTGCGGCCCCGTGCGCTGCGTGTAGCATCTCCGCTAGCGCGCTCGCCTCTATGTGCCGCTGATCCAGTGTGATCACGCACTCGCCCACCACCGCCGTAACGATGCCTGGGCGCGTGATGCAGCTGCCCACTGTGCAGACGCCGCCGTGCTCGCGCGCGATGGTGCGGATCTCCAGGCCCAGCTTCGCAGCGGCCGCAAAAGCGTCGCGTCGGCTGTGCATGGGCGTCGAGCCAGCGTGGGCTGCCTGCCCAGTGAAGGTGATGCTGTGGCGCTCCACGCCGAAGGTGCCGATCACCACGCCTAGCGGCAGGCCCATGCTCTCTAGCACTGGCCCCTGCTCGATATGCAGCTCCAGGTAGGCTGCGGCGCCCGCCGCCTGCCGCCCGGCAAGCTTCGCCCGATGCAGGTCCACCCCGTGGGCCGCCAGGGCATCGGGCAGCGATGTGCCGCTCTTGTCGCGCAGCTCCGCCAGCTCCTCGGGGTCCATAAAGCCAGAGAAGGCGCTGGAGCCGAACAGGCTGCGCCCGAAGCGCGCGCCCTCCTCGTCGGCCCAATCCACCAGGCGCACGGTGACGGGCGGGGTGTCCTCGGCAGCCAGGCGGCGCAGCACCTCCAGGCCCGCGAGCACGTCCAGGCTGCCGTCCAGCCAGCCGCCGTTGGGCACCGAGTCGAGGTGGCCGCCGATCAGCAGGGTGCGCTCGGAGGCGCCGACGAGGGTGGCCCAGATATTGCCGGCCTCGTCGGTCTCCACCGTAACGGGCAGCTCGGCCAGCTTCTCGCGATACCAGGCCCGCGCCCTGGCCCATGTGTCGGTCCAGGCCACGCGCTGCGCGCCGTCGGCGTCGCCGGTGAGCGACCGCAGCTCTTTGAGCTCGGCGATGGTGCGGGCGGGGTTGAGTGTGCTGCTCATAAACAGCTCCTGTAGGCTATCCGCAGATTACGCAGATTGCGCAGATGGCCGGGCGGTAGGAGGCTCTGCGTAATCTGCGTAATCTGCGGACAACTATAGCCCGAACGGCCGTCGGTGGATAAACTGGCCTGCGCCGGCCTCGCCGTGCCAGGCGCCGTCGTTTACGAGCACGCGGCCGCGGGAGAGCACCGTGCGGGGCGCGCCCACAACCTCCCAGCCCTCGTAGAGCGTGTAGTCGGTGCGCTGGTGCTGCGTGGCCGCGCTGAGCGTGCGGCGCGCCTCGGGGTCCCAGACCACAAGGTCGGCGTCGGCGCCGGGCGCCACGACGCCTTTGCGCGGGTAGCAGCCAAAGAGCTTGGCCGGATTGGTGCAGCAGAGCTCTACCCAGCGGTTCAGCGAGATGCGGCCGGCGCGCACGCCGTGGGTGTAGAGCAGCATCAGGCGCTCCTCAATGCCGGGGCAGCCGTTGGGGATCTGCGCAAAGCTGTTGCGGCCCAGTTCCTTGCCGGGGGTGCGACCGTCCACGCCGCCCGCAAACCAGAACGGGCAGTGGTCGGTGGAGATCACCTGGAGCGCGTTATCGGCGACGGCGCCCCAGAGCGGGTCGTGGTCGCTCGCCTCGCGGAAGGGCGGCGAGCAGACCCACTTGGCGCCCTCGAAGCCCTCGCGGGCCAGGTCGGCTTTGGTGAAGAAGAGGTACTGGGTGCATGTCTCGCCGAAGATCTGGCCGCCGTAGCCGCGTGCGCGCGACTGGCGGATCGCGTCCATGGCTTCCGCGTTGGTGACGTGGACCACGTAGAGCGGAGCGCCGGCCACCTCGGCCAGCCTGATGGCGCGATTGGTCGCCTCCGTCTCCAGCTGGGGCGGGCGGGTAAGCGCGTGATACTTCGGCGCAAGGTTGCCGGCGGCGATAGCCTCGCGCACCAGGATGTCGATCGCGTCGCCGTTCTCGGCGTGAACCATGATCAGCAGCCGATGTTGCGCGGCCTGCTGCATGGCCCGGAAGAGCGTGCTGTCCTCCACCTGCAAGACGCCCTTGTAGGCCATGAACAGCTTCATGCTGGTGGCGCCATACCCGACGCAGTCCTGCATCTCGTTCAGCACGCTGTCGGGCAGATCGGTGATCGCCACGTGGAAGCCGTAGTCGATCGCGGCCTTGTCTGCGGCGCGGCCATGCCAGAGCTCGAGCGTCTCGCGCAGGGTGGCGCCCTTGGGCTGGATGGCAAAGTCGATATGCATGGTCGTGCCGCCGAAGGCAGCCGCCTGGTGGCCGGTGAAGAAGTTATCGGACGAGACCGTGCCGCCGAAGGGCATATCGAGATGGGTATGCACATCGATGCCGCCGGGGATCACGTAGGCGCCCTCGGCGTCAATCACGCTGTCGCCGGAGAGGCCGCGGCCTATGGCGACGATCTGTTCACCCTCCACTAGCACATCAGCGGCGAACGTGTCGCCCGCCGTCACCACCGTGCCGCCCTTGATCAGTGTGGACATTGGGGAAGCTCCTTTGCTCTTCAGACCGGGAGACAAGATGACAGGGTGACCGGGTGACACCTGTCGGCGAAGAAGGGCGGCCCACTTTTTAGCCGCTGACCGGGTGACCAGGTGACACCTGTCGGCGAAGAAGGGTGGCCCACTTTTTGGCCGCTGACCGGGTGACCGGGTGACACCTGTCGGCGAAGAAGGGCGGCCCACTTTTTAAGCCGCTGACCGGGTGACCGGGTGACCAAGTGACACCTCACGGTGCCGTTAGGTGTCACCGTGTCAAGCGAGCGGAGCGAGCGCCTGTCACCGTGTCACCGTGTCACCGTGTCAAGCGAGCGGAGCGAGCGCCTGTCACCGTGTCACCGTGTCACCGTGTCACGCCCTCACCGTGTCACAAGCTCGCCAAAGCTCGCCAGGCTCTGCTCCTCGTCGCCGCTCATCAGGTAGAGGTTGAACTGATCCACACCGACGGCGGCCAGTTCCTCCAGGCGGCGGCGCTGCTCGGCGGGCGGGCCGACGATGCAGAAGCGATCCACGACCTCGTCGCTCACGAAGGCGGCGTTGGAGGATCCCACCTCGGCGTGCTTCTGGTAATCGTAGCCGGCGCGATCACTGACGTAGGCCGTGAGCTCGGGCGGCAGCTGCGCCGGGTCGTAGCGCGAGAGCAGATCGACCACATGGTTCGAGACGAGGGCAGGGAACCAGCGCACCCGCTCGCGGGCAGCGGCGAGGTCGTCGGACACCCAGACCGGGGCGGCGGCCATCACCTTGATGCTAGCGGGGTCGCGGCCGGCGGCGCGGGCGCCCTCGTGGACGAAGCCGAGCGACCATTTGATCAGCGAGGGGTCGGCGAACTGTAGGATCACGCCGTCGGCGATGCGGCCGGTGAGGTGCAGAGCCTTGGGGCCGTAGGCGGCCACCCAGATCGGCAGCGTGGCGCCTGGGTCGGCCCAGGGGAGGCGCACAGCCTGACCGTCGTGCTCCACCTGCTCGCCGACGACGAGGGCGCGGATCTTTAGCGCCGCCTCCTCCAGGTCGCTCAGGGTGGTGGGGCGCTTGCCGAGCACGCGGCGCGAGCTGTCGCCGCGACCGATGCCCAGCGCCATGCGGCCGCCGGAGATCAGGTTCAAGGTGGCGAGGCTGCTGGCCGTCACCGTGAGGTCGCGCACGGCGGGGTTGGTGACGCAAGTGCCGAGGCGCAGGCGCTCGGTACCAGCGGCCATGAGCGTAAGCAGCGCGTAGGGATCTTGCCAGAGCACATGCGAGTCGAAGACCCAGCCGTAGCTAAAGCCAGCGGCCTCGGCCTGCTGCATCAGGGCCACGCTGCGGGCGGGCGGCATGTCGAGCTTGAGGGTGATTGCAAAATCCATAGGCATAGTAGTGCTGAGTGCTGAGTGCTGAGTGCTGAGGGCTGAGGGCGCCGGGCAAAGTGCTGAGTGCTGAGTGCTGAGTGCTGAGGGCACCGGGCAAAGTGCAGAGTGCGTCGGGCAGAGTGCGTCGGGCAGAGTGCTGAGTGCTGGGTAACTTAGCAGGGCGGAAATCGGTGGCATCTGTGGACAATAAGCCTAGAGCGCTGACTTTGTATCCGCTCTGGGTGACTTAGGTAGCGGGTTGCTTCCGCCAGGACTCAGCACTCAGCACTCAGCACTCAGCACTCAGCACTTCCTACTTCGTGGCCAGATCCCAGATCTCGTGGGTGTAGGCGGCCTCCTCGGCGGGCTTCGTGATCACGCCGAACTGAAGGGCGGTGTCGGCGGCGAACTTGAACAGCGTCGGCTCCATGAAGCCGATCTTCGTGGCCGGGTCGAGCGACTCGCCCCAGATCAGCTTATTGACCTCATTCATCTGCCAGGCCTGGGCCTCTTTGGTCATCACGCCGCCGCTATCTTGCTTGAGCACAATATCAACGCAGGCGTCCACGTTGTCGCGGCAGAAGCCCCAGCCCTTAAACGAGGCGCGCAGGAAGCGGGCGGCGATATCCTTGTTCTTTGGGTCGGCGTTGAGCCACTCGGAGCTCACAAAGATCCCGTCCTCCGGCATCGCCGTGCCCTCGGCGTTGTAGTCGAGGATGTTCAGCTCCTCGATTTTGTGGCCGGCGCTGAGTACCTGGTAGAGCTCATTGTAAGTCATTGCGGCGGCCGAGTCGACCTCTTTGTTGAGCAGCAGGTTCATATCGAAGGGCTGCTGCACGAGGGTGAGGTCGCTGTCTTTGTTGAGATTGTACTTGCTGAGCGTGGCGAGCAGATTGTACTCGTTGCCGCCGAACCAGACCGCGACCTTCTTGCCCTTGAGGTCGGCGGGCGTGGCGAGGTTGCTGTCCTTCCAGGAGAGCTGGCGCATACCGGCGCGGGTGTAGACCTGCGCGATGTTCACGAGCGGGGCGCCCTGCTCGCGGGTGGAGAGCAGGCTGGCGAGCCAGTTGATGCCGAACTGGGCCTGGCCGCCGGCCACCACCTGCTCGGGCACGATGTCGGGGCCACCGGACTGGATCGTCACATCGAGCCCCTCTGCGGCGTAGTAGCCCTGGTCGAGGGCGGCGAAGTAGCCTGCAAACTGGGCCTGGGGTACCCACTTCAGCTGGAGAGTGACTTTGTCGGCGACGGCGGCGGCGGGGGCGGCCGCTGTCTCTTATACACAT
>ENA-ORBV01002484-ORBV01002484.1-microbial-mat-metagenome-genome-assembly--contig:-NODE-2484-length-38760-cov-12.373187_pt1 | contig 38760 bp, 34 predicted proteins | sample MGYA00237777_ERZ505514 | MGnify/ENA primary metagenome ERZ505514 (study PRJEB26160, sample SAMN06269048) | microbial mat metagenome | isolation source: Oligotrophic lake microbial mat | place... | reverse complement strand
AGCTTAAACGGACCGGCCTTGGTGGTGATCGAAGACATCGAGCCTGGTCTTTACCTCGCCATCGACCGCGCCGCCGATCGCGCGGGGCGCAGCGTCATGCGCCGTCTGGCGCGCTACAACGCGCTCCAGAATCGTGGCTCCCCCGACCCTGAAGCCGACGCCGCGACGTTCGTGGCGCCGGCGGACCCCCCGATCAACCCATCACCATGAAACGGGAGTAACGAATGACCACAGTCAAGACCGGTCTTCCGGGAGGGCTCGCGTGGCTGGGGCTGGCGGTGACGCCGGTGTGGGCCTGTTCATCCTGATCGCCAGCGATGACAGGGAGGCGCGTTTCCGCGCGGGCGACAACGTCGTGCGACTCGTCAACACTGTGATTTCGGCGAACAAGGCCAACAGGCCCCCGCCTTTCACGCGCGCTGCGGCCATCGGCCTCGTCGCGCGCGATGTGCTGGAGGCGGTTCAGAAGCCGGTGCAGGGGCCGCGCCGTGCGCGAGTCGCTCGTCCAGTGAAAAGGCAGGAAACACCGTCTGGTGGTTCGTCGCCAGCAGCCGGGGCGCGTCGACACTTCGGTTTTCCCGAAACGATCCGACGCTATATCCGAATAGTCACGAACCCAGGCCGGCGCTATGTTGCTGACCCGTCATGGGGGTGGAACTGCGGAACAAGCATTAACCCGCTACGGGCAGTGCAGTCATCGGGGGTGGGGTCTCGGCAGTCAGGCGAAGTTCCCAGACACACCCTGTTTACCAAACGGCTGCAGATGCCGCGCGTCACAAACAGCGAACGAAGGCTGCAACGACTCGGCGGCCGGCGCATTGCGCAAGGCGTGGGCGGCGCGAGTCTGGATCAATGCGCTTGAGGATGCATCTACCGCACGTGCCGGCGGACGGGTCGGAGAACCCCGCTGGAACGTTCGCATACCGGAAACGAGAGGAGTGTCGTTGTGAACATCGATTTACGCAGTAACAAGGATTTTTTTGCGGGGCTGTTGTTCATCGCCATCGGAGTCTTCGCGATGGTCATGGCCCAGAACTTTCCGATGGGCTCAGCCGTGCGCATGGGGCCCGGCTATTTCCCCAGGGTGCTCAGCGGCATCATGATCGCCTTCGGGCTATACGTCATGGTCCGCGGCCTGATCAAGGGTGAAAAGATCGAGGGCGCGTGGGGAATCCGGCCGCTCGTCCTGGTCACCCTGGGCCTCGTCGTCTTCGGATTCATCATGGAACGCCTGGGCATGGTGCCGGCGCTGTTCGCGCTGTTCTTCATCAGCGCCCTCGGTGGTCATGAATTCAAGTTCAAGGAGGTGTTGATTCTCGCTTCGGTCATGACGGTCGCCGCGTGGGGTATTTTCATTTACGGGCTCGGGCTGCCGTACCGTCTCTTCTGGTGGAGCTGAACATGGACCTATTCGACAATCTCGTTCTCGGTTTCACGGTAGCGTTCTCGCTGCAGAATCTCCTCTACTGCTTTATCGGCGTGTTCGTCGGCACGCTGATCGGCGTGCTGCCGGGGATCGGCCCCCTCGTCACGATCGCGATGCTCCTGCCGATCACCTTCAGTCTGCCGCCGATCCCTTCACTCATCATGCTGGCCGGGATCTATTACGGCGCACAGTATGGCGGTTCAACCACGTCGATTCTGGTCAACCTCCCGGGTGAGGCCGCGTCGGTGGTGACCTGCCTGGACGGCTACCAGATGGCGCGGCAGGGGCGTGCGGGGCCGGCGCTGGCGATTGCCGCGATCAGCTCCTTTGCGGCCGGCTGCGTCGGCACCTTGCTCATCGGCTTGTTCGGTCCGCCGATCGCCGAGTTGGCATTCAAATTCGGCGCGGCCGAGTATTTCTCCCTCATGTTGATGGGCCTGGTGGCGGCGGCGCTGCTGGCGCACGGCGACATGGTCAAGGCGCTGTCGATGGTGGTGCTCGGGCTGCTGCTCGGCATCGTTGGCACCGATGTGAACTCCGGCATGGCGCGCTTCACCTTCGGCGTTCCCGAACTGTCCGACGGCATCGGCTTTACGATCGTGGCCGTTGCGCTGTTCGCGGTGGCCGAGATCGTGAAACAGCTGGAGAGCGCGGAGAAGCGCGAAGTGTTCACGTCCAAGGTCACCAATATTATGCCTACGCGCGCCGATCTCAAGGCATCGGCTCCCGCGATCGCGCGGGGCACGGCGATCGGGTCCTTCTTCGGCGCGCTGCCGGGCACCGGTCCGGCCATTGCGGCGTTCTCGGCGTATATGCTCGAGAAAAAAATCGCCAAGGACCCCACGCGCTTCGGCAAGGGCGCGATCGAGGGCGTGGCCGCGCCCGAAGCGGCGAATAACGCGGCGGCGCAAACCGCCTTCATTCCGACGCTGACCCTGGGCATTCCCGGCAGCGCAGTGATGGCGCTGATGCTGGGCGCGATGACGATTCAGGGCATTGCGCCCGGCCCGCAGGTCATGACGCAGAAACCCGAACTGTTCTGGGGTCTCATCGCCAGCATGTGGATCGGCAACCTGATGCTGATCGTGCTCAATCTGCCGCTGGTCGGCATGTGGGTGAAACTGCTCAAGGTCCCGTACCGCTGGCTGTTCCCGTCGATCCTCATGTTCGTTTGCGTCGGCAATTACAGCATCAACAACAGCTCGATGGACATCTACCTCGCCGCGGCACTGGGCATCGTGGGCTACCTGTTCATCAAGCTGGGCTGCGAGCCGGCCCCGCTGATCCTGGGATTCGTGCTGGGACCGCTGATGGAGGAGAACCTGCGGCGCGCCATGCTGATCTCGCGCGGCGATCCAACGGTGTTCTTCACCCGGCCGATCAGCCTGTCGTTCATGATCGTCACGCTCCTGCTGATCATCTTCATGGTCGCCCCGGCGCTGCGCAAGAAGAAAGAGCAGGCGTACACCTCCACGGAGCAAGCCTGAGCCGGGGCAGTTTGGAACCACTGACCGTGCTAGACGAACTTCAATGCCAGATCGGATTCATGTGCGAATCGAACCTGCGATGCCGGTTGAACGGGAGTCATCGTGAACGTGATGAAGTGGGCGGGGAAGCTGCTCCTTGTTGCTCTGGGGTTGCTCGGGACGCTCGCTCCCGCCGTCGCCCAGGAGAAGCAGGTGGCGATCGTCTATGTAGTGCCCATCGAGGGCATGATCGATCTCGGACTGGCGCCGTTCGTCCAGCGCGTCCTAAACGAAGCGGCAGAGGCGAGCGCGGCCGCTGTCATCCTGGACATCAACACTTTCGGCGGACGCGTCGATGCGGCGGTGCAGATCCGCGATGCGCTGCTGAACGCACGCGTGCGGACGGTCGCATTCGTGAACAAGCGCGCCATCTCGGCCGGCGCGCTGATCGGCCTCGCTGCCGAGACCATTGTCATGGGCGGGGGCGGAACCATCGGCGCCGCGACGCCGGTGCAAGCGGGTCAGCCCGGCGCAGCCGCACAGCCGGTGTCGGAGAAAACGGTTTCCTATGTCAGGAAGGAGTTCCGCGCCACCGCCGAGAGTCGCAAGCGGCCGCTCCTCATTGCAGAGGCGATGGTGGACGCGGACGTGGAGATTCCCGGTGTCATTGAGAAAGGCAAGCTCCTCACGCTGACGACCGAGGAAGCCCTGAAGCACAAGCTCGCCGATATTCGCGCCGATACCCTGGAGAGCGCGCTGCAGCAGTTGGGACTTGGAGGCGCGGAGATCCGGCGGGCGTCGCCCAACTGGGCGGAGCATCTGGTTCGCTTTCTGACCCACCCGGTGGTCAGTTCCCTGCTCATGACCATCGGCATGCTCGGGATCATCGTTGGTCTCCGGACGGGCGACTTCGGCGTCGCCGGCGGCGTGGGTATCGCGAGTCTGGGGCTTTTCTTCTGGGGCCACTGGCTGGTTCAACTGGCCGGCTGGGAGGAATTGCTGCTTGCGGGGGCCGGCATCATCTTGCTCGCCGTGGAGATTTTCGTCATTCCGGGTTTCGGCATTGCCGGGGTTCTGGGGATCCTCGCCATCCTCGCCGGCCTCATCCTGAGCCTGGTAGGGGCCGGTGACACGTCGGAGGTCATCCTCAAGGCTACGGGGCGCGTGGTGTTTTCGCTGCTGATCACATTGATTGCGAGTCTGGTCCTCCTGCGCTTCCTGCCGCATCTGCCTTTCGGGCGACGGCTGCTTCTGGGGACCGGGCTCGGCTCGGGTCACCTGTCCGGCTCGGCGCCGGATAGCGACAGGAGCTGGCTGGGAAAGAAAGGACAAGCATCTTCCCCGCTGCGGCCGGCCGGCATCGCCGAGATCGAGGGCAAACGCGTGGATGTCGTGTCTGACGGGGAATTGATTGATGCCGGCCAGATCGTCGAGGTGACGCAGGTGGACGGCAACCGAATCGTCGTGCGGCGAGTACCGCACATCAACGCAAAGGAGTAACAAATGATCGAAATCGGAACCGGCCTAACCGGCGGCTTGGGATTACTCGTAGTAGTGGTGGCGGGCCTGGCATTCTTGTTGTACCTCGTACCCCTTCCACTTTGGATCGCTGCATGGGCCTCCGGGGCCTACGTGGGACTGTTCACCCTGATCGGCATGCGCCTGCGCCGCGTTCCGCCCACCACGGTGGTCACGGCGCGGATCAGCGCGGTGAAGGCCGGCCTCGATATTTCCATCAACGATCTGGAAGCTCACTATCTTGCGGGCGGCAACGTCGTGAGAGTCGTCAACGCCATGATTTCGGCGGACAAGGCAAACATTCCTTTACCCTTCAAGCGCGCCGCGGCCATCGATCTGGCCGGACGCAATGTGCTGGAGGCGGTGCAGATGTCGGTGCTCCCCAAGGTGATTCAGACGCCGAAAATCGCGGCTGTCGCCAAGGACGGCATCCAACTCATCGCCGTTTGCCTGGTCACGGTCCGAACCAACATCGACCGGCTGGTGGGCGGCGCGGGCGAAGAGACGATCATCGCGCGCGTCGGCGAAGGCATGGTGAGCACCATCGGTTCCTCCGCGAGCCACAAAAGCGTGCTCGAGAGTCCGGATCACATCTCCAAGCATGTCCTGAGCAAGGGTCTGGACGCGGGGACAGCCTACGAGATACTGTCCATCGATGTAGCGGACGTGACCGTAGGTGAGAATATCGGTGCCAAGCTGCAGATCGATCAGGCCAACGCCGACAAGCAGATTGCCCAGGCGAAAGCCGAGGAGCGCCGCGCCATGGCCGTCGCCCTGGAACAGGAGATGCGGGCGCGGGTCGTGGAGGCCGAGGCCGAAGTGCCAAGAGCCATGGCCGAGGCCTTCCGTCAGGGCAACATGGGCATCATGGACTATTACCGCATGAAGAATTTGCAGGCCGATACGGTCATGCGCGAAGAGATCGCCAGCACCGGTGACGAGCCCTCCGCCACTCCGAGGAAGTAGGGGAAACAGCCATGAAAGATCTCCCCAAGGAACTGATCTATGTCCTGCTCTTTGCTGCCATCCTGCTGTTTCATTACCTGAAGGGGCGGTTCGGACCGCAACAGCAGCAGCAACCTGCGCAGGATGAGCCTGATCCGGAGTCCGCAGAGCAGGCACAGGGGACTCCGGAGACTTCGCCAGCATCGACTTTGTCCGGTAGCCGGTTCGGCGGTTTCGAGGCGCCAAACGCTTCCTCTCCGCTACCGGGGCGTCGTTTTTCCCGGAGGGCGCTGATGGGAACCAGGCGGCAGGTGCAGAACTCGATTGTCATCGCGACGATACTGGGGCCTTGCCGCGCTTACAAGCCGCACGACGTCCGGTAATCACCGTGACGGCGTAAGCGCGCCCTTCACGCGCAATGCGTCCGCTTGCCGTGATCGAAGCATACCGCGGGGAATACAGCACCTAGCTCCTCGCGAAGGACGACCCGCGCTGGGTCGATTACATTATTTCTCCTCAACCGGATCGGAGCACCCGATGGAACAGCTGACGGGGCTTGAAGAGCTTCAACGCCACGTCGGCGTGCTGGCCTGCATCGACGAGACGCAAGCGCCCTTCGTCAGTTGCTATCTGGACCTGGCGCGGGGCGAGGCCGGCTACCGCATGGCGCTCGACGACCGCGCGTTCGCCCTGCGGGCCACGCTCGACGACGACGCGCGCACCGATTTCGAGGCGGCGTTGGGCCAGATCGAGGCTTACCTGGCCGAAAGGCTGCGCCCCGATGCCCAGGGGGTGGCCCTGTTCGTCCGGCAGTTCCGCGATGGCGGTTTTTTTCTGCCGATGCAGTTTGCGGTCCCATTGCCCAACTGGCTGGTCGTCAATCCTTCGCCCCACATCTATCATCTGATCGCGCTCAAGGATACCTATCACCGTTACGTGGTGATGATTGCGACGCAGGCATGGGTGCGCATAGCCGAAGTGAGCCTGGGGGCGGCCACGGTCAAGGCCTGGACCGAGCAACCGGAACTGCGCGCGCGGGTGGGCCGGGAGTGGACCCAGGCGCACTACGAAAGCTACCGCCGCGAGGACACCACGCGCTTTCTGACGGAGCAGATCGAGTTGCTCCAGCGCCTCATGGCGGCGGGCGGGCAAACCCACCTGATCCTGGCCGGCGATCCACGCCTCACCAGTGAAATACGGCGTGTATTGCCACCATCCGTGACGGCCAAACTCGTCGATACGATTCCCGTCACCAGCCGCGACGCCGCGCAGGATGTGGTGGCCGCCACGTTGTCCGCGTTCGTCGAATGGGAGGAGCAGGAGTCGCAGGCCGTCGCGGCGCGATTCATCCGGGGCATCCGCACCCAGGGCTTGGCGGCGGTGGGGGCGGCCGCCTGCATGGAGGCGCTGCGCCAACGGCGGGCCGACGTTCTCCTGCTTGCTCGTGATTACAAGCCCGAGCCGGGAAGGCGCTGCGCATCCTGCGGTGCGTTCGGTACCGAGCGCGAGGTACTGGCCGCCTGTCGCGAGTGCGGCCAACCGGCGCTGCGCCTCGTCGACACCCGGGAAGAATTGATACGGCTGGCCGGACAGCGGGAGTGCCCGGTCGAGGTGGTGGAGTATTGTGACCCGCTGATGGCCTTGGGTGGGGTTGGCTGCCTGCTGCGCTATCGTGCGCCAGTTGATGATGCGGTGGAGCGGAATGGACGTTACCGGGAGACAAGGTCTTGATTGAGAGCATCGCAACTGGGTGGATGTGGGCGGGCTTCGCCGCGTTCGTCGTCGTGGCGCTGGCCGTAGACCTGCTGGTCATGCAGCACCAGGGCGCACACCGGGTATCGGTTCGGGAAGCGCTCTACTGGTCTGCGCTCTGGATCGCGCTGTCGTTCGTCTTCTGCGGCCTCTTGTGGTGGCATCTGGATGCAAACGCCGGCCGCGACATGGCGAACCTCAAAGCGACGGAATTTCTCACCGGTTATCTGATCGAGAAATCGCTGTCGGTCGACAATATCTTCGTGTTCCTGATGATCTTCACCTACTTTGCGGTGCCCGCGGAGTACCAGAAGCGGGCGCTCATCATCGGCGTGATCGGCGCGATCGTTCTGCGGGTGATCATGATCCTCGTCGGCGCGTGGCTGATCGCCAAGTTTCACTGGATTCTGTATCTGTTCGGCCTGTTCCTGCTGGTCACCGGCATCAAGATGCTGATCTTCGCCGATCACAAGCCGGACTTGGAGAAGAATCCGGTGTTGAAATGGATGCGTGGACATCTCGCCATTACCAAGGAGTTCCACGGCGAGCGGTTCACGTTTGTGAAAGAGGGCGTGCGCTGGTATACCCCGCTGTTCATCGTGCTGGTGCTGGTCGGCGTGACGGACGTGGTGTTTGCAGTGGATTCGATCCCGGCGATCTTTGCGATCACCGACGATCCGTTCATCGTCATGACCGCGAATATCTTCGCGATCCTCGGCTTGCGGGCGCTGTATTTTCTGCTCGCCGACATGGCTGACCGTTTCCACCTGCTCTCGTACGGGCTCGCTCTCGTGCTGGTGTTTGTCGGCGTCAAGATGCTCATCGTCGAGTTCTACAAAATCCCGGTGTTCTGGGCGCTCGGGGTGGTCGGGGCGATTCTGCTGACGTCGGTGATCCTCAGCCTAGCCTGGAAGCGGCCGGCGAAGGCGGCGCCGGAAACGAAGCGCTGACCGGCAGAGACGGGAGAAAACCGGCTAAACGGTAACGGCGTCGGCTCCGGCGAAGCCGCGCACCCGCCGCTACAATCGCCGGGTGTTTCGCCTGCTCGGCATCGCGCTGACCGATGTCGGTTGTCGGATGTCGGATGTCGGATGTCGAGTGACGCCGCGCCGGGATCGGGCGGTTGCGCAGCGGTCGCCCGCAGGTCAGGCGAGGCGCGCTATTCACAATGCAAACCCCCTATGCAGGCGCCTCGTTTTCGAAGGATATCCATGAACATCGAAGGCAGCGTATTCCTGGTCACCGGCGGCGGTTCCGGCCTCGGTGCGGCCACGGCGAAGCTGCTCGCCGCGCAGGGCGGCAAGGTGGTCGTCACCGACGTCAACGAACCGGCGGTGCGGGCAGTGGCCGCTGAAATTGGCGCGGCGGCGAAAGCGATCGTGGCCGATGTGACGCAGGAAGCGCCGATGCAGGCGGCGGTTGACCTCGCTATCAAGAGCTTCGGCGCGCTGCACGGCGCGATCAGTTGCGCGGGCGTGGCGCCCGGCGAGCGCGTGCTGGGCAAGACGGGGCCGCACAAGCTCGACAGTTTCCGCCGCACCATCGACATCAATGTGATCGGCACCTTCAACACGCTGCGCCTGGCGGCGGCGGCGATGGCGAACAACACGCCCTCCGCCGAGGGCGAGCGCGGGGTGATCATCAACACCGCGTCGATCGCCGCGTGGGAAGGCCAGATTGGGCAGGCGGCCTACGGCGCTTCGAAGGCGGCGGTGGTCGGCATGGCGCTGCCCATCGCGCGGGAGCTCGCGCGCATCGGCATTCGGGTGGTCACCATCGCGCCGGGTATTTTCGACACGCCGATGCTGGCGGCCATGAGCGAGGAGATCCGCGCGTCACTGGCGGCGCAGATTCCCTTCCCGTCGCGGCTCGGCCAGCCGGAGGACTACGCGCGGCTGGCGGCATTCATCATCGAGAACACCATGCTCAACGCCGAAGTCATCCGGCTGGATGGCGCGATCCGCATGGGGGCGAAGTGAGTGGAAAGGCGGGATTGGGGATTGGGGATTAGGGATTTGGGATTAGTCTGCCGCCGACCCTTGGCACAGACGCGCTATACATGCGCTTTTGATTTCAAATCCCCAACCCCCAATCTCTAATCTCGAATTCTCCCGCGAGCGCCTCTGGTTTCAAATCTCCAATCTCCAATCTCCAATCCCGAATTTATTTATGGCTTACCAAAACATCCTGCTCGACCAGCCTGAGCCCGGCATCCGCCTGCTGACGATCAACCGCCCGCAGGCGCTCAACGCGCTGAACGCGGAAACGCTGGGCGAGATCGCCTGCGCGGTGGCGGAGATCGCCGCCGACCCGGCCGCGCGCGTGCTGCTGGTCACCGGCGGCGGCGAAAAGGCCTTCGTCGCCGGCGCCGACATCAGTGCGATGCAGCCGATGAGCACGCTGGAGGCGGAAGCGTTTTCCCGCCGCGGCACGCAGGTCGCCGCCGCGCTAGAAGCCCTGCCGGTCCCGGTGATCGCGCTGGTCAATGGCTTCGCGCTCGGCGGCGGCTGCGAGCTGGCGATGGCCTGCGACTGGATCGTGGCGTCCGAGAAAGCGGTGTTCGGGCAGCCGGAGGTGAACCTCGGGATTCCGGCGGGCTTCGGCGGCACACAGCGGCTGCCACGGCTGGTCGGGCGCGCGATGGCGATGGAACTACTGACCACCGGCCGCCAAGTGAAGGCGGACGAGGCGCTGCGGATCGGGCTCGTGAACCACGTCGTGCCGCCGGATCAACTGATGGCCAAAGGCCTGGAACTCGCCCGCATGGTGGCGGCCAAGGCCCCGGTGGCGGTGCGCGTCACCAAGCAGGCGGCATACCGCGGCCTCGACATGGACCTCGCCAGCGGCTGCGCACTGGAAACGAGCCTGTTTGCCGTTGCCTTCGGGACCGCCGACCGCAAAGAGGGGATGACGGCTTTTCTCGAAAAGCGCCCAGCGAAGTTCCAGGGCAAATAGGCTTGCTGCGCCGCACGATACCGGAGGGCACGGCTGAGCGAATCGCGGGCCAAGGGTGAATTTTGTTTGCCGGCCGCGAGGCCGTCGCGCCGATAAATATCCCGGATCTGCCGCCCGGAACGGGCACCCCCGGAATGTATAATCGGGCCGAAAAAACAGTGCCACGCTGTCGCTTCGCCCCTCAGCCCCACCCAGCCGAGTTCGATCAGCACCCCGCCCCAGAGCCGCCGAGAGCCTTGCCATGGATATGCAGGACATGCCGGACGTCGATCCGCAGGAAACCGAGGAGTGGTTGGATGCGCTGGAGTCTGTACTCAAGTACGAAGGCCCCGACCGCGCCCATTTCCTGATTGACCAGATGGTCGAGCGCGTCCGCCGCGCCGGCGGGCATCTGCCGTTTTCGCTCAACACGGCGTACTGCAACACCATTCCGCTCACCGCCGAGGCACGCTCGCCCGGCGATCACGAACTCGAACACCGCATCCGCTCGTACGTGCGCTGGAACGCGGTGGCGATGGTGATCCGCGCGAACAAGCACACCAACGTCGGCGGCCACATCGCGAGCTTCGCGTCCGCCGCCACGCTCTACGACGTGGGCTTCAACCATTTCTGGCGCGCGGCCGACGAGAACTTCCTCGGCGACCTGCTGTTCGCGCAGGGCCATTCGGTGCCCGGCATCTACGCGCGCGCCTTCATGCTCGGCCGCCTGACGCTGGAGCAGATGGACAACTTCCGGCAGGAAGTGGACGGCAAGGGGCTCTCGTCCTACCCGCATCCCTGGCTGATGCCGGACTTCTGGCAGTTCCCGACCGTGTCGATGGGCCTCGGCCCGCTGATGGCGATCTACCAGGCGCGTTTCATGCGCTACATGAAGGACCGCGGCCACCTCGAGCCGCAGGGCCGCAAGGTGTGGGCCTTCATGGGCGACGGCGAGATGGACGAGCCGGAATCACTGGGGGCGATCTCCCTCGCCGGCCGCGAGAAACTCGACAACCTGATCTTCGTCATCAACTGCAACCTGCAGCGCCTCGACGGCCCGGTGCGCGGCAACGCCAAGATCATCCAGGAATTCGAAGCCGAGTTCCGCGGCGCCGGCTGGAACGTGATCAAGGTGGTGTGGGGCGGCTACTGGGACGCGCTCTTCGCGCGCGACACCAGCGGCCTGCTGCTCAAACGCATGGAAGAATGCGTGGACGGCGAGTACCAGACCTTCAAGTCGAAGGATGGCGCCTACGTGCGCAAGCATTTCTTCGGCAAGTATCCGGAGCTGCTGGAACTGGTCGCCACGATGTCGGACGACGACATCTGGCGCCTGAACCGCGGTGGCCACGATCCGCACAAGGTGTACGCGGCCTACGCGGCGGCGGTGAAGCACACCGGCCAGCCGACGGTGATTCTCGCCAAGACGATCAAGGGCTACGGCATGGGCGAGGCGGGCGAGTCGCAGAACATCACCCACCAGCAGAAGAAAATGGGCACCTCGTCGCTGAAATCCTTCCGCGACCGCTTCGGCATTCCCGTGGCGGACGACCAGCTCGAGGAGATGCCATACCTGACCTTTCCCGAGGGCTCGCCCGAGCTGAACTACATGCGCGAGCGCCGCGAAGCACTCGGCGGCTATATTCCGCAGCGCCGCCGGAAGTCCGCGGCGATGGAAGTGCCGGCGCTGTCGGCGTTCGAGTCCCTGCTCAAGGCGACGGGCGACGACCGCGCGATGTCCACCACCATGGTTTTCGTGCGCATTCTCTCCACGCTGGTGCGCGACAAGAAGATCGGCAAGTTCGTGGTGCCGATCGTGCCGGACGAATCGCGCACCTTCGGCATGGAAGGCATGTTCCGCCAGCTCGGCATCTACTCGCATGTGGGCCAGCTCTACACGCCGCAGGATGCCGACCAGCTCATGTTCTACAAGGAAGACCAGAAGGGCCAGATCCTCGAGGAAGGTATCAACGAGGCCGGCGCGATGAGCTCGTGGATCGCGGCGGCGACGTCCTACAGCACGCACGGCGTGCCGATGATCCCGTTCTACATCTTCTATTCGATGTTCGGCTTCCAACGGGTCGGCGACCTGTGCTGGGCGGCCGGCGACATGCGCGCCCGCGGCTTCCTGCTCGGCGGCACGGCGGGCCGCACCACGCTGAACGGCGAAGGCCTGCAGCACGAGGACGGCCACAGCCACATTCTGTCCGGGACGATCCCGAACTGCGTGTCCTACGATCCCACGTACGCCTACGAGCTGGCGGTGATCATGCAGGACGGCCTGCGCCGGATGTACCAGGAGCAGGAAGACATCTATTACTACATCACCGTGATGAACGAGAACTACCCGCATCCGGCGATGCCCGAGGGTGCGGAGAAGAACATCCTCAAGGGCATGTACCTGCTGCGCGAAGGCAAGGGCGGCAAGCAGGCCCCGCGCGTGCAACTGCTGGGCAGCGGCACCATCCTGCGCGAAGTGATCGCCGCGGCCGACCAGATCGAGAAGGACTTCGGCGTCGCCGCCGACATCTGGAGCGTCACCAGCTTCAACGAACTGCGCCGCGATGGCTTGGACTGCCAGCGCTGGAACATGCTGCATCCGGAAGCCACGCCGCGCGTGCCGCACATCGCGCAGTGCCTGAAGGACCGTGAAGGCCCGGTGATCGCCGCGACCGATTACATGAAGCTGTTCGCCGACCAGGTGCGCGCCTTCCTGCCGACGCCGCATTACTCGGTGCTCGGCACCGACGGCTTCGGCCGTTCCGACACGCGCGAGAAACTGCGCCGTTTCTTTGAGGTGGACCGCAACTACGTGGCCGTCGCGGCGCTGAAGGCGCTGGCGGACACCGAGGTGCTGCCGCAGAAGAAAGTGACGGAAGCGATCAAGAAGTACGGCGTGGACCCCGACAAGCCCAACCCGCTGACCGTCTAGGCCATGAGTCAAACCATCGAAATCAAAGTCCCCGATATCGGGGACTACAAGGACATCCCCGTTATCGAGGTGCTGGTGAAGCCCGGCGACGCCGTCGATGCCGAGACCCCGCTGGTCACCCTCGAGTCCGACAAGGCGACGATGGACGTGCCGTCGCCGTCCGCCGGCGTCGTCAAGGACGTGAAGCTCAAGGTTGGCGACAAGGTGTCGATGGGCACATTGGTGCTGACGCTGGAAGCTGCTGGCGCCGCGGCGCCAGCAGCGCCCGCACCGACCAAGGCGGCGCCGGCAGCCGCCGCACCCGCCAAGGCGCCTGCCGCAGCAGCGCCCGCACCCGTCGCGGCTGCGCCTGCAGCTCCCGCTGCAGCGGGCGGAACGATCGAGGTCAAGGTGCCCGACATCGGGGACTACCAGGACATCCCGGTCATCGAGGTGCTGGTGAAGCCCGGCGATACGGTGGATGCCGAAACGCCGCTGGTCACACTCGAGTCCGACAAGGCGACGATGGACGTGCCGTCGCCGGTCGCCGGTGTGGTCAAGGACCTGAAGGTCAAGGTGGGCGACAAGGTGTCCAAAGGCACGCTGGTGCTGACGCTGGCCGGCAGCGCGGGCCCTGCGGCAGCCGTGGCGTCCGTCCCCGCAGCGGCGCCGGCGAAGGCCGCGGCTGCGCCCGCCGGCAGTGCGCAGGTTGCCGCACCGTCCAGGCCCGCGGCGCCGACGGCCTCGCTCGAACCGGTGGACGAGACGAGCCTCGCGCTCGCGCATGCCAGTCCCTCCGTGCGCCGCTTTGCGCGCGAACTGGGCGCCAACCTCGGCAGGATCAAGGGCAGCGGGCCCAAAGGCCGTATCGTCAAGGAGGACGTGCAGTCCTTCGTCAAGGGCGAACTGACGCGGCCCAAAACCGCCGCCGGTGGCGGCCTGCCGTTCAACCTGCCGCCCATGCCGGTGGTGGACTTCGCGAAGTTCGGCCCGGTCGAAACGCAGGCGCTGACGCGCATCAAGAAGCTCTCGGGCGCGGCGCTGCACCGCAACTGGGTGAGCCTTCCGCACGTCACCCAGTTCGACGAGGCCGACATCACCGAACTGGAAGCCTTTCGTAAGGGCCAGGCCGACGAGCTGAAGAAGCAGGGCGTGCGCTTCACGCTGATCGCTTTCCTGCTCAAGGCCTGCGTGGTAGCGCTGAAGCAATATCCCAATTTCAACGCCTCGCTCGCGCCGGACGGCGAAAGCCTCATCCTGAAAAAATACTTCCACATCGGGGTGGCGGTGGACACCCCGTTCGGGCTGGTGGTGCCGGTGCTGCGCGACGTGGACAAGAAGGGCCTGGTCGACCTGGCGAAGGAACTGGGCGACCTCAGCACCCGCATGCGCGACGGCAAGATCAATCCCGCGGACCTGCAGGGCGGCTGTTTCTCCATCTCCAGCCTGGGCGGGATCGGCGGCACCGCCTTCACGCCCATCATCAACGCACCGGAAGTCGCTATTCTTGGCGTCTCCAAGGGCCAGTTGAAACCGGTGTGGGACGGCAAGCAGTTCGCGCCGCGCCTGATGCTGCCGCTGTCGCTGTCCTACGACCACCGCGTGGTCGACGGCGCGCAGGGCGCGCATTTCATCGCGTTCCTCTCCAGCGTGTTGTCCGATATCCGGCGTTTGGTGCTGTAGCGCGTGAAGCGCGAGACGACAGACGACAGACGAAAGACGTGGTTTTGCCCGTCTCTCCTCTCTCCTCTCTCGTCTTTCGCTTACGATTGACGCATGTCAACCGCTCCCCTCGGCATCCTAGGCGGCACGTTCGACCCGATCCACTACGGCCACCTGCGGCTCGCGGAAGAGCTGGCGGACGCGCTGAAGCTGGCGGAGGTGCGCCTGATCCCCGCCGGCACGCCGCCGCACCGCGCGGCGCCGGCTACCGCCGCCACGCATCGACTGGCGATGGCGGTGCTCGCCATCGTCGGCAATGCGCGTTTCGCCGTGGACGCGCGCGAAGTGCGCCGCAGTGGCCCTGGCTACACTTTCGACACGCTGGCGGAGCTGCGGGCGGAGGAAGGGCCGCAGCGCCCACTCGTGCTCTTGCTGGGCGCCGATGCCTTCCTGGAACTCGCGACCTGGCATCGCTGGCACGAGCTGTTTGGCCTCGCCCACGTCGTGATCGCGCACCGGCCCGGCTTCCCCATCGAATCCTGGCCGGACCGCATGCCGCAGCCGCTCGCCCGGGAATACGAGAAGCGCCTCCTGCGGCAGGTCCTGAACATCTACACGACGCCGGCCGGCGGCATCGCCGCGCTGCCGATCGCCGCGCTTGATATTTCCGCCACCATGATCCGCCGTGCGCTGGCCGACGGCGGGAGCCCCCGCTATTTGCTGCCCGATCCGGTTCTCGACTATATTCGGGCCAACAACCTGTACCGGGAATGACGCCAGACCGCCTCACCAAAGCCGCAGTTGCCGCACTGGAAAACGTGAAGGGGCGCGACATCGTCGTGTTCGACGTGCGCAAGCTGACGGCGATGTTCGACCGCATGGTCATCGCCAGCGGGGACTCCTCGCGGCAGGTCAACGCGCTGGCCCGCAACGTGCAGAATGAACTGAAGGCGGCCGGCGCCAAGGTCTACGGCGTCGAGGGCGAGTCCAACGGCGAGTGGGTGCTGGTCGACCTCGGAGCGGTACTGGTGCATATCATGCATCCCACGATCCGCGCGTACTACAACCTTGAGGAACTCTGGGGCGGCGCGCCCAAGGCGGCCCGAGCCGCCACCCCGCGCAAGCGCGCGTCGGCGCGCACCTCCCGCTCGGGATGAAGCTTGTCGTCGCCGCGGTCGGCCATCGCATGCCGGCGTGGATCGACGAAGGTTTCCACGAATACGCGCGGCGCATGCCGCGGGAACTGCGTCTCGAGCTGGCGGCCGTGAAGCCCGCCGCGGGTGCGCAGGGCCAGGACAAGGCGGCCGAAGCCGTACGCCTGCGGGCGGCATTGCCGGCGGGGGCGCGGCTGGTGGCGCTCGACGAGCGGGGCAAGACACTGACGACGGCGACGCTCGCGAAACAGCTGGCCCGCTGGCGGGAGGGGGGCCGCGATGTCGCGTTCGTCATCGGCGGCGCCGACGGGCTGGAGGCCGGGCTGCTGAAGGAAGCGGAACTGGTGCTGTCGCTGTCGGCGCTCACCCTGCCGCATGCGCTGGCGCGGGTGCTCCTTGCCGAACAGCTCTACCGGGCGTGGACGATCCTGCAGAACCATCCGTATCACCGCGAATAGGGCCACAAGGCGAGAGACGAAAGAGGAGAGAGGAGAGAGGAGAGACGAGAGGCGACGGACACCGCTGTTCTTCTTTCGTCTCTCCTCTCTCGTCTTTCCAGGTTTTGAAGAATGACCCTCACCGACAGCCGCTTCTACCTCGCCTCGCGCAGCCCGCGCCGCCGTGAACTGCTCAAGCAGATCGGGGCGAGCTTCGAGCTGCTGCTGCTGCGTGAGGACCTGAAGCGCGGGCCCGATGTGGACGAGACGCCGCAGGCGGGCGAAGCGGCGCTGGTTTACGTTGAGCGCGTAGCGCGCCAGAAGGCGGAAACCGGCTGGCGGCAGGTGGTGAGCCGCGGGCTGCCGCCCTACCCGGTGCTGGCCGCCGACACCACCGTGGTGGTGGATGGCGAGATCTTCGGCAAGCCGCGCGACACCACGCAGGCGATGGAGATGCTTGGCCGCCTGTCGGGCCGCGGGCACCAGGTCGCCTCTGCGGTGGCCGTCGCGCGGCGGGAGCGCACGGAAGTGCGCGTCTCGGTCTCCGACGTGACCTTCCGCGTCCTCGCCCCGGTGGAACTTCGGCGCTACGCCGCCAGCGGCGAACCGCTCGGCAAGGCTGGCGCCTACGCGATCCAGGGCCGCGCCGCGGCCTTCATCACGACCATCGCGGGCAGCTATTCCGGGATCGTTGGCCTGCCCCTGCACGAAACCGCCGAGCTGCTGGCACGTTTCGATATTGCGATCCTCTAGCCTCGCCCGCCGGCCATCGCTGCCATGGTGTCGGAAGAAATCCTCATCAACGTCACGCCGCAGGAGACGCGCGTCGCCGTCGTCCAGCAGGGCGTGGTGCAGGAGGTGCAGGTCGAGCGTGCCGCGGCCCGCGGGATGGTCGGCAACATCTACCGTGGCCGCGTAGTGCGGGTGCTGCCGGGCATGCAGTCGGCCTTCCTCGACATTGGCGGCGAACGGACGGCCTTCCTGCACGTGGCCGATCTGTTCGGCCACCGGGCCCACGGCGCGGGCGCGCCGCCGATCGAGACGGTGCTGGCGGAGGGCCAGCCGTTGACGGTCCAGGCGGTGAAGGACCCGATCGGCACCAAGGGCGCGCGGCTGACGACGCAGATCTCGATCGCCGGCCGCCTGCTCGTGTACCTGCCGCAGGAATCGCACATCGGTATCTCGCAGCGCATCGGGGATGAGGAAGAACGCGTGCTGCTGCGGGACAAACTGAAGGAACTGCTGCCCGCCGACGAAACCGGTGGTTACATCATCCGCACGGTCGCGGAGGCGGCCGGCGAGACTGAGCTTGCAGCCGACATCGCCTACCTGCGCAAGCAATGGCGGACGATCGAGGAGCGGGCAGGCACCGCCCAGCCGCCGTCGCTGCTGTACCAGGATCTGGGGCTCGCGCAGCGTGTGCTGCGCGATTACGTGACGGAGGAAACCACGCGGGTATTCGTGGACTCGCGGGAGACGCTGGCACGGGCACGGGAATTCGCCCTCGAGTACGCGCCGGCGGCAGCGGAGCGCCTGCAGCACTACGCCGGTGAACGGCCGCTGTTCGACCTCTACGGTGTGGAGGACGAGATCGAGCGCGCCCTCGCGCGGCGCGTGGACCTGAAATCCGGCGGCTACCTGATCATCGACCAGACCGAGGCGCTGACCACGGTCGACGTCAACACCGGCGGTTTCGTCGGGGGGCGGAGCTTCGACGAGACGATCTTCAAGACCAACCTGGAAGCGGCACAGTCGATCGCCCGCCAGCTGCGCCTGCGCAACCTGGGCGGCATCATCATCGTCGACTTCATCGACATGCAGACCGAAGAACACCGCAACGCGGTGCTCAACGAGTTCCGGAAGGCGCTGGCGCGCGACCGCACGCGCATGAGCGTCAACGGTTTCACGCGGCTGGGGCTGGTGGAAATGACGCGCAAGCGCACGCGGGAAAGTCTGGCGCACGTGCTGTGCGAGCCCTGCCCGGTGTGCCTGGGGCGCGGGGAGCTGAAGACGGCGCGGACCGCGTGCTACGAGATCCTGCGCGAGCTGATGCGCGAGTCCCGCCAGTTCAGCGCGCGCGAGTTCCGCATCCTTGCCTCGCAGCCGGTGATCGATCTGTTCCTCGATGAGGAGTCACAGAGTCTCGCCATGCTCTCGGACTTCATCGGCAAGCCGGTGTCGCTGCAGGTGGAAACGTCTTATCACCAGGAGCAATACGACATCGTCCTGATGTAGGCCTTGCGGGGTCAGGCGGCGGCGGGCTGGCGATCGATGGTGGCCGGTGCGGGTGCAGGGGCCGGCGCCGGCGCGACCGGCGCATGGCCCTGGATGCTGACCTTGATCTGTCCCAGGATGGTGCTCTGCCTCTGCAGCACGACCTGCTGCTGCTGGAGGAATTTCGCGCGATCGTCCACCGAGCCGATGTTGTCGCGGATTTTCTTCACGTTGTCCACGCGACGCGACAGCACGCCCTCGTGTTCTTTCAACTGGTGGTTGATCGGCGCCAGCGCCTTCTTCAGCCAGTCCTCGGCTTCGGCGCGGGTCAACTCGAATACCTGGCGCGCCTGCTCGACCAGTTCCTCGTAAAACTTGCCGATCACCTGCTTCTTGTAGCGGGCCATGTTGGCGGGGTTGTGGCAGAACTCCTTGGTGGTCTCCATCAGCTGGGTCATCTTGAGCGTGTGCCGCTCGAGGTTCAGCGCCGGCGGCGTCAGCAACGGGAAAGCATATTTCGTGTGGAATTCCTGGTAAGCCGCGTCGACGTAACCCTTGATCTGTTCGTTGGAGAAGGCGAGCAGCTTGTTCGAGTGATCGATAAAGGCCTGGAACAGGCGCTGCATGGCCTGCCAGAGGCCGGCCGTGGTCCAGGCGCCCTCGATGAACTCCTTGTCCTTATAGAGGAGCTGCTGGAGCTGATCGTCGCCCAACTGGTCGAGCATCACCTTGCCGCGGTTCGTCATCGTCGTATAGGTATCACGGAAGGTGCGCACGGTCGCCGAATAGCCCGCGCGCTCCTTTTCCAGGCGCTGCACCATGGCCTGGGCGACCGCCTTGTTCTTTCCCGACAGCACGCTCAATTCCTTCAGTTCGCTGTGCGTGGAGAGGAGCTGGCTGTCCACCGCGAGCTTGGAGGCGTCGACCATGCCGCCAATCTCGCGCTCGACCGCACTGCGCAGGATCTCCTGCTTGGCGGGAATGATTTCGGCGGCGAGCAGGTGTTCGAGACGCTCGATCCCGCTTTTCTTGAGTAGCGGAATGTCGTCCTTGACGCGAGCGATGAGCGCCTTCTGCGCGGAGATCGCCAAGACGTGGTTGCTCGACAGGTTGAGCAGGGTGGCGGTGGTTTCCAGTTGCCGATCGACCGCGGTGTCGATCTCTTCCTGCGTCTTGAGGTCGTCCCACATCAGGTCGATCTTGTTCAGGACGGCAATGCGCCGCGTGACGGCGGGCTGCACGTAGCGCTGCCAGACCTCGAGGTCGGACTTGGTCACCCCGGTGTCCATGGCCAGCAGGAACAGCACGGCGTGCGCGTTCGGGATCATCGAGAGGGTCAGTTCGGGCTCGGTCCCGAGCGCGTTCAAGCCGGGCGTGTCGAGCACGGTCAGACCGCTCTTCAGGAGCGGATGCGGGTAGCTGATCATGGCGTGGCGCCAGGACGGCACATCCACGTGGTTGTCCTTCACCACCACCGTGGTGATCTCCGGGTTGGCCTCGTCCCACAGCCCGAGCGCCTTGGCTTCCTCGAGGCTGACCGACTTGGTCTCGACCAGGTGCTGCATGGCCTCGGCCATGGCGTCGCTGGAGTCGACGTTGAGCTTGATCTTGATCCACTCCACCGCCTGCCGCTTCAGCACGTTCACGCTTTCCTGGCGTTTGCGGGTCTCGATCGGCAGGAGCTTGATGTAGGGCTCGTCCGTCGCGTCGTGGAAGATCTCGGTCGGGCACATGGTCGTGCGGCCGATGTTCGACGGCAGCAGCCGCTTCTTGAAATCCGAGAAGAACATGGCGTTGATGAGCTCGGTCTTGCCGCGCGAGAACTCGGCGAGGAAGGCGAGCGTCATGCGGTCGTTCTTCAGGCTCTCGATCAGGTCGTAGATGCGCAGCGACTGCTGGATGTCGGCATAGCCGTTGGCGTCGAGCCACTGCTTGTAAGACTCGATGCCGGCGATCATCTGGTCGCGCCAGCGCTGGTAGAACGCGACCTGTAGTTCGAGTTCGGAACTCACCGGCGCGCGCCCCGGCGCGCGTGCGCCATCCGACCGTGGCAATGCCGCAGGCAGGCTATTTCTGAACTAACGTGAAATAATCGCGCCAAGATATTGATATTATTACCGTATCTTGCCTTTAACCGCAAGTGGCGCGGCGCTTGGCGGGAGGTCAGGAGACGGAGGTGGTGGCGGACTGTGGCGCGGCTGCGACAGTGGCTGCGGCCCCTGCCGGCATGCCCGGGGCGCGGCTGAGGCGGGTCCGGACCTGGTCCAGCACGTCGCTCTGCTTCTTGAGCGACACCCGCAGCGTATCGAGCTGCTTCAGCCGGTCCTCGACCGACGTGATGTTGTCGCGCAGGTTGCGCAGGCTTTCGACCCGCTTCATGAGCATCAGCTCGCGTTCCTTGATCTGCTCGGTCAGCGGCCCCAGCGCGCCTTTCAGCCAGCGTTCGGTGTCCAGGCGGGTGAATTCGAACACCTGGCGCGCCTCGGCCACCAGCCCGTCGTAGAAATTCTTGACCAGGCGGTCCTTGTAGGTGGCCAGGTTAACCGGATCGTGGCAGAAGCGCTGGGCGTTCTCGTGCAGCGCTACCATCGCCTTGCGCCGCTGGTCCACCGTGAACAGCGGGGCGTCGAGCTTGGCGAGGCCGAAGTTCTGGTGGAAGCTTTCGTAGGTCTTGTCGACCAGGGTGCGGATGGTCTCCGCGTAAGTCACCACCTTGCCGACCTGGTCGGAGAAGTAGTCGAACAGGCCCTGCATGTTCTTCCACAGGCCCGCCGTGGTCCACGCGCCCTGGATGAACTCGCGGTCGTGGGACAGGATGGCCTCGATTTTCTCGTCCTCGAGGTTGGCGAGCAGTTCCTGGCCCTCGGCGCGGAATTTCTGCGCCGTGGTCTCGAAGGTGTCGACCGCCTTGCGGTAGATTTTGCGTTCTTCCTCGAGCCGCGTCAGCATGGCCAGCGCGACGTTGCGGTTCTTGCCGGTGGTCGCCGACAGGTCCTGCATTTCGCGTACGGTGGAGATGAACTGGCCGGCGACGCTCTGCTTCGCCGACTGCACCATCGGCATCAGTTCGCGCGCGAGTCCGGATAGCAAGGCGGCCTGGCGTTCGGGGATGACCCGCTCGGCGTGCAGCCGCTCAAGCACTTCCAGTCCGCCGGAGCCCCCCGCCGTGCCGGCGAGGCGCGCGGCGACCTCGGAATCGACGGCGATCGGCACCACATTTTCCTCGGGCAACGCCAGCCATTCGGCGATGCGCGCAGGGGAGTGAATCGCGGTCACGGTCGGGTCGACCACGGCGAACTTGTGGGCCTGGCTGGCGCGCACGTACTGGTCCCAGACGTTGCGCGCGGTCGCCGTCAGTTCACCGCCCAGCACCAGCATCAGCGACAGCGCGCTGCTGCCCAGCCGCAGCGCGATCTCCGGCTCCGCCGCCAGTTGTTTCAGGCTGGGGCTGTAGAACACGGACAGGCCGCTCTTCAGCATCGGCATCGGCAGGTTGACCAAGGCGTAGCGCCAAGCCGGGATCTCGACTTCGGGGCTGTCCGCGAGGCCGCTGGTGACGGTCGAGAGAAGGTTTTTCGCCGCGGCTTCCTCGCGCTTCACGGTGCGCGTCTCGGTCAGCGTGATCAGCGCTTCGCGGATCGAGTCCGGGGAGTCGGGATCGACCCGCATGGTCACCCAGTCGATGGGATTGCGGCGCAGCGCGGCCAAGCTTTCCTCGCGCGAGCGCGTCTCAAAGGGCAGCGCGCGCACGTAGGGCTTTTCGTTGGGGTCGTGGAACAACTCGGTCGTGCACATCGCATCGGCCTGCGTCCCGCCCGGCAGCAGACCGCCGGGCGTGTCGAAGAACACCAGTGCGTTGATCAGGGCCAGCTTGGCCGGCGCGGACTCGCCGAGGAAAGCGATCCGGATGCGGTCGTTGCGCATCTGCTCGACCATGTCGTACATGCGCAGCGTCTGTTCGATGTCCGCCGGGCCATGGCGGTCGATCCAGCCACGGAACTCGTCGATGCTGGAGACGACGCCGTCACGCCATGCGGTGAAGTCGGTGACACGCTGCTGGAGGGGATTGGGCATGAAGGCTAGGGTCAGACCAGTGCAGGATCGCGGGTGAATTCCGCAAGATCCATGCCGCTGCGATGCTGCAGCCCATGCATTATCGCTCGCAACCCCCTAGCGTGCCCATGGGTGTCAAGTGTGACCCAAGTCACGTTCCCAGCAGCGCTATTGCGGCCCGTTCCAGCGGCGGGACGAACACGGTGACCAGAAGCTGGCAGGCAAGGATCACCAGGAGTGGCGAGATATCGACGCCACCGACCGTGGGCAGCCGCCGGCGCAGTGGCGCCAGGAACGGCCGGGTCAGGGCGGCGAGCAGCGGGGCCGCCGGGTTGTGCGGACTGACCCAGGACAGGACGGCGTGCAGCAGGACGCTGAACAGGAGCACGTAGAGGGCCAGCTTGACCACCCCCACCAGCCCCAGCAGGGCGAGCGCTCCCGCTGCTTCAAGCGGCGCCGCCGCGAGCGGGTAGCCGCGCAGCGCCAGCACGGCCGCCCAGGTCAGGCTGGCCGCGAGCCATGCCAGCACGAGCGTGGACAGGTCATGTCCGCGCCAGCCGGGCACGATCCGCCGTGCCGGGCGCACCGCGAAATCGGTGATCGCGAAAATGAAATGCGACAGTGCGCTGCGGGCGGGCGCGCGCACTGCCTGCAGCAGGAAACGGATCAAGAACGCCGCGGCGAAGAAATCCAGCACCGCACGCACGAGGAACTCCAGCGTCTGCTCGAGCATGCCGCCGCTCAGGACTTGCCGAGTTCGTCGCCGAGCGCGCGGCTGCGGTCGGCGGCGGACTGGACGGCGCGGAGGATAGTTTCCCGGAGATGGTCACTTTCCATGCTCGCGAGCGCGGCTTCGGTGGTGCCGCCCTTGGACGTCACGCGTGCGCGCAGTTCGGCCGGGGACTCGGCGGCGCCCGCGGCGAGCTTGGCGGCGCCTTCAAAGGTGCCGAGCGCCAGCGCACGCGCCTGCGCGGCATCGAGTCCGAGCGCGCGGCCGGCCGCTTCCAGCGCCTCGATGAAATAGAACACGTAAGCGGGCCCGCTGCCGGAGACCGCCGTGACGGCATCCATTTGTGTTTCCTCGCTGAGCCAGACCACGCGGCCGACGGCGCCCAGCAGGGCTTCGGCACGGGCCCTGTCCTCGGCGCCAGCGCCGGGCGCCGCACAGAGGCCGCTGACGCCAGCGTGGACCAGTGCGGGGGTGTTCGGCATCGCGCGCACGACGCGCGTGTGGCCGCCGAGCCAGCGGGCGAGGTCGTTGCTGCGGATGCCGGCGGCGATGCTGACCACCGTCGCCGTACCGAGCCGGCCGGCCAGCGTGCCCGCCACCGCGCGCAACTGCTGCGGCTTGACGGCGAGCAGTACGCACTCGGCGCCCGCCAGGGCCTCCTCGGGCCGCTCGAAGGCGGTGACGCCGAAGTCACGGATCAGCGCCGCGCGGGCAGACCCCTCGATCTCGACCACGCGCAGATCGGCGGCGGCGTGGCCTTTGGCGAGCAATCCGCCGATGAGCGCACGCGCCATGTTGCCGCCGCCGATGAAGGTGATGTTCATGGTTCAGTCTTCAATCAAAAAACCGGTTGGCCGCCAAGGCCCCAAGGATCTCGATACCCCCTTGAGGGGTACGCCAGGAAGGCCAAGGGTTAAGCGTGATCGATTATCCCGCGGAAAGGCAGTTTGACGGGTTTCTTGGCGCCCTGGCGGCAAGTCCTGTTAGCGTTCACCAAAAATCGCCGTTCCCACGCGCACCATCGTGGCGCCTTCGGCAATGGCCGCCTCCAGGTCCGACGACATGCCCATCGACAGTTCCGGCAGCGCGGGCCCGGTGGCGGCGATCTGGTCCCGCAACCGGCGCAGGGCAGCAAACGCCGTGCGCTGGGCCTCAAATCCCGCCGCGGGCCGTGGGATCGTCATCAGCCCCTGCAGCGCGAGACGCGGCAATTGTGCGATCGCGCGCGCCAGCGCGGGCGCCTCGGCCGGGGACACGCCGCTTTTCGAGCTTTCGTCGTCGATGTTGACCTGCAACAGCACCCGCAGCGGTGGCAGGTCGACAGGGCGCTGCGCCGAGAGCCGTTCGGCGATCTTCAGACGGTCCACGCAGTGCACCCAGTCGAACTGCTCGGCAACGGGACGGGTCTTGTTGCTCTGGAGGGGGCCGATGAAGTGCCACTCCAAATCGGGAACGGCGGCGCGCAGTGTGTCGATCTTGGCCACGGCTTCCTGCAGGTAATTCTCGCCGAACGCCCGTTGCCCAGCCGTCGCCGCTTCCACCACACGGTCAGCGCCGAAGGTCTTGCTGACCGCAATCAGCCGCGCGGCACCCGCAGGCCGTCCTGCCGCGGCGGTGGCGGCAGCGATGCGGGCGTTTGTCGCTTGCAAGTTGGCGGTGAGTGCGGTCATACTTTTCCCTTATTGTGAGGGGCTTAGCCGCGCCTGAACAGTCTGGACGTCTGGCCTTTGACAGTACCAGGGTATCAGCGCACCAGAACAGCGTTAAACAACATTCAAGGCGCAGTCCTTTGCGCCGCAGCACCGCGACATCACCGGGGAATCGTGCATGGACATTTCCGAACTGCTGGCCTTCGTCGTCAAGAACAAGGCCTCCGACCTGCACCTGTCGTCGGGACTGCCGCCCATGATCCGCGTGCATGGCGACATCCGCCGCATCAACCTGCCGTCGATGGAGCACAAGGACGTGCACGGCATGGTGTACGACATCATGAACGACGGCCAGCGCAAGTTCTACGAGGAAAACCTCGAGTGCGACTTTTCGTTCGCCATTCCCAACCTCGCCCGCTTCCGCGTCAACGCCTTCGTGCAGCAGCGCGGGGCGGCGGCGGTGTTCCGGACCATTCCGTCCAAGGTCATGTCGCTGGAAGACCTGAAATGCCCGGCGATTTTCAAGGATATCGCCGATACGCCGCGCGGCCTGGTGCTGGTGACCGGACCCACGGGGTCGGGCAAATCCACCACGCTGGCGGCGATGGTGAATCACAAGAACGAGACCGAGTACGGCCACATCCTGACGGTTGAGGATCCGATCGAGTTCCTGCACGAAGCGAAGAAGTGCCTGATCAACCAGCGCGAGGTCGGCCCGCATACGCTGTCCTTTTCGAACGCGCTGCGCAGCGCGTTGCGCGAAGACCCGGACGTGATCCTGGTCGGCGAGATGCGCGACCTGGAAACCATTCGCCTGGCGATGACCGCCGCCGAAACCGGCCACCTGGTGTTCGGCACGCTGCACACCTCCTCCGCCGCGAAGACCGTCGACCGGATCATCGACGTGTTCCCGGGCGAAGAGAAGGAGATGGTGCGTGCGATGTTGTCGGAGTCCCTGCGCGCGGTGATTTCGCAGACGCTCCTGAAAACCAAGGACGGCACCGGCCGCGTGGCCTGCCACGAAATCATGATCGGCACGCCCGCCATCCGCAACCTGATCCGCGAAGCCAAGATCGCGCAGATGTATTCCGCCATCCAGACCGGCCAGGCGGTCGGCATGCAGACGCTCGACCAGAACCTGCAGGAGGCGGTCAAGCGCAACATCGTGTCGGTGGACGAAGCGCGCAGCAAAGCTTCGAACAAAGACAACTTCAAGTAAGCGCGGGCGCGCACGGCGCGCAGAACAGACGGGAGTCGAAATGGAAAGAGATCAGGCAGTCAAGTTCATGCACGACATGCTGCGCGCGATGCTGAGCAAGAGGGCATCGGATCTGTTCATCACCGCGGGTTTCCCGCCCGCGTTCAAGGTGGACGGCAAGATGACGCCGGTGTCCAACCAGACGCTGACGCCGCAGCACACGCAGGAACTCGCGCGCGCGATGATGAACGACAAGCAGGCGCAGGAGTTCGAAAGCACCAAGGAGTGCAACTTCGCGATCAACCCCGCCGGCATCGGCCGCTTCCGCGTCAATGCTTTCATCCAGCAGGCCCGGGTTGGCATGGTGATGCGCACCATCACCACCACCATCCCGAAGTTCGACGACATGAAGCTGCCGCCGGTGCTGAAGGACGTCGTGATGAGCAAGCGCGGCCTGGTCATTTTCGTCGGCGGCACCGGTTCGGGAAAATCCACGTCGATGGCGGCGATGATCGGCTACCGCAACGAGAACAGCTACGGCCACATCATCACCATCGAGGACCCGGTCGAGTACGTGCACGAGCACAAGAACTGCCTGATCACGCAGCGCGAGGTCGGCGTCGACACCGATTCCTGGCATGCGGCCCTGAAGAACACCCTGCGCCAGGCGCCCGACGTGATCCTGATCGGCGAGATCCGCGACCGCGAAACCATGGACCACGCGATCGCGTTCGCGGAAACCGGCCACCTGGCGATGGGCACCCTGCACGCCAACAGCGCCAACCAGGCGCTGGACCGCATCATCAACTTCTTCCCCGAGGAGCGGAGGGCGCAGCTGCTGATGGACCTGTCGCTCAACATCCGCGCGCTGGTCGCGCAGCGGCTCATTCCGATGAAGGACGGCAAGGGGCGGCGCGCGGCGATCGAGATCCTGCTCAACTCGCCGCTGATTTCCGACCTGATCTTCAAGGGCGACGTGCATGAGATCAAGACGATCATGGGGAAGTCGCGCGAACTCGGCATGCAGACCTTCGACCAGGCGCTGTTCGACCTCTATGAAGACGGCTCGATCAGCTATGAAGACGCGCTCCGCAATGCGGACTCGGTCAACGAGCTGCGGCTGAACATCAAGCTGAATTCAAAGGAATCGAAGGAAAAGGACGTGATGTCGGGAATCGAGCACCTCAACATTGTTTAATCCGGACCTCTCCCGGCCGGATTAAATGCACCGATCCGACAGGACGCTGCCGCGCCGGTCAATCGGTGCAGGGGAAGGGCAGTCGCCTTTCGGTTTTGATTGATGGACATCCCCTTCGACTGGCCCGTCTACGCGCTTGCCGCCGCGGTCACGGTCTTCGCCTATTTCATCTTCGGCATCACCGCCTTCGGCGCCTCGCTGTTCACAGCACCCGTGCTGGCCTTCTTCCTGCCGCTGGAGTTCGTGCTGCCGGTGACCACCATGCTCGACGTCACGGCGTCGGTGGCGCTGGGCGCGCGCTTCGGCAAGTCGGCCGACCGGACGGAATTGGCGTGGATGACGCCCTTCATGCTCGCCGGCGCGATCACCGGCGCGCTGCTGCTGGTAAGCCTCCCCCGCGATGCCTCGCTCGCCGCGTTTGGCGTTTTTCTGCTTGCCTACGGCGCCTATACCCTCTGGCAGCCGCCGGCTGGCCGCACGGTCAGCCGCGCGTGGGCACCGGTGGCGGGCTATACGGGCGGGACCATGGGCACGCTGTTCGGGGTCGGCGGCGCGCCGTATGCGATTTATCTGTCGCGCCGCATCACCGACAAGGAGGCGCTGCGCACCACGCTGTCGTCGCTGGTGCTGCTGTCCACCGGGATCCGCCTGATCGTGTTCGTCGTCAACGGGCTGGCCACTTCTGATCGCTGGATCGCCGCTGTCCTGCTGGCGCCGTGGATGGCGCTCGGGCTGTGGCTCGGCAACAAGGTCTACGGACGCATCACCCGCGCGCAGCTGGTGGGCACGATCACCGGCCTGTTGACCCTCATGGGGGTGCTGCTGCTGGTCAGGGCGATGACGGCCTGAGCATCGCAGCGGCGAGCGCTTCGCCGCTGCGGTAGGCGCCCTCGACGCGGCCATCCGCGCACCAGTCGCCGGCCGCGCCGAGCCCTGACGCCGCGTCCCACAGACAGGCCGTGCCCAGCGGCGCGCGCGGCAGCGCGTAACGCCAGCGGTGGCACGAGGTCCACTCGGGCGGCCGCGCATCGCCGGTGAGTGTTGCGAGTTCGGCCAGCAGGCAGGGTGCCAGCGTTTCCGCCGGCGTTTCGAGATGGGCCTCCGCCCAGTCCGGCGAGGCGTGAGCGACCCAGCGCTCGCCTGCGGCCCGGCCCGGCTTGCTGCTGTCGCGCGCGATCCATGCCAGCGCGCCGTCACGCACGAAGACCCCGTCATAGGGCAGCGCGAGGGGCGCGTCGAACGCCGCCATCAGGGCGAAGCAGGGCGTATACGCCGCGTTGCGCGCCTGCCGCGCGAAGTCAGCGTGCGCTGCCAGCAGCGGTGCTGCCTGCAGCGCGGCCACCGTCACGCCCACCGCGTCAAAGGGGCCATGGGTGTGGCCGGTCGCGTCGCGCAGCGTCCAGCTCTCGCCCACACGCGCGAGGCTGACGACCTCGGTTTCCGTCCGCAGCGCGAGACCGTCCAGCAGCGCGCGCGGCAGCGCGCTCATGCCGGGCACGCCCACCCAGCGCGGCTGCGGGTCCGGCGAAGGCTGCGGGCGGCCGCCCTCACTCCGACCCAGCCGCGGCTGCCAGCGCGCGGCGAGGCCGCGATCTTCCCAGCGCGCGACCACCCCTGCGAAGGCGGGGTCGCGGACCGTGAAGTACTGTGCCCCGTGATCGAAGCCGCCACGGTCCGTGCGGCGCGTCGCCAGGCGGCCACCGCCGGCGCGGGCGCGCTCGAAGACCGTCACCGTGGTGCCGCCGGTCCGTAATGCCTGTGCGCAGGCGAGGCCAGTGAGCCCTGCGCCGACGATGGCGACGCGGCGCGCGCTCACGGCGCGGGTTCGCGCGGTGGCCGGCGCGCGCTGCCGGCGATGATCCGGATTTCGTACAGCCGGCATTCGAGCGCGCCATTCCAGAGCGGTGTCCGCCGCGAGGGCTTGAGGCCGAGCCGTTTCGGCAGTTGCGTATCGCCGCTCAGCAGATACGCCGTCCAGCCGGCGTAGCGCTGCTTCAAGGCATCCCCGAGTTTGGGGTAGAAGGCGGCGAGCTGCTCGGTGTCGTCCATCCGTACCCCGTAGGGCGGATTGGCGACCAGGATGCCGGACGGTGCCGGCGGCGACAGTTCCAGCACATTCGCCTGTTTCAGGGTGACGCGATCCGCGACACCCAGCGCTTCGAGATTGGTGCGCGCGAGCTTCAGCATGTCGCCCTTGAGGTCGGCGCCGTGCAGGTGGAGCGGCCTGTCGTCGCGGTGCACGCGCGCCTCGGCTTGCGCATGCAGGCGCGCCCACGCCGTGGCATCGAAGTTCGCGAGCTTCTCGAAGCCGAAGCGGCGCATATGACCGGGCGCGAGGTCGAGCACCATCATCGCGGCCTCTGCGAGGAAGGTGCCGCTGCCGCACATCGGGTCCAGCAGGGGCGTGCCCGGTTGCCAGCCCGTGAGCCGCAGGATGCCGGCGGCGAGGTTCTCGCGCAGCGGCGCCTCGCCCGCTTCGCGCCGCCAGCCGCGCTTGAACAGCGGTTCGCCGGAGGTGTCGAGATAGAAGGTGGCCTCGGCCCTGGTCAGGAAGGCGTGGATGCGGACGTCCGGCTGCTGGGTGTCGACGTCGGGGCGCCGCCCGCAGTGTTCGCGGAAGCGGTCGCACACCGCGTCCTTGATGGTCAGGGTGGCGAAGTCCAGGCTTTTCAGCGGCGAGCGGATGGCCGAAACGTTCACGCGGATCGTGCAATCCACGCCGAAGCGGGACGGCCAGTCGATGGCGCGCGCGGCGGCGTGCACGTCGCGCTCGGTCTGGTACGGCGCCGCGCCCATCCGCCACAGCACGCGGCTGGCGATGCGGCTTTCGAGGTTGACTCGCCAGCACAGCGCGAGCGGGCCGTCGAAGGCCACGCCGCCGTCGGCGGGCGCGACGGCCGCCGCGCCGAGCGCGCGCAGTTCATCTGCCAGCACGCCTTCCAGCCCGCGCGGGCAGGGCGCGAAGAACCGTTCCTTCATTCGGAGACCCTGACCAGCACATCAAACGCAATGCGCTGCCACGGGTTGCGGCTTTCGCGCAGCTGCGTGATGCGCGCCTCGACCGGCGCGCCGCGATCGAGCTGGCGCGCCACGGCGGCATTCTCCCGGCGCGGCAGATAGCCGAGCAACTGCCCCTTCCACTGCACGCGGATCGCGTTGGCGTCGTGCGGATTGTCGGGTTCGCGGACAAGGTCGAGCCGGTCGCCGACCTTCACCTCCGTCCACAATGCGGTGCCCTCGTAGTAGCGGAAGCCCGCCAGCGGCGAGTTCTGCACCAGCATCAGGGCCTCCGCCTGGGCGGCGGCGAGCGGGGGTGCTACGGCCAGCAGCCAGGCGGCCAGGACGGGTGCGGCGGCGTGTCGCCCGTGCGGCGCCATCACCAGAAAATCAGGTAGGCGAGCAGACCGAAGGCGAACCACTTCGACGCGTAGTATGCGCTCCGGTTCCAGGCCTTGAGTTTTTTGCCCCAGATCCGGATCGGATAGACCCGCGCGAACAGGCGGTTGAGCACGCCGATTTTTTCCCCGTCCACGTTCTTGGTCTCCGCCGCGCGCATCACGTGCCGCGCCATGAAGCGGTTCAGCGCGCGCATGACGGGATTGGTGAAGGGGCGCTCGACGTCGCAGAACAGGATCAGGCGCGTGGTGTCCGTCTTGTTCTCGGCATAGTGGATGTAGGTCTCGTCGAACACCATGTCGTGGCCGTCGCGGTAGTAGTAGGTGTCGCCGTCGACCACGATGTAGCAGTCGGGCGAATTCGGCGTGGACAGGCCCAGGTGGTAGCGGAGCGACCCGGCGAAGGGGTCGCGATGCCGCACGAGGCGGGCGCCGGGCGGCAGCACCGCGAACATGGCGGCATTGACCGTGGGCAGCCGGCCCAGCAGTTCGACCGTTTTCGGGCACAGTTCGCGGGCCGAGGGCAGGAAGTCGTCGTACCACTTCAGGTAGAAGCGCTTCCAGCCGGTGCGGAAGAAGGAGTTGAAGCCGATGTCGTTGTAGCCCTGCGCGGCGCGGATCATCTCCTGGTTGAGGAGTTGCAGGCCCTCCTCGCGGATCATCTCCCAGTCGGCGCGCAGCTTGAGCAGGTCGGGGAAGGCGTCAACCCGCGTGTACGGCCGGTCGGGGAGGGTCGAGAACAGGTAGACCAGCGTGTTGTAGGGCGCCATGAAGGTCGAGTGGTCGCCGAGCTGGCGGAACAGGCGGTGGCGGACCCGCCCGCGACAATGCACGTAGACCACCGACGCCGCGAACAGCGCGAAGAGCGCGTATTTGAGGGTCAGGAGCGCGGGCATGTCTCTCCTTGGGTGCTGGAATGCATGCGGGCACAAGCATACCGCGCAGCGGGCGGCGGTGAAAGGCGGACGGCACCGTCCGGCCGACGGATCAGAATGGCTTGACCACCACGAGGACGACGGCGGCGAAGAGCAGCACGACCGGCACCTCGTTGAACCAGCGGTACCAGACGTGCGAGTGCGTGTTGCCGCCGGCTTCGAAGCGGCGGAGCAGCGCGCTGCAGACGTGGTGGTAGCCGATCAGCAGCACCACGACCGCGAGCTTGGCGTACAGCCACGCGCCCGCGAAGCCGTAGCCCAGCCACAGCCAGAGGCCGAAGCCGAGGGCGGGCCACATCAGGAGCGTCATGAAGCGGTAAAGCTTGCGCGCCATCAGCAGCAGCCGCGCGTGCGCTGCGGCATCGGTTTCCTGCGCCAGGTTCACGAACAGGCGCGGCAGGTAGAACAGCCCCGCGAACCAGGACGTGACGAACACGATGTGCAGGGCTTTGATCCACAGCATAGCGGACTCTAGATTACTTCAGCAGGCGCCGGCGCGTCAGGCCCAGCGCGATCCAGTAGGCGGCCACCGCATAGACGACCAGCACGCCGGCATGCAGCAGCGCGCCGTCGGGCACGATGCCGTTCATCAATGGGCGCACCAGCATGACCACATGCGTCAGCGGCAATACCGCGGTCACCTGCTGCAGCAACGGCGGCAGCTGGTCGGCCGGGAAGAACACGCCGCACAGCATCATCATCGGCGTGACCACCAGCGTGAAGTAGTACATGAAGAAATCGTAGCTCGGCGACAGCGCGGTCATGATCAGGCCGAGGCCGGCAAAGGCGAGGCCGGCGAGGAAGATCACCGGCACCACGGCGAGCGCCAGCGGCGAGGCGACCAGCCCGAGCACCGCCGCGACGAGCAGCACCGCCGTCCCGGACAGCGTCGCCTTGCTGGCGGCCCATACCAGTTCGCCCGTCAGCACGTCGTCGAGCGTCATCGGCGCGTTCAGCAGCGCATCCCAGGTGCGCTGCATCTGCATGCGGGAGAACGCGGAATACATGGACTCGAAGGTCGCGCTCATCATCGTGCTGGACGCCACCGTGCCGGCGGCGAGGAAGGCCAAGTAGCTGCCGCCGAAGGCGCTGACGTCCGGCAGCAGTTTGCCGAGGCCGTAGCCGAAGCCGAGCATGTAGAGCATCGGGTCGGCGAGGTTGCCGAGCATCGACGGGATGGCGAGCTTGCGCCACACCAGCAGGTTGCGGCGCCAGACGTGGATGAAGCGCAGGCTGGGCGCGGGCGTGGCGAATGGCGTCATGAGTAACAGTAATGGGTGATGGGGTATGGGTTATGGGTGATGGGTGATGGGTGATGAGTTAAAAATGATCAGCATGCATCATGGTCGTCAACCCGAAATAAGCGAAAAGGTTTTTTCATTACCCATTACCCATTACCCATTACCCATTACCCATTACCCATTACCCATTACCCATTACCCATTACCCATTACCTGTCACGCAGCGTGACGTAGCCCTCACGATACCACCCGTGCAGCACATCGACCGCAGCGGCTGCGAGGCGCTGCGGTGGCAGCGCGCGATTGTCCGCCAGTGCCTGCACCGACTTGCGCGCCGGGGCGGGCAGGCGGGCGGTTTCCCCGTTCATGAATGCACGGCCGGCGCCGGTCAGCAGCCGGCTTTTCAGGTCGAGCGCCAGGCCGCGTTGCGCGGCGGCTCGCGCGAACGCGGCACGGGCGAGTGGCCGCACGGGCGGCGAGAAGACCGTGTGTGGCTTGGGCTCGCTCAGGTAGGCGCCGAGAAAGGCGGTAACCGCTGCGGGTCCCCAGCGCAGACGGGCCAGTACCTGCTCCGCATGCGTGACCATCTCCGGCGGCAGGCGGCCCGGATGCCGCGCGTGCCGCCGCCCGGCGTCCGCGTAGCGCGCGCCGCCCTCGAAACGCTCGTGCAGGAAGTCGAGAAAGCGCATGGCCAGTTCGGCCGGCACCGGGGCGCGGAAGCCGACGGAGAGCGTGATGCAGGCGTCGATGGCCACGCCGTCATGGGCCACGCGCGGCGGGAGGTACAGGACATCGCCCGGCTTGACCGTGTGCTTCACGCCTTTTTCCATGCGACGCAGCAGCTTGAGGGGCGCGCTTTCCACCAACGCGAGGTCGCGTTGCCGCGAAACGTGCCAGCGTCGCCGGCCGGCCGCCTGCACCAGGAAGACGTCGTAGCTGTCGAAGTGCGGGCCGACGCCCCCGCCCGGCGCGGCGACGCTCGCCATCACGTCGTCGTGCCGGGCGTACGGGAGGGCGCGGAATCGTTCCGCCAGCGCGCGCATGGCGGGCAGGTGCAGCTCGATGCCGTTGATAAGCAGCGTCCAGTTCCGCGGCGGGAGCCGGGCCAACTGGCGCGCGGTGAAGGGGCCGTGCGCCACCGACCAGCGGCGGCCGTCGCGGCGGATCAGGCGCGATTCAACGTCACCACGTTGCGCGAGGGCGAAGAGTTCTTCGCGGCTCACACTGCCGGCCGCGGTGGCGAGCGCGCCGGGGCCGAACCAAAGCGTGCGCTGCCAGTGGCGGCGCAGAAAATCGTCCCAGGAAAGATCGCCTGCGGTGAACATCAGGGCGATTATAGGAGGCCCGATCGGCGTGTGCGCTTGCCTGCGTTACGTGGGGTGCCGTGCGCCGTTGCCCCGCGAAAACTTTGCTATACAATCGCCCGCAGTTGTTTGCGGAGGCGATGCCGTGGAACCACTGTCGCATGCTCCTGCTGAACCCGACCCATCACTATCCGCGCCCTTGCCGGTGGCAACGCGCCCGCGCGTCGGCGCGCCGGCGCCCGACTTCGAACTGCCGGACGCCGACATGGCGGCGGTGAGTCTGGCGGACTTTCGCAGCCGGCAACACGTGGTGCTGTATTTCTACCCGCGTGACGATACCCCGGGCTGCACCATCGAGGCGATCGAGTTCTCGGAGCTGGAGGAAGCGTTCACGCGCTGCCACGCGGTCATCCTCGGCATCAGCCGCGACGACTGCACGAGCCACGGTGCGTTCCGCGACAAGCACGGCCTGTCGATGCAGTTGCTGGCCGACGAGGACGGCGAGGCCTGCGGCAGCTACGGCGTGCTGTACGAAAAGGAGTACGAAGGGCGGCGCAAGACCTGCATCCAGCGCTCGACCTTCGTGATCGACAAGCGCGGCATTCTGCGGCACGCCGTCTACGGCGTGAATCCCCGCGGACACGCGCAGGACATGCTGGAAACCCTGGAGAAGCTGCAATGCAAGTAAGCCGTGATGCCATCGTCACCCTCACCTTTGAAGTGCGCGATACGCAGGGCGTGCTGGTCGAGTCCACACCCGAACCGATCGCCTACCTGCACGGCCGCGCGGCGCTGTTCCCGCGGCTGGAAGCCGCGTTGGAAGGCAAGGCCGCCGGCGAGCAATGCGAAGTCCAGCTCGAGCCCGAGGACGCGTTCGGCGAATACGACGCCGAACTGGTGTTCATGGAGCCGCGCGAAAAGTTTCCCGCCGACGTGAAGATCGGCATGCAATTCGAGGGCAAGACCGACGGCGGCGGCGAGACGCGCATGTTCCGCGTGACCGACATCGCAGATGGCAAAGTGGTGGTCGACGCCAACCATCCGCTCGCCGGCATGGCGCTGCGTTTCCATTGTTCGCTCAGCGACGTGCGTGCCGCCACTGCCGAAGAGCTCGCGCACGGCCACGTGCACGGCCCAGGCGGGCACCACCACCACTGAGCGGCCGACGCGCCCGCGCCTACTGTGCTCCCGGCGACGGGGAAAACGCCGGGAAGGGGTCGATGCGGAAGGCGGGGCGCCCGTCCTGCTGTACGATGCGGACGGCCAGCCCGTGCAGCATCGGCGTTCCGTAGGTCTCCACGCGGGTGAAGTTCGGCAGCGGCCTGCCGCTGCGCGGATCCTTCAGCGGCTGGTCGATCCGGTGGAAGTGGGTGTCGCCGTTGGCGAACAGCACCACGCCGGGAAAGTCCGCGACCTCCCGCGCGAGAGCTTCAATGAACGGCAGGAACGCGGCGCGCGGCGTCGGGGCAGCCGGGAATCCGCCGAACACGTTGGCCTGCGTGAACAATCCCACGCAGCATGCGCCCTGCGTGCGGGCGGCCGCAAACAGCTCGCGCAGCCACTCCAGATTGGCGGCGTTGCGGGCCTTCGATTCCTCCGGCATTGCGCGGGCGTTATTGTCGGGACCGGGCATATTGAAAGTCGCGAAAACGGCGGCGCCGGCCTTCCAGCGCGCGTTTTCCGGAAAACCGGCCTGCCGTTCAGCCGCCAGGGTGCGGCGCCCGAGCGTCCTGCCGGTCGGCGCGAACAGACTGCGCAGCTTGTCCAGCCGTTCGAGCGGGTCGTGGCGGCCGGCCAGCGCCCGCGCGCAATCGGTCCACTCGTTGTCGCCCGGCGTGAACACGAACGGATGCGCGCTCGCGTCGAACTGCCGGCGGCGCGCTTCGAACAGCGCGTCGCTGCAATCCGAGACCCCGCTCTTGAAGTCGCCGACGTGTACGATGAAGTCGAAGGCCTCCGCGTCGTACGCGGCGAGCAAGCGCGCAAAGCCGGCTTCCTCGATGTCGAAGTAGGGCATGTCGCCCAGCAGGCCGAAGCGGACCGGTGGCGACTGCGCCAGCGCGGCGCCGGCAAAGGCCAGCAGGCAGGCTGCGGCGGTGCGTTGCAGACCCGTCATTCTTCCGCGAGCTGTTTCAGCCGGTAAAGCAGCTCCAGTGCGGCCTTGGGCGAGAGCTGGTCGGGATCGGCGTCGCGCAGCGCGTCGAGTGCCGGATGCGGGGCGGGTTCCGTTGGTGTTGATGTTGCCGCCTTGCCGCCGACGAACAGGTCCGGCTGCCGTCCGCCCGCCGCGCTCTCCTGCTCAAGCTTCATGAGCTGCTTGCGCGCGCTGCGCACGACTGCCGAAGGCACGCCCGCGAGCTGGGCGACCTGCACGCCGTAGCTCTGGTTGGCGGGGCCTTCTTCCACCGCATGCAGGAACACGATGCGGTCCTTGTGCTCCACGGCATCGAGGTGCACGTTGACGGCTTCGCGGTGCTCGACGGCGAGGCGCGTCATTTCGAAGTAATGCGTGGCGAACAGCGCGAGGCTGCGGTTCACCGTCAGGATGTGCTGGGCGATCGCCCAGGCCAGAGCCAGGCCGTCAAAGGTGGAGGTGCCGCGACCGATTTCGTCCATCAGCACCAGGCTGTGCGCGGTGGCGTTGTTCAGGATGTAGGCCGCCTCGGTCATTTCCACCATGAAGGTCGAACGTCCGCCCGCGAGATCGTCCGCCGCGCCGATGCGGGTGAAGAGCTGGTCCATGGCGCCGAGCCGCACGCGTGTGGCCGGCACGAAGCTGCCCGCGTGCGCCATCAGCGCGATCAGCGCCGCCTGCCGCATATAGGTGGACTTGCCGCCCATGTTGGGGCCGGTGACGAGCAACAGGCGCCGCGCGGGACCGAGCTGTGCATCGTTGGCGATGAACTGCTCGACCTGCCGTTCGACCACCGGGTGGCGCCCGCCTTCGATCTCCAGCACGGGCTGGTCCGCGAACACCGGCCGCACGTAATCGTGCGCGCTGGCGCGGTCGGCGAGTGCGGCCAGCAGGTCGAGCTCGGACAAGGCATCGGCGATCGCCTTCAGTTGCGGCAAATGCGTCGCGAGTTCGGCGAGGAGCGCTTCATACAGCCATTTTTCGCGGACGAGCGCCCGATCCTGCGCCGACAGCGCCTTGTCTTCGAAGGTTTTGAGTTCCGGCGTCAGGTAGCGCTCGACGTTCTTCAGCGTTTGGCGCCGACGGTAGTCGTCGGGGACCTTGTCGGCCTGCGCGCGGCTGACTTCGATATAGAAACCGTGCACGCGGTTGTATTCGACCTTGAGATTGGCGATGCCCGTGCGCGCGCGTTCGCGCGCTTCGAGATCGAGCAGGAAGCGGTCGCCATGCGTGGTGATGGCGCGCAGTTCGTCGAGTTCCGCGTCGAAGCCATCGGCGATGACGCCGCCCTCGCGCACGATCGCCGCAGGTTCCGCTTTCAGGGTGCGCGCAAGCAGGGCCTGTGCGGGGCAGTCGGCGGCGCAGGCATCCGCGATCGCGGCGAGGCCGGCGGTGCGCGCATCGCGCAGCGCATCGGCGATCGCCGGCAGGCGGACGAGCGTGTCGCGCAGGCCGGCGAGGTCGCGCGGCCGCGCGTTGCCAAGCGCCACGCGTGCGGTGATGCGTTCGACGTCCGCGCAGTCCTGCAATTGCGCGCGGACGGCTTCACGCACGCCGCCGGCCAGCAGGGTCTCGACGGCATCCAGGCGGGCGGTCCGCCGGATCGTATCGGTCAGCGGATGGTGCAGCGCGTGGCGCAGCCGCCGGCTGCCCATGCTGGTCGCGCAGACGTCGAGCACCGACAACAGCGTCGGCGCCGGTTCGCCGCGGTAGGTCTCCGTCAGTTCAAGATTACGCCGGGTGGCGGCGTCCATGCGCACGTATTCCGACTCGCGCTCGAGCTGGATCGCATCAAGGTGCGCGATGGCGGTGCCCTGCGTGATGCGCGCGTAGGCGAGCAGGGCGCCTGCCGCGGCCGTGGCGAGTGGCGCCTCGTCGAGCCCGAAGGCGGCGAGGTCGCGGGTGCCGAACTGCGCGGCCAGCGCGCGGGCGGCGGTGTCGCGGTCGAACTGCCAGTCCGGTACGCGCCGCAGGGCGATCTCGCTGCCCGGCGGCAACGTCAGCGGCGGGGCCCCGGTTTCCGCTACCAGGATTTCCGCCGGCCGCAGGCGTTCGATCTCCGACGCCAGACGCGCGGGCGGGATCTCCGTGGCGCGGAAAGTGCCGGCAGCAAGGCTCATCCACGCGAGCCCCAGCGTGCGCTGGTTGCCGGTGACCGCCAGCAGCACGTTGTCGCGCTTGTCGTCCAGCAGCGCGGCGTCGGTCAGCGTGCCGGGCGTGACGATGCGCATGACCTTGCGCTCGACCGGGCCCTTGGCCGTAGCGGGGTCGCCGATCTGCTCGCAGATCGCGACCGATTCGCCGAGTTTGACCAGCTTTGCCAAGTACTGCTCGACGGCGTGGAAAGGGACGCCGGCCATCTTGATCGGCGTGCCGGCCGATGCGCCGCGCTGGGTGAGCGTGATGTCCATCAGCTTGGCGGCGCGGACCGCATCGTCGAAGAACAGCTCGTAGAAGTCCCCCATCCGGTAGAACACCAGCTTGTCCGGGTGCTGGGCCTTGAT
>ENA-ORBV01002482-ORBV01002482.1-microbial-mat-metagenome-genome-assembly--contig:-NODE-2482-length-38773-cov-5.185859_pt1 | contig 38773 bp, 29 predicted proteins | sample MGYA00237777_ERZ505514 | MGnify/ENA primary metagenome ERZ505514 (study PRJEB26160, sample SAMN06269048) | microbial mat metagenome | isolation source: Oligotrophic lake microbial mat | place... | reverse complement strand
CCGCTTCGGTGGAACGCATGGAAAGAGTCGGCGAGTCTGCGCCAGAGCCTGTCGTACGCTCAACGGATTTGGCAAGGCCGAAGTCGAGGACTTTGACCACGCCTTCAGGCGTGAGCTTGATGTTGCCGGGTTTGAGGTCGCGGTGGATGATGCCTTTATCGTGGGCGGCCTCTAAGGCTTCAGCGATTTGCCGGGCAATGGGGAGCGCCTCCTTCACCGAAAGCGGCCCACGCAGAGTTTCGCCTTCTACTAACTCCATGACGATGGCGTTGCCTTCGAGGCCGTAGATCGCGGCGATGTTGGGATGATTCAGTGCGGCAAGCGCCTGCGCTTCGCGCTGGAAACGAGCAAGGTAATCAGCGTCATTCGCCAGCCCGGGCGGCAGGACTTTGATTGCGACCTCGCGATTAAGCTTGGCGTCGCGGGCGCGGTACACCTCACCCATCCCACCTGCACCAAGAGGCGCGAGGATTTCGTAAGGCCCGAGTTTTTCGCCGCGAGTGAGAGACATCGGATTAGAGCCATCTTATCGCTTGGCGGCGGCGAGCCAGTTCTGGACAACGGTGAGGGGGCGGTTTGCGTCTGATTCCACCGGCAGCGGGATTAGAAAGCGCTTGCCATCGCCGCTGACTGCGTAGCGTTCGAACGGGTCTTGAATGCGCGTCTCGATGAGCCACCGACAAGGCCTTGATCTCAAAACCTTTACTTAGGAATGCAAACCTACGTTCCGATTACCAGGCCCAACCAGCGCCGAATTCCCACTCACAACTTTTTTCACCATATATCTCCCCTAAAATCAACATCATCCAAAAACCATGGTTCGGATCCAACTTCTCAAATGTTAGCTTCTACATCGGGAGGCGCTCTTGCGCCTCCTTTTCAATTTCAAAAAGGAAAAAGATGAACATGTCCACACAAGCTCAGATCGATGCCAACATGCAGAACGCTAAGAAGTCTACCGGCCCCAAGACCACCGAAGGCCGCGCCAACTCCGCCGCCAACAGCACCCGTCACGGCCTCACGGCCAACCCCACCACCATCCTCGAAAACAATCCGCACGAACGAAGCCAATACGACGCCCTCAAAGCAAAACTCCTTAAGCAATGCCTCCCCGAAGGCGAGCTCGAACTCCAATCCTTCGAGCGCTACGTCTTCGCTCTCTATCAGGCCGACCGCGCCCGCCAAATGGAAATCGACACTCAAGACCGTTGGATAAACGAACCCAATAGCGACAAACTCTTCAATCAAATGGAACGCATTCTCAAACTCGGTGCCGCCCAGGAACGCCGCGCCGACAGAGCCCTCAAAGAACTCAAAAAACTCCAAACAGACCGAATCCTCGCTATGGACATCCACACCGAAGTCTACTTATTCGACAAAATCCTCGACTTCCCGGCCACCTTCTCCATGTTTGATGTCCGCAAAGCCGACCTCAGCAAAACCAGTGCAGGATTACTGGCAATCCGCCTGATGGCGCTCATGCCAGAGGCCCGTGAAATCATGGACAAACACCGCGCTGCAAAGCTAGCTGCATAACAACCACCATCAAGCCCGGCCCCAACCGGCCACAGATCTTTCACAATTGAATATCGTCCGCCGGAGCGGAAAGGCCAGAGCATGCTGACACCACAATTGCGTCTCGCTACTGCAACTCAATCTCCTCCACCATCTCAATTTCACGAACCCCACCCGCAGCCGCCACCATCGTATCCGCTGCAGCCAAAGCTCCGAAATCAAGGCCACTAATCTTCGCCAGATCCGCAATCGAAATCTGGAACACCCTCGCCTCGGCCTCACTCAACTTCTCAAGCAAATCTGACTCCTGAATCCGGTCAATACCCAGCACCTGATCCTGCTGGCTCAATAGATAAGCCGAAGTCGCCAGCTTCCCGCCCTTAACCACCGCCATCACCTTCCAGAAGAACTTCGGAATTGGTAGCCCGCCAAATTTCGGGTCGACAGACTTCTTCCCCGCCGGCTTCGGCAACTTACCCTTGGGTGCCAGCGGCCCATCAAAGATCGGCCCATTCAAAACAGACACCTTACGCTTGCCAACAATCGCTTGGCTCAGCACAAAGTCTTCAAGCCCCAGCCACAACTTCGCCCCCTGATTGAACTTGAAAAATTGCGGCGAGCAATTCGTAAAGTGGAACGAATCATCCCCATGCTTCTTTGCCTCTTCCACCGTCTTGCCCCACGTCGCATCCAGTCGCCTCACCAGATGCCCTCGGTCAAACGGGTTCTTCGTCCGGTCCGCTTCAAACAGACGCTGCTTGCCGTAATACTCATCCCCCACCTGCGCGCCGGCATCAATCCGCGGATCGCGCAGCCACGAATCACCCTCGCGCTTGCCCACGTCCTGTCGCCCATCGCCGTCAATATTCACCGCCGCAAAGAAGGCCAGCTTACGCTGCTTGTTCATCACTACGCTGTAGTTGAAGTACTTCAACTCAGACTCCGTAGGCTTGCCAACCAACGTCGCCACTTGCGCCTTCAGTCCCGCCGGAATCTTGGGCAGCGGCACAACTAACTTCCCGCTCCCAAGAAAATTAGGACGGTATCCAGGCCGCGAACCAAGTGTCGATTGATCGATTTTCACCGCCTCCACCAACACCCCAGGCGAATCTTCCACTACAGGAGCCGGGTCTTCACTTGCCACAACCGGCATCGCCCTCTGCACCATTTCAATCGGGATCCGCACCGGTACAACCAGGCTCGTGCCGTTGCTGTCCTGTTCTACCCACAAGTTCGCGCCAGCCGGCCTCGAACTACCCGCAATCACCGAGGCCGCCTCCGTCGCCATAAACGGACCCACATCGAGCGCCGCCTTCACCACCGCGTTCGTCCCAAACTTCGCCTTCAAGTCCTTAACGATCGAACTGACCCGTATCCCTTCATTCGCAATCCAGTCCACCAGCGATTCATCCATCCCCTCCATCCAGACTCTGCCATCCCGCGTCAGCCATTGCCCCTTCGAGTTCGTCTTCGGCACTCCGCTGTGATGTAGCGCTACCACCTGCCAAAACCGATTGAACGCCGGAGATCCCGAAGACCCGCCGAGCGTGTCGGTCATGTACCACAACGTGTCGGCCTGAAGCTTCAACAGCTTGTTCTCGCGAACACACACCTGCTTCTTCTGCCCCGCCGGATGTTGGATGATCGTCAGATACTCGCCGAGGTCTGCCTTCCCCGGCTCCCCGTCCAGAAAGTTCCAGCCCCAATCCTTCAAATCCCGCGAACCATCCTCAGACCGGGGCATCACCGAACAAACCGCAAAGTCGAGTTGCTTGTTGGCATAGAAAAATCGGTTCGGTGCCAGTCGAAACTGAATCAGCGGGCGATCCTTGCCTGCCAGATCCTGCTCATAGTCGAAATCAAGCAAGGAGTTCACTGCATCCCCAGCCACCCCAAACACATGGTGATTGGTCAGCAGCACCCCGGGCCCAATCAGAAAGCCAGTCGCATAACCCACCAGCCGCGAACTTGAATCTTTCAGTTGGATTCGGCAGACCGACCGCGATGCAGCCATACCCTTCGAAAGGTAATTGATCCCCACCAGATCATTGCCGCCAACAATACGCTCCAGCGCCGATGCGGCAGCCTCGGGGTCGTCGTTCTCCTCAGAGACTTGTCGAAAGCGCTTCGACCTCTGCGTTGCGCTCAGATCGAGGGGGCCATCCCCCAGCGCCTGGTCTAGCTTCGACGGAGAAAAATCCAGCCGCTTGGCTGAATCTTCAATCAGGGAGCGATCGATAAGCATGGATCTACACCTTCCTCTAATCAACTAACGCGCAAATACTATCCAAATACTGCCATGCATTCACGGAAGATTCAAAACAAATTTGTTTACAAATCCTCAGCCCCCACTCCGGAGGCCAGTCCGGTCGATGCGATCTTTATCATTCTTAGAGGAAGGCTCTATCCGGTCAAATCCTTTCGCGATAGACTGACGGTCAGATTCCCCATGCGATTTGCAATCTTCTTCCTCGCCCTTACTTCATTCCTCTCCGCTGCTCCCCCAATCAAGATCATGCTTCTGGATGGAGAGCAGGGTGGACCTTACCACGCGTGGCAGGAGACAACTCCTTATCTCAAGAAGATGCTCGACCAGACCGGCCTCTTCACCGTCGACGTTGTCACCGCCCCATCCAAAGGTGCTGACTTCTCCACCTTCAACCCTGACTTTAGCCAGTACAAAGCCGTTGTCCTCAACTACGACGCTCCCGATGATCGCTGGCCTGACTCGCTGAAAGCCTCTTTTGAAAAGTACGTCTCCGCCGGTGGTGGCGTTGTCATCTTCCACGCTGCCGACAATGCCTTCCCGAAATGGAAAGCCTACAACCAGATGATCGGCGTCGGTGGCTGGCGCGACCGTACCGAGAAAGACGGCCCCTATTGGTTCTACAAAGACGGCAAGCTCGAAGCAGACCCCTCACCCGGCAAGGCCGGTAGCCACGGGGCCCGCCTTCCTTACAAGCTCGTTCACCGCGACACGAAGCACCCCATTACCAAGGGTCTACCCACCGAATGGATGCATGTCGGAGATGAACTTTATGCCCGCATGCGTGGCCCCGGCACTAACATGCATGTGCTCGCCACAGCCTATTCCGATCCAGCCAATAAAGGCACCGGTCGAGACGAACCCGCCCTTATGACCCTCAGTTTCGAGAAGGGCCGCATCTTCCACACCATCCTCGGCCATGATCGCGCCGCGCTAAACTCGGTCGGCTTCATCGTCACCTTCCAACGAGGAACCGAATGGGTCGCCACCGGGAAAGTCACCCAGAAAGTGCCGCAAGACTTCCCAACAGCCGGCAAGTTCGCAACCCGGACGGAATTCACGCCGCCCGCCAAGTAAGAATCTCCAAGGCCTTTTAAACCTTGGCTTGCTTGAACAACCTCTGCGATTTCATCCGGATCTCTTTGGCCATCTCAAACGGATCCGCCTGCTGATACTTCGCGAGGAAGAGTTCTACCGAAATCGGCCCTGTATAACCCTTCTGGACAAGCTTGCGAAGGATCCTCGCCAGAGGTGCAACTCCATCCCCAGGCACTACTCTGGTCTGCAGATCGAGTAGCTCCCGTGGCAGATCCTGTGTGTCATTTAGATGCGCATGAATGATCTCCCCAGGACGGATCATATTCAGATCTTCCATTTTGCTTGGGCCGGACCAGAAGTGATAACAGTCAAACAAAATGCCAAAATTCGGATGTGCCGTTTCACGATGCAAGCGCAAGGCAGTTGGCAAAGATGCCATAAACGTTGAGCTCCGCACAAACTCCGCCGCCACTTTCAATTGAAACTGTTTGGCAATCTCAGCGACCTTGCGAATCCTCTCCGGGCTCCTCGTATAGTCGTCAGAGTTGAACTTGGCACTTGTTGCGCATGGAGAATAAACGAGCGGCGCCCCGAGTTCGGCAAACTGCTCACAGCGCTTTTTGAAGACATCGAGGTTCTCTGCGAATTTCGGATTGGGCTCCCAAAGCCCCGTGGTGCCAACTGCACCGGAAACCACCTTCAGACCGTTGTCGGTCAAGACCCGTTTGGCACTGGCCAGCGAGTCGGTCTTCAGAAAATCATCCAGGAGATTGGAGGAAGGCTCAACAAGCCGTATGCCTGCCTTGGCCCAGCCTTCGAGTGACCTTCGATAGCCAGCTCCAGCTGAAGTGAATTGATGCATGCTCAGTTTCATTTCCCCTCCATTGGCCAGCGCGAAAGGCGCCATAAATAGCATCCGGCGTGGTACTTTACCTGGCACGCGACATCTCTTCTACAAGATCATAGTGGAAGTGTACGAAGGTATAGAGAGCAGATGCAAGAATCCGCTCCTGATCGGAATGTGGGCCAAAGCCCTTAAGCATGTCTTCAGAATCGATCATTGGCCCTCAGGAAAGACATATCCGTTCGCTCCCGTCTGCATCAGAGGCAGAGTCGGTACCCCCGGGTAGTGCTTCTTCGCCATCGCCTCAATAGTTCTAAACGCTTCGTTGTTGAGGCTGGATGGGGCTGCTCCCGGCCTGACGTAGCTCATATCACGCACTACCTTCACGGCCGGATCGTTGATTACACTTCGCAACATGTCGAGAAATTTCGGTATGTCTTCGTCCGGCAATACTCGGATGTCGAGCGTCGCTTCTGCCTCTGACGGAATCACGTTTCGCCGGAAACCGGCCTTGATGATATTTGGCGATATCGAATTGCGCAGAATGGAATTCAAAAAGGGTTCATTCACTGCCAGATACTCCTGAATCACATCGCTCTTCTCAGGATCGAAAAGCCCGTTGTGGCGCTCTCGCTTCTCTGGGGTTGAAACCGTTGCGAGCCTTTCAAGATTCGTTCGGGTCGTATCATTCATTCGTATCGGTGGGGTCCAGTCAGCCGCTTTACCAACGGCCTTGGCAATGTGGACAACTGCGTTTGAGCGAAGGGGTACTAAACCGTGGCCTGCCGTCCCGCTTGCTACAAGTCGGACTGTAAGGGGGAGCTTCTCAGTTGTCTCAATCGACACAAAGCGGAGCTTTCCATCTGTTCTGACTGGCGCTTCGGCCATGAAGATGACATCGCCGTCGAGAGCCGCCTTCTGCCGCTTCAGCAGAACCATCGACAGCATCGCAGCTGCCAGATTGTCTTTATCGTCGAGCGTCCCACGGCCATAAATATGACTGCCGTCGCGGTGTGCTGAAAACGGCCCATGATTCCACTTCTTTCCATTGCCGCGAATTCGCGCCACAAGGTTTGGCTGCAAGATGGCAGGATCGACGAAATTCTCCATGGTGAAGATCTTTGATTCAATACCCTGCTTGTCGAGTAGACCCTTGATGTAGTTGACAAGCAGCTTTTCGCTTTCTGAGCTATTGAGCTGGATCAGTGCCGAAAAATGTTTCAGGGTCTCGGCATCCACCTTGGCCCAATCGATACCCTGCGCTCGCAGACAGCCTGCCAAGGCCAAAAAAATGAGGACACGCATCATGCGAGCAAGAATAACAAAGATAACTGGATCACTTTGCTTCGTAATTAAAGATCAGGCATCCAGAACAGACTTGCCGCTCGTAGTACCAATAGAGACTCAATTGCGCCAGCTGCTCAAAGAGCAGATTAACTTCAGAAACGTGAATCACCTCATGATGTTCGGCGAGGTACCTTGCCGTGCTGCTCTTCCCAACGGCGCTTGGGCCTTCGCGGCAAAGTCTGGGCATCGACCATTAACGCTAACATTACCTAATGAAATCTACTGCGGCGCTGCTCCTCTGTGCACTTCTGCCTCTCCAGGGTCAGACCTTCGAAGTTGCGGAATCTACCATCGCCGCCCAGCAAAAAGCCATGTCCGAAGGCCGGGTCACCTCAAAGACACTTGTACAGTCCTACTTGAATCGCATCGCCGCCTTTGATCAGCGCGGTCCCCGTCTCAACGCCATCATTACCCTCAATCCGAATGCCCTCAAGGAGGCTGAGGCCCTTGACCGGGAGCGCACAGCTAAAGGCGCACGTGGACCTCTGCATGGCATTCCCGTGATCGTTAAGGATAACTATGGCACCGCCGACATGCCCACCACCGCTGGTACGATTGCTCTGATTGGCTTCACTCCTGCTTCAGATGCATACCAGGTGAAGAAGCTTCGCGAAGCTGGTGCCGTGATCATTGCTAAATCAAACCTACATGAGCTTGCGTCAGGTATCACCACTGTTGGTTCCGCCTTCGGCCAAACCCTCAATCCCTATGACACGAGTCGCAACCCAGGAGGCTCGAGCGGTGGAACGGGCGCTGCCATTGCTGCCAGCTACGCCGCTATCGGCATGGGCTCTGATACCTGCGGATCCATCCGTATTCCCGCCGCCGTGAACAACCTTGTCGGCCTTCGCCCCACTAAGGGGCTCTCGAGTATCGCAGGAATAGTGCCACTCGCTACTACCCAAGACACAGGTGGGCCGTTAGCGCGCACGACAGCCGATCTGGCGCTCGTCCTCGATGCCACGATTGGTGAGGATCCTGCCGATTCGGCCACTCGGCTCGGCCCCAATCAGCAGCGTCCCAAGTTCACCGAGGCGCTTCAAACTGCTTCGCTCAAAGATGTCCGCATTGGCATTCTGGAACCACTCTTCGGCGATGCAAGTGATGACGCTGAGGTGATCAAGATCGTTCGTGCCGCGATCGAAGAAACGAAGAAGCTAGGTGCGGTACCCGTGCCGCTTGTGCTTCCAGAGCTACAGGCTGCTATAGATGGGGCTTCCGTCATTGCCCTCGAATTCAAAGAAGATCTGGCCTCCTATCTCGCTGGCCAGCCCAATGCGCCAATCCGTTCCCTGGATGAAATCGTGAGCGGGGGGCTCATCCATGCTGCCCTTGAAAGCACCATGAAAACCCGCGTCAGCGGCAAGGGCCGCGAGTCGATTGACTACAAGCTTGCTCTGGCCAAACGCGCCGCCTTGCAGCAATTGGTTCTCAAGGCGATGGGCGACAACAAGCTCGACGTTCTGGCTTACCCAACCATGCGCCGTAAGGCTGCTCTCATCAATGAAGCTGCTCTCGGCACTACCTGTCAACTCAGTGCTGCCACAGGCTTCCCTGCGATCAGTATGCCTGCTGGATTTACAGCCGATGGGCTTCCGGTTGCTGTTGAGCTATTCGGCCGCGCCTTCGATGATGCCAAGCTTGTCGGCTACAGTTACCTCTTTGAAAGCGCCACGCACCACCGCCGCGCCCCTGCCCGCACGCCAGCTCTCGACAAACTTGCCTCGATTAGCTGGCAAGCGACCAATTCTGCATTGCAAGCCCGGTTCAACCTCAATCCTTCCACTGGGGAACTCAGCTACAGCTTAACTGCCACTGGCTTACCTGCCGGGGATATTCTTGCCGTTACTCTGCATCGCAAGAACAAAGAGGAGAACGGCCCGGTTATTGCTGTTTTCGCCAACCGGGACTTCAAGACCATAGAAGGTGTCTTAACTCTTTCCGATCCTGACCGGGAGCGCCTCAACACTTCAGGCCTCTATCTTCGCCTGGCAACAAGGTCGAAGGCAGCTAACAATACCCGCGTCGTTGTCAGTCAAGGCCAAGGGAAATAGCCGCTAAAGGCTAAACGCTCCGTGTTCACCTTGGTCGACCGGTATTGGTGTCATGGTGAGCTTGGCAAGCCTTAGCATCCAGGACAGGCTCGAAGGGCCTTGCCAATACTCGGCTGCATCAGGCTCAATCACAAGGAGTCGTATTTCAGGGTCCTCTGCCCCTTTGGCAAACCACTGACTCATCATCGGCGTGAATAGCCGTCTGATCTCTACACGGTCATCGCGAACCCATGCTCTGCCATTCACCGTCACGTATACGTTCTGGACGGGGTCGCTAAAAGTCACACAAACTTCATGGTGATGCTTTATTTCAGCCACTTTGGGGGATGCGGAGTGAGTAAAGAAGAAGAGAGAACCATCGGTCGACATTTCTACGAATCCCATTGGTCTGCTATGGATTGTGTCATCTGGTCCTCTTGTGTTCAGCATGCAGACGTTCATCTTTTCGATCAACTTCCGCAGTCTCTCCTCTGGCAGTCCTTTTTCTATTTCATTCATGCAAACTCTTAAGCAAGGCAATGCCCGCTTTCGTTATATGTAAATGGCCCTCGCCAGACGCTATGCCGCCACTTGACGACAGGCCGTCGCGGCGTAGGGCTATTTGGCACAATCAGGAGACACAATGAATGGCCTTCCGCTTGCATGTCAATAAATTACAACTCCTATGGGCGACCTATCCAAATTCTTTAAAGAGTCCGAAGGTACTCTTGGTGTGTTCCATCCCAAGGACTACACCATCGCAACCTTCCCGACATTGGCAGCCGCAAAGGCTGCATATGATTCGCTGCGTCAAATCGGGCTTGGCGAAGACGAAGTCATGCTCGCCAACGGTCAAGAGATGCTTCTTTATTTCAAACAGTTTAGAGAGGGAGAGGGCCTTTGGGGAAACCTGATGCGCGACCTTTCCCGGTTCATCGGAACTGAGGCAAACAACTCCGACCTCAATATCGTTCAAGCTCAAGACGGTGCCGGCTTTCTCGCCATTTACACTCCTACGGAGGAGCGGGCGCTGCGCGATATGGCCGTCATGAAACCTTTTGCACCGAGCTCCGCCGATTGGTATCTATGGGGCGGAATTCGTAGTCTCATCTAAATCGCCAAACTGACATAGTCGCAAAAACCACTATGATCCCGCGCGTATAGATGTGAAGAGCAAGCGGCTGGATTGAAGTTCATGCTTGGCCTGAAAGATGCGCAGCGCAAGCAGGCTTTACTGAGCTCCATCAAGAACGACAACAACAATTTGACTGAGGCATTCAGAGACAACGTGGTGATCGACTACGCTTGCTTCAAAGCCCAGGAAATGGATCAGCGACAAGTGTTTGAACTGCTCCAACTCATCTCCATGTTTATCTACAACATGGAAGCCGGCCACGCCAAGGTGAAGATGGAGGAAGTGTTTCAGCATCTGGGCAACACTTACTTTGCCTGGATAAGTGGAACAGAAGCGGAAGCCGTTTACTATTACCGCATTCACAGCCCGGTCTGGCAATTCTCAAAGAACCCGCCAGAGCCGAACCACGATCACACCCACATCGTGGTTCGTATGCCCAATGTCAACGATTACGGCAAAGACCTGCTACGGCTGCATATGATCACGCAACCGCACTAAGCTATTTCTTCGGGACTGAGACAGTGATGTTGCGGTAGCGGATGACGCCGTGGTGGTCGCCCTGCAGAAAGAAGGGGCCAGGCTCGGATTCGTTGCCGTCGAGTGCGCCTCCGGTTGGTGCCGGGATCTCAACGTTGTCGTGATAGATCTTGCCGTCCCGTAGAACTGTGACGCGACGGCCTACTAGCGTGATGTCAAACGAGGTCCACTCGCCGAGGCCGAGTTCTGCGCTTGCCGGTGGAGGATAGTGGCTGTAGACAGCACCCATCTCATGATCGGGCAGCTTTCCGCCTTCGGTGCCAACCTGGATTTCGTAGCGGCCACGCAAGTAGATGCCGCTGTTGCCGGTTGCGGGGCAGTTGACTTCGATGTGAAGCTTCAAATCCTGGAACTTGGCAGTGGTTTTGATGTTAGCGGCACCTGGGTTACGCACACCCGGCACTTCGGGATTGTCGTTCACCAACTCGCCGTCACGCGCAACCCACTTGCTGTTCTTGACGTTGCCGATAGGCTCCCAGCCGGTGAGGTCTTTGCCGTTAAAGAGGGCGATAGGCTTAGTCCATTTCTTGGGCATCTTGCGGTCGAGCTTGGGAGCACGAACGCCGGCCAAGCTTGGGCCTGTTGTTTCGCCGCGCATCTCGATGCCTGCGATCTTGTCCGTACCGGGCGATGTTAGCTCCCAGCGAACGTTGCCTACTGCGACGATCATCTTGTCGGATTGCATGGCAGCGCTGGTGAGCGGACGCCAGCCGCCGCCACGGGGCTGGATGCGGCCTTCGAGCTTGCCATCCTTCTCGATCAGTTCGAGCCACTGCGGATAAGGATTGCCAGTGGCAGGGGTGACAACCACATTCCAGCGGCCGAGGAAAGCTTTTGAATCCTGGGCCGCTGCGATGTAAGAGAGAGAAGCGATTACGATGAGTTTGAACATTTGCCTAGAACTGAAGTCTAGCGCCAACCTGGCCACTGCGACCAGCGCCGAAGTCAACGCCGCGTGCTCCGCGGATGACACCAAAGGCATTATCGTTGACGTTGAGTACAGGGTCGCCGAGGTTAGTCCAGTTCGGGACGTTGGTGAAGCTGCCCTCGAGACGGAAGGACACCTTCTCGGTGATACGGATCTGTTTCATCATGCCCATGTTCCAGCCGAAGGTCCCGGGGCCGACGACAATGCCTACGCCGGAGTTGCCGAAGCGGCCGAGGGGGGCGAGGTCGCGTCCGGGCACAACGCCGACGATACAGTCGTACTGGTTGGCTGCACCTGGCGCGCGGCCGGGGCAGAAGAAGTCTGACCGGTTGAGCCACTGAGCGGCAGTGGGGTCGGAGACGCTGCCAAAAGCTGCACCGACGCGGTCAGGACGTTGCGCGCCACGGCTGGCGGCGAGGGTTCCCGAGGGGTCGCCGACGCTGACCGTGGGCGTCATGAAGGGGCCGCTCTGGAGGGTTACGATCGAGGAGATCTGCCAACCGCCGAGGACCGTGTCGATGAGGCGATTGGAGTTGCTCATGAAGCTACGGCCCTTACCGAAGGGCAGTTCGTAGACGAGGTTGAGCAGGCCACGATGGCGGCGGAAGGCGTAGACGTCGCCACGGTCGCCAGCGCGATTGTAGGAGTTAGTAACACGACCGCCGCCAGTTTCACCAGCGAAGCCGCCTGGATTGGGGCCGGCATTGTCAGCCAGTGACTTAGCCCAAGTGTAGGCGCTGGTGAAAGACAAGCCCTTGGCGAAGCGGCGATTGACTTCGGCCTGGAAGGAGTTGTAGTTGGAGTTGGCACCTGCATCACGGCTGAAGATCAAACCCCAATTGGGGAAGGGACGATCGGTGTTGGGACGTTGCGAGAAGAAGCGGGTGTCAGACGGCATCTGGTTGAGATCAGGAGCCCAAGGCATGTGCGAACTCTTGTTACCGATGTAGCTGAGGCGAAGCCCGGTGGTGTTGTTGAGCTGACGATCGATCGAGAGCGACCACTGGGTCATTTGCGGGGGACGGAAGTCGATCTGGTTGGCTGTGCGGAATTCAAAGCTGCCAACTGCGCCCGCGCGGATGCCGCTGCCGGGGGTACGAGTCTCGGGCAGGGTGAAGATCGGCTTGCCGTCGCTGCCGACGTTGTTGAAGAAGCGCACGTCGCTCTGCACAGTGCCGGTGAGTGAGAAAAAGACACTGCCGAGGGTGATCATGTTGTAGAGACCAGCGCTGGCGCGGATAGTGGTCTTGTTGTCGAGACGGTAGGCTAGCCCCAGGCGAGGCAGGAACTGGGTGTAGTAGTTTTGCCGAAGGCCTTCCGGGAGGTTGGCTTCTGCTGCGGTGACGATGGGGGTGCAGGGGATGCCATTGATGGGGTTGCCAGGGCAGCCGTTGAAGGAAGTGATGGCACCAGGGGCAACTAGAGTGCGAGCCTTGGGGTCGCTCATGATCACAACGCGACCCGTACGCGGGACGGTGCGATCAAAGTTAGCTATGTTGAAGCCGGCGTCGTAATAGCCAGGGTGGAATTCCCAGCGCAGGCCCGCTTCGATAGTGAGCTTGGGAGAGATGCGCCAACTGTCTTGCGCGTAGAACTTGTAGTGCGTGGCGCGGCCGTCGTTGTCGGAAGAGACAACTGCGATTTGGCTGGAGGCGGGTGTGCCGAGGAGGAAGTCGCCCCAGGAATTGCCAGTGAATGCACCGTTGAAAGAGAAGTCGCCGTAGTTGTTGCCGGTGGTAAAGCCGAGGGCACTTTCGGCCTGAAGCTTGCGGATGTCGCCACCAAACTTGAAGGTGTGTTTACCTTTGATCCAGGTGAGATTGTCGATGAGCTGGATGTTCTTTGAGATGCCGAATCCGGGCCGGCCCTTGTTGAAGCCCTGGTATTGGTCAATGCCGAAATTGGGCAGTCCGTTGAAGAAAATGTCTTTCTGGATGTCTTTCAGGTTGAGGCTGTTTGTAAAGGCACGGCCATCGAAGGGGAATTCTGTGCGGCTTTCGGAATAGCTATAGCCACCGCGCAATTCGTTCAGCAGGTTAGGCCTGATCGTCCAGGTATGGCTGGCAACCAACTGCTGCAGATCGGCTTTGTTCGTATCAGAGGGCAGCGAAAGATTGTTGGGGCCGATGGTGGGATTCTGCTTCCAGGTGTAGCGGCCGAAGAGGCTGTGTTTGGTGCCGATGGTCTGGTCGATGCGGAGGTCGTACTGGTTGGATTCGATATTTGCCTCGCGGTTCTCGATGAAGTTGTTGACGGAACGGCGCGAGCCATCGCCGATGTTGATCTTGGGATAGAAAGGAATGATTGCCTTGGCCACTGGGTTGATTCGGCTGGAAGGGATGACGTTTCCAGGGAAGGGTTGTCCGGTGACAGGGTCGCGCACGGTGACGCCCTCTGCGGTGAAGTCGCCGTTGCGGAGACGATCCGTGGGAAGGGTGTTGGCGACGGTAGATTGCCGCGGAAAACGAAGGCTTTCCCAGGCGAACTGGAAGAAGGTTTTGTTCGTACCGTTGTAAAGCTTGGGGATGCGGACGGGGCCGCCGATGGTGCCGCCGAAGTTGTTGCTGACCTTGGCTGCCAGGATGGGGATGCCGAAGGTGCGTGCGTCGAAAGCCCTGTTCTGGTGGTACCAGAAAAGGGCACCGTGATAGTTGTTGGTGCCGTTTTTGGAGATGATCGTGATGTCGCCGGGTTGGCCAAACTCAGCGGAGTTTCCTACACCCTGGACGCGGATTTCACTGATCGATTCGATTGAGGGGAAGAGGTTGCGATTGGGGCTGTTGCCGGTGACGGCAGTGATCGAAATACCATCTGAACTCGATTCAGTCTGAGCGGGAACGCCACCCTGAATGGCTACTCCAATGCCATTGTCAGCCTGAACGCCTGGGAGAGTTTGCAGCAGGTTGTAGGGAGATGTATTGGTGCTGGCGCGGAAATTGGCGGGCAAGGAGGCGACTTTTTCGGGAGTAAGGCTGGAACTGATAGCCGGCGAGTCCGTTGCGATCAAACCGGCAGCGGCACTGACTTCGACCACCTGGGTGACTTCACCGATCTCTAGGCGGGCATCGACGCGGAGAGTCTGGCGTGAATCAAGAACGGCTTTTTTGAGGGAAAAGGCCTTAAAGCCGGGCTTGGAGACTGAAACAGAGTAGTTGCCTGCTTTCACGTTCTGAAATTCATAGGCACCGTTATCAGCGCCAACAGTTTCGCGGGGCACATTCTCGCCCAGATTTACGATGCGGATTTTGGCACCGCCTATGGCAGCGCCAGACGGATCCGTCACGTTCCCCAGAACGACGCCGAGCGTCGATTGCGCCATTGCCTGCCCGAGGCAGAGCAGTCCAACAATTGCCAGATTAAGCTTCTTCACGATCTACATAGTGTAGAGCCTCTCCGTTTCAAATGTCACAAATTTCCATTACAGAACGGAGAGTTTTGGCAACTTTCCAGATTCTGGTGCGTATAGCCGTTATGCGACAGATCCTTAGACGCCTAAAACGCTCGCCGCTATTTACCGCGATCACGATTCTTACGTTGGCCTTGGGAATTGGGGCCAATACAGCTGTGTTTAGCGTGATCCATGCGGTGCTTCTGAAACCGCTGCCATTTGAAAACTCAGACCGGTTGGTGGGAGTTTGGCAATCGGCACCTGGGGTTGGAATTCAGGATCTGAATGCTTCGCCAGCGACGCACTTCCTTTACAGGGAGGAGAACAAGGCTTTCACGGACATCGCGCTCTGGCGGGATGAGGCCGTCAATATCACGGGTACAGCCGAGCCGGAGCGCATTCCTTCGCTGGTTGTGACAGAGAGCCTACTGCCGATTCTGGGTGTGCAGCCGGTTCGTGGACGCCGATTTTCTGCCCAGGACGATTCGCCCAAAGCGCCCGAGACGGTGATGCTCTCTTATGGATACTGGCAGCGCAAGTTTGGCGGGGCACCCGATGTTTTAGGAAAGCGGCTTCTGATTGATTCGCGGGCTCGCGAAGTGATCGGGATCCTGCCGGCAGGGTTTCGATTTATGAATAACGACCCGAGCGTGGTGCTGCCTTTTCAGTTGAACCGGGCGGAGGTGAGGCTTGGCAATTTCAGCCATCAGTCTGTTGCTCGCTTGCGGCCCGGGGTGACGCTGGCACAGGCGAATTCCGATGTTGCGAGGATGCTGCCGATGCTGCCGCAGAAGTTTCCACCGCCGCCGGGGTTGAGTGCGAAGGCTTTCGAGGAGGCCCGGATTACTCCAAATCTACGAATGCTCAAAGACGATGCGATCGGTGACATTGGCAAGGTGCTCTGGGTGCTGATGGCGGTGATTGGCATCGTGCTGCTGATCGCCTGCGCCAATGTGGCCAACCTTTTGCTCGTTAGGGTTGAGGGGCGTGAGCGCGAGTTGTCTGTGCGCGCGGCGCTTGGGGCGACACGTTGGCATATTGCGAGTGATTTACTGCTTGAGAGCACGATTCTGGGTGCTTCTGGTGGGGTGATTGGTGTTGGCGTAGCTTATGTGGCAATCCGCTTTCTGCACTATCTTGCGCCACCCTATTTGCCCCGACTCGAAGAGATTAGTATGGATGCATTCGCCCTTACCTTCAGTGCATTGCTGTCGTTGATGGCGGGTTTGTTTCTGGGCTTGATCCCCGTTTGGAAGCATGCGGGCAGGAGATTGAACCAGGCATTGCGATCGGGAGGCAGGACGATGAGTGATGGACGGGAGCACCACTTTGCCCGTAATAGTCTGGTAGTTGTTCAAGTAGCACTGGCGGTGGTGTTGCTGGTTGGGGCGGGCTTGCTGATGCGGTCGATGAGCGCATTGACAGAAGTGCGGCCTGGCTTCACCAACCCGGAACAGGTCATGACCTTTCGCCTTTCCATGCCGGCCTCATTGGTGCCTGACCCCAAGAATCTGATTCGGGCGAATCAGGACATCGTTGCCAAGCTGGCTGAGATTCCGGGGGTGAAGTCTGTCGGTATGTCGAGTTCAATCACCATGGACGGCAACAATAGCAACGATCCGATCTTTGTTGAAGGAGTGAATTATCGCGAAGGGCAGATACCACCCATCCGGCGTTACAAGTGGGTGAGCCCGAATTACTTTGCGACGATGGGGAACTCGCTCAAAGCGGGCCGGGACCTGAATTGGACCGATATCGCCGATACTCGGGAGGTCGTGTTGGTATCGGAGAACCTGGCGACCGAAATATGGGGTAGCGCTGCTGCTGCCATCGGGAAGCGTGTTCGAGAAGGCCAGAAGGGTGTCTGGCGGGAGGTGATCGGTGTGGTTGGGGACGAACGTGACAACGGCGTGGACCAGCCTGCGATCTCGTGTGTGTATTGGCCGCTGGCGGTGAAGCAGATGTATGGGCAGGAGATGAACCTGAGCCGCAGCATGGGAGTTGTGATTCGAAGCTCGGGTGCAGGGACGGCGGCGCTAATGAATTCGATTCGGCAAGCGGTGTGGGCGGTGAATCCGAATTTGCCGATCGCGAACCCACGAACGTTGCAAGCGATTTATGCACGATCGATGGCGCGGACGACCTTTACTCTGACGATGCTGAGTATTGCTTCCGGGCTTGCGCTGCTGCTCGGAATCATCGGGATTTATGGTGTGATTTCCTACTCTGTGTCGCAGCGCAGGCGTGAGATTGGGATTCGGTTGGCGCTTGGTTCGCCAGAAGCGCAGGTGCGCAATCTATTCGTGATCCATGGATTGAAGCTTGCTCTGATTGGGGTTGGGGCAGGGCTGCTGGTTGCGATTCCTTTGGGCCGACTTTCGTCTTCTTTGCTGTATCAGGTGAGCCCGATGGATCCTTTTACCTACCTTGCCGTCTGTGTGACGCTGATTGTCGCAGCGACGCTGGCTGCGTATTTGCCGGCTCAGAGGGCATCCAGAGTTTCGCCTCTTGAGAGTCTCGCCGGGGATTGAGACTTGCTATGCTCGTTTCAAATTATGAAATTACTCTTGCTGACGGCTTTTGTATTGATGGCTCAGGTGGAAGTTCCGCCTTCTGTCGTTGAGACGATCACAAAGTTGAAGCTCAGCACGGAGCAGGGGAGCAAAGTTGCGCCCATTCTGAATGAACAGGCAGCAGAACTGCAGACCATTCGTGAGAAGTATGGAGATCCCAAAAGCGCTCCGCTGAGTACGAAGTTGAAGATGAGGATGGAAGCTCGGGCCATTGATGAAAAGACCGATTCTCAACTGAAAGGGATCTTGAGCGTTGAGCAGATGAATGCATTGAAGCAGATTCGCAAAGCGCGACGTGACAAGGCGATGCAATAAGAATTGTAAGCCGAAGGTAATTGTCGAGCAATTCCTGCCAAGGCGACTTAGAGTGAAAGAAGTATGGACTGGCCAGAGGACCCGCAGAGCCCCCGTCTGCTATTGATCGAAGACGACGTCCGGCTTTGCGCGCTGGTGCGTGAGTATCTTGAAGGCATGGGCTACAAGGTTGTGATGGAGCACAACGGGTTGGCAGGATTGAACCGGGCGTTGGCCGAGCCGTTTGAAGCCATAATTCTGGACTTGATGTTGCCGGGTATCGATGGGCTTGAGGTGCTGAGACGGTTGCGCCAAAAGAGTACGGTTCCAGTGATCATGCTGACAGGTAGAGCTGAGGAATCAGATCGTATTGTTGGGTTGGAATTGGGGGCTGACGACTATCTGCCGAAGACGTTTTCGACTCGCGAGCTATTGGCGCGGCTGCGTGCGGTGTTGCGGCGGTCTCGGGTGTCGGCACTTTCCGGCGAGACTACGGTGGTTGCCGGAGAACTGAGTATGGCGACCGACTCGCGGTCGGCGACGCTTGCCGGTGAGCCGCTGACACTCACTACGCATGAGTTTGATTTGCTGCTGGCGCTGGCTCGGGCGCAGGGACGTGTGTTGTCGAGGGAGCAGCTTTTGCTTGAAGTGGCAGAACGCGACTTTGAAGTCTTTGATCGCTCGATCGATGTTGCTGTGTCCGGGTTGAGGCGCAAACTGGGTGATGATGCGCGGAGTCCTCGCTGGATTGAGACGATCCGTGGCATTGGTTATCTGTTCAAGAAGCAGGGGGTCTAGAGGATGTCTCCGCGTTGGCCCCTGGCAAGGAAGATCGCCGGGCTGGCTGTTTTGAATCTTGTTTTGGTGGTGGTGATAATGGCGATTTTCGTTGGGGTGCACTTTGGTGGGCGGCCAGAGAATTGGGTGCTTGGCCCGGCGCGCGATCGACTGATAGGACTGGCGCAGAGTGTGGCGCTTGATTTGAGTACCGCTGCATCGGTACAGCCGGTTCTGGATCGATATGGTCAAACGCATGGCGCAGATTTCTATGTGGCTGGCCCTCGGGGTGAATCGCTGGCCGAACAAAGTATCGAGCTGCCGGAACCGGTTCGACGCCGGCTTCGGCCGAGAGAAGGGCCACCACCTCCTCCGAGAGGGCCTCCTGGTCGCAGAAACCCACCGCAGGATCCTATCTTTCTAGTTTCTTCTGAAAATGGTTACTGGGTGGGTGTGCGTTTGCCTATCAAGTTGGCTGGCGATACGGAGCAACGCCCGGGGCTGTTGTTGATGCGTTCGAGCAGTATTTTCAACTCTCAACTATTCTTTGACTATCGGGCCTGGCTGACTTTACCGGTTGCTCTGCTGGGTGCCTCCGTGTTGTGCTGGCTGCCCTTTGTCCGGGGCCTTACGAATGCGATCGGAATGCTGAGCCGCGTGACGGATCAGATTGCCGCCGGTGACTTTGACGCTGCGGTGCCGACACATCGCAGAGATGAACTGGGACAGTTGGGGAAAAGGATTCATGAACTGGCTGGACGGCTGGCCGGGTTTGTTCGAGGGCAGAAACGATTTCTTGGAGACATTGCGCATGAGCTGAGTGCGCCAATCGCCAGGGTGCAGTTTGCAGTTGGGATTCTTGAGCAGAATTCCAGTCAACAGCAGCAGCGCCATATCGCGATATTGCGGGAAGACCTGGGAGATATGTCATCGCTGGTGGCGGAGCTGCTTTCGTTTTCAAAGGCTGGACTCAATCCCGGAGATACTCCGATCAGCGCCGTTTCTGTGATGGCTATCGTCGAACGAATTGCCTCACGTGAAAGTGATGCGAGGCTTGAGATCGAGGTGGAGCCAGAGTTGCTGGTGATGGCGAATGAGAGCTTTCTTCAGAGGTCGATATCGAATCTGGTACGAAATGCGATTCGTTATGCAGGCCATGCGGGGCCTATTGCTATTCGTGCGTCGCTTGAGGGGAATACCGTTGCCATCGCGGTGTCCGATTGCGGACCGGGCTTGCCTGAAGCAGAGCTTGAGAAGATCTTTGCCCCCTTTTACAGGCCTGAGGAAGCTCGTACTCGCGAGACTGGGGGGATCGGGCTTGGGTTGGCGATCGTCAAGAGTTGCGTAGAAGCTTGTCGCGGCACGATTGAATGCCACAACTGCGAACCTCATGGCCTTGAGGTAATTGTGCGCCTGCCTGCAGCCCAGAAATAAACTGCCGGGACGACGATCATGTTGAGCAGAGTTGAGCTAATGAGGCCGCAAAGGATCACCATGGCCATCGGGGCCTGGATCTCGCTTCCGGGCTTGCCTGCGCCTAGCGCGATTGGTGTGAGGGCGAGGCCGGCAGCCAAAGCAGTCATCAGGATGGGTGCGAGTCTTTCGCTTGAGCCTGTCTGGACGGCTTGCCGCAGGCTTGTGACGCCGGGTTCTTCGCGGACGTGGCGAATGTGTGAGATCAGCATGATGCCGTTACGAGTGGCGATGCCGAAGAGGGTGATGAAGCCGATTAGCGAAGCGACGGAAAGGATACCGCCGGAGAGGTAGACGCCCGCGACTCCGCCTACGAGGGCGAGCGGTAGATTAAGCATGATAATCAGAGCGTCGCGGGTAGAGCCGAAGGCTGTGGCGAGGATCAGGAGAATCGCTGCGATTACGAGGCCACCGAGTAGCAACAGTCTTTTTGAGGCTTCTGCTTCGCTTTCGAATTGACCGCCATATTCAATGCGATAGCCGCGCGGGAGTTTGACGGATGTGGCAATCGACTGTCGAATTGCATCGACGACACTGAGAAGGTCTTTGCCTGCCACATTGCACTGGACGACGATCTTGCGCTGGACGCCTTCACGGCTGATGAAGTTTGGACCTCGATCTTCGACGATGTCAGCCACGGCTTCGATTGGAATCTTGGCTCCACTGCTGGAATCGATCAAGATGCGATTGAGCTCGCCCAAATCGTGTGGATAGCGTAGGACGAGAGGGAAGCTGATCTGGCCTTCGAGGACGCGGCTGACTTCCGTTCCTACGAAGGCAGTTTGGACTTTGGTTGCGACCTGGCCGGGGCTGAGGCCATATCTTGCTGCATCCTCGGGTCGCGCGACTACTCGCAATAAAGGGATGTCTGTCTGCTGCTCGACAGCGAGGTCGACTACGCCTTTGACCGGCTTCATTGCCGATTCAATTTGTCTTGCCAGCTTGCGCAACACATAGAGATCATCACCAAAGACCTTGACTGCGATGTTGGCGCGAGTGCCCGACAGCATATGGTCGATGCGGTGTGAGATTGGTTGACCGACTGTAACGTTCATGCCAGGGAGCAGGGTGACGCGCTCGCGGATCTCGGCAAGTACTTCCTGTTTGGGGCGTTGCGCCATCTTGAGGGTTACGTCGAGCTCTGCCGATTCGACACCCTGGACGTGCTCATCGAGCTCAGCCCGGCCTGTTCTTCTTGCGGTGGAAACGACTTCCGGTATGTCGAGGAGAATGCGTTCGAGGCCACGGCCGAGGTTGTTGGAATCAGCGAGGCTGGTGCCGGGAAGGGTGACCGCGCTTAGTGTGAGCGTGCCCTCGTTGAACTCAGGGAGGAAGGTTCGTCCCATCCTGGAGAGCGCGATTGTTGCGCCGATTACGAGGATTAGCGAGAGTGCCACAATTGGCCGGAGATGGCGGAGTGATAGGTCGAGTACGGGCTGATAAAGGCGCTTGAGTTGCCGGACGAGCCAGGGTTCTTGCGTTGGCAAGACGCTGGGGAGAATGAGGGAGCAGAGGGCTGGCGTTAGCGTCAGTGCAACGAAGAGTGAAGCAACGAGACTGACGATGTAGGCGAAGCCAAGTGGGGCGAGAAGACGGCCTTCAACACTGGTTAAGGCGAAGAGCGGCAGGAAGACGATGACCACAATCAGCGTGGCGAAAAGGACCGAGCCGCGGATCTCGCAACTGGCTTTGTAGATGACTTCGAGGGTGGGTTCGCCTTTGTTCTCGCGGAGGCGGCGGATCACGTTTTCAACGTCGATGATGGCATCATCCACCAGCTCGCCGATGGCGATGGCAAGGCCACCAAGACTCATGGTGTTGATCGTGAAGCCGAACCAACTCATCGCGATGACGGCCGTTACAACCGAGACTGGAATCGCTACCAGAGTAATCAGGGCTGCGCGCAGATTCATGAGGAAGACAACCACTACAAGCACGACCAGAAGAGAACCATCTCTCAGTGCCAGGGCCAGATTCTCAAGGGCGCGCTCAATGAAGTCGGACTGGCGGAAGACATTCTTGTCGATCTTCATCCCTGCGGGAAGGTCGGCCTGTATTTCATCGAGGGTGGAATCGAGGCGTCGCATTAGCTCAAGCGTGTTGGCACCAGGCTGCTTTTGGACACCAAGCACTACGGCGGGTTCTCCGTTGTGCGAACCTTCGCCGCGCTTGAGAGCGGGGCCGATACGGACCTCCGCTACATCGCGCACGAGAATCGGCCGGCCGGATCTGGAGGTGATTCCGATCTGGCCGATTGCGGCTTCTGTGGCTGCGCGGCCAATGCCCTGGATGAGGAATTCCTGGCCGCCGGAGACGCGGAAGCCGGCGGAGGAGTTTTGGCTGCCCTGGCGGAGGGCACGTTCGAGATCGTCGATTGAGAGGGCGTATTCGCGCAAGAGTTGAGGGGATGCCAGGACCTGGTACTGCTTTTGCTCGCCTCCTGTTGGAATCACCTGGGCGACACCGGAGACTGCGAGAAGCCTGCGGCGCAAGATGGTGTCGGCTACTGTTCGCAGTTCCATGGCCGAGTGTGTTTTCGATTCGAGGGTGAGGAAGAGGATCTCGCCCATGATCGATGAGATCGGTGCCGGGTATGGGGGCTTTACGTTCGGGGGGAGTGTTGCCGCCACCATGGCGAGCTTTTCGTTGACGGTTTGACGGGCACGGTGGATGTCCTGGCCCCAGTCGAATTCAACCCAGATGACGCCCACGCCAACGGCTGTTGCGGAGCGGACTCTGCGGACACCGGGGGCTCCATTGATTGTGGATTCGATTGGAAAGGTAACAAGAGATTCCATCTCGACCGGCACCATGCCCGGGGCTTCCACGAGGATGGTGACTGTAGGAGCTGTGAGGTCTGGAAAGACATCGATTGGTATTTGACGAGCGGTAAGGCCGCCCCACACGAGCAGGACCAATGCGAGGAAGAGCACCAATGCCCGGTTGTTCAGAGACCAGCGAATTAAGAATTGGAACATGGCAAATCCTTTTTAGTGCACATGCCCGTGCGCGGGTACCGATGAGGACATCGAGGCCAGACGCAGCAGGTGAGCGCCTTTGCTCACTACTCTGTCGCCTGGCTTGAGGCCTTCGATGATTTGAACCAATCCGCTTTGGCGCTTGCCCAGCTTGACTGGCTGCCGGGAAAAGCTCTCGCCGCCGGTTTGCAGATAGATGACAGATTGACCCTGGTCGTCGACGATGGCGGTGTCCGGGACAACGAGCGTCGATTCACTTGTACCGCTGAAGAGCCGGACGTAGACGGTCTGGTTGATGGCGACCCGGCGGTCTCGATTATCGATCGCATAGGTGACGGGGAAAGTGCGTGAGGGAGAATCGACAACGCGGCCGATGGCGATGAGGCGGTTGAGCCGGCGCGGTTGCTCGACGCCGGGGATTTCGAGTTCTGCTCCGGTGAGCGAGCGCATCTTTGGGAACTCGGACTCGGGCAGGATTGCAGAGACGAAAACCTGATCGAGGTCGACGATTTGGAAGAGCATTTGACCTGCTTTGACATTGGCACCGGGTGTCGTCTTTACGGTTTGTATGATGCCTGAGATCGGCGCTCGCAGGACAAAGAGTTTTGAGCCGCTGACGCGGCCTTCGGCGTTGCTTGAGTTGTCGTACTGAGCGAGGCGGGCTTCGGCTGCCTTGAGACGGGCTTCGGCGTTTTGTTCGAGGGCGGTGGCTTCTTCGAGACGGCGCGCGGGTGCTGCACCACTTGCGAGGAGGCGTGAGGCGCGCAGGCGGTCTTTACGGCTGAGATCGAGGATTGTTTGTGCTTCGGTTCTGGCTAGTTCGAGGCCGGTGAGATCATTGGGCGTGCTGGTGAGCAGCGTTAGTCTGGCTAGCTCTTGACCCGCTTTGACGGCAGTGCCGATTACTGGCACTGGGTCTAGGGTGAGGCGACCGTCGAGGGGTGCATCGACGTCAGCTTCGCCGCCTGAACGCGCGGTGACTTCGGCTGGGACGCGCAGATCTTCCTGGAGGGTTTTGGTTACGACGAGGGAAGTGCCGAAGTCGAGGGTCCACTGTTGCTCCTTTAGGAAGGAGATTTCATTTGTCGCTTCTTCTGCTTTTGAGGGTTCCCGTTTGGCTGTGACTTTGACGGTGCCGAGGTGGTGGAAGTCATCGAGCCCCTCGCCCTTGAGATGAATGCTGAGAGGGAAGTCGCCAGTGTTCTGTGGCTTCACATCCACGCCGAAGATACCGGGCCGTGAGGGTGCAGCGACTTCGAAGACGGATTGGCCGAGTCTGACTTCGACGACGCCTTGCCGCATTGCCTTGAAGTTGTCGAGGCGAGTGAGGTGAATCGCAAAGCGGCTGATTTGGCCAGCGGCGAGTGGCGGGTATTCGACGAAGAGTTCAGTTTTCTGAGTCCAGTTGGTAGAGCTTGCGATTTCGACCTTCTCCTCTACGAGAGCTGGTGGAGTTGGCTTTTCGCAGGCATTCAGCAAGAGAACGAGCGGGATCCATAGATTCTGTTTCATCGGGGTAGTTCCTCTCCAACTACGGATTCGAGTGTGAGCCAGGCTTCACGGGTTGCGGCTTCGAGGTCGATTCTTCTCAAGCGGGATTGGCGTTCTACGCGGTAAGCGTCCAGCAGTTGCAGAATGCCGGTTTCGCCCTCCTGATAGGCGATGGTGGCGATGTCGACGATCTCCCTGCCGGAGCTTGGGTATTTTTCAAGGGCGGACTTTCGGATGTTGAAGACGCGTGCCGCTGCGTCGAGGGTTGCCTGAGTGCGGCGCATCAGGATGTCGAGCCGAGCGGAGGCGCGCTCTTGCTCGGCGGCAAAACGGGAGACCTCCGATTTGCCCTTCTGAAAGATGGGTATGGCCATGCTGAGGCCGATTACGGGGCCGTTTGCGACGGAAGGTAGGCCAAGCTGGGCTCGCTTCAAGCCCGCATTGAGGACAGGTTCGGGGAAGCGGAGCCGGTCGGCTGCGCGCTGTTCCAGACGGTACTGTTCGATTCTCTGCCTTTCGGCTTGAATGTCACCGCGAGTGGCGAGAGTCTTTCGCAAGAGTTCGGCAGTGTCGAAACTTGCGGTGCGGACACCCAGGTCTCCGCTGAGCTCTTCTATGTTTTCCTGAGAGGGTAGATAGGCGAGGAGGTTGCCACGCTCGGAGGCGAGCATGGAATCCAGGAGGCTGATTTCGGCGTCGATCTCGTGGCGCTCGCGTTGTGCGCGGAGACGATCTAGTTTCGAACCTTCGCCTTCGCGCTCTCGATCCTGGAGGATGCGGATGGCGCGATCAAGTTCAGTGACAGAGTCTTTGAGGGCCGTGAGTTTGAGCTGGGTAGCGAGCATCCGGTAGAAGCTGAGTCGCAAACTGCACTTGGCCTGCCAAAGGGAAAATACACCTTCAGCTTCAAGGGCTTTGCCTTGAGACAGGCCGGCCTGCCGGATGAATGGCAGACGACCTGTGATTGGCAAGGCTTGCGATGCCTGATAGAAGTCTGTGCGGCCCGCGCCTTCGTGGCTGAAGGAGATTGTTGGGTTGGAGTAGGCGCTACGCGTGCGCACTTCGGCTTCTGCGATCGCAACTCTGGCACGCGCCTCTCGCGAAATCGGATTCTGATCGAGAAACTTCTCGACTATTGCCGCTTCCGTCCATTGCTGAGCAGGTAGCGCAGAGGCGCATAGCAGGAGAGCAATGGCGGATCGATTCTCATGCAGCATGAGACCACCTCGAAATGTTTAGACAAATGGGGATTAGCACTCAGGACGAGTGCAAGATGGAAGACAGCTTAGGCGGGAGGGGCACGAGCGGAGAGTCCGGCGCGCCACGGGGGATCATGGTTCTTTGGTGCCGGGGCAGGCCTCAGGGATTCGACTGCCTGTAAGTGGACCGAGTAAATCAGAGAAGGCAGAACGATGAGCATCTTCGCCACCGGGTTGCCGTCGCCAGCCAGCCAATCGATCCAGCGAGCATCTTCGTCATGGTCTTCAGCTTCCCAGGACGGGATGGTGGCTTCGTCGTGATTCCAGTGAAGGTGGGCGTCACCCTGGCCATGATTGTGGTCGGGGTCATCGGCGTGGAAATGGCCAAGCGGGGCCTGGCTGAAGGAGATCAGCAGACAGACCGTAATCGCGAGATGGAGGCACTTGCGCACGCTGCATTTAGTCTACTCCTGCTTCTTCGCATAGAGTAATGGATAGTTCAAATGAAGCTCTCACTCCCAGCAGTTCTGATCCTCGGCAGCCTCGTTGCCGAGGCGGCCACACGAAAAGCAGACGTCGTGATTTATGGATGTACATCTGGTGCCATTGCAGCGGCAGTGCAGACCAGAAAGATGGGCAAGTCGGTTGTGATGGTATGCCCGGAACAGCACCTGGGCGGACTTACGGCGGGTGGGTTGGGCTGGACAGACTCAGGCAATAAGGCTGTGATTGGCGGGCTGTCGAGGGAGTTCTATCATCGCGTCTGGCAGCACTATGACAAGCCCGAAGCATGGCGCTGGCAGAAGCGTGACGCTTACGGCAATAAGGGGCAGGGCACTGAAGCGGTAGACAAGACGGGCCGCACTATGTGGATCTTTGAACCGCATGTGGCCGAGGAAGTATACGAGCAATGGGTAAAGGAAACGAAGATTCCAATTGTCCGTAATGCCTGGCTTGACCGCGAAAAGGGTGTCGAGATGAAGGACGGCCGGATTGTTTCGATTGCGACGCTGGACGGCAACAAGTATGTTGCGCAGATGTTTATCGACGCGACGTACGAAGGCGATTTGATGGCGGCGGCCAAGGTGGATTATCACGTGGGCCGAGAGTCGACAGCGACGTATGGGGAGAAATGGAACGGTGTACAGACGGGGGTATTGCATCATCGCCATCACTTTGGTGCCGTGCCGAAGCCGATTTCTCCTTATGTAATTCCTGGTGATCCGAAGAGTGGTGTGCTGCCGCGGATCAGTACGGAATTTCCTGGTGTTTATGGTGCTGGGGACAAGAAGGTGCAGGCTTATTGCTTCCGCATGAGTCTGACGCAAGTGGAAGCGAATCGAGTTCCATTTCCGCGGCCTGCCAAGTATGAGCCGAAGGACTATGAGTTGCTGTTGCGTGTGTTTGAAGCTGGATGGCGCGAGACCTTTCAGAAGTTTGATCCGATCCCTAACGGCAAGACCGACACCAACAACCACGGACCTTTTTCGACTGACAATATCGGTCGTAATTGGGATTACCCGGAAGCAAGCTACGCGCGGCGCCGGGAGATTTTTGGTGAGCATGTGAATTATCAGCAGGGCTGGCTTTATTTCATCGCGAACGACCCTCGTGTTCCGGCTGACGTTCGCACGGAGTTTGCGAAGTGGGGTTTAGCCAAGGATGAATTTGTAAAGACTGGCAACTGGCCGCATCAAATGTACATTCGCGAGGCTCGCCGAATGGTGGGCAAGTATGTGATGACCGAGAACGAGTTGACCAAGAAGCGGCCGACACCAGAGCCGGTGGGTATGGGTTCTTACGGGATCGATTCTCACAACATCCAGCGCTATATTACGCCTGATGGTTATGTGCAGAACGAGGGTGATATTGGGGTAAGTACGAATGGGCCGTATCAGATCTCGTATGGTTCGCTGGTTCCGAAGAAGGGGCAAGCAGGGAATCTGCTGGTGCCGGTTTGTCTGTCGAGTTCGCATATCGCATATGGGTCGATCCGGATGGAGCCGGTGTTCATGATTTTAGGACAGTCGGCGGCGACGGCTGCTGTGATGGCCATTGAATCGAAGGTGGATGTGCAGGACCTATCTTATGAGGCTTTGCGCAAGAGACTGGTGGCGGATGGGCAGGTGCTCGAGGTTGCCAAGGCTCCTGCGGTAAATTGACGATTATCTATGCGTTGCTCATTGATAGCCGTTCTGTTGATTGCCAGTTGTGGTTTTGCCGCTGATCCAGCGGAGCTTCGCCGTTGGGAAGCGCAAGCGAAGAAGGTAAAGATCGTTCGGGATAGTTGGGGAATTGCGCATGTTTATGGCAAGACCGATGCGGATACTGTCTTTGGTGCCTTGTATGCCCAGGCTGAAGATGACTTCAATCGTGTCGAGTCAAATTACATCAGTGCGATGGGGCGGATGGCCGAGGCCGAGGGCGAGCTGTTGATCTATCAGGACCTGCGGATGAAATTGTTTGTCGAGCCGGAGACCTTGAAGAAGCAGTATTCGCAAAGCCCGGCGTGGATGAAGAAGCTGATGGATGCTTTTGCGGACGGACTGAATTTTTACCTCGCCAAGCACCCGGCGGTAAAGCCCCGTGTGATCAAGCGCTTTGAGCCGTGGATGGCGTTGAGCTTTACCGAAGGCAGCATTGGCGGAGATATTGAGCAGGTGAACTTGAATCAGCTTGAGGCGTTTTACGGGAAGGCTGCGTCGACCTTGGCGCGGGTTGAAATCGAGGATTTACATAGGGAACCGTCGGGGTCTAATGGCGTTGCGATTGGGCCGTCGAACACGAAGAACAAGGCGTCTTTGCTATTGATCAATCCTCATACTTCGTTTTACTTCCGGTCGGAATTGCAGATGGTGAGCGGAGAAGGGCTGAACGTATATGGAGCTTCGACTTGGGGGCAGTTCTTTATCTATCAGGGCTTCAACGAGAAGTGCGGGTGGATGCATACTTCGAGTGGCGCCGATGTGATTGACGAGTACCTCGAAACCGTTACTCAAAAGGGTGATCAGTTCTATTACAAGATCGGGAATGAAGAAAAGCCTCTAGTTTCGAGGATTGTGACTGTGCCTTATCTGAGCAAGACGGGGAAGGCCGAGAAGAAGTTCACGGTTTTCTTTTCACCGCATGGGCCGATCGTGCGGAGCTTGAATGGAAAGTGGGTTGCGGTGCAGTTGATGCAGGAGCCGGTGAAGGCTTTGCAGCAATCTTACTTGCGTACCAAGGCCAAAGACTACAAGAGCTTTCGCGAAACCATGGAGCTGAAAACCAACTCTTCGAACAACACGATCTTTGCCGACGCGAGCGGGCACATTGCCTACTTCCACGGGAATTACCTGCCGAAGCGGGATGTGGCATTCGATTGGACCAAACCTGTTGATGGGTCGAACCCGGCGACCGAATACAAGGGGCTCCATACCATCGACGAGACACCGAACCTTCTGGATCCAAAAGCGGGTTGGCTTTACAATGCCAACGATTTCCCCTGGTGGGCTGCGGGTAAGGACAGTTTGAAGAAGGACGCGTACCCTGTGTATGTTGAGAGCGGGACGGCTTCTGCGAGGGGAGTGCATGCTTTGAAGGTGTTTGAAGGGAAGACTGATTTCACGGTTGAGAGCCTGCTCGCGGCCGCTTATGACAGCTACCTGCCGTGGTTTGAGCAGCCTATGCCTGCACTGATTCGCGCGCTTAAGAATTCGGATGGGAATTGGCGTGAGCAGTTGGCAGTGCTTGAGAAATGGGATCTGCGGTGGTCGGTGGATTCGGTTGCTACTTCAGTGGCTGTGTTTTGGGGAGAAGAAGCGCGTCGCCTGGCAATGCCTGCAGCACGTCGCGAAGGGATGCTGGTAGAAGAGTATCTGGGCACGAAGGCGTCGCCGGCTTTGTTGCTGGAGGCGATGGCAACGGCGATGGTGAAGTTGGAGAAAACCAGCGGATCGTGGAAGACGCCCTGGGGGGAGATCAACCGGTTTCAACGGTTGACTGGCGATATTGTGCATCCTTTTGACGATACGAAGGCGAGCAGTCCAGTAGGCTTCACTTCCGCAATTTGGGGTAGTCTTGCGAGCTTTGGCGCGCGGCCTCACCCTGGGACAAAGAAATGGTACGGCACCAGTGGCAATAGTTTTGTCGCTGTTGTGGAGTTTGGAAAGAAGGTGAGAGCAATTGCAGTTTCTGCGGGCGGTGAGAGTGGGGACCCCCAGAACAAACACTTCAAAGACCAGGAAGAACGTTACTCAAAGGGTAATCTGCGCGAAGTCTATTTTTATCCGCCTGATGTAAAGGCGCACCGCGAGAATGAATATCGTCCTGGGAATCGATGAGTTCTTTAGCTACCTCAAGCCAGCCGCCAATCCTCAGTGTAGTCGTGCCCTTCTTGAACGAAGAAGGGTGGCTGCCGTTTTGTCTCGAAGCGTTGCGGCGCCAAAGTCTGGATCGCTCGAAATACGAAGTGATTTTCGTGGACAACGGTTCTACAGACCGGTCGCTAGAGATATTACGAGCGGAACATGGCGTAGTGGTGGTGCACGAGGAACGTCGAGATCCTTACATCGCACGCAATCGCGGTGTGCAGGCGGCGTGCGGCGATTTCATTGTATTCCTTGATGCGGACTGCATTGCCAATATCGATTGGTTGTCACAACTGCTTGTGGCTGTTGAGACTTCGCAGGCCAAGGTCATCCTTGGGAGCATCGGTTATCCGAATGGGGCATCCATCTGGCTTTGTTGCTATCGCGACTACTATGACCAGAAGATTGAATATCTTTTGAAAAACAAGCTGACTGCGAAGTACTTTGGGCATGCAGGCAACATGGTGATTCAGCGATCCCTGTTCCTGCGATTGGGATCATTTATGCCCATGCCCATTGTGGGAGATACAGAAATTTTGCATCGGATGACAGCGCGGGCCCCGGCGGAGCAAATCTGTTTTTGGCCAGAGGCGCTGGTCATTCATGCGGAGGTGACGAGTTTTCAGATCTGCTTGATGAAGGTATTTGAGACGGGGCAGTACTCGAGAACACTTTCCTCGGCCGGAGGATATTTGCCTCTATCGTTAAAAGATCGCTTGCGGGTCTACTTGAATTGTATTGAAGCGCTCGATTATGGATTCTGGAAGAGCCTCACGATGGTGGGGATGCTCTCAGTGGGTTGGCTTGCCTTTACCATGGGGTGGTTCTGGCGGCCACAAAGAGCCAGCAGTTGAGCCGTGGCATCAAATTTGTTAGCGAAGCTGCGAATACTGGTTACGGTAGAGCAGGGCGCTGCTATTTGCGAGCATTGCAGGCCTCGGGAGTGCCAATAACCTGGACACCAATGGTGATTGGGTCAGGCTGGGGAATGTGGCAGGAGCCGCATGATGGTTCTGCCCTTGAAGGGTGTGAATTCACTGATCTGGTGAATCGAAAGATTGACTACGACACAGTCATTGTTCATATGATCCCTGAGTACTTCACGCGATGGCGCAGTCTTGAGTTGGGCAAGCGGATCATTGGAATGACTGTTTGGGAACTGGATGTGGTGCCTCCGAACTGGGTTGACTGGATGAATCAGTTGGATGCAATTATCGTGCCGTGCCAGTGGAATCGGGAGGTGTTTCTTGCCGCTGGGGTTCGACCTCCGATTCATGTTGTTCCACACGTGGCCGAACCGTTCGTCGCGACGAAGCAGGTTCAGCTCGCCGGAGTTAACCCTGATGATTATGTCTTCTACACGATTGCAGCCTGGCGAGAGCGTAACGCTCCACACTTGACACTGGCCAGCTTTCTTTCCGAGTTCAGTGCTCAAGAAAAAGCCATTCTGGTGATCAAGACATCTGCGACCAATGAGCGCCGTCGTTCCGATGGCTTCTGGCGTCATCACGTTATGCGCCATTTTGAGACTACGAGGAGAGATTTCGAGCAAATCAGAAAGCGAACGTCGTCTTCTGCCCGCGTCTTGCTTGTGACTGAGGATTGGACTTCAGACCAAATTAACGCTCTTCACCTTCGTGGTGATTGCTATGTTTCGATGACTCGCGCCGAAGGCTGGGGGCTTGGTGCTTTTGAGGCTGCACAGGCTGGCAACCCAGTGGTGATCACTGGCCACGGAGGCCAGCTGGATTTTTTGCCTTCCGCATTGTCTTACCAAGTGGGATATCAATTGGTTCCTTCTTCTGGCCGGGAGTTGGTAAACATTGGGGCAAAATGGGCAGAGCCCGATCTGGCAATGGGCGGCAAGTTGATGCGGGAAGTGTATCAGAATCAGGATGAGGCGGCCAAGAAGGGAACCATGCTGCATCAGCATGTTGAAGGTAGGTTTTCCACTGAGACGATCATAAATGACATGCTGGGTTTCTTGAAATCTCTCCCATTAGCTTGATCTTAAAGGCAAAGTATATGAAGGTTGTGTTTGTCAGCCCGGTTCCAGGCGGGACTGGGACTTCCGGATTGGCGATGCGGGCTCGTTTCACCTTGGAATCCCTGTCGCGGCGGCACGAAGTGCAACTGGTTTCGCCCCGATCCACGAGCATTGGCTCCCGGATCAGACGCTGGACACATGACTCACTGCCGAAGTTCTACAACGCCTGCTTTTCCATTCCGTCGGATTGGGAGGAGCCTGGATCGTCGTCATGCCGAAGCGCCTCGCTGGAGATGATGGCGCATCAGCCGGAGCTCATTCATGTTTTTCGGTTTTATAAGGCACCGTTTGTAACTGCGCTATTGGGCAAGGTGTCCTGTCAACTCGATCTGGATGAGAGCGAGGCAAACACACGAAGAAGGCTGGCGGACCTGGCACGGCTCAATGGGGATGCTTTGAGAGCGAGCATGTGGGAATCTGAAGCAAAGTTCTTTGCACAAGCAGAAGGCAAGTTGCTGCCGGCATTTGAACGCATTTTTGTCTCCAGCGACTGCGAGCGGGGCTTGCTGCTTGAGATGCATCCCAGGCTGCAGGCTGAGGTGCTTCCGAACGTGGTGGATATTCCTGCGAGTTCCCGAATGGATCGCCGAAGGGGGCCCTTCACATTCCTGTTCCTTGGTGGCTTGGGCTATTACCCCAACGAAGACGGTGTTCGATATTTCATCCGTGACATTCTGCCAATTTTGGTTGCGCGAACTGCTGGAGATTTTCGTGTTGTTGTAGCCGGGGGGGGTGCATCCACGGATTTGAAGCATCTGATGGCCAATTCACCCTTTGTTGAGTCGACAGGATACGCACCAAATTTGGAGGCTCTCTATCAGGCGGCCGATGTCGCGCTGATTCCGCTTCGAGCCGGTGGCGGCACTCGCATCAAGGTGCTAGAAGCATTTGCACATCAGGTACCTGTTGTAAGTACTCGTATGGGCGTGGAGGGCTTGCCAGTGACGGACGGCGCGGAAGTGCTCATCGGCGATGGAGCCGAAGAATTTGCACATGCCTGCGTGCGCCTGATGGAAAGTTCAGAATTGGGGTCGGATATTGCGCGTTCTGCTTATGAACTGGTGAGGACCCGATTTAGCTCTCAGGTGCTGGATGCAACGTTGCGATAGCATAGCGCTTGAGTTTCTCATGCAAGTCAGCTTAATCCTAGTCACCCTTGCGTCAATGACGGCGCTGGGTGCAGAAAGCCCAGTACCTTTCGTTACTGCGGAATTTATCAGCAAGAATTGTGTTGGCTGTCATGCGGGCACTAAGGCTCCAGCAGGACTCGACCTGAGCCGGCTCGACTTCAATCTCGACAACGCTGAGACCTTGAGGCGATGGGTGCGGGTTCATGATGCTGTGGAAAAAGGTACGATGCCTCCTGGCAAAACAGCGCTGGATCGCAAAGCGTTTGCGACAGCACTTGCCAAGCCGCTAATCGATCATGCCGAGCTGCGCAATGCCAGTAACGGGCGTTCGGTATTGCGGCGGCTGAATCGGTACGAGTATGAGAATACGATGCGTGATCTGCTGTCGGCTCCGTGGCTTCAGCTTCGCGATTCGCTGCCTGAGGATGGAATCGTTAGTCGCTTCAACAAGGCTGGCCAGGCTTTAGACGTGTCGCACGTGCAGATGTCGCGCTACATGGAGACGGCGGATCAGGCGTTGCGCCTGGTGTTGAATGCTTCCGCTCAGAAGGAAGAGATGCGCCGGTATTATGCGCGGGATCAGAAGCGCCTGCAAGGGAGGATGAAGTACACGCCGTTTAACCGGCATCCTGAACGTGCTTCGATTCCGATCCTTGGCTTTGAAGCGCAACCGGATGTTCTGAACGAGAAGGCTCCGATGACCGTGGGGGACGCGAATCCAGCGGTGCGGGAGCTTGAGGGTTTTGCGACTCCAGCGAGTACCTATGTTGGCAATGAGTATCATTTCGATCAATTCGCAGCCAAGACCGGTGGTTATTACAAGCTGAGGCTGAATGCATTCTCTCTTTGGATCCATACGTTTTATGGGGCACTGCATCGAGGCGACAAGGTGGAGTATTGGCGGCCTGATCGCGAGAAGACTTCAAAGGGGCGTACCGTTGAGCCTTTGACGGTTTATGCCTATAGCAGGGGCGGCGAGAAGAGGCTGCTGGGGACTATAGATCTTGGCCCTGAGCCCACCGTGCACGAGATGAATGTTTATCTCTTGCCGGGGGAGATGATATTGCCTGATGCGGCGCGCCTGTTTCGATCACGGCCTGGTTTTGTCGGTAGCCCGGATGCTACCAAGGACGGGATGCCGGGGGTTGCCTACCGTTGGCTCGAGGTTGCCGGGCCGTTGCATCCGCCGGAGTCTCGGGAGGTGGATCGCTTCTTTGCCAAAGCAGGGAATCCTGAGACGTTGTTGCGCGAATTCATGAAGGCGGCATACCGCAGACCTCCGATGGAAGCGGAAGTACAGCGTTATCTCAAGATCGTCAAAGATGGATCTGCCAACACTAGCGAAGCTTTGATTGCCGGCTACACGGCAGTGCTTTGCTCGCCTGGCTTTCTCTATCTGGAAGAAGCGCCTGGTCTGCTTAGCTCTGATGCGCTGGCTTCGCGACTTTCGTATTTCTTGTGGAATGCTCCGCCAGATGCGTCCCTTCGTAGTCATTCTTTGAAGCGTCCGGCAGCGCTGAAGGCAGAAACAGAGCGCTTGCTCAATTCACCGCGAGTTAAGGATTTCCTGGGAGCTTTTCTGGATTTTTGGCTGGATTTGAGGAAGCTTGGCGACAATACTCCCGACCAAACGCTTTATCCGGAATACTATCTTGATGACTTGCTGCTGGAGTCTGCGAATAAGGAAACCCAACTGTTCATGGGTCATTTGCTGGAGAAGAATCTCCCGGCGGCCAATATTGTGGTTTCGAAGTTCACCTTCTTGAATTCTCATTTGGCGCGGCATTATGAACTGCCAGCGGTGGAGGGCTCGGCGATGCGTTATGTGGAGTTGCCGGCGAATTCAACTCGCGGCGGCCTGTTGACTCAGGCCAGCGTATTGAAGGTGACGGCCAACGGCACCACGACTTCTCCCGTACTGCGCGGGGTTTGGATTATGGAGCGGATTCTTGGGGATCCTCCGCCTCCTCCGCCTCCCGGCACGCCTGCGGTTGAGCCGGACACGCGCGGGGCAACAACGATTCGTGAGCAACTCGACAAACATCGCTCCAATGCTTCTTGTGCGTCGTGCCACCGCAAGATTGATCCGCCAGGTTTTGCGCTTGAGAGCTTTGATGTTCTGGGCAAGTGGCGCACGCGGTATCGATCCATTGGTGAGGGCGAGCCTGTTCAGGGGCTTGGCAAAAATGGCCATGCCTTTACGTTCCGCCTTTCGCAGCCGGTGGATGCCAGCGGGCAGATGTCGACAGGGGACAAATTTCAAGATGTTGTTGAGTTCAAGCGGCTGCTCCTCAAGGATGAGCGGCAGATTGCCCGTAATCTGGTGCAGCAGTTCATTGCCTATTCCACCGGTGCGCCTGTTGGCTTTGCCGATCGGGCCGAAGTGGAACGGATTCTCGATGTATCCGCCAAGGATCGCTTCGGTGTCCGCACCCTGATTCATCAAGTCATTCAGAGTAAGCTCTTCAGTAGGAAGTAGAGGATTGATCATGAACAGCAGCCTTCGCCAACAAGTTCCTCGTCGCGCACTCTTGAGGGGTGCCGGCGTTGCCATGGGGTTGCCCATGCTCGACATCATGCAAAAGGCATTTGCGGCGGAGACCAAGACTGTTGCTCCTCGCCGTATGTTGGCGATTTGCAACAACCTCGGTGTCCTGCCAAATCAGTTCTTTCCAGAGACAGCCGGCAAGGATTACACTGCATCGCCTTACCTGAAGCTTCTGGATGAGTACCGCAAGGACTTCACCGTGTTTAGCGGTGTGTCCCATCCGGATGTCGACGGCAGCCATTCGTCGGAAGTTTGTTTTCTCACAGCCGCGCCCCATCCAGCCAATGGCGGATTTCGCAATTCGATTTCTCTCGATCAGTACATGGCGGATCAGGTGGGCGTGCACACTCGCTTCCCATCGCTGACGTTGGGTGTGAATGTGAATCGCGGGCCTCGCAGTCTGACCTGGACTGGTTCTGGTGTGATGATCCCTTGCGAAGATAGTGCGGCATCCATCTACAAGCGCCTCTTTCTGCAAGGGACTGAAGCAGAAATCGAAAGCCAGATTGCCAAGTTGAAACTGGGCGAGAGCATCATGGATTCTGTTGCCGATCACGCTGGTGGGCTGAATCGTCAGCTGGGGCCCAGAGATCGCGAGCGCCTCGATCAATACGTTACTGGAGTGCGGGAGCTTGAGCGTCGACTGGTCCTGGCCCGTGCCTGGGAGCGCAAGCCCAAGCCTAAGGCACCACAAGCGTCTCCGACCGATCCTGATAGCAATCGCGCTTATATGGCGAAGGTTCGCTTAATGTACGACATGGCGCGGCTGGCATTTGAGACGGATTCTACTCGTTTGATTACGCTCTTTCTCGACAGTACGGCATCGCCAGCGATTGATATCGAGGGCGTGAACATTACCGATGGCTATCACAACCTTTCGCACCACGGAAAGAGCGAAAGCAAGCTGGCGCAACTGGAGGCTATCGATCAGTGGCACATGCGGTTGTTGGGTGAATTGTTTGGGAAGCTGAAGGGCGTAAAAGAAGCGGATGCCACGCTGCTGGATCGCAGCATGGTGCTGTATGGCAGTAACTTTGGGGATGCTAACAAGCACACGACGGATAACATGCCGGTGCTGCTGGCTGGTGGCGGATTCAAGCATGGGCAGCATCTGGGCTTTGACAAGCAGCGCAACTATCCTCTGCCGAATCTCTTCGTCAGCATGTTGCAGCGCATGGGGATTGAATCGGATCGCTTTGCTTCATCCACTGGTTCGATGCGTGGACTGGAACTTCTCTAGCTACCGCCGGTGATTGCGCCTACGATCCAGAATGGTTCTTTGCCCGGGGCCACTGCTTCCGGGAGTGGGTCTTCGGGCCGATTGTGCGACAGGTCTTCTTCGCAGGCGAAGAAGCGAATGAAGGGGCGGCGCTGTTTGGTTGTGTGATCGCGGAGGGTGCCCTGAAGCATCGGGTAGCGGGCTTCAAGTGCGTCCAGTAAGGAAGCTTGCGTTGGGATGCCTTCGACTTCCAGTTGTACTTCGCCCGTGATTTGGCCGAGCGTGCGCAAGTGAGCCGGTAATTCAACGCGAATCACGAGAGAGTCTGCACTTCGACTGAGAGCACGGCGGGGAGATCGCGCACGATGGCATTCCAGGTGTCGCCGCTGTCGGCAGAGGCGTAGACTTGGCCGCCAGTTGTACCAAAGTAGATGCCGCAGGAATCCATTGAGTCGACGGCCATTGCATCACGCAGGACGTTAACGTAGCAGTTCTCTTGCGGCAGGCCGCTCGTGAGCGCTTCCCACTCATTGCCGCCTGTCTTGCTGCGGTAGACCTGAAGCTTGCCATCGACGGGGAAGTGTTCTGAATCGCTCTTGATCGGCACTACATAGATCGTCTCTGGCTCGTGTGCGTGAACGTCGACGACAAAGCCAAAGTCAGTGGGCAGGTTGCCGCTGACTTCGTGCCATGAATCGCCGGCGTCGTCGCTGCGCATGACGTCCCAGTGCTTCTGCATGAACAGCACGTTCGGCCGCGAGGGGTGCAAGGCGATGCGATGAACGCAGTGGCCGATTTCGGCGTCCGGGTCGGGAATGTACTGGGACCTGAGCCCCTTGTTGATCGGCTTCCAGGTGGTGCCGCCGTCCTCGGTGCGGAAAGCGCCAGCGGCCGAGATGGCGATGAAGATCCGCTGGGGATTGGTCGGGTCGATCAGAATGGTGTGCAGCCCCAGGCCCCCGGCGCCCGGCGACCACTGCGGACCCGTATTGTGATTGCGCAGTCCCGACATTTCATGCCACGACGCGCCACCGTCGGTCGTGCGGAACATGGCCGCGTCCTCCACGCCGGCGTAGACCATGTCCGGATCGGTCAGCGACGGCTCCAGGTGCCATACCCGCTTGAACTCCCATGGATGCTGCGTGCCGTCGAACCACTGGTGCGTGCCGGGAATGCCGTCATAAACGAATTTATTGTCGACCGGCTCCCAACTTTTGCCGCCGTCGTTGGAGCGCTGGATCATCTGCCCGAACCAACCGCTGCACTGGGAGGCGTACAGGCGATCCGGATCCACCGGTGAACCCTTGACGTGATACATCTCCCAGCCCGCGAACAGCGGGCCTTCGACCCCCCACTTCATGCGCATGGCATCCGATGTCAGGACAAACGCGCCCTTCTTGGTTCCGACGAGAACTCGAACGGTGCTCACGATGACTCCTTCCTGATCCGCGCGGTGGTCGCGCGCCGCCTGACCCGGGAACTTCCGATGGGCGCGGATCCTACCAGCGGTCCACTCGCCGATGCTATTATCCCTGACCTTGGAAACGCCGGTGGCGGCCCAATTTTTACACCTGTTACAATCGGATCTCCCCATGACGCTCACGCCCGGCACGCGCGTTGGTCCCTACGAAATCCTGGGTCCCCTCGGGGCCGGCGGGATGGGG
>ENA-ORBV01002481-ORBV01002481.1-microbial-mat-metagenome-genome-assembly--contig:-NODE-2481-length-38773-cov-10.269563_pt1 | contig 38773 bp, 34 predicted proteins | sample MGYA00237777_ERZ505514 | MGnify/ENA primary metagenome ERZ505514 (study PRJEB26160, sample SAMN06269048) | microbial mat metagenome | isolation source: Oligotrophic lake microbial mat | place... | reverse complement strand
AAGGTTTGTCGCCACTGGTATAACATGTGCGTTTCCGAACGTACATGGGCGTACAAGTTGGAAGGGCGCAGCGTCACTATGTGAAAACATAAGAGGGTGTTACGTTAATAACGATCTACCCAAAATCTGAACGCGCCGATATTTCCGCCGACGAAATACGCCAGATCATCACGGAAAGTGGCGCTTTACCGCCGGATTTATCGTCGTAGCGCTCGATAAACAGCAGGAGGATACACCATGACTCACGAAACACTTGTACTTGAATTTACCCATGAAGAGATGGAACAAATCAAGGCGTTGGCACAAAAATACGGCTTCGACTCGCTGCTCGATTATGCGCGCGTCACCCTGTTGGAAGACGAAGAAAACGACGATGAGGACGATCTCGACATCGACCCGGCTGAGGGTTTTCGTCAAGCGTGGAATGAGGTCATGCAGGGTGAAACGATCCCCTTCGACGAATTCTTAAAATCGTCGGAAATTGTGCATGAAAAAAGTTGAGGTTTCTCCATACTTTCAACGAGAAACACTGCGCTTAGAGAAAAAATATCGTCGCATTTTCGCTGATATAATGCTTTTGGCGAAACAATTAATTGGCGGCGAGACACCCGGTGATCGTGTACAAGAAGTGACGCCGTTTGTGGTTTACAAAGCGCGTGTTAAAAACAGCGACGCGCGCAAAGGCAAAAGCGGCGGTTATCGTGTGATCTACTACATCAAGACCGAAGAACGTATTATTTTGCTGACGATCTACCCAAAATCTGAACGCGCCGATATTTCTGCCGACGAAATACGCCAGATCATTACAGAAAGTGGCGCTTTATCGCCGGATTTATCGGCGTAGATAAGCGCACACCGCGTCACTGGCGATGCGTTGTACATCGTCCGCGAGTGGCGATGGCGCAGAACAACGCAGATACACCCCGTCACCGTTTGCCAGCCACTCGATTTCTGGTACGCCACCTGTGATCTCCCGAAACGCATAATATTCGATGCCGATTGGCAGATTGCCGTAGTCGGTCGAAATTTGATCGTCGAGCGTTGTAACCGTGCGTAACGTATCGACGATGATCATCGGTGCGATTTGCGCGCGCGCCGCGAACTGATGCAAGGCGACGACCACTGCCACCGAAATCGTCGCGGATAGCAGTATCGAAATTAACACTAACCTTCGCTGCCATGACCGCCGAACCAATGCTGCTCTCACCACGACAGCACACCCAAATGCCAGCGCGGGCGCAAAGTAGATTTTATAAAAGTCATGTTCATAAACCGCATTGCGTAAAATGATCACATAGGCGAGCGCCGCGAGCGCTAATGCCACCGTGAACGCGCGCTGTATGGGCGTGCCACGCCGCACGATTCGCCACACCCCGAACCCGCCGAGCATGAGCACGGGCGGCGTAAAAAACAGCACGATATCGCCTAGCTGTCGCTGTAGCCACTGGATGAGCGTGAAATCGGCGGCGGGTTGATAAAACGACTCGACATTGCTGGAGCGCAGTGAAAATGCCCCCAATAAGCGGCTTACGCTGCCCGGTGATGACGCTTCATAGACTGCCATGAGCAGCGCCAACGCCAACAGCGCGACGATGCCCAGCGCTGACAGTTCAAAGCGGCGCCCACGTTCGACGAGGAATAGTGCCGCGATGGTCAGGCACGCCATGAGCAGTACTGCGCCCCATGCCGTCCATACACCGCACACAATCAGGGTTGCCAGTGCGATCCACCCGGCACGGCTCGGTCTTTTAATCCAGCGCTGCAAAACGACGCCGAACAACGCGATAAACATCAACGCGGGCGCTTCGTGGTTGGGCATACGTCCAAAATAGAGCAGCATCGGCGTGAGCGCATAAAACCCCGCGCTCCAAAACGCGGTCTTGTCATCCCACAAACGGCGCGCGAGCGTATAAAATGCCGCGCTGCTGACCAGCGTACACAACGCTGGAATCAAGCGTGCCGCCAGTTCGGTTTCGCCCAACACGCCGATGCTGACCGCAATTGCATACACCACCAGCGGGGGGTGATTACCATAGGCACTAAATGTATCCGGAGTCGCAGCGCTGCGATTGACAACCGGGATCAAACCGAGTTGATCGACACCATACAAGCGCCAGTTGCGCGCCGCCGCGCTGATCCACACGCCGTTGGCGTCATGATGCCCAAAAAACGGCGCATCGATTCGCACCGTCAAAAATCCCCACGCGACGAGCAAAAGTACAATCAGCCGCGCCGGAACACGTTTACGGAACGGCATAAATTTGTACCCCGTTTTCGTCGTAGACCAGCGTCAGCGCGTTCATCCAGTCCAAGTCGAAAGCTGAGCGCTGGTTTTGCGATCCATCAGCGTTGAACCATTCGTTATCGCCGTATATGACGTACTGAATGGCGCAGTTATCCATATCGGCAACCTGTCTTAAAACGGGTAAATTACGGTCGTTTATAAATGGGCGCAACCATTGATCCGTACACGTCGAGGAAAAAAACGCGGCGCGCTCGTCGGGTGTCATCTCGTCGGCGTAAAAGCGCCAGGTCTGCGCTTCTTTCGGCTTGGCGTATAGGGTTTCGGGACCCAACCCGACATATGGACGCAGATCGGTGTACACCGGCAGCAAATTCCCCGTCTCCCAACTTGCCAGCACGCGCGTATTCGGCGTGGCGTTGACTTGCAACCATTCGAACGCGCGGATTATGCTGGTGGGTTGAAACGTCGGCTCGCCGGGAAAATACGCCGATAACACGCCCGTCGCCAACCAGAATACGCTCGTCAAACACATAAACGCAATGACAATCCGCGCCACCCACCGCTGCACATTCGCGCGCGGCGATGAAATTTGACCCGCTCGTGTTTCTCTTGATAGCAACATACGCCTGACGCCCAATGCCGCGCAGATCGCCAACGGCACGATCACGCCTTCGGACAGCCGTCGCTGCACGTTGATCGGCAGATACACCAGGATCGGCGCAGCGATCAACCAACCAATGATCAGCGCGTACTCGATACGTCCGCGCGCGCGCCGGATGATCAACCGGAACGCCGGAAACGCGAGCCCCACAAGCAGCGCATATGCCAATACATATTCCCAGAGCGGCGGTGAACGCAAACTATTCTGCGCGCTCCATTGCGCGAACGCCGGATTGGTCGTGAAGATATAAACATTGTAGGCGAACAACGGCAGCGTCAGCGCACACACAGCAATCGCCCGCAGCGCCAGTGCACGCGGAAAACGGCGCTGTATTATCCATGCGGTCAGTCCCCATACGCCGCATAACACGTAGATCACCGCCAGATAAAATGGCACGCACAAGCCGACGATGTTGAACAGGACGCCTGCGCCGACGACACGCCATTGCAGTCGTCCTTGATCAATGGGCGTGGGAATCAGGTTGATCAACCCCAACAGCAGTGCCGCCCGCGCCAATGCCAGATGCGGCAAGCCATATACGATCAAAAAGCTAAAGCCTTCGGGGATGGTCAGGTCGGGCATCGCTTGCGCGCCCAACGGAAACAGCACCGTCAACCAGCCGAGTCCACCTGCCAGCGTCGCCAAAATCAGCGCGTGGTAGCGTGTGCGCGGACTATTGATAAACTGCGCGATAAAACGATACAACACGAGTATATAAATCAGGTCGGCGGCGATTCGCATGACTTGAAACGCGATCATCAGCGCGCGCGGCAGTTGCAGATCGTCGCTTACCAACGCGCCGACGAGCTGACCGACGGCGATATAGGGCAAGAACACCAGCGCTTCTGGCGTGGTCGATTCTGGGGTATACACCAGTCGGAACAAAAATTCACCGCGCGCGCCGAGTCGCATTTTGCTCAGATACGAATTGGCGTCCTCGACGCCGAACAGCGCGCCGCCAAACGACCCATCGTCATTTGTTGTATCTGCATTGAACGCAAGCCCATACGGGATCGTCGTTAGCACAACCACGAAGAGCGCAAATCCAATCGCGCGCCGCCATTCCTTCGCTGGAATCATATCAGACCGCGCTGAAGAAAAACGATCAACAGGCGCACGAACGAAAATATGGCGCGTTCGTTGCGGTTAATTGTCATTGAACAGGTCATCGAAGTTGGCATCTTGCTTGCTGTAATCGGGCGGCATAATCACGGTATCGTTGGCATCTGCCCATGCTTGCAGCGCATCCATGACTTCACGAATCGGCGCGCCGGGTTCAAACGCCTCGCCCACCGCCAACACTTGCGGCTCATCGTCACTGCCATCACCCGCATACAGCGCCCACAGACCGTCCGCATTCACATCGATATACGCGCGTTTGGGCATACCGTCCCTCTTTCTTGTTCGATACAATACATCGTAATGGTTAATCCTCAGCCCGATCCTTGAAAAACGAAAGACGAACTGCGCATGGCGTTGCAAATCTTCAACGTGCTAGGACGCACCAAACAAACTTTTGAGCCAATCGAACCCGGTGTCGTGCGCATGTATGTGTGCGGACCGACCGTGTATGACCACGCGCATATCGGTCACGCGAAGAACTATATCGCGTTCGATGTGGTGGTGAAATATCTGCGCTTCAGCGGTTATCAAGTGCTGTACGTCCAAAACATCACCGATGTCGGGCACTTGCTCGACGACGGCACGGATCGCATTTTGAGAGGGGCAGCGCGCACCAAATTGCAGCCGATGCAAGTCGTCGAAACGTATGCACGCGGCTACTTTGCGGATATGGACGCGCTCGGCGTCGTGCGCCCAGATATTTCACCGCGTGCCAGCGCACATATCCCCGAACAGATCAAAATGATCGAAACGTTGATCGCGAAAGAAAATGCGTATGTCGCCAACGGCAGCGTGTATTTCGATGTCACCAGCGACCCCGATTATGGCAAGCTGAGCAACCGCCGTCTCGATAAACAGCAGGCAGGCTCGCGCGAAGACGCACGCGGCGATAAGCGCACCCCAGAAGACTTCGCGCTGTGGAAATTTGCCGAACCCGAACATATTTTGCGCTGGGAAAGCCCGTGGGGTGAAGGGTTTCCCGGCTGGCATATCGAATGCTCGGCGATGGCGAAGAAATATCTGGGTGATACCTTCGATATTCACGGCGGTGGCATCGACAATATTTTCCCGCACAACGAAAGCGAGATCGCGCAGAGCGAATGCGCCAACGACGCCGATTTTTCGCGCTACTGGATGCTCGTCGGCAGCCTGACGCTGGACGGCGTCAAGATGAGCAAATCGCTTGGCAACGTACTGAACATCAGCGAGGCGGTCAAGCAGTTCCGTCCAGAAGTGATCCGCATGTTCATGCAGAACGTGCATTACTCCAGCCCCATCGATTACAGCGAAGAGGCGATTCAGGCGGTCGCGCGCGGACATGAACGCATGATGAACGCGGTTACGCTCACACGCCGCGCCATGAACACCGCCGCGATCAGCGACGACGGGAACGCGATTTTGCAGGTCGTCAACGCGACGCGCGCCGCATTCATCGAAGCGATGGACGATGACTTTAATACGCCGACCGCGATTGCCGCGTTGAGCGAACTCACGCGCGAGACCAACAGCCTGCTCAACAGCGATATTGTCGTCGGGCTGGATGTCCTCAAGGCGATCAACGATGTGTATACCGATTTGGGCGGCGCGGTACTGGGGATTGTCCCGCTCAACGACGACTCGGTGAGCGGCGACGCGACGCGCGAAGCGAATCTGATCGAACTCATCATCAAGCTGCGTGCCGAAGCGCGCGCTGCCAAAAACTGGCGCGAAAGCGACCGCTTGCGCGTCCAACTGGCGGAAATTGGCGTCATTTTGGAAGACCACGCCGATGGTACGGTCTGGAAGGTCAATTAGCGTCGATTTGCCCGATTTTACGTTTTATGCGACGATGGACTCTGGTTCAGCTATCAAAGGAGTTCGATCATGCGTAAATGGTTACTGTTGCTTTGTTTGACAGTCGTGTTGGCTGCCTGTGCATCAGGTGGGACACCCGATGATGGCAATACAAGTGGTACGACAGGCGACAGCCCCGACACGGTGGCGCGCACCTGGTTCAACGCCCTGATGAGCGGCAGCAGCGCCGACGCGGCGGCAGTGACATGCAATGCCGAACGCGCCGCCTTTGAAAGCGGCGCCGGTGAGGTTGAAATACCCGGCGAAATCGATTTGTCAGGCGTCACCTTCACGGTCAGTGAACAAACCGATACGACGGCGGTCGTGACGATGTCGGGTAATATGGGCATCACGGTCTCTGGTCAAACCGTTCAACAAGATATCGCCGCTTCTGGCGTGCCGCCGACCGTCAATCTCGTGCGTGAAGACAACGCCTGGCGCGTTTGCAGCTAACGGCAATCGCCTTTTTTATGCCCCATACGCGTTCGCGTGTGGGGTAAAGTTTTTGCTTTGCGCGCCGTTACCGCCCCATTTTTCGTGTACAATCAGCCGCATATTGGCACTACCTCACGAGTGAATACGCATGGTTGATTTTATTTACGGACATTGGGCGATCATGGAAACGCTGCGCGCGGAGCGGCGCGACATCGATCAATTTTTGGTCAGCGAAACCATCGAAGAAAAAGGCACCGCCGCCGATATTTTGACGGTCGCGCTGCAAAAAGGTGTCAAAGTCCAGCGCGTGCCGCGCCGCATCATCGATGACCTCGTGCCAGAGGGCGCGAATCATCAGGGCATGTTGATGCGTACCAGCGATTACCCCTATACCACGCTCGAAGACATATTTGCGCTGGCGAAACGGCGCGGCGAACGTCCATTTTTGCTGCTGCTCGATTTGCTCAAAGACCCGCAAAATGTCGGCTCGTTGATGCGCGTCGCGGATGCGGTCGGCATTCATGGCATCGTCATGCAGGATCGGCGCGGAGTGGGCATTACCCCTGCCGTCGTCAATGCATCGTCGGGCGCGGTCGAACATTTACATATCGCACAGGTGACCAATCTGGCGCAAAGCATGAAAGCCGTCAAAGATCAGGATGTGTGGTTGGTCGGCATGGATATTGGACCCAACGTGCCGCCCATCGATAAAACCGACCTCAATATGAGCATTGGTATCGTGTTAGGCAGCGAAGGCGAAGGGATGCGCCGCCTGGTGCGCGATACCTGTGACATGCTGCTTTGTTTACCGATGCGCGGTGCAATCGCCAGTTTGAATGTGGCGACGGTCGGCGCGACCGCGCTGTACGCGGCGTGGCAAGCGCGCGGTTGGCAGGGCTGGCAGCACGCCGAACGCCCAAGTTTATAGCTGATTTACCCGTAATGTCAGCGCGTAATCGCGGCTTTCGCCCGATTTGAGTATACGCAAATCGCCGCTCGTGCGCGCCGCCGTCCGTCCGCCAATCGCGCTGCTGTTGGCGGGTTCGATGCCGCACACATATGCCCCTTGCCCCATCATTTTCCACTCGAATAAATGCGGCAGCGACCTGTGTTCCCATAGCAGTTCGACGTTCAAGCCGAGCGATGGATTGTGCAGTTGCGCCCGTCCTTCGCTCAAATCATGAAGAAAAACTTGTTCGCGATAGCCCGCCGTCGGTGCTTGAAACCGCGACCAATCAGCGATGCCCGCTTCGGCGTCGGCGTCGCGGGGATGCGTTTCGGTGACGGGTAGTTCGAGCGTCGTCTCAGGACTCATCAGCGGAAAGCCAAAATTGAAGTGATACAGGATCATATGCGGCTGTGGCTGAAAGCCGATATTGGTCACCGTATCGTTGATCGTCAATTGAGATGACCCCAGCGTCGTCCGAATGCGCCGTGTCATGCGCAGATTTTCGCCAAACAAGCGCGCCTGATCCACGACACCACTTATTTCGATGTGATACTGCTCACCAACCCAATCGCCGCGCATAAAAACATCTCGTGCGGGCGTCGTGCCAATGCGACCATGCAGCCCGAATGACTCGCCGCCATCATCCCCCGGCGACCCGAATTGATCCAAGCCGCAGGTCGCTAGCAAGCCGCCGCCGAAGGTATGTAACCAGCCCACCCCATCCGGCTGGTAAAACGCCGGATGCACCTCGCCAGCCGGCGATTCCCACGCGATAGGGATGTCGTTGAAGCGACACGAGCCAATATCCAGCGCGCGGTCGGGCAGCACACGAAACGTCAGCCCGCCGCCTGTATATACATCGAGCGTCCGCATTCCGCGCCCTGCCCCATCGCTGATCTCGCCCGCGCGCACGCCCGCGATCTGCTCGATGCGCCCGACCTGTTGCAGAAGTTCGTCACGTGTCCATGTGCGACCGTACAAAGTCGTCATATCAAGAGCCTGTTAACCGGACAGAGGGTGAGGTTTCTTTCAGTCCCTGAACCATGTATCGCTCGCCGCAGGCGGCGTGTAAAAATCGGTCCATGCGCGGCTGTGCTGCGTCGCAATCGCGCCAAGTTTTTCCGCGCGCGGCAGTGCCACATCGCGCAAAAACGCAGTCCGATTTTCCGGCGTCAGAGTCACGGCTTCTTTCCAGATCGCACGCCCTGCCAGCCAGCCGCTTGCGCCTGCCGTACTGGCGATCTGCGCTTGCTCCGCGAACACCTCAAAATCGACGCCCGCGCTCAACAATACCCACGGCACGGTACAGACCGCGCTCACCCGTTCACAGGTGCTTTGCCACAACGCGCGATCCGCATCGAACGCCGCATCGACGGGGAATTCCAGTTTGAGCACATCCGCGCCCGTACTGGTCAGGCGTTCCGCCGTGTCGATGACGATTTGCGGGCGCAGCGCGGCAAAATCGGCGCTTTCTTTAGCGATACTCGCGTCCGTACTGTACGACATCGGTTCGAGAAAGACAGGCAGATCGTGCGCGTGACTTTCCTGTACCACCTGTCGGATTACCCCCTCAACTTCTTCCGCCAGCGCGCCGCTGTGTGGGTGATAATACGCCAGCAGTTTAACGGCGGACGCGCCCATCTTCTTGATCTTGCCCAGCGTCCACTGTGGGTCGAAAATCAGCTTGCGATACGTCGCATCGCCCGAATAACCGCTCTCTTCATACGACATCAAAAACCCACACGAGCCGCGCGTGTGCATGGCAGGCATCAAACCATATTGGTTGTCGAGCAGTACTGCGCTCGTCTTGGTCGTCAGCGCAGATACGATCTCACCTTTGATCGCCGCCGCGTCGTCGTAGCTCGTGCCGTCGGGCAGCATCTTACGGTAGCTACCGCGTTGATCGAACGCCAAAATCGTAAAAATGTGATCGTCGGTGCTGGTCGTTTTCAGCCCGCGCCAGCGTCCGGGTGTCAGTTGTGTCGTCATGTACTGCTCCTTGAACCATGAAAGGATTGAACCACAGAGAACACGCAGAATATAGGGGCTTTTGAACTATTTCTGTGTGTTCTCTATGGCTAAAGGCTTTTTGCGGTTTGCATGAATGCTTCAACCTGCGCGCGCGTCGCCGCGCCCGCCATTGGACCCTGAACCGTCACCGCCAGCGCGCCACACGCATTGGCGTATCGCGCCGCGTGCTGGGGTGTATCGCCGCCGAGCCAGCGCACCAAAAAGCCAGCGTCAAAACAGTCACCCGCACCCGTTGGATCAACCTCATCGACGATGAAACCGGAGACGTGGGTTGTTTCATCAGCGCTGTACACCGTGCAGCCGTCCGCGCCATGGGTGATGACCACGACGCGCCCGCTTTTTCCGGCGGTCAGCGCGCGCGCCGCTGCTTCAACGGATGCTTCACCCGTGAGCAGCATGGCTTCATCGGCGGTCGGCAAAATGACATCGGCGGCGGCGATGAAGGGCGCGAACGCCGCGCGCGCTTGATCGAGCGGCATCAACTGCGGGCGGATATTCGGATCAAAGCTGATTTTCGCCCCATTCGCTCGCGCTGTTTCCAACATATGGACGCCCAGCGCGAGTGCATCAGCGTGCATCGACAACGACGACCCCATGATGTGCAAACAGCGCAGCTTATCGAACAGCGCCGCAATGTGCGGACGATCCAGCAGCGCGGACGATAACTGTCCGGCGGCGGCATGACGCAGATGATACACAAAATCACGCGCGCCACCCGTCGTATAGGCTACAAACGCCGCCCCTGTCGTGTAACCGGGCAGCGCGATCACGCCGGACGTATCGACGCCATCGGTGATCAGTTGATCGAGCAAGTTACGCCCGAACGCGTCGGGTCGTCCGTCGTGCGCCGCGCCGATACAGCCAATCGCGCTAACGGTTGCGCCCAATCGCGCCGCCTGTACTGCGAAGATAAACGGCGCGCCGCTTGGATACGGACCTGTAAAGCCGCCCGCATGATCGAGCGGCACATCCAGCGCTGTCCGCATGATCTCGACCAGTGCTTCGCCGAAGGTGAGAATATCTAAAGGGTAGATCGTCACATCAAGTCCCCGCCATCGGTTGCAACCCGCCGTGACATTATGCTGATAACTCAGCCACGCCGACGATATGCTTGACCAGAACTTCGGCGTCATATTGTCCGCGCGGCAAGTTTGCCGCCACGCGCCCGCGCCGCATGACCACGCAGCGATTCGCCACTTCGAGCACATCCTGCATGGTGTGGCTGATCAAAATCACCGGAATGCCCTGTTCGCTCAACGAACGCACCAGCGACAAGACTTTGCGCTGTTCTGGCACACCGAGCGCCGCTGTCGGTTCATCCATGATGACCAGTTTGGCATTCCAGTAAATCGCGCGCGCGATCGCAACCGCCTGGCGCTGACCGCCCGACAAATTGACCAGATTTTGTTTGAGCGACGGGATATGAATATCGAGCCGATCCAACACTTTCGAGGCTTCCTGGCGCATCCATTCGTCATCGGTGACGGAGATGAAGCCGAACAGCTTTTTTTGCTTCTCCTTGCCCAAGAACACGTTCGCACCCACATCAAGATTTTCTGCCAGCGCCAAATCCTGATAAATCGTCTCGATGCCGCTGTCGCGGATTTGCGAGGGTCCGTGTCCGGTGATGTCCGCGCCGTCGAACGTGATTTGACCACCGTCCGGTCTATAGACGCCAGAAATGCACTTGATCAGTGTAGATTTCCCTGCGCCGTTATCGCCTAAAAGGGCGACGATCTCGCCGCGCTCAACTTGAAAATCAACCTGATTTAACGCCGTCAAGCCGCCAAAATGTTTGCTGACGCCAACGCATTGCAATACGATCTCAGACACTTGTCCGCAGCCTTTCCAGCGCTTCTTGCGCCTGGTTGACCAGCACCGCCACGATGATGACGACACCGACGACGATGAACTGCCAGATCGAATCGACGTTCAAAATCACCAATCCGGTTTGCAGCACGCCGATGATCAACGCGCCAATGACCGCCCCGCTCACCTTACCTTCGCCGCCGAACAAATTCGTCCCGCCGATCACGACCGCGGCGACCGATTGCAGCAGTGCGACCTCACCTGCTTGTGGCGCGCCCGCCGTAAACCGGAAGCTGTGCAGCACGCCCGCGATTCCGGCGGTGAACGCTGAGATCACATAAATCACGATCAAATGACGGCGCACGTTGATACCCGCGCGAATCGCGGCATCGGGGTTGCCGCCGATCGCATACGTGTGCCGCCCAAAACGCGTGCGCCCCAGAATGAACGCAAAAATGACCACGACCACCGCCGTGATAATGACTGGATACGGCAGCAGCGCCGAAATTCCGCGAATGACATCCGGCGGTAAATCTGGCGGACGCTGAAACGGCACGACCCCTTGACCCGGCACCAGATAGAGCAGACTGCCATTGCCGATCGCGCGCATCACATCGCGCAGTTCGGATGGCAGATTGCCGACGACCTGCTGCCCATCGGTGAGCAAGAACGCCGCGCCGCGAATGATGCCAAACATGCCCAGCGTGGCGATGAATGGCGGAATCTTGACGCGCGCGATAAGCACGCCATTGATGAAACCGGGAATCAAGGCGACCAGCAGCGCCATACTCACGCCGATCACCATCGCGGTCGGCACCGCAGTGCCGCCAAGCACGAGATCGCGCATACTCCGAGCCGAAATCACCGACGCTAGTCCGACCGTCCAGCCGATGCTCAGATCGATACCGCCCGTGACGACGACATACGTTTGACCAATCGCCATCAGCGCGACCAGCGTGCTGGTGACGAGAATATTCGAGAAGTTATTCAGGCTAAAAAAGCCTGTGCCTGTTGCAGAAAAGAAAATAACCATCGCCAGTAAAAACAGGTATGCCCAACTTTTGGCGAGAAAATCGAGCGCTCTGTCGCGCGTCGGGGATTGTTTTATTACCGGTGCAGTTGCAGCCATAAAGATTTATCCTGCGTCTCAAAAAAATGTACACAAGGGGGAACATCACAGATGCCCCCCACCTTCTAATCCCCCCGCTTGCAGCGGTGGAAACATACCAGCCCTCACCCTAAATCCCTCTCCCACAAGGGGAAAGGGACTTTCTACCACGTTTCTCCCCTTCTCACACAAACGAGAGAAGGGGTCGGGGGATAAGGGGTACGATGCGTTTTTTAATTCCCCGTATAGATGAATCCTGCCATCATCGGGTCATCGACGTTTTCGGGGGTGAAGACCGCGTAGCCGGTCGGGATGCGTTCTGGCATCGACGTGACGCCGCGCGCGGTCGCAATTGCCGCCACCACGCCCAGGTAACCCATGTCGGCAGGTTTCTGCGCGATCACGAGTGAGACCGTGCCGTCACGCAGATAACCGATGTTTTCTTCGCTGGCATCGAACAGCGCGACCTGCACTGCGCCGTCGCCCAAGCCTGCATTTTCAATCGCTGCGCCCGCGCCCAACGCGCCGAACGTGTTGGTCGCAAACATCCCCGTGATTTCTGGGTTCGCCTGTAAGACGGCGGCGGTTTGCTGCTGCGCGGTATCCGCGCTGTTTTCGTTGTAATCGACACGGACGACGACCAAGCCACGATCCGCCGCCGCTTGTTCGCAGCCATCTTCACGTTGATCAGTCGTGCTGATGCCCGGACGCACGTTCTGGATGTAGATTTGTGCGCCTTCACCCAACGCATCTGCCAGCGCCGAACACGCAATATAACCGCCCTGCGTGTTATCCGACCCGATATAGCTCAACGGGAAAGTGACTTCGCCCGCCGCGTAATCGCCGTCACCGATGAACGTATCGACGGTGATGACCGGAATACCTGCTTCGAAGGCTTCTTCCAATACGGGGATCGACTGCTGACGGTCGTTCGGGGCGGTGACGAGCGCGTCGATATCACCGCGCGCGGTCAGCGCTTCGATGATCGGCGCGGACACCGTGACATCGAACGCCGATGGGTCTTGTTGAATAACGGTGATGCCGAAACGAGCCGCCGCCGCATTGACGCCGCGCGACATCGTGATATAGAACGGATCAGGATTCACACCCGGCACGAATGCCAGATTGTAGCTGTCATCCAGGCGCGGCTGGACTTCCGCCGTACCACTCGTATAGATGAAACGCGCTTGGTCGGGGTCATCGACGTTATCCGCCGTGAATACTGCATAACCCGTTGGGACACGTTTCGGAATGCTCTGGAAGCCGTCGAGATACGCGGTCGCCAGCGCCACGCCCAGATAGCCCATGTCTGATGGTTTTTGCGCGATCACGAGTGAGACCGTGCCATCACGCAGATAACCGATATTTTCTTCACTGGCATCGAACAACGCGACTTGCACGCTGCCCGCCAAGCCTGCATTTTCAATCGCTGCGCCCGCGCCCAACGCGCCAAACGTGTTGGTCGCAAACATCCCGGTGATTTCTGGGTTCGATTGCAACACGGCGGCAGTTTGCTGCTGCGCGGTATCCGCGCTGTTTTCGTTGTAATCGACACGGACGACGACCAAACCACGATCCGCCGCCGCTTGTTCGCAGCCGTCCTCGCGTTGATCAGTCGTGCTGATGCCGGGACGCACGTTCTGGATATAAATCTGTGCGCCTTCACCTAACGCATCCGCAAGTGCGGAACACGCGATATAACCACCCTGCGTGTTATCCGACCCGATATAGCTCAACGGGAACTGGACTTCGCCCGCCGCGTAATCGCCATCACCGATGAACGTATCGACGGTGATGACCGGAATACCGGCTTCGAAGGCTTCTTCCAACACCGGAATCGACTGCTGACGGTCGTTCGGGGCGGTGATGAGCGCGTCGATATCACCGCGCGCGATCAACGCTTCGATGATCGGCACGGACACCGTGACATCGAACGCCGACGGGTCTTGTTGAATAATGGTCACGCCCAAATCGCTGGCGGCTTGGTTGACGCCCGCGCTCATCGTAATATAGAACGGATCAGGGTTTACCCCCGGCACAAACGCAATCGTATAGTTCATATCGTCTTGCGCTGCTGCCATCGATACCACACCCAACAGAAGTGCGACGACGAGCAAAAGTGAAACTTTACGAGTTAACATACAAAGGACTCCTTGATTAAAAGCAAGTTATTTATCGAGAAAAGCTCTGGTATCGGTACCATAGGGCGCTGCGATTATTTGACCAATCACCTCCTTAAGCGGTATTTTTCCGATGAGTATAAACACGCGACGGCGGCGTCGCAACAAACCATTTAGGTCAACCCATGAAAATTCTGATCATCGTAAGCGGCGGTGATGCGCCCGGCATCAACGCAGCGCTGTTTCATCTGGCGGATATAGCAGCGCAGCACGGCGATACGCTGATCGGCGCGCGTGGCGGTTTTTCCGGCGTGCTCGCGGAGCAGTTTATGCCGCTCGATGCGCGTGCGCTCGCGCCGCTCATCGGCTTGGGCGGATCGTTCTTGCCCTCCAGTCGCGATCCGGTTTTGAAGGAAGAAACCAATCGTCAGCAGCTCCAGGCTATTTTCAAGCGACACGGGTTCGACCATCTGATCTTGTTTGGCGGCGGCGGCACGCTGCATTATTTGCCGCCCATTTTACAAACGTTAGGCATCAACTGCGTGGGCATTCCGACCACCATCGATAACGACATAGCGGCAACCACTTACTCACTCGGTTTTCACAGCGCGTGTGAGTTCGCCTATCATGCGGTTGATGGGATTCGGGCGACGGCGGGCGCGCTTGAAGGACGCTTATTCACGCTCGAAACGCTCGGCGGCGACTCGGGTATGCTCGCGCTTTCAATTGCGTCGGGGTCAAGCGCAGACGGCGTCTTGCTGCCAGAATATCCGAACGTGGATGAAGATGCGCTGGCGGCGCGCCTGAAAGCGGCGATTGTGCGTAAGGGACACGCGCTGCTCGTCTACAATGAATATGTGCAAGGCAAAAACGAATTGATCGAGCGGATCGCCGTCAAAGTTGGGGTGCGTTTGCGCGATACACGCTTAGGACATGCACAACGCGGCGGTACATCCGTACATATGGATCGTATTCTCGCACAAGATTTTGCCAGGATCGCCTATGGTGCGGCGCAGCAGCGCGTGTCTTACGGGATGACCGTTTTGGAGCAGTCCACTCATTTTGCTTTCTTACAGCAGCATTTCATCGAGGAAGATAGGGTCAAAGCACCGAACCCCTATGCATACAACCTGATCAATGGAATTACGCCGTGAATATTCTCGCGTTCGATTTTGGTGGGACGCGCACCCGCGCTGCCTGGTATACCGTCGAAGACGCGGGCAGTGTGCCAATTCAGCACCACCGCGCCGAACAAGCCACGCAGTCGAGCGACCCGGTTGCGCGCTTGATCGAACGGCTGATCGCGCTCGGTCGCGGCGTGATCCCCGACGGCGCGACGCCCGATGCGATTGGCATTGCCGCGCCGGGTCCCGCCGATAACGCGCGCGGCGTGATCTATCACTCGTATGCGCTGCCAGGGTGGAAAAATGTGCCGTTAGGTGATTTTTTGCGCGATGCTTTTCATGCGCCCGTCTATATGCACAATGACGGCAGCATGGGCGCGCTTGCCGAAGGCTGGGCGGGTGCGGGGCGGGGCGCCAACCCGCTGATCTATATGACCATCAGTACCGGCATTGGCGGCGGCGTACTTATTGACGGACAGTTGTTCACAGGCTGGAGCGGACTCGCCGCTGAGCCGGGGCATCTCGTTGTCACTGCGCCGGATGGCACGCCGACGCGCTTAGAAGCAGTCGCTTCGGGGACAGCGCTGGGTGAGCGTGCGCGTTTCTTGATTGAGACGACTGATACGCCGTCATCCCTGCGACAAGTCGCGGTCATCGATGGGGCGGCGGTCGGCACGGCAGCGGCGAACCGTGATGCGCTTGCGCTGCACATCGTCACGCAAGCCGGGACGATCCTCGGTTATGGCATTGTCTCGCTGCTGCATCTGTTTAGCCCCGAAGCAATCGTCATCGGCGGCAGCACGGCGAAACTTGGCGCGTTGTTGTTCGATCCAGCCCGCGCCGCCATTAATCAGCACGTGCTGGACGCGCGTTATCTGCCGCCTAACTTGATTCGTCGCGCACATTTTGGTGAAGATGTGTGTTTGATCGGTGCGGCGATGTATGCGGCGCGCACAAACTGACCGCACGCTAAACCTCACCCCGCACGCGCCTCGTTTTCAGCCCTCACCCCCTACCCCTCAGCCCTCAGGGCGAGGGGAGAAAAACCTTCGCGGTAGGGGAAGTCCTTCTCCGTGACGGAGAAGGGTTTAGGATGAGGGCAATCTGCGTAAGGTGAGCTAAAAGTGACTACGCGACCAGCGCCGCTGCTGCGCTGTTGACAGTACCTTCTGCCAGCGCACTCAACTTTTTGTCGGTCGCTTCTTCTTCATCGAGGCTTTCGCGCAGCAATGTAACTGCATCGGCTTCGCCAAGAAGTTCGGCATACGCGATCGCCGTGCCGTAGCCCGAAATTTCGTAATGTTCGACTTTTTGCGCCGCGCCGATCAAGGCTGCGTCACGCACTTCCTTCGCTGCTTCTTCTTCAATCGCTTCTGCGCCTTCCGCGATTAAGCCTTCCATGCCTTTGCATTTGACGCCGCCGTGAGTCTCGCCCATCGCCTTCAAAACGCGATCCAGACGTTCAATCTGTCCCTGCGTTTCGCTCAAGTGCGTTTCGAACCCCTTCTTGAGTTCGGGATTGGTGGCTGCTTTCGCCATTTTTGGCAGCGCTTTCGTCAATTGGTTTTCCGCGCTGTACAGGTCTTTCAGATTATGAACCAACAGGTCGCGCAATGTTTCCATCTTCATGATTAGCCTCATTTGCTCATGCAGAACACTATCCTCACTTTAGTCCACGTTCTCAAAAATGTTCCGCGAAATAAGCTGAGCGGATGCCAAAAATAGGACACAATCGTCGCAATTGACCTATGCTGGCATAGGTTACTTTGCTCATTCTTGATGGAAAAGCGCGCGCGTTTAGGACTTATTTAGACACTTAGGAGTATCGTTACGAAATTCGTAAACAGCCTTCGTCGCGGTCGCGATGACGTGCCCAATAGAAAGACACGCAGCATGAACGATTTTATTTGTATCAGCCATCTCCGATGGGACTTTGTCTGGCAGCGTCCCCAACACCTCCTTTCGCGAATGGCGCTGACGTACCGCGTTTTATTCGTCGAAGAACCGATGACTGCGATGCATCTGCGCGAGCCACAGATCGAAGTTACGCCGCGTGTATTGCCCAATGGCGCGCAGATCAATGTCGCGCGTTTGCTTGTGCCCGCCGCTCATGATGAATGGATTGGGCATGGCGACCCGCGTACGCAGCCGATCTATCAGGCGCTGCTGAACAAATATCTGAAGGCAAATCGGTATCAACAGCCGATCTTATGGCTGTATACGCCGATGGCGCACGATTTTACGTCGATCCCACATCGTCTTTTAGTTGTCGATGTCATGGATCAGTTGTCGGCGTTCAAAGGTGCGCCGCATGATCTGGTCGATTACGAGGCGCAGTTATTACCGAAAGCGGATGTCGTTTTCGCGGGTGGCACCAGCCTGTTTCATGACAAAAAGCTGTTCAACCAGCACACCTATTGTTTTCCGAGCGGCGTCGAAATCGAACACTTTGCGCGCGCCGCAAACCGTGATGCGTTTGCTCCACCCGCGCCGCTCGATACGCTGTCTGCACCGATCATCGGCTACTTCGGCGTCATCGACGAACGCATGGACATGGAGTTGATTCGCACGATGGCGCAGCGTCATCCCGAATGGAACATCGTTTTGTTAGGACCCGTTGTCAAAATCGACGCGGCGGAACTGCCACAAGCGTTTAATCTGCATTATCCCGGTATGCGTTCGTATGCCGACCTGCCCGCGTATCTGGCACATTTCGATGTCGCGCTGATCCCGTTCGCACTCAATAAATCGACGCGTTATCTCAGCCCGACCAAGACGCTCGAATATATGGCGGCGCATAAACCCGTCGTCTCTACCGCCATCGAAGATGTGCGGGCGCTGTACGGCGAAGTCGTCCAGATCGGCAGCACCCATGACGAATTTATCGTGCATGTCGAACAGTCTTTGAAGTGTTCATCACCCGATCGGCTAGCCAAAGAACGCGCGTTACTCGTTCAGCATTCGTGGGACAACATCGTCGCGGGAATGCTTGTCCTTTTGGAGCCGCGCCCGGTACAACTGCCGCGCCGCGTGCCTGCCCCCATACAAACTACTGCTGTGAAAGTGAGCTAAATCAATGACTCAGAAAATCGTCATTCTCGGCGCGGGTCCTACCGGATTAGGGGCGGCTTATCGTCTGCAAGAACTTGGACACAACAACTTTACGATTTACGACCGCAATGCCTATGTCGGCGGGCTGGCGACCAGTTTTGTCGATGCCGCCGGGTTCACCTACGACATCGGCGGACATGTCATGTTTTCGCACTATCCGTATTTCGATGCGCTGGTCGATAAACTACTCGGTGACGACTACACCGAAATCATGCGCGAAGCCTGGGTATGGATGATGGATCGGTTCGTACCGTATCCATTCCAGAACAACATCCGTCATTTGCCGCCCGAAGTCGTGCTCGACTGTGTATTGGGTTTGATCGACTCGCAGCAGCAGCCCGAAAAACTTAAAGCCGCGCGTAATTTCGATGAATTGATCGACGCCCAGTTCGGTAAGGGCATCGGGTCGATTTTCATGAAGCCGTATAACTTCAAAGTATGGGCGCACCCCGTCAGCCATATGAGCGTCGATTGGCTCGGCGAACGTGTGTCGCTGCCGAACTTGCAGCACATTCTGAAAAACGTGATTTTAGGCGAAGATACGGTGTCGTGGGGACCTAACAACACCTTCAAGTATCCACGCTATGGCGGCACGGGCGGTTTATACACCCCGTTCATGAAATATGTCGGTAATCGCGTTCGCCTGAACAAGGAAGCTATCAGCATTGACCCGCAGCGCAAACAAATCTCGTTCCGCGATGGCGATGTGGTCGATTACGATGTGCTGCTTTCGACCATGCCGCTTGATTTGCTCATCGGGCGCATCAACGCCGCCCCTGATTCAATACGGGCGCAAACGCATCACCTGCATCATTCAAGCGGCTTGATCGTCGGCGTTGGCGTCAATCGTCCCGTCGATACATCGAAGTGCTGGCTGTATTTTCCAGAACCGACCGCACCGTTTTATCGCAGCACGTATCTGAACAACTATTCACCAGAGATCACGCCCGACCCGAATCAACATCTGCTGCTGACCGAAACCAGCTACAGTCCGTACAAATCCGAGGACAAAAGCACAATTGTCGATCGCGTCGTGCAGGGCTTGATCGATGTCAAACTGCTGCATGAATCCGACCGCGCGCTGATCGCCAGCACGTACCTGATCGATGTCGATTACAGCTATCCCGTGCCGACGACCGATCGTAATCATGCCTTGGCGATGATTCAGCCGTGGCTGATGCAGCACGACATTTACAGTCGCGGACGTTTCGGCGCGTGGGAATACGAAATCGGCAATATGGATCACTCGGTCATGCAAGGCGTCGAACTCGTCAATCATTGGCTGCTCGGTCAACCCGAAACGACCTGGAAGAATTTCGCCAAGGCTGACGCACCGATCACCATCAACACCGACGATGATTTTTACTCGACTCCTGGTCACGGCTGGGTACGGGCGGGCAGCGCGACGCTTAGCGAAGCCGAACCGACCATGACCCATGTCAGCATCGACGCCGCCGATTAACCGATGGCAAGCTGACCTACGAAAGTGATCGTTCATGGCAGACACGTTGTTCAACAGTTTTTTTATCGGTGGCTTTGAAGCCTCCACGCATGTCCTGCGTTCTGGTAAACGCCTCGATATGCTGGAGGCAACCGGACACACGCGCCATATCCGCCGTGATTATCAACGGCTGATGGATATGGGCATCAACACCGCCCGCACGGGGATACGCTGGCACTTGATCGAGCAGCGCGCCGGCGTTTATGACTGGTCGAGCGCGCTGCCGATGATCCGTTCGGCGCGTGAGACTGGAATGCAGTTGATCTGGGATTTACTGCACTACGGTTATCCCAACGATATCGATTTGTTCTCAACCGCCTTTTTGCGGCGTTTTCGCAAACTCGCGCGTGCGTTCGCGCATATGCTGGCACAAGAAACCGATTACGCGCCCTACATTTGCCCGGTCAACGAAATCTCGTTTTTCGCATGGGCGGGTGGAGATGGCGCGCACATGAATCCGTTTGCTAACGGACGCAGCTTTGAACTTAAATGCCAGCTCGTACGCGCCGCGCTGGAAGCGACCGACGTGATGTGGGAAGTATTTAGCGACGCGCGTATTTGTCACGTCGATCCGGTGCTGCACATCGTGCCGAACCCCGATCGACCGTATGAGATTGCCGACGCTGACGGGTATCGAATCGCGCAGTATCAAGGCTGGGATTTGCTCGGCGGCATATTCAAGCCAGAAGTCGGCGGTGAGGCACGGCATCTTGACGTGTTAGGCTTGAACTTTTACCCAAACAACGAGTGGGTCTACAAAGGCGACACGCTCAAACGCCACGACCCGCGCTACAAACCATTTCGCGAAATCATCCGCGAGGTATATTCGCGCTACCAACGTCCGATGTTCATCGCGGAAACCGGTGCTGAAGGCGATCAGCGCGTTGAGTGGTTGCGGTATATGTGCAGCGAAGTGCGCGCCGCCATCGACGAGGGCTTGCCCGTACATGGCATCTGTTTGTACCCGATCATGAATTTTCCCGGCTGGGAAGATGATCGCGATTGCCAAAACGGCTTGTGGGAATACCCCGACGCAAACGGCAACCGCCAACCCTATCATCCACTCGCGCAAGAACTGATACGCCAGCAAGCCATGTTCGAACCGATATTACAGGTTCAAAATTTCAGCCAATTTTCCTAGCCCTAGTTCGTACTAATGGGGCTTAAGCACCGACCAAATCTCCTGTAGAGTCATCGTATCATCTGCAAGGCGTAAGCTGGTTCATACTCCTCTCATCGTCCACCTCAGCCGCTTGCCTGAAGCAAAACAGGAGTGTAGAGGTTATTATGAACTACAACATCGCCGTCGTTGGAGTCGATACTGACGCGCAGCACAGCATCAACCAGTTTTTTCGTGGACAAAAAGTCCAGCCCATTGAATTGAGCTATATACTCTCCGACAAGATTATGGCGCAAAGCGCCACGTTCGATCTGGTCGTCCTGGATATGCCACCGATACGATCCGTGCGTGACTCCGAACGACTTTTTCAATGGGTGAAAGCCTGGCGTCATATTCCGATTGTCGTTTTAATACAGCCTTCGGATGTGCGTCTGACGATTCCGTTACTCGATGCGGGCATTGATAATTATCTGGTCAAGCCTTTTTCTGTCGAAGAACTGTGGGCGAAAGTTCACGCGCTGCTGCGACGGCTCAAACCGACATCGATGCCCGGTGAAACGCATCGCACCATCGAGATTGGCGGTTTTCAAATCGATATCGTCGCGCGCCGTGTGTTCATCGATGATGGAGACATCCATTTGACGCGTAAAGAATTTCTCCTGCTCAAAGACCTCGCCACGCACATGGACTCGATCCGTATGCACGAAGAGCTGCTGGCAACCGTGTGGGGCGGCGAATATGGCAACGCCAATCATTATCTGCATATCTATTTAGGCAGAATCCGCAAGAAATTAGGTCCAGTTTACGCCTCGCTTATCGAAACCATCCCCAGCATGGGGTACATGCTTCGCTCACGTCTGGGTACTGCGCAGTAAATCAAAGGTCAAGCATCAACCCTATCCCCCAACCGCAGCTCTAGCGATAGAGAGGAGGGAGCAGCTCTCGACGAGTACCCCTCTCCAAGTGTTGAAGCGCGACATGCGCCCGCTGATGGGTGATGTGTTTGTTCCTATCTGGCGCAGATGGTCAATCGCAGCGCATTTTGATGTATCATGGCAGCATTGTTGACAGGAATATGTGTCTTGAAACTACGGCTGTCGCTGCTGATTCTGATCACTTTTTTGCTCGCCGCGTGCCAACAGAGCGCGGTCGAAGATATTGAAGATATTCCCACCATCGCTGTCATCGAAGACCTGGCGACGGTCTTCCCGCTCACGCAAAACGCGCCGCCCGCACCCTTCAACGATACGGTAACAGCGTTCGCGCGCGTCGATAATGGCTTGAGCGATCTGGCGGGATGGCGCTACGTCGTCACCCTGCAATTCGATGGCGTGTTTGCCCGCACCAGCCGCGCAATCGCTGGGTCAGCACGCGCCGAAGTCTGGTTCAATCAACTGGCGTCAGCGCGGCGCATCACGTTCGCCACCGATGGTCCACTGTTTGAAGAAACCGGACAAGTCGTATATGAAGCCGTGCGTCTGGCGCGCGATGCGTTCCTGGTGCGTGATAGTATGTGCGCGCAAAACCTGGCAGGGCAAGCGGGCGACGCCCAAACCGCCGCCGACATCGGTGCGGGCGATCTGGTCGGTGGGGTGGCGCGCGCGTTCCCGGCAGGGCGACGCGCGGTCATCAACGGACAGGACGTATATTCGTACCGCTTCGACGATGTCGATTTAGTCGTCCCATCGGTACGTCTGGGCGATGGCAGTTCGCAGCGCATCATCAGCTACGATTTGTGGATTGCGCCATCGGCGGCTGCGGTGACTCGTCTGTACGTCAATCTGGAAGTAGAAAACGTCATGCTGCTCGATAGTCAACTGCCCGTGAGCGGACAGATTATTATCCGCTATGACCTGCACGATGTTGGCACGCCATCGAACATCAGCGTGCCAAACGGCTGTTAGCCTTTCATCTTTCCCTGTACAGTGAGCATACAGGCGATGGGCGTTACACCATGTGTGTAATCAGTTCACTCAGTTGCATCCGTTCATGACGAATATGCGGCAGCACTTCACGCCCATAAAAATCGATGACCGCTTCTTGCCCCGCTTGCCCCGAATGGATATACAGATGGGTAACGCCCGCCGCGCTCATTTTTTCGATGTTCTCGATATGCGTCTGGGCATCCGCGCCGACGACCCAGTTTTCTGTAACTTTATTGAGCGAGAGTGCCGCTTCAGCCCGTTCCAGAATATCGCGCGGGTTGGGGTTATCGACAAATTCCGTCCATGCGTTCGGGAGAAAACGCCACATCTGCGCGGCGTAATTGCTCGATTGGCGTTCACCGACAAAGACAAAACTTTCGGCATGAATCGGCATGTATGCCGGGTCTTTACCACTCTTACGCGCGCCAATTTCAAAGGCGCGGCGCATCTCTGGCATGACCACACTTTCCGCATCGCTGATCAACCCGTCGCCATGCTCTCCGGCGAGTTTCATGCTATTTTCGCCAGATGCCGCGATGAAAATCGGGACAGGTTGTTCAGGCAGTGTATACAGCTTTGCGCCCGTCGTCTGGTAATATCTGCCTTTGAAGTTTGTGACCTCACCTGTCCATAATTGGCGAATCAACGTGACCGCTTCGCTCAATCGTTCGGCGCGCTCGTCATAATCAGCCCAATCACCGGTCGCCGCTTGCTCGTTGATGGCTTCGCCAGAACCAACGCCCAAAAAGACGCGATTCGGATACAGCGCACCCAACGACGCGAACGCTTGCGCGACAATCGCCGGATGATAGCGGAATGTCGGACACGTCACGCCTGTCCCCATTGGAATTTGGATGTGCTGCCCCAACGCACCTAATAACACCCACGCAAAGCCCGAATACCCTTGATTATCCATCCAGGGTTGAAAATGATCACTCGTCCAGACCATGTCAAATCCCGCTTGTTCAGCGCGGATTCCAAGATCGATCAAACGCGGCTGCGTAAATTGTTCGTGTGATAACACAAAACCAACCGAGACCATGAAAAGACTCCTCTACTCGTCTTTTCATTAGACATCGGTTAATACAGGTTTGCATGCGCCAAAGCACCTAACACTCAGCGCCTTTTGGAGTGTCTTTGTTAAGGCAGTGTCGCGGGTTTTTTCTTAGAGTAAATGCGCTTTCTCAATATCAGCATAGTCATACGCGAGTTCGCGCCATGCCTTGCCCAACCGCTTGAAGCCTTCTTCAATCTCGGTCGGTTTTTGCGCGGCGAAATTCAGCCGTATCTTATAGCTGCCCGATCCATCGGTGAAAAATACGCTGCCGATGCCATAGGCGACGCCCATTTGAATCGCCGAAATATACAATTCGCTCGCCGTTGGACCCGATTTGGGCAGTTCAATCCACAGATACAAGCCGCCTTCGGGAATATCGAACTTAGAACCCGTCGGCAAAAAGCGGCGCGCTGCATCGACCGCGACATCGCGGCGGCGACGCAGCTCGCGGTTATTGCGTTCAAGCTGCTTCGCCAGCACGCCACGTTCCAGCATCAGATGAATCGCGCGTTGATTTAAGCCCGGCGTCGAAATATCCGCGCTTTGTTTAACACGTATCAGCCGTTCTAAATGCGTCGTGTTGGCGATGACATAGCCGATTCGCATTCCCGGCAGCAGATTTTTCGTGAACCCGCTCGTATGAATGACTATCCCATTTTCATCGAGCGCCTTGAGCGGCGGCACTGGGTCGCCTTCATAACGAAATTCGTGATACACACTGTCCTCTAACAAGGTCAGGTGATAATCGTTCGCCAGATTCAGAAGTTGGCGGCGGCGGTGGATCGGCATGACATGCCCCGTCGGGTTCTGGAACGTCGGCATTACATACAGCAGACGCGGGTGATGATCGAGAATGATATTTTCCAGCACATCGAGTCGAATGCCATCCTCATCCATCGGTATCCCCATCACCTGCACGCGGCGTGTGCGCGCGATGTCGAGCATCCCCAGATACGTCGGGTTTTCGGTCAGCAATAAATCGCCTTCGCCCAGAATCGCCTGCACGATCAAATCGAGCGCTTGCTGCGTGCCACCCGTGATCAAGACTTGATCCGGGTTGCACTGAATGCCCAGCGCGCTCACATAATCGCGTACAGTCGCGCGCAGCGGTGCGTAACCTTCTGGCTGTTCGTAACCGAGCGCGCGCGCGCCGTCGCGGTCAAGCACGATATTGAGCGCATCTTTGAGGTGATGCACCGGGAAAAATTCGGGCGGCGGTACGCCATGACTGAAGTTGATCACGCCCGGTTTGCGCGCCAGCCGCATCATCTCGCGCAGGCTGCGATCTGGCATGAGCGGCGCGTCAAGCGGGTGATGATGTCCATTTCCGTTCGATTGCATTAGGTGTTGTACGGGTGCATCGCTCTCGGCGTGTTCGCCCGCGACGAACGTGCCGCGTCCCGCGTGCGCGCTCAGATAGCCTTCGGCGCGCAGTTCTGCATAGGCGTTGACCACGCTGATACGACTGATGCTCAACGTACGCGCCAGATCACGGCTGGCGGGCAGGCGCGTGCCAGCCGTCAGCATACCGCTGTCAATTTGCGCGCGTACATATCGAATCAACTGCCGATAGATCGGTTCTTCACTTTCCCGATCCAGCGGGATATGAAAGTTTGAGGCGACCAAGTGTTCGTCTCCGAAAGGTGCTTTACGTATTCGAGCCTGATTCTTAAGGTATCGGGACGGATCAGTCCATCGATAAGTCCATTATAGACCAAAATGGTCTTACAGAACATCAGACTATTACCCGTCGTCGAAAAGCAAAAAATATGATCTAAAGCATTGCCGTCGGGGCGCACCGTGCTGTGCCCCGACGCAAAATGTGACCAACATAACGCAAAGATGCGAAGACCCGCCCGCATCGTCTATTCGCCCCCGTCTCGTGCCCCGCTTCCCCAAATAATCTTGTCGGTGATGATGCGTACAGTCATAGCGCCGCGCACTGTGATTTGACACGACAAACGTGGGTAACCAAATCGTTTCGCCAGTTGATCATGCCAGTGGGTCGGGTCGGGCGCGCCTGCTTCGATCAAAACGCCGCACGTCGCACACAAGCCGCGCCCACCACAGTTGAGCGTCCGCGTGAGCGGCGCATACGGTGAAATACCCGCGTTGAGCAGCGTTCGCCGCAGATTCGCGCCATCGACGACCGTCAGGCTGCGCCGCTCGTCATTGATGAGAACGTTTACTTCGTAATTCATCGGTCGCACTCCCTATTGCCTACATATTTTGTAACTTTTTCGTCAAATCTTGACTCCACCATGCAATTGTGAGGTACGATAATGTGGTCGAGCGCAAAACATCACCACACAAGCATACGTGCAGCGTTGACGTTTTACCTGTAATCTCATGCGCGATTAACATCTAATCACTAACTTAAAGCGTATATCATCTTTGTGAGTGTCTGTTCAATTGAAAGGGTGTCAATTATGAATTTAGGTCCTGGTGAACTCCTGATCATTCTGTTGATCGTGTTGGTGCTGTTCGGCGTCGGACGCATTAGCAGAATCGGCGGTGAATTGGGCAGCGCGGTCGCGAATTTCCGTAAAGGCATGAATGCGGGAAAGACCGAAACCGCCGCCGACATCACCACCCCGCCGCAAGTCTAAACCTGCACGGACACAGACAAGGGCGGTTGCGATGGACTTTTTAGGCATTGGCGGTTTGGAACTGGTCGTCATTCTGGTCATCATGGTCATTGTGGCAGGTCCTAAACGCATGATCCAATGGTCGTATATTCTGGGGCGTGAACTGGCGAAAGTCCGCAAGATGTGGGGCGAAACTGCCAAAATGCTGCAAAAAGAATTCGACACGGCGGGCATCGATATTAAAGTGCCCGATCAAGTGCCGACCCGCGCCAACTTGCGCACCGAAGCGATGAAGATGCTCGCCCCGATCACCAAGCCCATGCAGGATGCGATGGACGAGGTCAAAGGCGATATCAACGAAGTCAAAAAGACCGCCGCTATGATTCCTGGTGTCAATACGGTCGGGACAAAGCCGGGCGCGTCCAAGTATTCCCCGGCACCCAAACCGCAACCCGCCGAAACCGTGCCTGCTCCTGTGAATGGGAATGGCACAGCGCCGAGCATGGGCGCATGGGGCGCGCCGAGCGCCAACGGCGGATCGTCAACGCCAACACCACCGCAAAATGGTGATTTTGGCGCGTGGGGTTCCGATAGCACTTCTGAGTGACATACTCCCCACGCCTAAAGGCGGGGGCTTCTGCCCTCAGCGCGACTGCGAAGGCGAACCTTCATCTTATCGTCGCTCCGGTAGCACAGCGATGCCCCACTGTGTTTGACGTTAACTATGGTATTGAGATATTACGGGATTATGATCGAGGTCGGATTTTTACGTCTCGTACCTCGCACATCAACCTCCGCCTATTACACGCTATTTCAGCAGAAAAAACACAAGACCGACGCCTTATATCCCCCTGCCTTCAGGCATAGGGATATAAGGCGCTTTTCTGATAAACCACACAACGACGTAGATCATAGGATGCTGTAGGGGCATGGCGCTGCCATGCCCCGCCATCTGTACAACCCGTTGCCGAAATCCTCCCTTTTTGCGCTAACCCAATCCAAACTTTTGCGTTCTATCCAACTCTCCGTATGATTAGAGAGACTTTTTCATATTGAATGCGGCAGGCAGTAGGGTAGGGATCACGATGTCCAAACGGCTGGTCGAACAACGGCAGAGCATGATCGACGAAATGATCCAGAAGTTGACATCGAGCGACCCCGCCGAACGTAAACAAGCCGCCCTTTATCTGGGCGAAGCGGCGGCGGGCGACGCAGTGGAAACGCTGGTGGATGTATACGAAAACGACGATGATCGCGGCGTACGCAAAGCGGCAGCGTATGCGTTGGGTATGTTTAAGGCGGTCGACCGTGATATTGCGCGCGGCGGTAAAGACCGTGTGATTAAATTGCTCGATCAGGTCGAAAACGCGGGCAAGATCGGTAAACGTGCCGACCGCTCTAGCTTATTCAGCTCGGTGCTGCTGCTGCTCGTGCTGGCGGTGATTTTGCTGGGGCTCAATGTCATTTTGCCTGGTTATCTACAATCGAGCGATGTCCTGGTGCGCATCGGCGCGATCACACCGACGCCGGATACGCGCCAATCGTTCGCCGTCCAATTAGATGATCAGTTCCAAAAAGTCCGCGCCGATGCGACCACCTTGCAAACACAGTTCAACACGGTGCGTAATGGCGGCGGCGTCGATTGCACGGCATATTTCAACAATCCACTACCGTTGCAAACGTCGGCGTCATCGGGCGAACTCGTGCCGATTGCCAATAACCTCAACGGAGTGCTGGCAGATTTACGCACCACGCGCACGCGCTTCGACAATGCGTGCACGGGTGAAATTGCCGCGCTCACAGCGGCGGATGTCGAACCGTTTGCGACGACGCTCGATAATGCCATCGGACGCATCACTTTATTAGAAGCAGAATTTGCCGCGCTGCCGTTCTTACCGACCGAAACGCCGATCCCAACCGCGACCCGCGACCCGAATATCACGCCATCACCGACGATTGCGATTGCCAACCCTGTCGTGCATTTGACTCCGCTTTATGACATCGTGAATCGGATGACACGCCCCAACGGCGGCGCGGATTTGCTCGAACAATATTGGGATGATGTGATCACGACGGGCAGCACAGAAGGGTGTCGCGGCAGCGTGCCAAACCTGCCCGACCCCTACGAACTGCCGCCCATCGATGCTGAAGCCGAGCCTGACCTGGCACAAGCAGTGCAGTTGATCAATCAGGCGCTCACGGCGACCACCACCAACTGGACAGATTTTGTCCTGGCGTGCAATACCGGACGCCCGATCGGCAGCGCCACCGCCGGGATCAACAGCGTGCGCGCCGCGATTCGTTCATTCCAGGCAGCACTGCCGCTGCTGGATAATGTGCGCGACGCGGGGTGATGTCCGGGGCGGTATGTATTTCTGCTCAAATATTGAGGGGGGCGACCGATCTAGTGGGTTGCCCCTACAAATGCGCGATAATGTCCTCAAATGCTTCGACGCGCCGCGTATACGTGTGTACGTCGTAGACATGCGCGCGGGCCGCCTGTGCAATTTGCGCGCGTTCGTCGTCATGCACCAGATAATGCGCGATTTTGGCACACAAATCGTCGTGATCGGCATACATGATGATCGTCGGCACGCCGTCAATGTCTGGGAACCACAGCCGTACACCCGGCTCATCATCTGCGATCTGAAATACACCCGCGCCCGCCGCTTCAAATAACCGTTGATTGCCGCCATAGCGCATAAAATCGCCGTGTGCATTGAAACAGATTTTGGCGGCGCACAAAATGTGCTGCATCTCCATGCCAAGCGCGCCGCCACGCCAATGTTTGCGTAAACTGGGCGGCACATCATGCACGCTCCATATACCGAGATCGAACCCGGCAGCGCTGATCGCTTCGAGCGCGCGCACGCGACGGCTGTACAAATGATCGGGGACAAGCGTACCGACGAACGCGACATCACACGCCAGCGCCGCACGCTTTTCCGGCGTCAACGCATACGGACGATGAAAATCGGGGTCACACGCTGCCGGAGGCAGCGCCGTCATCGCAGGTGATCCTAACTCAAGCCACTGAATCCCATGATAATAATCATTGACCAGCACATGATCGTACAGGCGCGCTGCGGCGCGTTCGATGGCGCGCGAAAACACGATCGGCGAATCGCCGCTTTCAAACACGATTTTGACGCCCAATTCACGTTTGATCGCCGCCAATGTTTCAGGGTAAATAATGGTATTGCCGCCGACATGCCACAGCACGTCCGGTTTAAAAACGCGCGTACGTGCGATCAAGGCGCGGTTGCGCAGTCGAAAATCGGGGTTGGCGCGCGGCGGCACACGATTCCACGCCGCCTGAATAAGTTTGGCGGGTGTGATGGCGCTCGTATATTTTTGGGTTGTGCCGCGTGCCGTGTCACCACTCCACACCGGAAAATTACGATAAAACACATCGAGCGTATGCCCACGCTGGCGCAGCGCTTTCTCCCAAAAATATTGGTTGGCGCTCGGCGGAAACAACGGCGGATCGTGCGGTCGTTCTGCCCGCGCTGCGCGTAATTGTTCGGGGTGGTGCAGCGACGCCACGAATAAAATGCGCATCGCTTACTCGTCCGTTCGCCGTTCGTAAATAAAATAAATCGAGTCGGTGATGACGAACTCGTAGGCGTATTCAAAATCGGGCAGTCTTTCGCAGCGCCGCTCTACATTGATCGATTCGCAGACTGCAATCGTCACGCCAATCATGTCCGCCGCGTCTGGTATTGCTACCCCTTGAGTGCGCGCATACCACGCAATACCGTACCAGTTGAGCATCTGACGATTCTCGCGCAGCGTAAACCAGAACGTCTCATCCGCAATCACGACGCTGTTTTCGGGGATGCGCCACGTCAGCAAATCGAGTTCCGCGAGGCGGCGCACGTTCAGGTTTTCGGTGATGTCATACGTCATATCGTGCAGCGGCGCGCTGATCAAACTCGGCAGCACCGCGAACACGAACACCCATCCGACTATTCGAAAGCGACACGCCCGCGCGATCAGATAGGCAAGCATCGGCATGATCAGCACGAAATAGGTGATCGCTGTGTTGACGATGACAGGCATCAGCACCAGCACCGCCACCACCAACAGCGCAATCGTGCGGTCGATGCGCTCACGACTAGATAGTCCAATCATGACAGCGATGACCATCGTGATCAATTCGAGCGGCACCAGTGTCACGCTGAACCGGATCAACCATACAAAGGGCTCCAGCGCTGGGTTGACCCCCAACATACCTGCGTTCGTATACAACGTCGTGTACTGCTGATAGGCGTTGATACTGACTTGCGGGTTATCACCAAAATGCGTCGCCACATACAGCAGGCACGCCAGCGCACAGACTGCGGTATAGAGTGCGACTGAACGCCAATCGCGACGGGGCAGACTCGTAAACACAATCGCCAAGCCCACCAGCACACCGAAGATCAGCGATCCGGTAGGCACCGATTCCAAGCCGATATACAGCCCCGCGCCCGCTATACCCGCGCCGATCCAGCGCAGGCGCGGCGGCACTAATTCTCCCGCCGCCTCATGATCGAATGCGCGTAATAACAGGCGCAAGCCGACCAGCGCCAGCGCGCCGTAGATGATTAACCCCGTGTCTGGGCGCAAATTATGCGATGTCCGCACAATCAGCGCGAACGTGAGCAGTGATGCGAACGCAGCAGCTTTACCAAGCGTTGTCAATTCGCGCGCGCGCGCCAGCATCACGCCGACGATAGCGACGCCAATGCCAGCGGCGACCAGCGAAAACGAACGCATCGCCGTCAACGAGTCGCCAAACAGACGTATCCAATAGCCCATCAGTTGATAAATACGCGGACTCACCGAATCTGGCACACCATAGGCATTGTTAGCGAGCGGCGCGCCAAGCGTCCCTGTCTGCGCGAAATACCATGCCTGTGAGGCGAACCAGCTTTCATCCGGCATATCGAGATACATGAAACGTCCGACGCTGGCGATATGCACGACGATGAGCGCGACGATGCCCACGACCGCCAACCCTATCGCGGCGCGCGTCAACCGTGCCCCGTGCTGCGCGGTGGTCAGCGTGATATACACCGCCAGCGCCCCCAATGCCGCCGTATGCACGAACACGATCCACAATGTCAACGCATAATCGAGCAGGCGTTCCGGCTGATTCGCTGGATGTAACTGGATCATCAGAAATGCCGCCGCCGCGACTAAAAACAGAATCAAAGCGGTCAGCTTGCCATCTGCGATTTCGCGGCGCAGATGCGGCTCGAACCAGAACACCGCGCCGACGCCGATGACCAACAACACGTATAATCCTTGCAGATCGCGCAGTTGGATGTGAAAGACAGGACCTTCGAGCACCTCGAGCCGATGCAGCGACGGGGTACTCAGAAATAACAGCATCAGAATCGTACTGATCCATGCTGCTCCGCTCAAACGTCGCTGTGTTAGCCATATCACCATCATGCGCGCACGTCGATAGTCACCTACCTACGGGCAATTTCCTTTGAGCAAACGATAGGTGACTTCGCGTACATTGTCACCGCTTTCAGTTTCGGGAATTTGGTTTTGTGGATCGACGGTCATGATCAATCGGTGGTCTTCTTCATACCAGGTGCTAATGGTGATCGGCATATTGACACGGAACGTCTCATTCGCCTGTAAAATTGGGTAACCGCCGACGGTTTCGCCCTGCGTCGATCCGTCGCTGGCGCGGACATCACGCAGGCTGACCGTACCGCTCAATGTAGACGCGACGCTGCCCAGATTCGCCACATCCAACCCGACACTGAAGGTTTCGCCGCAGCGTGGTTCGCTGGGGTCGAGCACGACGATGCCGACCACCAAATTGACGTTGGTTTGCGGCGCGGCAGTGGCGACTGTTGGTATCACCAGCACGGTTGTCGCTGTTGGCGGCGGTGGTGGCGGTGGACCCGCTTCGCGTGGCAAATTCGCCGTGTTCCCCGAAGCAGTGGTGAATGGGGCATAAACCCAGCCTTCGCCGCCGCCGTAGCGGACTTTGTACCACGTGCCGTCTAAATTCAAGCTCAAAATTTCGCTGGTTTGTCCAGCAGCGAACACACCAATCGGCGGCTCGAAGTTGGTGCCGGGACCGCGCCGCACGTTGATCCCCTGCGTGAAGCTGGCGGTCGGCACGTTCGACGTTGGTGCTGCCGCAGGCGCGGCTTGTGAGGCACTGGTATTGGTCGGGCGCGGCGTGGGCGGCACGCGCGTCGATGTCGCCGCGCGCGTATTGGCACTTGTACTGCCCGTTGTCGCGGTCGCGTTGACAGTCGTGTTACCTGCTGTCGGAATCACGCTGTCGGTGAGGTTTCCGGCGGCTTGCGTGCGCACGCTGATCGTGACCGCCGCCGCATCGCTGCTTGATCCGTCAGCGCGAAACGCCGTTACGCTGAGCGTATGCGTGCCCTCACCGCTTGCAGTCCATGTGTGCACGATATTGAAGGCGGGCGCGCTCGTCGTATTTGGCTGCGGCAGCGTGGCGATGATCGAGTCATCCAGTGCGACTTCTACGCGGTCGATATCGGCGCCGGCATTACCGATTTGCGCCGAAATATTGACCGCGACGTTTTCCAGATACAGCGCGTTCGGCAGCGGCGACACCAGGCGCACCGTCGGCGCGCCGCCGATCACACCTGCATTATCCGGCGATTGGCTTAAATTGCATCCTGTCAGCAGCAGCAGCGCCGTCAGTGTCGCCAATGACCGACAGAAACTTTTTAGCGTAGATGCGGAGACCTGCATCGGCACGCTCCTTACGATTCCAAATTGGCGGGTACAGCCATGCCTTTAATGACAGGCTGATGGACTGAATGGAGATCGACTCTACCTGATTCGAGACCTGTTTACGAGGGCGCGTGCGCAGCGTAGGGAGAACGGTGATTTTGCGTTATGGTTATCGAAAAGGATAAAAACTCTGTGAATACACTCGAAATCGCGGCAGCAACACCCAACCCAATCATCATAGAACGGTTCAATCCTGCTGCGTATCTGCCCTATGGCTGTGAGATTAACCATGTGCAAAACGCAATGCGAGAATTTTGTGAGTTTCTGGCGCTCATCAACCAAAATCTTGTGGCGCGCGATATTCAACGGCTTGAATCGCTCTTGATGCCCGCTAATTTTAGCAGTATGGTGGGCGAATTTACCGCCGCTGGTATCGCAAAATATTGTCCGACGTTGGTTAAGAACCAGTATCACAATGGTCATCCCGATTTGATCCCGGCGGATCAATTTCCCGATGATGCAGTGCGATATACATCCGAAGGGATTGAAATTAAAGCATCACGTTATTTTAGGGGTTGGCAAGGACATAATCCTGAAAATGTTTGGCTGATGATCTTCATTTTTGAGAGCAACCGCCCAAGCGACGCGACCAAACATATAGCCCCGAAACCATTTCAGTTCCGGCGTGTTATTGCAGCCCCTTTGTTGAAGGAGGATTGGTTGTTTGCGGGGCGCTCCGAAACCAGCCGCCGCACCATCACCGCCAGCATTACCCCCAGTGGGTATGATAAGTTGATGGCGAACTGGATTTATAACGCGCCTACTTAAAATAAGGGGTCTTGAGTCATTTCCTTGAGGGTTGAAAAGCGCGCGTCTGGCTGTGACTTGTTCAGCGCTATGGCAGTAAGCTGCGGGATCGCGGTTTGGCTGATTTCGTAATACGAAGGCTGACGTTCAATACCGATGCAGGTCAGGTTCAAAGCACAGGCGGCGGCAACCGTCGAACCAGACCCCATAAAGGGGTCGAGAATGATCCCTTCGCCCAATGGCAAAGAGGCGTATACGATCTGACGCAAAAATGACTGCGGCTTCAAACTGGGGTGGGGTGCGATTTTACGTTCGCGCTGCGGTGTGCGTTCGCTTACGATCACATCCGAGAACGGACGACCATCCGGCAAGCGGCGTAACCCACCTGTTTGAAATTCGCGTAAGCAATCGCTCACTTTCATTTTCGCTGGAATAGGTGAGCGAAAAATTCCCCATGGTTCATATGCACCACGCGGCAGCGATGATACGTCCTCGAATTCTTCTTCTGCATTCTTGGGGCGATCCCCACCACGCAGCGTACGAACCAGTCGGATCAATTCGCCACGAAACTCCAGCCCGCCTTCTACCAATGCGCTGAATACCAACTGCGATAAAAAGCTGTTACTGGCGACGAAAACATGTCCTCCCGGTTTAAGCGCACGCACGCACAACGCTGCCCACTCACTGAAAAATTCGCGCATCGTTTCGCGTTCTTTAAGCGATAAGGCGGTAAATCGAGGCAGCGGCGACCGCACATGTCCATCGAATGACGGTGGAATGCGCCAAACACCGCCTTTACCTTCGGCGCGCTTTTGCAGTTGATCGGGTTCGTACTCTTTCACCCCATACGGTGGGTCGGTCACAATCGCATGGATCGAGTAGGGTTCAATCTGCCTCAGCCACTCAAAACAGTCGGCAAGCACAAGTAAAGATGTATCGACGACTGCGTGGGGATAATCGTGGATGAAAGATTCAAACATAGGAGAGTCCCATTCAATTTGAAGTTCGATGATTATAACAGACTCACAATACATCGACCGGGTCAACATCGACGAACCAGCCTTTAGGCAGCTTCAAGCCATCCAGCGCCGCCGCTGGATCGGGTCCTCGCAGCAGCACATGCCAGCGAAACAGCTTGTTTTCACGCGCGAAGAAACACGGCGCAGGACCAATCAGTTCTGTCCCGCTCATATCCAACGCCTTCAACCGATGGCGAATCATGCCGGCAGCGCGTTCCGCCTCCGATTGCGCCTGCATCTCCGTCGGAAAACGGAACAGAATACGGATCATACGTCGAAAGGGTGGATAGCCCAGGTGTTTGCGATAAGCAATTTCTTGCGCGTAAAACCCGTGAAAATCATGACGCGACGCCGCTTGAATCGCGTAATGTTCGGGCATATACGTCTGCAAAATCACCTGCCCGCCTAAAAGCCCGCGCCCTGCCCGCCCCGCAACTTGCGTCAGCACTTGAAAGGTCTTTTCACCCGCTCGAAAATCGGGCAAATTAATCCCCACGTCCGCGCTGATCACGCCGACCAGCGTCACCAACGGCAGATCAAGCCCTTTTGTCACCATCTGCGTCCCGATCATCACGTCGGTTTTGCGGTCGATGAAGCGCTGCAAGATCGCCTCGTGCGCTTCTGGCGAATCAGCGGTGTCGGCATCCCAGCGCGCGATCCGCACGCGTGGGAACATTTCTGCAAGCGCCGTCTCGACCTGCTGCGTCCCCGCGCCGAAATACTTGATGCGCCGTGATCCGCACGACGGGCACACGGTCGGCTCGGCTTCGGTATGGCTGCATCGGTGACAGCGCAGCACATCACCTGTGCGGTGATGGGTGAGCGGTGAATCGCAGCGCGGACACTTGGCAACATAACCACAGTCGCGGCAAAACACATACGTGGCTTGTCCACGCCGATTTAAAAACAAAATCGCTTGCTGACGGCGTTGCAGTACATCAGCCAGTGCTTCTTGCAGCGCCTCGCTGAAAATGCTGGTATTCCCCGCTTTGAGTTCATCGCGCATATCGACGACACGCACAGGCGGCAGATCGATGGTCACCGCGTCTTGCGCGTCGCTTTCCGGGTGATAAAGCGGCAGTACGCCCGCGCGTTCGCCTAATTCCCCAACGCGCACTTTGTGTCCCATAATGCGTTGTGCCAGCTCCAGCCGCCGAATCTCGCCGCGTTCGGCACGATACGCCGACTCGATGTCCGGTGTCGCACTGCCCATGATCAGCACGCCGCCATTTTGTTTGATCATTTCTTCCGCCACCTGCCGCACATGATAATACGGCGGCGGAATCGGCGGTGACTGCTTGTAACTGGTGTCATGCGATTCGTCCAGAATAATCACGCCAATATCAGGCAGTGGGCTAAACAGTGCCGACCGCGCGCCGACCACCACCTGCACCAATCCATCGCGTGACCGCCGCCATGTATCGTACCGCTCACCATCGCTTAAACGGCTGTGTACGACCGCCACCCTGCCCGGAAACCGCGCCGCTACCCGCCGCACCGTTTGCGGCGTCAGCGCGATCTCTGGCACGAGAAACAGCGCCGACCGTCCCTGCTTGAGCGCCATATCAATCGCGCGCAGATAAATCTCGGTCTTGCCAGAGCCTGTCACACCGTGCAGCAGAAAGACGGCGGGGGAGTAGTGCAACCCCTCTCCCGTCCCCTCGCCGAATTCGGGCAGGGGGGGGATAAACGGCGGCTGTTTCTTGTTCGTCTGTTCTTGAATCACGACATGCAGCTGCGTCAAAACTGAGTCTGCATCGTGAAAAACCTCATCGTTGCCAAACCGAATAACACGAAGTCCCAGACTTTCTAAATAGGCGTGGCGGATTGCATCCTGGTCTTGTGTATATTGAGGAATACCACCACCGATTTCAATCACCAGGCGCAATTTCGAAGCATAAAAATCGACGATAAAACGCTCGATACTATGCTGGCGTTTGAATTTCACGTCGAGTTTGTGGTGACGGATTTGCTGCCAAAAAAAACGTTCTGCTGGTGTTGGATCAAGTCTCAACTCTTGTGTAAGTGGCTTTAGCAGCTTGTACAGATTAAGAGGAATGCTCCAGCCTCTATAGTTTTCACTCCTCGCCTTCAAACGGTTGCTTTTCATCCCGCCGTGAATTCGGGGAGAGGGCATACGCTTCGCGGTCGGGGGAGCGATAAAGGCGCTTTCTTCTTCATTTCTCCTGTTAACGGGCATGGGGAGCAATCTTGTACCTACCATCGCCCGCTCAATCGCCGCCCACACCGCCGCCTGCTCGGTGCTGAGCGTGGGGGCAGTGCGCGGCACGAACAACGATTCTTCCAGCGAATCGCGCCACTGCTGTTTATCCGCGAGCAAAATCAGGTCGGCGTCTTCGAGTTTCTTCAAATCTTGCAGCGTGCAGTCGGCTTGGGCATACAGCCAGCTCACATCGAGCGCGTCGCCTTCGCGCGCCAAAATCGACAGGACGCGAATCGGCTTTTCGATTTTCCGCAGCCGATCCAGCCACCCGCTCACATCGTCGTATGGGACGCCCACTGCGAGCATGTCGCCGCGTGCCATGAGCAGCCCTTCGGTGATCAAGCCATCGGCATGTTTCGCCGTTGCGCCCGTCGCCTTAAACGCGCTTTTCGCATCCGTCGGGTCGTGATCCGCTACATAAGCGAGCAAATCTGCCGCCCGTGACGACTGTGCGAGTTCTGCGATCACCTTTGCGCGAATATCGGCGGGGTGAATCGCCAATGCCGCTGTGTGGATCATCTTCGGGCGCACGCGCGGCGGCGTCAAAACCGATTGACGGCGAATCGCACCTGCCCGTACCAATCCATCCATCGGCGCGCGCCAGTTTTTACCCGCGAAGGTCTGATCGAGTTGTCTGCCGCGCACCGCACCGCGCCGCTTGATCAAGGCGATGATTTCTTTTTCCATCGGTTCGCTTAGCGTCGTCGTTTCGTCGCTGAGCGTGAACTCGATGTCGGTATGTCCAGTCAAGCCGGGTGTCAGCCACAGCCACAGGCATGACCCAATCGGCGCGAGATACGTCTTGCTCATCCACCGCGCCAGCGCAATTTGTTCCGGCGTCACCACTGGGCGCGGGTCGAGCAGCGCGTGAATAGGCTTGGTTTGTGGAATCACCGATTCGTCGTGCAACGATAGCACAATCGCGTGCTGCTGCGCCGTCGCAAACGGCACCGAGACCAGATGCCCGACGGCAATTTGTCCGTCGAGTTCTGGCGGGATGTGATAATCGAACGTAGTATCGACGGGCGCGTCGATGGCGACATTGACAAACATGTCTCTATTTTAGCACAGATGTATCACTATTACGGAGTTCAACACGATTTCTTACCGGATCACAATCTTTGCTGCGTTGACATTCATTTGATCTGACGAAATAATCGATGCAATCAGTGACATACTCCCCACGCCTAAAGGCGGGGGCTTCTACCCTTAATGCGACTGCGAAGGCGAACCTTCGTCTTATCGTCGCTCCGGTAGCACA
>ENA-ORBV01002479-ORBV01002479.1-microbial-mat-metagenome-genome-assembly--contig:-NODE-2479-length-38785-cov-11.313759_pt1 | contig 38785 bp, 35 predicted proteins | sample MGYA00237777_ERZ505514 | MGnify/ENA primary metagenome ERZ505514 (study PRJEB26160, sample SAMN06269048) | microbial mat metagenome | isolation source: Oligotrophic lake microbial mat | place... | reverse complement strand
ATGTTTTGTAGGCACTCAATAATTATTCTCCAATATACCATATTCTACTAATATAAATTTTAGATGCGTTCGCCCTGAGTAATCATGGAAGTCAGTTTCAGTTCTTCATTTAAACGTGCTTTCAAAAAGCGTATTAAAGGCAATGCAGATTTAGAGGCTAGATTTTAGCAGAAATTAGAGCTGTAGATCCCTTTGATCCGAACTTGAAAACTCACAAACTGTCGGGCAAGCTTAATGATTTTTGGAGTTTTACCGTAGATTATGACGAAAGGGTGCTATTCTACTTTACGGAAGATGGCAAAGCTGTGTTTGTATATATTGGTAATCACGATCAAGTGTATTGATAGGAAAATAGGTTTTATTGCTATGCAGTATGTCTTAATTATTCATGAAGTCGAAAATTATGCAGCTTGGAAAAAAGTATTCGATAATGCTGAAAACATCAGAAAAGAAGCTGGCGAGCGCTCCTATCAGGTCTTGAAGTATGACAGTAAACCTAACAAAATTGTTCATTTTTCCGCCTGGACATCAACAACAGATGCCAGGGCGTTCTTTGAGTCACCTGCACTGGTTAAAATTAGAGAGGAAGCGGGAGTCAAAGCTCCTGAATTTATATATTTAGACCAATTAGAGTCAGGAGTGTTGTGAAAGACGAATTTCTAAGTAGTTAAATAAAATTGATCGCACAAACAACTGATATAGCACTTGTCACAAAGATGAGGTATCGATCGATAGATCCCTCAATCCCTCAATCCCCCAATCTAAAATCTAAAATCTAAAATCTAAAATCTAAACCTGTGCCTCACCTTTTTGAGAATGGCTATATTGACCGGACATGATATCAACTAGAAAATAGGGGTTTGGGCTTCTGAATATTAAAAATTGGGACTCCTCGGCATATGTCGCGAAAATTCACAACTTTTGCTCTGTAGGGGTTACAGAGGTGTAAGCTGTCCTTTGAGGGGAGTTGAGTAATTACCAAAATTGTTCATTTCTCCGCCTGGCTATCAACAGTCTTACCTCTTAAGGGGGATGCGTTGGGGAGCGAGACTCGGCTACTATCAAAAAATAAGAAAATTTTACGCAATTAGTTGAAGCATTAAAGAATAGTGAGGCACGAATTAACAAGCTGACCGTAGGTGATATCTCAGCGAGTTTGATCGGATTATCTATCCCTATCAAGTGACACATCCTGGGGTTTGATCTTGCACATTTTTTACTCATCCCCTAACACTTTTAAAGGAGAAAAAATAAGGATATGAAGAAAATTTTTCTCAGGTTGTTGCTGGGAACGTTATTATCTCTTGGGATTTTGGCGATCGCACCTATGCCAGTCATAGCCGTCGGTTCGATGTCCCAAGCGCCATTATCAGCAGAACTCGATAATTTTTTGACTTCTCTTCCTCGCGATTATTACACGATTACAAATACAGAAGCTCTCAAAAGTATTGTCAAAAGGGATAATGCTTTATTAATTGATGTCAGACAGCCTTCTGAATATACATCTGGTCACATTCCCAATGCCATTAATATCTCCTTGCAAACCTTAACCGCAAATCTTGATAAAATTCCCAAAGATCGCCCTGTGGTTCTTTATTGCACAACGGGCTATCGAACGGCAATGGGAGTTATGACTTTGCAAATGTTAGGATATGCTAACGTGCAGGCTTTTCCTCCTAGCATTCAAGGTTGGAAAGCTGCAGGAGAACCTTTGGAAAAGTAGAATGTAATTATTTCAGCCCATTCATGAAAGAAAGGAATCTTGATGATCCAATATCGTGTTAGAAAAATATTTTCCCAGTTACTATTGCTAGGAGCTTTAGTGTTGACTTTATTCCTGGGCTTAGGAATGTTAACTACTCCCCATGCAGTCGCAGCAATTCGACAACTAGAAGAAGCACCAGGACAAATGGTTTACCAGTCCCGGGAAACCCTCAAAGATCAGCACGGAGGTAGCTGGCAGGCGATCGCTTTTCAACGTGTTTATCCTAATGGCGAAATGAGTTTTCAACTGCGTTTAGTCGGTTTCCCCGGCGGGGTAGAAATCGATCGCAGTCAGCCATTATTGTTGACTGATTCACTAGGTAAAACCCTGACTGCTGCTGATACTTCTAGCACTATTTTTACTGATTTATCCGCTCCCGAACCTCATGTAAGTCAGTATAACATTCTGCCGTTGTTACCGGAGTTGCAGGCAGAAATTCCCCTAAAGTTGACGATATCAACGCTCGGCGATGAAGCGATCGATCTATCAGTTTCACCATCTTTTGTGCAAGAGTGGAAAACCCTCTTGTCTTCAAGAGAGTAGGTTGGGTTGAGTAGGAGAATTCAAATCAGCGCTGTCAGACTAGGCGGTAATCTCAAATCTTAAATGGTATAACCACCCGGTATTCTCTCGAAATCCTCTTTCACAACTGGCGTTTCAACAACTCCCGCACTGCCGCAAAAGCCCTCCCCCGCCACTCCACCGGCAGCAGCGACAATCCCAAACCAGCCCACATTTTCGCCTCAGAAACAGACTTTCCAGCCCTGACCATCCGCCGCCCTTTTGCAGTTTCACCCACCTCAATCAGCCGCAAACCAAGCGCTAATTGAGTTTCTGCAAGCCTTTTGAGCCTGACTGTTTCGAGCATCTCTGACTCAAATTCGTAGCCGGTCAAATAGCGCAATTTATCGCTCAAATACGGAATTGCCCGATCGACTCCTTGCTGTTCTGCATGAAATCGATACTCCATCAACAGCTCTGGCAAGTAATAGCATTTTTTGCCCGCAATTGCAAGTCTGACAAACAAATCGTTATCTTCGCAATTTTGCAAATTCGGCCGCAGAAATCCTACTTCTTGCAGCGCGGGGCGGCGAAATAAAGTCGCCCCTATTTGCAAACTCTGTCTCAGAAAAACTGTCGAGAGCAAATCTTCAACAATTCCAGCCGACAACTCGGTGCGCCCCCACCGCTGCGAATTCAGTTTAGTCTCGGTTTCGTCAATATTGTTGTGAATGTCGATCGCCCAGTGATCGGTACTGACAAAATCAATGCTGGGGTCTTTATCTAAAATAGCAGATGTCCGCTCCAGAAATTGCGATCTCAGGCGATCGTCATCGTCAAATTTGATAAAATATTCGCCCCTTGCCGCCGCAAAGCCCGATCGCATATTATTACTTTTACCGATATTCTGCGGGTGGCGAATGTAGCGAATCCCTGGCTCTACAAATTCTGACATTAACAGCGGAGTGCTGTCAGTGGAGCCGTCATCGCAGACAATTAATTCAAAATCTGTATAACTTTGATCTAGCACGCTGGCGATCGCACTAGCCAGCAAATGCACTCGATTGTAAGTAGGAATGCAAACGCTAATTTTCGGCACAAACAAAGACCATTTATGATTTTAGATTTTAGATTTTAGATTTTACACAGCCCCATATTAAAGCCTTCCTTCTTCCTTCTTCCTTCTTCCTTCTTCCTTCTTCCTTCTTCCTTCTTCCTTCTTCCTTCTTCCTTCTTCCTTCACTCCACAGTTGATTTTAACTCAAACGAGCCGTACATTCAAGAATTAACTTTTGATTCACCAAAGCAAAAGGTTGAATTTCCAAAGCGCGACGAAAAGCTTGAATAGCATTTATGTATTCTCCCAGGGCAGCGTAGCACAAACCCAGACCGTGCAGCGCCCCAAAATGTACCGGGTTCAATTTGAGGACAATTTCGCAATCGTGAATCGACTTTTTATAATTTCCTTGGGTATAGTGAAGTACGGCGCGCCGATTCCAAGCTTCAGCAAAATCGGGCGATTGAGCAATCAGTTTCGTCAGCAAATCCAAAGCGTGGCGAACATCGCCTGCACTTAGCGAAACTTGCGATCGCCTGAGAATTTGCATCCCGTAATCACCCTTCTGGTTAAACCAAGTCCGCCAGAGTTCTGTAGTTGCCCGATCGCGCACGCTTTCTTCGGAGTTTTTTAAGTCTTCGAGCAGCGCTTTGACAGATAATTCGTCCATAGTGAGAAGATTGTTAAAAAAGTTTTATCAGTCAATCTTATCGCGACAGCGGCAATTTTATTTATCCAATATCCCATGCAGATTTTGATGCTTTCCTCGACTTTTCCCTACCCGCCAAGCCGCGGAGGAACTCAGGTAAGGACTTTTAATTTATTACAATACTTGAGCCGGCGACATGATGTAATTCTCGGCACTTTGCGATCGCCCGATGTCACCGACGCACAAATCGACGCATTGCGGCAGCAAGTTAAAGAATTGGCAGTTTTCGAGACTTATGAGACAATTTCAACAGGTATTGATGGAAAAATCCGACGTTTTAGTCAATTTTTGTTATCCGGGACACCTCCAAACGTGATCTCAAGCTACTCTCAAGCAATGCAGAATTGGGCTGACGATTTGGTAAACGAGGGCAAATGCGATGCTGTTACCTGCGAACACAGCGTTAACGAGATTTACGTGCGTCCAGAATGGCGGCAAAAACTGCTGACAGTGGTAAATATTCACAGTTCGGTTTGGGGAACTTGCAGGGAAATGTTAATCACCGGCACTTCCCAAAAACCTCTGCGCGATCGACTAAATTTACCGCTACTCGCGCGCTACGAAAAACGCTACTGTTCCAAATTCTCCCGCATTGTCGCGACAACATCCACAGACAGAGAGCAACTCCTAGAATTACTGTTGCCTCCGGTTCAGGTGCGAGGAAAACAAGATTTTTTTGTACCTTCCATAGATGTAATTCCTAACGGCGTGGATTTAACCCAATTTCCGTACCGGTCGATCGATCCGGGAGGACACACCTTAATCTTTGCAGGCGCAATGAACAATTTGCCCAATATTGACGCCGCCAGATTTCTCAGTTTGCAAATATTGCCTTCGTTGCAGCAGCGATATCCCGATGCTACCCTCACTATAGTCGGGGCTTCGCCAGTCCCGGAAGTGCTCGCCTTGGGGAAACTCCGGGGAATTCAAGTAGTAGGTCGGGTGCAAAGGGTGGCAGAATATTTGCATCAGGCTGCAGTTTGTGTGGTACCGATGCGGATTGGTTTCGGGATTAAAAATAAAACTTTGGAGGCGATGGCTGCGGGAACTCCCGTGGTTGCGAGCGATCGAGGTTTGGAGGGTTTAGCCGTCGATGGTGGTGGCCCACAACCGACAAGGGCCTTGCGGGCAAACGAAGTTCAGGAGTATGTTGAAGCGATCGCCAGTTTGTTTGAAAATCAGCAGCTAAGACAGGAGCTCTCTGTCAACGCGCGATCGCTCGTTGAAAGGCAATACACTTGGGATATCATAGGTCGGCAGTACGATCGGCTATTGCAATTTTAAACTCTAAATTCTAAAATCTAAATTCTAAAATGGGACGATGGAACACAAAATTAACCCCTCAAAAAATCGAGCCAAACCCCCAGAAAATCGCAAAGTTGCTCCTCCTCCGACAAGACGCCGTCGCCAAACCCGACGCCCCAAAAATCTTCAAGAGTCCCAGCTTCCAATACCTACTCCCCGAACTCGCGCCAGATATCCCTGGAAAAGACTGATAGCTAATTTGACAGCCCTCAGCATCTTGGGTTGCTGTGCAGCTTTGATGGGAGGCGGCGCTTGGCTGAGTTATCAGCTAATTGTCGATCCCAATGGCAACAAGTTGATCTCTCAGTTTGTGCCGGAATGGTCGCGCCTGCCTACAGGTAGCAGAGATTCGATCCAAACTCTCGATCAAATCAAAGCCAGCATCCGCAAATTGGGATTCCTAACCGGAGAACCCCTGCCTCTTCCCGTCGATCAATCCCGCGATAATTCTATTTCCGATTTGCTATTGCCGGTGATGGTAGAAAGAACTGTTAAGGCTTCTACTGTTTGCAAAAATCCTTGCCGCCAAATTCTCGAACTTCGGGTGTACAAGCGAGTACAGTTGCCCGATCGCAGTTCCGATAAAGAGCAGTATTTTCAGTTAGCAAGTTCTGTGAACGTAGAAGGCCCGGCGGAATCTTTTGTCATTGCTTCTTTAGCTGACTCTACATCTGACAATCAAGTCTCGAATCAGTCGCTACCCCTAACAGAACTGCGCCGCTTTGACGGAAAGCCCCCCGCCTCTGGCATTTGGTTTAATGTCAGCGGTCAACTAAAGCGGGGCGACAAGAAAATTCCCTACGGACAAGTCGTTCGCTACAACCCCAGCCAAAATCATTTAATGCCGCTGTTGGAGTGGGCGAGTGCGGCTGGACAACCGCCGAATTGGCAGCAAATTGTTAAGGGAGAAAACCCACAGTTGGCGATCGACCAAACAGTTGGTTTAGAGCCGCAATTTACCCTTTATCAAATTGGCCCGCGCAAATTTCTGCCGAACCCAGTTCAGTTAACCGCGATTTCTTTAGAAGAATTTGCCTTCAATGACGAGACTTATAAAAACGGGCTGCGGCTGGCAAAAAGTGGGCTGTGGTCTCCAGCATTAAATGTCATGCGTGTGGCGAAGGGGAAAGCCGGCAAAAATTGGCCCGCAGTCGCGCAAGCTCAGCTAGAAACGATCGAATTTCACGCTAAAATTACTCGGGCTCAGGCGATCGCATCTTGGGCCAGTCCCGGTCAACAAGTTCTCGCAGAATTGATCGACGGCCGCTGGAGCCAAGCTTTGCAAGTATTTGAAGCCGATCCGAGCAACAGTCACGAAATAGCCACCACCCTCAAAAATGACGGCGGGCGGATCTGGAACCGCATAGACGCCGCCTTGAGAGTGAATGCCGCTGACGCCGATGTCAAGGCTTGGGGCGCTCTGATTGTAGCTTCTCAAGACGGAACTCGCGAGGCGATGAATTGGCTCGACCAGCAATCAAATACTGACAGCGAAACAAGAAATCGAATTCGGAATTTGGTCAACAAACTTCAGGAAGCAGTTTCTCAGGCTGAAAATCTAGAAAGCCACAAAAGTCAAATTATGGGTTCTGCTACTTTAATTAGCAGTGTCAATCCCGCTGAGTGGCTGGAACCCGAACCGAACAACGAGTTAAAATTGACCGGAGAACAAGTTTGGTATCAGGTGCAAGTAGCGAGTTTTTACGACGGTAGCCGCTGGGTTAATTCGCCCTTTTCTGATGTAGAAGTGCGCTCTTTTCCTGCTACTCAAGTCAAGTGGCTCTGGGGGCGGCTGGGATTACAGGCTGACCCCAAGATTAAGATTGAGGTAGCGATGGCTAACGGTCAACAAAGAGTTGCTGTGGGAACGGTGAAAGCAGTGCAGATTCAAGACGGAAGTCTGCGCTTGCTGGCGGCGGTTGACAAGCGATCTTGACAGTTGACAGTTGACAGTTGACAGTTGACAGTTGAGGGCGACCTCTACCTGGAAGTCCGAGGATTCGAGTAATGAATAGTCTTGTTTTAATTTCTCCCTAGAAGGAAGAGGCTTTAAACCAATTCTTTCTGGTAATCTGGGATCGAGCATTCGGTAGAGGGAAAAGTGCCGGACGCACTCTTAACACAAAGAAACCGGGTTTTTTACCATTTCTGCCGATCGCAACAGAAGTATTTTCGTAAAAAAACCCGGCTTCCTTCCACCTGTACGTCCAAAACTAGGAAAAAGGAAAATTCTTTCTTTTGCCCCTCCCGTAACTCCGAAAGCAGCGCAATCTCAAAACTCTTCCCCTTACTCCTCTCAAACTCGGACAACAATGCAGACAAAAATTTTGTTAATTTAATTAATTAACACAACGTGTGCACAAAAAACCCAGAGATGTCAAATCGCGCCCTTTTTAGAGAGTGCTGCAATCATCTGGCGTTTCACTGCTTTAGCCCAAAGCTCAAACTCCAAACTGTTGATATTCTGAATTTTCACTTCCTCAACAGGCTGAGTTGGGGCTTCTTTCTGTGCTGTAGTCTCCATTGTTTTTTCCCTCGTCAAAAAATGTTAGTAGTCGATCGCAAACGGTTAGCATCATACATCTATTTTAATAACTAATTCTTGCAATTAATTACACTAAAGGCAGAGACTTGATCGACAATATGCAGTAAATACATCTAGATCATGCAATTTACGAATTTAATGTAAGAAAACCCTACAACCATTGTTATATATAGGCTTTTCCTGACATTAAAATTTTACAATTTACATTGTATGGCACTATCAAACCAATGCTTATGTTAGTAAACTTATTTTTAAATGAATGTATTGGCATATACAGCAGAAAATAATTTTATTGAATTCACAGAGTGCCGTAAAGCCGATCGCCCGCATCTCCGAGTCCGGGTACAATATAGCCGTGCTCGTCCAAACACTCGTCAACTGCCGCCGTATAAATCTGCACGTCAGAGTGTTGTTCGTGAAAGTGCTTAAGTCCCTCCGGTGCCGCCAGCAAGCACAAAAATTTAATAGACTTCGGATTAACTTCTTTCAGCCTATCCACTGCCGCCACTGCTGAATTACCAGTAGCCAGCATCGGATCAACAATTAAAACATCTCGCTGTTCAATATCCTGGGGAACTTTGAAATAATATTCGATCACCATCCGAGTTGTCGGATCGCGGTACAAACCAATATGTCCTACCCTCGCAGACGGAATCAGCTCTAAAATACTATCTAACAGTCCCTGACCTGCACGCATAATCGAAATAATAACAATTTTCTTTTCAGCAGCCAGCACCGGTGCATTCATTTTGGCGATCGGCGTTTCTATTGGTTCGTATTTTAGCGGCAAATCTCGCGTCACTTCATAGGCTAGCAGCATCCCAATCTCTTTCAGCAGTTGGCGAAATTTAGCCGTACTCGTTTGAGTTTGCCGCATCAGAGTTAACTTGTGCTGTATCAAAGGATGGTCAATGACAGTAACTTTAGCACTCATCTTTTTTAAAGAGTTAATTTTATTTATTATAATTCTCCTTTCCTGAATCTGCCTGAAAATACAAATATCGTCTCTTTTTACTCGTTCCCCGCCACCAGACAGATTCATTTCCTACAGCAACGGCGGCTCTAATTCCCGAATTCCAGCGTCTTTTATCAGCCAATAACGACGGAATAAAAATCACTACTCACCAACAATTCATCTGCCCTGCGCCGACCCAAAAACCAGAGATTTGTTCCCGAAAATTATTTAAAAAAAAAGATAAATATTTTCCTAAAAAATCTTCCGGAGTAGTCCTTAAACGGGATGAATCTTAGAAAGTATCAGGACATAATAGGCATTAATCAATAAAATAATGCTACTTGAAAAAAACTGCTCTAGGTACATATATCTAGCGCTCATTCAGAATCTGACTGCCTTTTCAGTAAAGGCTTGCCATCTTCTAATTGGAAGAGCATCGCCTCAATATTCCTTGAATTTTTCAGAGTTGTCCTAACAAAAACACATTAAGGAGAACATCCATGAAGTTTGTAAAACTCTTGCTGGCGACAGCATTAATGACCGCTTCTATCAGCCCCGCCTTGGCCAATCCAGTAGTTCAAATATTAGGTGCCAGCTACGGCGGTAGCGGCTGCCCAGACCGCTCCGCCAGCGTCAGCGTCAGCCCCGACGGTCAAGAACTCACCATCCTATTTGACAAGTTTGCAGCCCTGGGAAATGTCTCAGCAGAAAGGCGGAAAAGCTGCAATCTGAGCATTCCCATCAAAGTACCCCAAGGCTTCCAAATTTCTATCTACGATGCTGATTACCGCGGCTACATTGCTCCTCAAACCACAGGCAACCTGCGAGCAGAATACTTTTTCGCAGGAAGCCGCGGCCCAGTTTTTAATCGGAATTTAAGCGGAGAAACTAACTACAACGTTCGAGATAGCTTAGCCACTGTAGCTAATGTTTGGTCTCGCTGTGGTGACAGTGTAAATATGCGAGTAAATGCTGCAATGACAGCCCGCGGTGCCGGTATGGCCACGGTTGACTCCTTCGATTTGGCTCATCGCGGTTTAGTGTATCACGTCAAATATCGCACTTGCCGCTAAGCAGCTTGTGGGAGTGTAGTGTGAGGAATAGTTTTCAGGTTTGAATTTTGAATTTTAAGTTGGAAGAGGGATAATTTTCCCTCTTCCTTCTTGCTTCTTGCTTCTAAAACACAGTACCGTCACTTTCAATCTGAATTGGTGGCACTCCGCCAGCCCTCAATTCCCCTGCAATTTTCCGCCCCGCAGCCCAAGTTCCTCCTTGTAAAATCTTCACCAGCGGTAATTGATCCGCACTCAAATGCAGCTTTTCTCGAATAGCTGTGGCAATTTTATCTAAAAGATTCACAGTCAGCGATCGCCATTCTACTATAACTTCCGAACCAGGCAAGTAACTCTGCTCAAAAATAGCCGAATCTTTTGCCTGCAGCAGCCCGATATCCAAACACAAACCGCCGTTGCGGTACTCCGGCAATCCCGTTAACTCATCCAATCCCGCGACTTCTAAACCAAGTTCTTGCAGCGGTTCCAACAGCGAATAAGTCAACCACTGCGAGAGTTTGTGAAACGGCACGAATTCATCTCCCAGATTTTCTCCTGTTAAAGCTCGATGCTGCCAAACGTCGCCTAAATTAACGCCACCAATTGCATATCTTCCCGGCCAAATTTCCCCAAAACCTGTTAAAATAGCGTTCAATACTTCAGTAGCATTCACAGTTTTGACTCCAGAAACCCGATTGTCTAGCAAGTATTTTGCTAAATTGCCGGGACGCGGGTTTTCGCTGCCAAATAATAATGGATGCTGGCAAATCGCATTTCCCAAACGCTGCAATAATTCTAATCTGCCTGTTAAACCAACTAGCGGATTGTCTCGACTTACCTGAAATCCCGCAGCTAAGGTTTCTAGTTTTAATTGAGAAAGTCCGCGAGAATCAGCTTGCCAAGGAAAATCGGGATTGCTGGAAAAAACACCTTGACAAAACATCCGCAAGCTGGCTATTGCTAACCCTTCAGAACGGCGGTAAACCTGTCCGCTTTCTGGTTCACAATACTGCCAATCTGCACCAGCACCGGCATCGAGCAAAACGCTGACAATTGCTAAATCAAATTTGATCTTAGCTTGCTCTATGAGTGAAAATTCTGCTAAAGCTGCATCCAATTCGGCGAGTCGCGGCAGGTTGCCAGCTTCAAAATGCCGCCAGCGACTGTGAAAGGGAATGTTAAAATCGGGATACTGTTGGCGCGTTGTGTCAATTACATAATTTGCTGCTTTGTCGAGTTGGGATAAATCGACGCGGAAGTAGCGGAGTTTGTCTAGGCGGGCTAAATCAAAAAGCCGATCGCACTTTTGACGAATAGCAGCCGGCGTTCTCAGATATTCTACAGTCTCAAGTTCAATATTGTGCAACTTCATACAACCAAACATCGGTAAACATCGTTTTCTTGAAAAAAGTCAAACTGACTGTAATCTAAAAGATTATCTAAAATCGCATTTTTATCGATTTTGATCAGCTTATATTCCCACTTCGAGCCGCTGACTTCGCGTTTTATTTGATCGGAAACTATCACCGAATTTTTTTCAGTAGCCGGAGATACTATTTTACTTAAATCTTCCAGCCTGTCGGCGATGTTAATATCTTTTCCGTAAGTGCAAGACCTAAATATGTATAGATTTCCCTTCGCAACTCCCACCGACAAGCCACAAGGTATTTGATTGGCGTCAATAAAAAGTTTCCAATTCTCGCACAGACTTTCCATTGCCGCTAAGGCTGAGTGAGCTTCCGGGAAAGTCAACAAATGCGAATCCCCAACAATACTCCGAATTGTGCCGCCGTATTCTTCGCAAATTGTTTTTTCAAAAGTATCAAAGTTGGTGAGCAAATATTCAACATCTTTGATAGAATTAGATTCTTGATAAGCAATAAAACCTCTCAAATCTGCTTTAATTATTGCTTGATTCTTGATGATTCGCGTTTTATAACTTTGGTCAACTTTGTAGACTTTTTCAGGTTCGCTCATCCCTTTCAAAGAAAACTCGTTGACAAAAGACGTTTGCACTTCTGCTTTGTTGAGCGCCAGCCATGCTGCTTGGGACAAATATATTTCATCCGGCGGAGTTACTGATTCTATGCGCGCTGTTAAATTCACCGTATCGCCAAAGATATCTTTATCTTGATGCAAGACATCTCCTAATGTAATAGACACGCGAATAGCCAATCGTTCATCGTTCGCCTTGCTAGATTGTTGCGTTCTCAATTCTTGCTGCATTTCTATGGCTGCTACCGCCGCTGCTGTGACGCTGGGAAAAATTATCCAAAATGAATCACCTTCCCCTTTAATCACGCTGCCTTCATTTCTGGCGCTAATATCTGAAACAAAAGTTTTATGCTCGTTTAACAAACTACTTAAGTCCGACTGAGATAATTTTTTGACTCTGACGGTATATCCGCAAATATCTGTTTTTACGATCACACTAGAACGCAAATTAGCCATAACCTACCCTGACTGATCAAAAACCAGCAATAAATTTTGTTTAGCAAAGACGCGATTGTTCGCGTCCCATCGGTCGCGTCTTTGCCCTCTTAATCTCCTAAATCGCGTCCGATCGCTTCTGCAAGAATTGTAGCATCTGGCACAGGGTCTGGCGTGTAGTAGCCGGCGGCTTTTTTGGCGACAATTTCGACTTGTGCGTCTGCGGGAATCCAATCTTCAGGAATGGGGATGCGATCGACCACCTGAATGCCAGAATTGATAATAGCATTGTATTTGAGATCGCTCATGGAAACTAAACTGTCAATGCGAGAGATACCCAACCAGTGCAATACGTCTGGCATTAGTTCTTGAAACCGCATATCTTGAACTCCGGCGACACATTCAGTGCGAGTAAAATAGGCATCAGCTCGATCGCCGCCTTCCTGCCGTTTTCTGGCATTGTACACCAAAAACTTAGTCACTTCCCCCAAAGCTCTCCCTTCCTTGCGGAAGTAAACAATTACCCCAGAACCGCCTGATTGTGCCGTTTGGATGCAAATTTCCATCCCATGTACCAAATAAGGGCGGCAAGTGCAGATATCGGAACTGAAGACATCAGAACCGTTGCATTCATCATGTACCCGTACCGCCAACTGCTTATCCGGGTCAGAAATATTCGCGACATCGCCAATAATATAAACCGTAGTTCCGCCAATTGGTGGCAAGAAAACGTGTAAGTCTGGCCGCGTCACTAAATCCGAGAACATTCCCCCTGTTTGCTCAAACAGGACACGGCGGAGAACGCTTTCTTGGGCCCCAATCCGCTGAGCAATTCCCGGCAAATACCACACCGGGTCGATCGCAATTTTAGTTACTGCTAAATTGCCACCTGCTTTGACTATTTTGCCATCAATTTGCACTCGCCCCTTAGCGATGGCATCTTGCAATTCCGGCATATTAATGTGAGCTTTAGTGACAGCAATTGTCGGTCGAATATCATATCCCTGCTGGAGAAATGAAGTATAAACTTCGCTGACCAAACCCCCAAAGGGATCGAGAGAAACAATCAAATTGCGATCGCCCCAACTCGGGTGCGGCCCGATGTGTGCGGCCGGAGAGGTGTTGGTAAAATCGGGGCGGTGATCTGCTTGGAGTGCGCCGGAAGCAACTGCTAGCGCGCGATAAACAGAGTAGGAACCCGAATGAGTGCCGATCGCATTCCGGTGAGACGATTTTGTGAGGCTACCAATCACAGGCCCCCGTTTCAGCGGATCGATTTCTCCCCAGTAAATGGGATGAGGTTTTGTGCCGGATCTGTCGGGATGGGATGTTAAAACTATATGCTTGGGTTTTGACACAGTTGTTTTTGGCTCTTGCTATGGATGCTGCTGTTAGTTGAAAGTGAAATTGCAATTTGAAGCAGTGATTTATGATAGCAAAAGGATTCATGATCTGGAAGTATCCGGCATAGCCAAACTCGTGACGCTGATTTTCGCGCTGTCCTGAAAATATAAAATTTTTATATTTTTGCTTCAGCGATCAGGGCGGGAGTACCAACCGCAAAGCTACCTATTTAATCCAAGTTTCTTTAGCGATTCTATTTCATTTGTGCCTGAGATTTTTTTGAAGTAACCACAGAGGGCGCAGAGGACGCAGAGCCTCTAGAAAAGAGAGAAAGAGGGGAAAAGAGATGTTCACAATTCCTGCAAGGGTTGTTATAGTTACAACTGGTAGCCAGTAATTATCAACAAAATACTAACTCACAAAATTAATGTTGCCAAGTACATCTAATTATTTGCTCAAAAATGGTCGTGTACCCGCGTCTCTTCTAGAGATGAAATTGATCGCCCCGTCAGCTTCTACTGTGGCGACAACGGGGAGTGAGAACAATTTTTGTTTGGTGGATTTGGAAATTGCAGCAGGGGCGATCGCCCAAATTATCCCAGCAGGTACAAAGCCTGTATCCTCCTCTGGAGATATCTCAGTTGTAGATTTGCAGGGCGGCTTAGTTTGGCCTTGTTTTGTGGATATGCACACCCATTTAGACAAAGGCCACATTTGGGAACGATCGCCCAATCCCGATGGAACTTTTGGCGGTGCGCTGGAGACTGTGCGCGCTGATGCCGAAAAACACTGGAATGCAGAGGATGTTTACCGGCGGATGCAGTTCGGCCTCAAGTGCAGCTACGCCCACGGCACCAAAGCCATCCGCACTCACATCGACAGCGCGGGCGAACAGGGAACCGTTAGTTTAGCAGTATTTGAAGCCCTGCAAGCCGAATGGGGCGATCGGCTGATCATGCAAGCAGTTTCCCTGGTTTCCCTCGACTATTTCCTCACACCTGCCGGCGAAAAATTAGCAGACAGAATTGCCCAAATCGGCGGCATCCTCGGCGGCGTCGCCTACATGAACCCGGATTTAGACAAACAACTCGATCGAGTTTTTGCCTTAGCCAAAGAACGAAATTTAAACCTCGACTTCCACACCGACGAAAGCGACGATCCAGAATCAGTAACATTGCGGGAAGTCGCAAAAACCGCCATCCGCCATGAATTTTCTGGTCAAATTATCTGCGGACACTGCTGTAGTTTAGCCGTACAACCGCCCGATTTAGTAACAGAAACTCTGGAATTAGTCAAGCAAGCAAATATTGGCATTGTCAGCTTGCCGATGTGCAACCTTTACCTACAAGACCGACAATCTGGGCGTACACCGCGCTGGCGGGGAGTGACGCTGCTGCACGAACTCAAAGCAGCAGGAATTCCCGTTGCAGTTGCTAGCGACAACTGTCGCGATCCGTTTTACGGATTTGGCGATCACGATGTTTTAGAAGTCTTTAATATGTCAGTCCGCATAGCCCATTTAGACAGGCCTTGGGAAGATTGGCCGCGCACAGTCACAACAACACCAGCAGATTTAATGGGATTGCAGAATGTAGGACGAATAGGAGTTGGTTTACCCGCAGACTTGATTTTATTTAAGGCGCGGAATTTCAGCGAATTGTTATCTAGGTCGCAGCGCGATCGCACAGTTTTGCGGCAGGGTAGAGAAATTGATACAACTTTGCCCGATTACCGGGAACTAGACGATTTGTTGCAGGAAGAATCGGCGGTTGAAACCGCTGCTATACAAACAAAACCCGGATGGTGCGCGGGTTGAAGAAGACTCGGCGGTTAAAATTATTTTATCTTCTTCAGAAGACTCGGCGGTTGAAACCGCTGCTATACAAGCAAAACCCGGATGGTGCGCGGGTTGAAGAAAACTCTGCGGTTAAAATTATTTTATCTTCTTCAGAAGAATCGGCGGTTGAAACCGCGTCTATACAAACAAAACCCGGATGGTGCGCGGGTTGAAGAAGACTCGGCGGTTAAAATTATTTTATCTTCTTCAGTCCGCGGAGGTGTTCGGCGAGCGAAGTCGAGTCGCGGACTTCGTTTTTGTAGACGCGGTTTCAACCGCCGTCTTCGTTTTTGTAGACGCGGTTTCAACCGCCGTCTCATCTTGTCAATTGACAACAGGTTTGATATAAATATAAAAACTGATTAGACTGAGGATGTTTGAAGTGAAAGCAGTTATTTTATTGTCGGGAGGGCTGGATTCCTCAACAGTTTTATATCAAGCCAAAGCCGACGGCTGCGAATGTTACGCGATTTCCTTTGACTACCAACAAAGACATCGGCGGGAGTTGGAATCAGCACGGGCGATCGCACTTTCAGCCCACATTAAAGCGCATCAGGTGGTAAACTTTGACTTGACGCTGTGGGGCGGTTCGGCTTTGACGGATAATGAGATGGAATTGCCGATCGATCGCAACCTGGCAGAAATGTCGCAAAACATCCCCATTACCTACGTTCCAGCTAGAAATACGATTTTTCTCAGTTTTGCCCTCGCCTACGCCGAAACTCTAGGAGCTCAGAGGATTTACATCGGTGTCAACGCTTTAGATTATTCCGGCTATCCCGACTGTCGCCTCGATTACATCCAAGCAATGCAGGAAGTATTTCGGTTAGGAACCAAGCAGGGAAGGGAAGGAGAAGCTATTAAGATTGTAACACCTTTGATCGAACTTAAAAAAACAGAAATTATTGAATTGGGGAACAATTTGGGAGTACCTTGGGAGCAAACTTGGTCTTGTTATGCAGGCGGCGAAACTGCGTGCGGCGTTTGCGATTCTTGTCGGCTGCGGCTGGCAGCTTTTGAGGAATTGGGGCTGAAAGATCCGGTGTTTTATGCTTAAACAGTATTCCGACTCGACGGTTGAAAGCGCTCCTCCATATACTCTCGTCTCTCTCTAGGAGACTAAAGAATAAACGGGGCTGCTGCTAACTAAGATTTGGTATAAAAAGTTGCGCTATTTTGATCGCCCTTTTCATCAAAATCTTAATGAGACAATTTTGCCACACTACTCAACCCGCTATTCTTTCGCCCTTTCGCCACAACTTCCCCGCCCGCAGCTACAATTTCACCCAAAATTAGATCGCCCGCCGCCCCATCCAGCAACTGAATTTGAATTTGCTCCAACCTGGGCCCGCACGCAGAAACAACCGTAAGTTCCGCATTTTCGCAGTGCCAAACGTCCCCAACAGCGGGCATTCTTTGTAACTGATAGCTCAGAAAACCTCCAATTGTCTGATAGTCGTCAGCTACTGGCAAATCCAAATTCAATATTTGATTCACATCATCTACATTTAACTGCGCTTGCACCAAAAAAGTGCGATCGTCCAATACTTGCAAAGCTATTTCTTTACTGTCGGGCGACTCGTAGCTGCGGCCGATAATTTCCGCGATCAAATCCCTCAGCGTGACTAACCCGGAAATGCCGCCAAATTCATCAACTACGATCGCAATTTCTTCCGACGAACTCTGCATCAAAGGCAGTAATTCCCCCAGCAGCATCATCTCCGGCACAAACCTCACCGCACGCATCCAAGTTACAATTGGCGTGTCAGGAGATAGCAAACCTTCAGCTAGAGGTTTTGCAAGTTGTTTGAAACCAATAATGCCAATAATATCGTCTAAAGAATCTCCAGTCACGGGATAGCGGGAATGGTTGGAAATTGCCATTTCGTCGAGCAAAGTTTGAAGGGTAGCCGTCTTCGGAAGTGCGATAATGTTCGGCCTCTGCACCATCACTTCTTCTACCCAAACTTCGCCAAATTCAAACACGTTATTGAGCAATTCTCGCTCTTCTGCTTCCAAGCCGCTTGATTCGGTGGAAGTCGCTATAATTAATTGCAGTTCTTGGGGCGTAACTGGCCGGTGCGTTAGGTCGTATTCGATGCCCGCAAGCTGCAAGAGCGATCGAGTGGATTGATTGAGAAACGATACAAAGGGATTGAACAAACGGGAAATTAATAAACTCGGAGGCCCTAAACTTCTGGCTAGCTGTTCGGAATAAAGTAACGCTACAGATTTGGGAAACAGTTCGCCGAGTACGATTTGTAGGTAAGCTAGCAGGAAAAAAGTTACTATTGATATTCCCAAAGAATGGGGGACGGCCGACTTGATGTAAAGTGGCAGCGGCAAACTGGCGATCGACATTCGGACTAGCACGGCGATCGTCTCTTCCCCAATCCAGCCGAGAGCTAAACTAGAAAGAGTGATTCCCAACTGCATTGTTGAGAGCAATCGCTCGATACTTTTCTGCAAAGATTGAACAGTTAAAGCTGCAATGTCGCCAGCCTCTACTAACTGATTGATGCGCGATCGGCGTACCGTCACCATCGAAAACTCAGCCGCCACAAAAAAAGCATTGATCGCAATCAGCAACAGCACTGACAGCAACCGCGACAGCACCTCTGTCAAACTCATCGCGGGTAAATCAGATATCTCCTGCACTCTCGCCCCTAAAAGTGACACAATGCTCCCTAAAAAAACTTTCTCGATCAAACCTGAGAATCGGTCTACAGGTTTGGTCTTCTTTTATTTTACTTCGCCACTGGAATGCCAGATATTTGCAACTGAAGTTTTTGACCTGGATAATCTGTCAGCGTCAGCGAAACTTCCTTAGCATTTTCCAGCAAAGCTGTGGGAATACTCACCGTACCGTAAAACACCTGCCCGTTGGGGGGGAGTTCCGACGGCAAATCCTCAGCAGTCGCGCTCAGGGCCCGGCCACGATCGTCAGTGACGTTCAAGAAACTGTAGAGAAACCTCACAGCTTGGGAGCCTTCATTTTTCATGCTCACGTCTAGCAGCATGGAATTGTTGCGCTGACTGGCCGCGCTTACCTCCAGAGTTATTCCCCCGTCGCGACTGTTCAGGGGAAACTTGGCGCTGGCATTTTTTGCAGCCGGTTTTTTGGCCGCGGCTGGTTTAGAGCTTGCCTTCTCTGTTTTAGTATTTGCCCCGGCCGTTGTTTTTTCTGGATCGCGACCTTCTACCCGTGCTTTGACGGTTGTGAGAATGTCTTTTTCTTTCAAAATGCTTACTTGGTCTTTGCTAGCCTGAGTTCCCTGCTTGCCGCTGCCAGCATTGTTGCTGGGGCGAATATCGGGTTGAGTCGTTCCTTGCAAGGCTTCGCGACCTATAGTAAATCCCCAAACAGAACTCGTCACGCCAGCTCCAAACATCAGAGCGAGCAGAATTAGAGTCAGCACTACCGTCGAATTCACTGCCATTGCCTATAAGTTTATGCCGAGCCCTAGAAACTGCTTTGTCCGGTCGATCGGCTTGCCTCACATTGGCTAACAGGCGATCGGGACTCAGCAGATCTAAAGATTTTGATTTTTGTTCTCTAGTTCTAGCACGGACTGGGAAATTATGTTATACTTCATTTTGAGTTAGATCAAAGAAATCGATTTAACGGCAGTTGGCCGAGCGGTTTAGGCAGCGAACTCATAATTCGCCCCAGGCAGGTTCAACTCCTGCACTGCCGATTTTTAATAATTTAGGACGCTCCGCGCGCGAAAAACCCCGTTTCTTCCTAGATACTTGGTGCCTCAAGCCAATATTCTCGTAGAAACCTGGTTTATTGTGCCAAAAATCGGTAACGACACTAAAAATCCGGTTTCTGCCCGCTGCGACTTTGATGATAAAGCGGCTTTTTTTACCGTTTCTGCTGGCGGCAACGAAGTATTGCTGCCAAACAACCCGGTGGATTGCCACCCGTGCGTCCCAGACTCTCAATCTTTTTGTAGGGCGTTGCTCCTAGCGCGCCCAAAATATACTAATTTAGTCGAACAGTTCAGTTTTGCCCCCTTTAAAATCTAAAATCTAAAATCGTATTATCCCTTAATTAACTCCACTCCGTCGCGCCCGTCGAGATCTTGAACGTAAACCTTAACTTGTTCTTCCTTTGCAGTCGGCAACTTTTTACCCGTAAAATCTGGCTGAATCGGTACTTCTCGGTGGCCACGATCGACTAATACCGCCAACCAAATTTTCTCCGGCCGCCCGTAATCGTTTACCGCATTCAAAGCCGCTCGACTCGTTCTGCCTTTATATATAACGTCATCTACCAACACCACAGTTTTGCCCGTCAAATCGAAAGGAATTTCTGTTTTAGCCGGTGTCCGCATCGCAACTCGATCCAAGTCATCTCGGTAAAAGGTAATATCCAAAGCGCCCACGGGTACTTTGACTTGTTCGAGAACTTCAATTTGATCTGCCAAAATTTGAGCTAAAGGCACTCCTCTACTATGAATGCCCAACAGCACTAACTCCGAGGGATTCCCTGATTTTTCGACAATCTGGGAAGCGACGCGGGTGAGAGTGCGCCTCACTTCATCAGGGGATAAAATTTTGATAATTTTAGTCATGGGTTGCTGCGAGCTAATTGTTGGCTGTTGGCATATCTAACAATTTGAGATTTGAGATTTGAGATTTGAGATTGACTTTACAGATGAATTTGGGGGTTTGAACAAAGGTCAAAACTTTTTTTTGCTTTTGTCTGTGGCTGATCTCTGTGTTCTGCAGGACTTACCCCGAACGGATGAAAAGCAGATGCTGCGATTGCTTGGCTGAGGGCGAACAATCACAGAAATACGTTATTTATGCCTCCTGGACTGTTCGAGTGAGGTCATAAGTTAGCGGCTCAAACCTAATAAGGTATAAAAAAGCAATGATAGTCCCAACCAAATCAGAAAGCAATACCGAGTTAATTCCAATGCTGGGCAAATTAGCTGCGCTGTGATAGGGTAAACCGGCTCGCCTAACAGGGGTTTGTGTTTGAGAACTCCGCGATAGGAATTAGTACCTCCTAGTTGCACTCCCAAGATGGCGGCGTAAACGCACTCGCTCCAACCGGAATTGGGACTGGCATCTTTAACAGCATCTCTCTGACAAATCTGCCAAATGTAAATCGGTTTGCCAGATATAAGGGCTAAAGTAATCACTGTTAGCCGGCAAGGAATCCACGTCAGCACGTCTTCTAGTTTGGCGCTAAACCATCCTAAATCTGTGTATGGCGCTTCTTTGTAGCCGATCGTAGAATCTAATGTGCTGGCTGCTTTGTAAGCGATCGCCAAGGGGACTATAGCATTCGCCCACATCGAGTTAGGATCGATCGGGCGATCGGTAACACTTAATAATAGATGCGGCAGAGCGAACCCAACTAGGGCATAAAATAGCGGTGCTGTCACACCATCGACTGCATTCTCTGTTACAGTTTCTAACAATGCTCGCAGAATTTCTGGCTCGGATAAGTTTTCGGTATCCCGGCCGACGTAAAGGCTCAACCTTTCTCGCGCCTTGACTAAATCTCCAACATTTAAAGGTGCTAGCACATCCTCTGCTGCCGCCCTCAAACTGCGACCTGCAAAACAGCTTGCCAGCAAAATGGTCTGTATGGCAATACCTAAAAGAGGATGTACCCAACTAGCAGCTTGGACGATCGACCAACTGACAGTATAACTGCCTACAATCAGCCCGATCGCTAGTATTGTACCAGCACATCGTAGCAGCAGTTTGTGCTGCTCGCCAGCGGGACGAGCGCCTGCTTCAGGCATTTTGCCTGCGGGATTATTCCATATATTAAAGACAAGTCGAGTATAACGGTCGATCGCCCAACCCATCGCCTGCACGGGATGCGGCCAACCCCAAGGATCGCCGATCGAATAATCCAACACCGCAGCTAAAATCAAAACAGGAAATTCATCCGGCATCATTATATATTGTGTCAAACTTGATAGTCTGTCCGAGCAAGAGCGCTCGCAGGATAGCCACGGTTTTAAATGCTGCCACCCTTGCTGACTTGGATTTTTGATCCCTAATTTTAACTGCTGAGATTACTTTCGTCGCCCAGCAAGTGTACGTTCTCCTCCCAATTAACACCGTCAAAGGGTAGGATCTGAAAGTGCGAAATGGCATCAGAGTCAAGACAGCGGACGTTGACATCGAATTGATCGGGATGCGATCGGGGGCGATAGAACGAGTGAATGCCGCAAATTCGGCAGAAAGTATGTTGAGCAGTTCCTGTATTAAACGTATAGGTGGTCAAAACATCTTGGCCACTGAGCAAGCTAAAACGTTCCGGCGGCACAATGAGGTGCAAAAATCCCTTCTTTTTACAGATAGAGCAGTTGCAATCAGATGCTTCGTGTTTGTCAACGGCGACACGGAAGCGGACAGCTCCGCAGTGACAGCCGCCAAAGTAGGTAACAAGTGTTGCGTCCATGTGTGCAAGCTGGCGATCGAATAAATGAACTTACCATTTAAATGATAAAGCTGGTTTCTTCCCCAAGAGCCGCTTGCCAACTGCGGACATCATAGTATAAGTCTTCGAGGGAAATACTGTACAGCGCTTCGGCAAGTTTTTTGTGCAATCGGTTCCACAAACTGAATGTTACCCAGTCCTCTGCTTGCGTCGCGTCGGGAAAATGTCGAGGTAAAGGTTCAATAGTTTCACCTACAGCCTCTAAGATTTGTCCTAAAGAGATTTGAGCTGGCTGGCGGGCCAATTGATATCCTCCTTGGGAGCCCCGAACAGATTGGACTAAACCGGCTCGTCGCATTTCAATCAGCAATTTTTCTAGATACGGAGCCGGTAACTCCTGTCGCTTCGCTATCGATTTCACCGATGTCGGGCCAAAGCGAGGTTGCAAACTTAGATCCAGTAATGCTTTGACACTGTAGTGTCCGCGTGTGGTTAACTTCATGGGATTTTAAGAGCGGGGCAAATATTCAGCTAGCTGATAGCTGATAGCTTATGCTACCGAGTTTAGAGATTGCTCGCACCGGCTGCAGCTACTCCTCAAGAAAGACTGCAGGTTGTTAAAAATATTTAGATAATAGTGGTTAACAATTGAGCCGATCGGTGTAATATGGTTTTACGACCAGCTATAAAGCTAAAGTTTCTTGGTCAAACCAAAAACCAACCGAGAAAAAATCCGTACACCAGTTGAATATTTCAGGACTCAGTAAATGGCTAAAAAGAAAAATATCGAACCCCTTGAAGGCGAAGATCTGATCAAAAAGGTCAAAGACCTAGAGAACCTTACCAAGGAAGAAAAAGCTAGAGCCTGTGGCTACTACACCATTACCAAGAACGGCGTAGAACGGGTCAACATGATGAAATTCCTGAATGCGCTGATTGATGCAGAAGGCATTCAGCTAGACGGGAAGCAAAACGGCAATGGACGCGGCGGACGCTCTGCCAGCTATCGGATTAGCGTTCAATCTAACGGCAACTTACTGATTGGAGCTGCCTACACCAAACAGATGGAACTCCAGCCAGGAGATGAATTTGAAATCTCTCTTGGACGCAAGCACATTCACCTGCGCCAAATTGATCGAGAAGAAGAAGTAGCCTAGGCCTTTACCACTTGCTTTGACTTCTTGCTTGAACTGGTTGGTTTGACTTCAAGCATTGACTGCAAGCAGAGAATTGGCTCTGAAATCTTTCTGTGAGCCTAAAACAGTATGGCTTCTATAGATGGCAATGGCTCGACAAAAGCCACTGCCACTACTTTATATTTTCCGAGAATACCTATTCTCGCCCCTCGCTATATCCGTTTGGAGAAGCGGGGGATTTTCCGCGTAGCTGTTAAAGAGAAGTTCTGCAGCCGATTGTGTACGGGATTTAACGGATGTAATTGATGGATGTTCGATGGATGGATGTTCGGCAGCCAATTGTGTACGGGATTTAACGGATGTAATTGATGAACCGAAGAGGTTTGAAGGAAAAATTAGGTTTGGTTGAGCTAGGAAACCCACCAAAGCAAGAAAATGGCAGAGGTATTCTCAGCTAACAGTGCGTCATACCAGTTGAAAAAAAGAATGCAACTGTAGCGAAGCTCGAAAGCACGAGCTTGATCATTCATTCCCAATTATTTAACCTAAAATCTAAAATCTAAAATCTAAAATTTTATGTGTCTGTGTGGGATGTGTTTTGAGGGCAAGGAAGCAGCCTCGATCGCCCGTAAGTGAAATTACAGGCTGGAACAGTTAAAGTGTTAGGGAGCAATTAGTCACCAGCCTATGCCGTTGCCCCGATTCGCGAGCAAAACTTCTCAACACCAAACAAAAATCTCCCTGCGTCACCTTCTAGTGGCCTCTTTTGTGCTGCAAATCGTCGCAGCAGTCGGGATTGTCGGGTATCTGTCATTTCGCAACGGAGACAAAGCAGTCGAAGAGCTCGCCGAGAAATTGATCGCGGAGACAGGGAAGAGAGTTGAAGAAAAGCTGATTTCTTTTCTCGAACATACCCAGTGGGTAAATCAACTTAACGCTGAAGCGATCGAGCGCGGTGAATTAAACTTACAGTTAGAAAAGCCACAGCCTCGGGGAGAGAAGTTCCTCTGGCAGCAAATGCGATCGTTTAAAAGCATTCAATGGATATCCTTCGGTGCTGAAAAATCAGGAGAATATCTCGGCATTTGGCGCAACCCCACGGATAACAGCTTGCAAATTGTCGCGGCGAACAAGTCTACCAACTTTCAGAGCATATACTACGCTACAGACGGCCTAGGCACTCGCACCGCTAAATTAAAGGCAGAACCCGGAACCTAAGATGCCCGCCTCCGCCCCTGGTACAAAGAAGCTGTCGCAGCTAACAAACCCATTTGGACGAGCATTTATCCAGGTTTTACTTCGGGGACTATTTTTATTGCTGCCAGCCAACCGATTCGCGATCGAAATGGTAAATTGCTGGGAGTTTGTGCAGTAGACTTTTCGCTCTTGGAGCTTCAGCAATACCTCGATCGCATCAAGTTTAGCAAAACGGGACAAATTTTCGCGATCGAACGATCGGGCTTGCTGGTTGCCAGTTCGAGTCAAGAATCACCCTTTAGAAAGATGCCGAGAAAGCAGCAACTGCAGCGGGTGAATGTTTTAGACAGCCAAACTCCTGTCATTCGCACCGCAGCTAAATATTTGTACGAACACTTCGGGGGCTTTGGCGACATTAAGCAGCGGCAGCAACTGAAATTTAGCCGAGACGGGCAGGAATATTTTGTGGAAGTGCTGCCGTTTTCTGATGTTTACGGTTTGAACTGGCTGATTGCGATCGCAGTTCCCGAATCCGATTTCCTGGGGGAAATTAACAGAAATACCAGACTACAATTTTACTTGGTTTGGTGGCGCTGCTGCGACCATAGTCGTGAGATGGCCTAACGTCCTCGCTCAAAGGTCAATACACTCTGATAATTATCATGCTTGATTTGCTGCTAATAATTTAGTGTTTGACTTGACTTTTGTCAAGCTAGAGTTAACCCCCCCGATCGCCCTTTTGGTAAGGGGAAATCGAGGGGGTTAACTGTTATACGATTTTCGATTTTCGATTTTCGATTCAAGAATTGGGTATGGCTGATGACTACCAGAGTTTGGAGCACGGGCCTACAGTTGCATTTTTTTCGGGAAACTGGTGTTATTTGTCAAGTATCTGAGGATATTAAGCAGGGTTTGCTTCGGCTCGTCTTTGTAGCAGGCGGGCAATTTCAGCTTTTTCTACAAGTCCGACGAGGACACCATTTTCGCGAATGACGGGTAGTTCTTGTACTTTGAGTTGTTCCAGGAGGGTGACGACTTCGAGGAGGGATAATTCTGGTTTGACGGTTGTGGAAAATTCGATCGGCTTCAGGAGTTCTTTCACTAAAACTTCGGGCCAGCGTCCAGTAGGAATGGTTTTGAGGTCGTCAAGGTCGATCGCCCCTGCCAATTGTCCGGCATCATCTGTTGCCAGGAACCTGCGCCAGGTTTGAGTGCTACCGATCACGTAGTTGTTGGCAAATTCTCTGAGGGACAAGTCTTGGGAGACGATCGGGCTTTCGGCGGTAACAGCATCTGCGGCTGTCAGCCCTGCGAGTTGATTTTGGACTGTGGCATATTGGGCAGATTGACCGGCATTTTGCAGTAAGAACCAACCGATTACTAGATTCCAAATATTGCCGAAGATGCCTGTAGCAATGGCAATCCAACCAATTATTTGACCAACGCGGCTAGCAAAAATTACACCTTTGTAAGGGTTGCCAGTAATTTTCCAGACGATCGCTTTGAGGATGTTGCCGCCGTCGAGGGGCAAACCGGGAATTAAGTTAAATAAGGCTAAAACTAAGTTGATCGAAGCTAAAAGTCCGACGATGGCCGCTGCAGGGCCTGTGAGACCGGCGCCGATGCCGATCGCTGTTAACAAACCGGATAACAATAAGCTGACCAACGGGCCTGCAATGGCTACCCAAAATGCTTCGGCGGGGGTTTTGGATTCTCTTTCTAAATTAGCCAGTCCGCCAAACAGAAACAGCGAAATCGATTTCACGCCAATTCCCTGTTTGATGGCTACCCAACTGTGTCCTAATTCGTGGGCTAAGACGGAAGCAAATAACAGTAACGCTGTGAATAATCCCAGCATCCAGGGTGCTACGGGGCCCAATGTGGGAAACAGGGCAGCTAATGCGCCGCCGTATTGCCAAGTTACTAAACCCAGAACTAAAAACCAAGATGCGTTGACATAAAAGGGAATTCCAAACAGGTTGCCGACGCGAAATGTACCGTTCATAATTGGCTACCTCTGATATTATGGGCGAGAGTTTTTTGCTCTCTGTTTCCTTATGGTAACGAAATGTAACTGAAATGTTAATGTTTCAATTAGGGTGTTATCCGTCTGTAGAGGTTCGGTTTGCTGAATAATCACCGCCGGCTGCGGTTGGAGCCGGGGCTGCCAGGGGTTGAAAATCCCTGTCGGGAGAGCGGAAGTCATCTCTCTGAGGACTGAACATTATATTTATTTGAGTTTTAAGTATAAGTTTTCAGTCGGTTTTAACCGACTTTACTTTTGAGACGGGGAATTAATTCCCCGGCGGACTATTACACCTGTGGCAAGATATCAGTTTCAAGCAAGTTTAGCTATAATTACTTACCATAAGAATAGTTTTGGTGCTAATAATTATGTCAGAATCCTTTTTGCTCGGTCGGCTGCTGCTGCAATTCAACAGCGAAGTGGCTGATATTATTACAGACTTATCGGCTGTTGCTTTAACTCCCGACGGCCATTTGTGGCTGGGTTCCGATGAGACGACTTCGATCGAGCGTTTGTCGCCTGTGGCGCCTCATATTTTTGGAGAACATCAAAAATTTGCGATCGGGGATTTTATCGATTTATCGGGAGACGACGAAATCGATATCGAAGGAATTGATTTCAACAGCGATTATCTTTGGTTTGTGGGTTCTCACAGCACCAAACGCAAGAAAGCTAAAGGCAAAGACCCGAATAAAGACATTCAAAATTTAGCAAAAATAGAGAAGGAGGTCAACCGTTATTTGCTGGCACGAATTCCTGTAAAAAACGGGACTTTGTGCAAGTCAATTTCCCATCCTGACAATCCCAAAAACCAACTGAAAGCGGGATACCTTCAGCAGACAAAAACGGGTAATTTGCTGACTGATGCGCTGAAAGATGACAGTCACCTAGGTCTATATTTATCTGTGCCGGTTCCGAGTAAAGAAAATGGCTTTGATATTGAAGGGTTGGCGGTGCGTGGCAATCGGATTTTTCTTGGTTTACGGGGACCTGTACTGCGGGGTTGGGCGATAATTTTAGAAATAGAAGTGCAAGAGTCTAAACAGGGAGTTTTAAAGCTAAAGGCTATTGGTGAAGCCGGCAAGTTTTACAATAAACATTTTGTTGATTTGAATGGTTTGGGGGTGCGAGAATTGTGTTTTAACGGGGAAGATTTAATTGTTTTAGCCGGGCCGACGATGACTTTATCTGGGGCGATGAGGGTTTTTCGGTTAAGGGGAATTTTAGGGCGATCGGGCGACAGTATTACTGGACAAGATGGGGGAGATTTGGAGGTATTGTTTGACTTGCCTTTTCAGATTGGTACGGACAATGCTGAGGGGTTGAGTTTGTTTCCCTATTTGGGGGAGGAGAATTCGTTGTTAGTGGTTTACGATTCGCCGGCTGCGAGTAGAATGGTTGGAGAAAATGCGATTTTTGCGGATATTTTTAGATTAGGTTCGTAGTGAGAAATTCAGTCCTTAGAATTAGGGAGTTGCTTTCCTGACTGCGAACCGAAATTTGGTTAATTGTCGATCGCATCCCCTCCCAGCGGCCGACTGTAGCGTTTCAATTCATCAATCAATCGAGTATCATTAGAAGCTGTTCTCGCGCCGGCTTCGGCCGCCCACCGCTTCAAATCTTCAATTTGCGATCGCGCGATCGCAGCTAATGGTACTGTATCCTCGATCGACCTCAAAACATCCTCCGTCGTCAAATCCCGGCGCTGTCCGTTCACAAAAGTGCCAAAAGCCCGGTACAGTCCATCAATCACAACTTGCTCGATTTCCGCACCGCTAAAATTCTCAGCAGACTTCGCCAAAATCTCCAAATCAAAATCGCGCAATCTAGTCGGCCGCAAACGCTGCAAATGCACCTTAAAAATATCTTGCCGTTCCGATTCTGAGGGCAAATTCAAAAAGAAAATTTCATCAAACCTGCCCTTTCTCAGCAACTCCGCCGGCAAAATCCGCACGTTATTTGCAGTTGCGACGATAAACACCGGGCTGGTTTTTTCCTGCATCCAAGTGATCAAACTACCGAATACCCGGCGCGAAGTTCCCGAATCGCCGTCGCCACCGCTGATGATGTTGCCGAAGGCTTTATCTATTTCGTCAATCCACAAGACGCAAGGTGCGATCGCCTCTGCCAATTGTATCATTTGTCGAACGCGGCTTTCGCTTTCCCCGACCACGCCGCCGAACAATCTGCCAGTATCCAAACGCAGCAACGGCAAACGCCATTCGGAAGCAATAGTTTTAGCCGACAAAGATTTGCCCGTTCCTTGAATTCCTACTAACAAAACTCCTTTCGGATTCGGTATGCCGTAGCGACGCGCTTCGTCAGTAAAAGCATCTTGCCGCATCTTTACCCACTGTTTCAAATTCTCCAAGCCGCCCACACTTTTTAGGGATTCTCGGGAGTTGAAAAACTCCAAAATGCCCGTTTGGCGAATTGCTTGCTGTTTTTCCTCCAAAACTCCGTCAATATCTGACTCGTTAATTTGCTGTTTGGCGGCCAAAGCTTTAGCCAAAACCCGCCCGATTCTAGCGCGACTCAAACCTTGACAAGCTTTAACCAACTGTTCCCTTGCTAAACCGCTAACTTGCAACTGTTGCGGCTTTTCCACAACGTGGGAAATTAAACTGTCGATTTCTTGGACGTTGGGCAAAGGAAAATCAATTACTGTTACTTCTTCTTTCAATTCCTCCGGTAATTCCAGCGTGTGAGAAGTAAGAACTATAGTTTTTTTGCTGCGCTTCAATTCTCGCGTTAAATTCCGCAATTCTCGCACTACCGCCGCGCTTTTTTCGCTGTATGGATATTTCAAAATAGGGTGCAAATCCCGCAGTACAAATATGGTATATTCTTCAACAGCAGTTTTGCTGACGCGATCGAGCGCCGCCATTACCGAACCTTTCCCAGAACCGTTATCCTCCCAGCCGCGCACGAGATCCCAGAACAACACCCGGCGCGCGGGAGTTACTTGCAGCGCTACTTGGGCAATTACGGCTTCGACCGGTTCCTCCTCCGCGCTGACAATGTACAGCAGCGAATAGCGGGCGCGAATCATCAAATCTAGTCGCTTTACCAGTGCCTCGAAATGGTTATTTTTACTGCCATTGACGACATCTAATGCTTTGGGGTTTGGGTAATTTTCTGTCATTTTAGTGGATATTTTAGAGGGAAATTCAACTTTATTAAATATTTTGTTCGCAGTCGGGATTTTAGTCTTTAAAATGATTTCACCCAACTAAAGGTTTGTAGTAAGGATGTTAGTCCTTAATAACTATTTAACCAGACTAAATTCCGTACTGCAAACGTTAAAATTATAACAGTCTAGTAGCCAATTGACTACTTAGCAACTTTTCGAGCTTGTTTCACCATGTCAATGAGAGTGTGGTGAGCATCTTCGGCGTCTTTTAAAGTGCGATCGAAATTTACTCTGACAGGCACTGTTTCGCCATTGACTTTAGCGGTTAAATCCATGCCGTTGGCATCAATAGCGAGCATTTGAGCCGATGTTGCCTCGGGTTTGCCGCCATATGCTTGAGCGTACAGGACTATAGCACTAGCGTGGTCTTCGTTCATGTGAGTGCAGATGCGATCGCTAATCTCGGTGGAAAACTGGTCTGACATGGGAGATTCCTTGTATGCAATATCGATCGATTGTACTGCGATTTGTCAGACAAATTCGCAGTTGACAAGCTACTTCGCAATTTGCTAAGATAATATGAAGACAATTTTAGAGGGAGTCTTATAGATTAGATGGGTAAATTTGTTTGTTATCGAGAAACAGTATGCACGTTATCTCTCAATCAGCACTCAGGAAATTCTGGGAAAAGTATCCTGATGCCGAAACAAGTCTGCGCTCTTGGTACAAACTAGCAACAACAGCAGAGTGGTCAAATTTAGCTGAAGTGAAAGCAGTTTTTTCTTCAGCCGATAGAGTTGGCAACTTTACTGTCTTTAACATCAGAGGTAATAACTACAGACTGATTACCTTCATAGATTATGAATATCGACCTAAAAAAATTTTTATTCGCTCTGTACTTACTCATGAAGAATATGACGAGGATAAATGGAAAAAAGACCCGTGGTATCAATAATAGATAATGTTCTACTTTCTTAATTGCATAGTCACATGAACAACTCTAGCGCTTATATCGAACTACTCAAAATATTTCCTCCCCGACCCATAACTGCTGAGGAGGAATTAATTGCAACTCAAAAAGCGATCGATTCTCTGTTGGACAAAGGCGAACTGACTCCTGACGAACGCGACTATCTAAACGTACTCGGAACTCTGGTTTATGAATACGAGCAAACTTTAGAACCCATACCTGACATTTATGGGATAGAACTGTTAAAAGCTTTGATAGAAGAATTTGATCTTAGACAAAAAGACCTAGTTCCTATTTTTAAAACCGAGTCTATTGTCTCAGATATCCTCCATGAAAAGCGTCAACTTACAACCGAACACATACAAAAACTTGCAGAGTTTTTCAGTGTCTCGCCGGCTGTTTTCTTTCCACTGCCTAAAGTTGTTGGTAATGCTGCCTAAAATTGTTTGTAGTAAGGAATTTAGTCCTTATTGACTAAAAGCTTTTATAGAGGACGATCATTCTCACTACAAACTGCACAGCCTAACTAAAAGATCGATCGTCAAACGGCAATTCATCAAACAGCGAATCAATATCAGCCTCAGCAACAGCCTCAGACTTAGCAACTGGCGAATTAGCGCGAGAATGCACCTTTGTTACCGGCAACTTAGCGGCAGATTCCAAAACAGCAGGCTCAGATTTCTGTAGGTTAACTACAGGTAATTCTCCCCCATTTTCGCCATTTTTGCTCGTTTGATTCCACATCATCATCCCCAACAAACCATCAACCAAACCGCCACCGCTACCGTTGCCTGTTACCGCAACATCCGGCACAACTCGCACGTTGCGATCGCCTATAATTTGCATTAACTGCAAAGCCGTATAACCCGAACCTCCCAAAGCCACAACACCCGCGCGGTAAGCTTCAGCTTGAGCATTTCCCTTCACCCGAATCGACTCAGCTTCACCTTGAGCTTGTTTCACCTGAGAATTCGCTTTCAACTCAGAAATCTTCACGCCTTGTTCCGATTTCACCATCTCTTGTTGAATCTCAGCCAGCGCAGTTTCCCGCACCAATTGTTGCCGCTGAGTTTGTGCTAATTGCTGCACCTCATAAGTCTTGCACTGTTCCTCAGCAATTTTGCGATCGGTTTGAGTTTGCATCAACTCTGCCGGCGGCAAAATATCCCCGATCAAAGTATCAATTGCTTGCACGTCATATGTACGCAAAGCTGCTTTGATATACTCGGCGGCTTCCGCTTGCCTGCCACTTCTTGCCGAGAGAAAATCTAATACAGAATAAGCTTGAGCCGAATTGCGGAAATAATTGCCAATTGTCGGTTGCAAAACGTGGTCAACTAAATTCTGCATCGAACCGACACGAGAGATAACTTTCGGAGCATCCAAAGCGCCGACATGAATAATCTGAGCTACTTCTAAATCAAAGGCAAAGCCGTCTTGAGAACGCACGGTTAAAGACGAAAGTTTAGAATCGTAACTGTGCCGTTCTGTTTTACCAGACCAATTCAATACTATATTAGTAGTAGGCACTAACTCTACTTTCAAAATGCGAGTATTCAGCGGATGTTTGCCCGGATAAAGAGGAGTCACCCACACCCCTTTATTGCCGACATTTACTAAATTTCCGTGAGTGAAAGCTGCGCCGCTGACATCTTCTGAGGTTTTGCCGACATAGGAAATCACGGCGCCGACATAGCCGATCGGGATTTCGGTCATTGCCACTTGGTCAACCCCGACAAACCAAGGATTTAAGTTCCACGAACCGGAAAGCAAAACCTGTTCCTGCAAACCGCGCCGCCCGCCGGCGGTGATAAATTTTTGCGTGTTTTGGAAGTTGTCGTGATTCGGGATAATCGGGCCGGCAATTTCGCCATCTTGAATCGGAACCCCGTCAAAAGTTGTGACAATTCCTACTTTATCTGGGGCAATTCTGTACAGCTTTAACTGTTCGGCTGTCATCCCATGTTTGGCAGCATTAGCCGCTGTAATTACTGTAAATAATGCTGTATTAATTCGATAGCTACCGCCAGTCAAGATGCCGAGTTGTCTACCTTTTTCGCCGTCGCCTTTGAGGAATTGGCGAGCATCTTGAAAATTATCACAATCTGTGATTTTGCCGAGGATGCGCTGCGGTGGAATTGACTGACCACCTGCTGCGATAATTAAACCAATTTCGCCTTGGGGAACTATTGTTAAAGATTCTTTGCGGACGTTGTACTGCAAAGGCCAATAACCCCAGTGCCAACCGGGGGGCAAAGTATCAGCTTGATATCCAGCTTCTCCGTTTAAGGCAATTAAATCTCCGGGCGGTAAAGACTTGCCGCCGAAGCTAAACTTTTTACTGACAATGCCAACTTCCCGATCGCCAATTACGACTAATCCGCCAAAAAATAATGGCAGGACTAGAATAATTATCATACCGCCGATCGCGATCGGGATAAATCCACCCGGCCCTAGCTGCATTGTCTGCACAGGAACAGTGCTGCGTAACTGCCCTAGCTGCAAGCTAGAATCAGGTTTTGCGGCTAGCTGAGTCGAAGTTTGATTGGCGGGTGGGATATTGCTAGTAGCTAATACCGGCGAGGGTTTCAAACTGGTTATTGCACTAAGAGCTAAAGACGCCGAAACAGCGGCTGCGAACTGTTTTAAAATGCGGGCTTTGACTTGAGATTTGGGCAAAAGTGAATAAAGCATTTTTTTCATAGGGATAATTTGTCCTATTAGCTCTACCTTAGCTCTGCTTTCAAGTTTTGACGTAAAACTTAAGGTCTTATTTTTCATTTTTTGTGTTCATAATAGTCATATTTTTCAGTATAAATACTTATTATTCCGATCGCGCGCACAACTCAAGAAACCGGGTTTTTCCGGGTTTGGTCGCCTGTAACGAAGTATTTCGTAAAAACCCGGTTTCTGGCCACCCATGCGTAAATCCTAGGCTGGGTTTTGTGCAAAACTAGAGGCTAACAATCCCCCGTTTTAATGCGGCAATCGCGGCTTGCGTGCGATCGCCAACTCCCATCTTGCTCAAAATATTGTTGATGTGAAACTTGACTGTGCTTTCGCTGATGTGCAGCATTTCACTAATCTCGTTGTTGCTTTTACCGGCGGCTATGAGGCGGATGACTTCTAATTCGCGATCGCTCAAGGATGGCCCGCTGAGGCGATCGGCTAACTTAACACCCACTGCCAGCGGAATGTACTTTTTACCATCAAAAACCGCCCGAATTGCTGCTAAAAGCTCCTCTGGTTCCGCATCCTTCAGCAGATAGCCCTTAGCACCCGCTTGCAATCCGCGATAGATGTTTTCATCGCCGTCATAAGTCGTCAGCACGACAATCCGGGCGCTGGGAAACTCCGCACAAATCGCAGCAATGGCGGCGACTCCATCCATTTGAGGCATCCGCAAATCCATCAGCGCGACATCCGGCTGATGTTGGCGAAACATTGTCACAGCTTCCTGGCCGTTACTGGCTTGCGCTACAACTTTCAGATCGGATTCGTTTTCTAACAACGCCACTAAACCTTGCCGCACAATATAATGATCGTCGGCAATTAAAACGCGAATAATATTTGATTCGTTAGTCATGGTTTCCCTGTTAATCTTATGAAAGAGGACTTCAGTCCTCACTACAAACTTATAATGTTGGGTGCTTATGGGCGCACCTTACCGCTATTGTTTGTCATTGCGAGGAACGAAGCAATCGCAAAGACTAAGATTGCTTCGTTCCTCGCAATGACATGATGGCAATTATTTAGATCCACCTACTTAAATATCTCAGATCCGGTTACTCCCGATTAATTGAAATTATAACTTCCGTTCCCTCCCCCGGCTGACTGTTGATATCCAATTGTGCATTAATACGTCCCGCACGTTCTCTCATTCCCAATAAACCAAAGCCATTACTAAAACAAATACTTTCCGTGTCAAATCCCTGTCCGTTGTCTTTCACCTGCAAAATAAACTTCGATGTTTCGTAAACCAAATGAATTTTAATATCCGTAGATTTTGCATATTTAAAAGCATTTGTCAACGCTTCCTGCCCGATACGTAACAGGTTATTTTCCACCTCTAAGGGCAGGGAATATGCCGTACCAACTACCTCAACAATAGTGCGCGTATTAGTATCTGATGACATTTGCTTTGGTAATGTAATTGAGAGCGCTATACAAATCGCCATTTTCTAAAAGTTGCGGACGCAAAGATTCAACAGAGCGTCGCGCTTCACCAAGTCCAGAGCGAGCTAGTTCGCACACTGTTTGAATGTGCGATCGTGCTTGTTCTGGATTGGCTGCAATTAGCCTTTGTGCAACTCCCAAATGTATAATAATGCCTGTAAAAGTTTGCGCTAAAGTATCGTGAATTTCCCGCGCCATCCGGTTGCGCTCTTCCAGAATATTTTGGTCTATGAGTTGTCGAGAAAGCCTTCTGATCCGCAATTGATTTTCGACTCGTACTAAAACTTCTTGTTGCTGAAAAGGTTTTGTAATGTAGTCTATTCCGCCCACAGAAAATGCTTTGACTTTATCAAAAATTTCCTGCAAAGCACTGATAAAAATTACTGGGATATCCTGACTGCGCTCACAAGATTTAAGTTGTTGGCAAGTTTCATAACCGTCCATTTGAGGCATCATAATATCGAGTAAAATTAAATCGGGTAAATTGGACTGGATAAAATTGAGAGCTAATTTGCCGCTTGGGGCTAGGTGAACTTTATATCCAGCGGCTGATAGTATCCCGCTTAAAAGTTTTAAGTTGTCAGGACTATCATCAATAATCAAAATACTTTCTTGGCTCGTAAAGCTGAGGTTTTTGTTCATTTTTTCTCCCTCAATGTGTGGATTGAATGTCAATACGTTTGGGTTAACACTGTTTATTACCCGGAGATCCCCCTAAATCCCCCTTAAGAAGGGGGACTTTGAGAACCTTCTTGTCCCCCCCTTTTTAAGGGGGGCTAGGGGGGATCTGGCTTAACTGAACCGTCTTGGATTAAATTTAGCAAATGTTCGTACTGAAAATTTTTAATGCAAGCTGCGATCGCCCTAGCCAACGGTTGATTGATTTCGCGGATTTGACCGATCGCTATTTGCATCTGTTCCAAATCGAGATTGCTAATGGCTTGCTGGAGGTTGGCTACTAACTCAGGAGGTAATTCAGAAAAGGCGGTTTTTGTCAATACATTTACTTCATTTTCTGGGAAACTGGGCGCAGCGTTTAGTTCTTCAAATATGAATCGCACTCCGATATGTTTGTGCAGGGCATCAAATATGTTGGCTTCTCTAAATGGTTTGCGAATAAAATCATCGCATCCGGTAGAAAGAACCACGGCTTTTTCTTCTTCAAAGTTGCTTGCTGTGATGGCAATAATTGCTGTAGCTTGACCTTCGATCCCCCCCCCGCCCCCCTTAAAAAAGGGAGAGCTAGATGATGCTGTGCCTTTAATTTGTTTAGTTGCTTCATAGCCATCCATCACCGGCATCCGCAGATCCATAAAGATTAACTGCGGTGCATATTGCTCCCACTTTTCTATTGCTTCTCTCCCATTTTGGGCTTCGTAGATTTCAAAACCTAGGGGGGAAAGCAGTTTAACTAGCAGTTGGCGGTTGTCCCAACGATCGTCTGCAATGACAATTCGATAGCGGGGTTGATTGGGTGCGATCGCAATTACTCGCCGGCTTGGATGTTCCGGTGGGCGATCGGCACTTTCAACTGCATTAACTTTAATGTCAAATTTGAAGAGAGTACCGCATCCGACACGAGAACTGACTGTCATTTCACCGCCCATTAACTGCACAAAAGAACGTGCGATTGCTAACCCTAATCCGGTTCCTTCTTGCGATGCTTCCCCGGTTTTGGTTTGCACAAAAGCTGCAAATAGCTTGTCTAATTCACTAGCATCAATTCCCTCTCCCGTGTCTTCTATCTCAAAGCAGATTTTCCGAGCCAACTCCTGACGGTTAATTCTCACAGAAATGCCGCCTTGGGAGGTAAATTTTATCGCGTTAGAAAGCAGGTTTATCAAGATTTGGCGCAATTTTATTTCATCAGTCCGCACATATTCCGGAACGTCTGATGCCCGCTCTACTAATAACTGCAATCCCTTATTTTCTGCTTGAAGTTGAAACATATCTTCGATGTCGTTCAGCAGGCGGTGGAGGTCAAAGCTTGTCTCGTTAAGCGTCGCGCGTCCGGCTTCTATTTTGGACAAATCTAATACTTGGTTAATTAGTGCGAGCAAATGTTCTCCGCTGCGGCTGATAATATTCAGGTGTTCTTGCTGTTCCTGGAATAGGTTAGAACCGCGATTCATTAGTTGGGAAAAACCGAGAATTGCATTCAGGGGAGTCCGCAATTCGTGGCTCATATTTGCGAGGAATGTACTTTTTGCTTGGTTGGCTGCTTGTGCTGCGGATTCGGCTCGTTTGCGCTCGATGATTTCTCCCTGAAGTTCAAAAGTGCGATCGCTCACTTGCTGTTCTAAGGTGCGGTTGTAGTCGGCTAGCAGCTTTTCGGCTTGTTTGCGATCGGTGATGTCTGCAAAAGTGGCGATCGCATAATTAATCTTACCAGTTTCATCAACAATCGGCGTGCTGGAAACTTCCAAGGAAACAATCTTATCAGGCCGGTGGAACTCGATATCATCTACTTTGACCGTTTCACCCGCTAAAGAGCGCACAATGGGCATTTGGTGCGTCGGATATAACTTGTTAGTTCCTGCGAGATAAAGTTGACAAGCTTCTGCTAATTTCTCAGTATTTGCTTCTGGTATTGTAGGAATGGCACTTAGTTGATGTGCTGTCTGATTTGCGTAGGTAATTTGTCCGGTGGTGTCATGCACGGCTACCCCGATGGGCATAGCATCGATAAATTGAGTCAGTCGGCTTTCGCGTTCCTTGACTTCCGCGTAGAGTTTAGCATTGGTAAGTGCGATCGCGGCTTGTCCCGATAGCAATTGTAACACTTCCAGGCGATCGGGAGTAAAAGCTTGGGCGGTGAGGTTATTTTCGAGATAAACGATCGCACTCAGTTGACCTTGATTCATCAAACCCGCGCACAAAATAGACTTTGGCTGGCGCGTTTTGATGTAAGGTTCGTTGGTAAATTGTCCTTCGCGGGTAGCATTATTTAGAACTAAATTTTCTTGAGTGCGAGCCACATAATTGATAACGGCAGCGCAAAGTTCCGGGCAATTTTCGATCGGAATGGATGGTAATACTTGGATTCGATCGCTATCTACTGCGCCTTCAGCTTTCACCAGCAATTTTCCTTGCTCTTCTAAAATCAAATATCCTGTTTGTGCCCCCACATTTTCAATCAAAATCTTCATCAGTTTGGACAGTAAATCATCCAGCACAATTTCGCCAGAAATTACCTCGGAAGCTTTCATTACTGTATCGATATCCAAGGAAGAACTAGAACGGCTGCCCGTGGTTGATATAGTAGTTGAAATGGCATTATTTTTCGGTCGAGCGAGCGTAAATAACTGCGGATATCGCGCTTCCAAATCTTTGACTTTAGCCGTCGCACCCCAAAGTTGATAGTAGTAACGAGCTTCCTGCATATAAGCTTTGGCTGTTAATTCTTTCCCCCTGGATAAGTAGAATTTGGCGGCGAGTTCGTAAGCGAGGGCGGCTTCGTTAATATATTCGTGTTCTTTGGCTAGGGAAATCGCGCGATCGTAATAATCCATTGCTTCGAGAAATTGCCCCAAAACTCGTGCTTTTTCAGCTTCAACTAGATAAAATTTATGCAAGTAATTCATGGGAGCGTGATGCGCCCATTTACACATCTTTTCTTGGTTGAGAGTCACTCGATCGAGCCAATTATTTTTATCGTCAATCGTTGTTCTCTCGCTCAATAATCTTAAATAAACTAAAGAATCATAAAAGTAAAATATCGGAACAGTAACTACTCCTGGATCGCCTTTTATATACTGTTTTGCCATGTCTGCATTATGGGCGACTCGATAATTATCTTCAAATAAAAAACCTAAAATCAGTTTATTTAAATAAAGCAATAGCAACCCGTGATTGTCATTGTTTAATAGATATATAGGTAGTGATTCATCCTCATTGTAAGCATCTCCTGTCAATTGAATAGTAGTGTTTGACTTAGCTTGTAAATTGTGAACCACCTCTAAAAGCATAGAGAGGTAATTTAAGCCACTTGTTTGTCTGAATTTGCTAATAGTTTCACGGTAATTTACGATTTCCTCTTCTAGTTTTGCCAGTTCAAAGCCCATTGCATAAGAATTCAAAGGTCGCTCGAATAAAACATAGCCAATAAATTCCACGTCTCCTGTATCAACCGCACTCTGATAAGCTTCTAATAACGGTTCTTCCTTACTTACTATGCTAAATCAATAGCTAAATCAGTAAAAATATCGAAACAAATATATAGAAAAGTAAAT
>ENA-ORBV01002478-ORBV01002478.1-microbial-mat-metagenome-genome-assembly--contig:-NODE-2478-length-38791-cov-18.324999_pt1 | contig 38791 bp, 34 predicted proteins | sample MGYA00237777_ERZ505514 | MGnify/ENA primary metagenome ERZ505514 (study PRJEB26160, sample SAMN06269048) | microbial mat metagenome | isolation source: Oligotrophic lake microbial mat | place... | reverse complement strand
TGGGCCTTTATTCACTACCCTTTGGACGCAGCGGTGCCCCGCTCAGTTCACTTCTTCATGAATAATCCGGGCTAGCAGCTAGCTCTAGCGCGATCGCGTTCTCGACACCGCGTCCGTCCAGCCGGCGTAGAGCGACTCGCGCTGCGCCGAGTCCATCGACGGTGTGAAGGTGCGGTCGAGGGCCCAGAGTTTCTCGATGTCGTCCTGATCGGCCCAGACACCCGTGGCGAGGCCTGCGAGGTAGGCGGCCCCGAGGGCCGTGGTCTCCGCGACCACTGGGCGCAGCACCCGGGCCCCGAGGATATCGGCCTGGAACTGGAGCAGGGCGCCGTTGCGCGTAGCCCCGCCGTCCACGCGGATGGTCTCGAGAGAGAGACCCGAGTCCTTACGCATGGCCTCGATGACATCGCGCGACTGGTACGCGATCGAGTCGACCGCCGCCCTCGCGAGGTGAGCGCGGGTGGTGCCGCGGGTGAGACCGAAGATGGCCCCGCGCGCATCCGAGTCCCAGTAGGGGGCGCCGAGGCCGACGAAGGCCGGCACCATGTAGACCCCGCCGCTGTCGGGGACGCTGCCGGCGAGGGTTTCGACCTCGCCCGACGTGGCGATGATCTGGAGCGAGTCGCGAAGCCACTGCACCACCGCGCCCGCGATGAAGACCGAGCCTTCAAGGCCGTACGTCGTCCTGCCCCCGACTCGCCAGGCGACGGTGGTGAGCAGACCGTTTGCCGACGCCTTTGGGGTCGGCCCGGTATTCATCAGCAGGAAGCAGCCGGTGCCGTACGTGTTCTTCGTATCGCCCGGCTTGAAGCAGCACTGGCCGAACGTCGCCGCCTGCTGATCGCCCGCGATGCCCGCGATCGGAATGCGCGAGCCGAAGATCGCTTCGTCGGTTTCTCCCACGATGCCGCTCGAGTCGACGATCTTCGGCAGCATGGCCCGCGGCACGCCCATGATCTTCAGCAGTTCGTCGTCCCACTCAAGGGTCGCGAGGTCCATGAGGAGGGTGCGCGACGCGTTCGAGACATCGGTGACGTGCACGCGGCCGCCGGTGAGACGCCAGATGAGGAACGAATCGACGGTGCCGAAAAGGATGTCGCCCTTCTCGGCCCGCGCGCGCAGACCATCGACGGTGGCGAGGAGGTGCGCGATCTTGGTGCCCGAGAAATAGGCGTCCATCACGAGACCGGTCTTGCGCCGGAACAGGGCCTCGTGGCCCTCCGCCTTGAGCCGCTCGCAGACATAGGCGCTCACCCGGCTCTGCCATACGATGGCGTTCGCCACCGGCTTGCCCGTGATCCGGTCCCACAGCACCGTGGTCTCGCGCTGGTTGGTGATGCCGATCGCGGAGATCTTCGGAACGTTGGCGCGCGTGATCGCCTCGCGCGCGGTCTGAAGCTGGGTGTTCCAGATCGCCTCGGGGTCGTGCTCGACGTCTCCGGGCCTCGGATAGATCTGCTCGAACTCGATCTGCGAGGTCGCAAGCGGCAGCCCTTCGCGCCCGAAGACAATGGCGCGCGACGAGGTGGTGCCCTGATCGAGGGCCAGAACCGCGGGTTTGAGCATGTGTTTGATCTCCGTTAACTTTCGATTCGAGCCTCGGGATCGAGGGCGAGGATCTTCGCGCGCAACCCTTCGCTCACCGGCCTTGACTTGGACTGCACGTAGTCGTAGGAAACCACTACGGTCCTTGCCTCTGCCACAACTCTCTCATCGGTGCGCGAGACCACGGCGTACTCGAACGACAGGGACGACCGTTTGATAAGCGAGGTCCGCACGAAGACGTCGAGCCGCTCGCCGTAGCTCACCGGGGACTTGTAGTCGATCTCCGTGCGGGCCAGGATCATGTCGATGAGCGCGCCGGACATGATGCCGGGGCCCGGCTCGTGCGAGGCGCCGCCGGGCTTCGGGACGCCCGCGTGCGTCTTCTGGCCGGTGACGTGGATCCAGTAGGCGATGCGCGCGGTCTCGATCCACCGCAGGTACACCACGTTGTTGACGTGGCCCATGGCGTCGAGATCCCCAAACGCCGCCTCCGCCTCGTGAGAGAAGCGGAACCCCTTCACAGAATTTTCTTGCCGAGCAGGGAGCAGAGAAGTTCGACGCCGAGTTTCGCGGTCTGGTTCGCGCGATCGAGGACCGGATTCACCTCGACCAGTTCCACCGAGGAAACGCGATTCGTGTCGGCGAGCATCTCCATCGCGAGATGCATCTCGCGATAGCCGATGCCGCCCGGGCTCGGCGTGCCAACCCCCGGCGCCTCTTCGGGGTCCACCGCGTCAAGGTCGATGCTGACGTGGATGCCTGCGGCGCCGTTCATCGCGCGCTGAATCGCGGCTTCCATGACCGAGCGCATGCCGCGCTCGTCGAGATGCCGCATGGTGAAAGCGCCGATGCCCACCTGGGCGACGTTGGCGCGCTCCAGCATGTCGACCGAACGCAGGCCGATGATGGCGGCGCGCTCGCCGTCGATCATCGGGCCCTTCGCGTCGTAGATCGAGAGCAGGTCCTTCGCTCCGAGGCCGAGGCACACCGCCATGGGCATGCCGTGGATGTTCCCGGTGGGCGAGGTGTGTTCGGTGTTGGCGTCCGCGTGCGCGTCGAACCACACGAGGCCGGCCTTTTCCCTCCGCCTCCGGAAGTGGCGCGCGACTCCCGCGATGGTGCCCATGGCGATCGAATGATCGCCGCCCAGGACCACCGGGATGACCCCCTCGTCCATGGTCTTCGCCACCACGTTCCGCAAGGTGACGCACATCGCCCGGATCTCCTTCAGGTACTTAAGACGCGGGTTCCCCGGGTCGCGCGTCTCGGCCACCTGGGCTTCGATGTCCCCAAAGTCCTCCACCGCGATTCCCAGGGCGCGAACCGCGAGGTGGATCTCGGCCACGCGGAACGCGGAGGGACCCATGTCGACGCCGCGATGGCCGGCGCCCAGGTCGAGCGGAGCACCGATGATCCGCACCTTCTTCGTCCTGGCTTTTTGATTGATCACAATATGGCTCCGGATGGGTTGCTTTGTTCGAGCAGGGCGCGGGTGACTTCGTCCCGCGGCAGGGGCCGGCCGAGCAGGTGGCCCTGGAGGAGGTCGCAGCCCTGCGCCTCGAGGAAGTGCTTCTGGAACTCGGTCTCTATGCCTTCGCCCACGACCTCGAGCCCGAGCTGGTGAGCGAGGGCGATGGTCGCCGAGGCAATGGCTTCATCCACGCGGTCGGATCCCACGTCCTGCACGAAGGATCGGTCGATCTTGATCCTCTTGATGGGAAGCCGGCGGAGCAGGTCGAGGGACGCGTAGCCGGTGCCGAAGTCGTCGAGACTGATGGCGACGCCCATGGCCACGAGTTCCCGCAGGGCCTCGATGGTCTTTTCCTGGCCCTGGAGGGCCGACGATTCGGTGATTTCGAGCTCCAGGGCGCCGGCGTCGAGATTGGCCTCGCGCAGCGTGGCCGCGACCAGCGACACGATGTTCGGTTCGCGGATCTGCGCGGCCGAGATGTTGACGGAGACGCGCACCGGCATGCCCAGAACTCCGCGCATGTGGACGATGTCGCGGCACGCGGTCTGCAGCACGAAGAGGCCGAGAGGCCGGATCAAGCCGGTGGCCTCGGCGACGGGGACGAAATCGTCGGGCTCGCGCACCGTGCCATCGGGCCGGCGCCAGCGGATGAGGGCCTCGAGCCCGCACAGGTCTCCGGTTACCGCGCGCACGATGGGCTGATAGAAGAGGATGAATTCGTCCCGCGCGAGGCCTTCGTGGAGTTCGTTCTCGAGTTCCAGAAGCCGGGTCGCGGCGAGATTCATGGTGGCGTCGAAAAGCTGGAGACGGTCGCGTCCCGAGTCCTTCGCCCGGTACATCGCGGTGTCCGCGCTTTTCACCAGGGTCTGCACGTCGTCGCCGTCCTGCGGTCCGATGGCGAGTCCGAGACTGGCGCTCACCCGCAGCTCGCGCCCCGCGACCAGGAACGGCTGGCGCATGGCCTCCAGCAGTTTTTTCCCGACCCGCGCGGTTTCGTCCGACTTGAGGCCCGGCAGGAGAACCGCGAACTCGTCTCCACCCAGCCGGGCCACGGTGTCGGAGCCCCGCAGGATCTCCCGCAGGCGGTCGGCGCTGCGCCGGATGAGTTCGTCGCCCGCGTCGTGCCCGAGCGAGTCGTTGACGTTCTTGAAGCGGTCCACGTCGAGGAGGATGACGCCCACGGTCCCGGATTCGCGGCGGGCCAGGGTGAGGGCGGCTTCCGCGCGGTCGTTGAACAGGGCGCGGTTTGGAAGATCGGTCAGGGCGTCGTGGAAGGCGACATGCCGAGTGCGCTCCTCGGCCTCCCGCCGCTTGGTGATGTCGTAGGCGGTGGTGAGCACCGCGGGCTGGCCGTCGAGTTCGATGGGCGAGCCCGAGATCTCGAACCACCTGGTGGCGCCATGCCGGTCGATCATGCGCACGTCGAACGGGTTTTCGATGGTCTCGCCCCGCGTCCGTTCCCTTCCCCTTGCCCTGACCGGCTCGAGGTCGTCCGGGTGGACGTTGATCCAGAACGGACTTCCCACTATGTCGCCGAAGACGTCTTTCGCCCAGCGGTTCGCGAACACGATGGTGTCCTCGCGATAGATGAGCAGGCCGCACGCGGCGCCCTCCGCGAATGTGCGGAACCGCATCTCGCTTTCCCGCAGAGAGCGCTCGGCGGTCCGGCGTTCCGTCGCGTCGCGGAAGCTCCAGACCCTTCCCTGGATGTCGGTTTTGGGTCCGAGGGGACGGGAGAATCTCTCGAAGATACGATCGTCCTTGAGGATGACGGTCTCGAAGCTCTCCTCCTCGGGATGGGCCCGGAGCCCGCGGATCCGTTCGACGAAGCCGCCAGCACTCATTTCGTCGAGGGCTCCCGCCAGAGACGTGTCTTCCTGGCGGCTTTCCATCAGGCCGAGGGGCAGGTTCCACATTGAGACGAACATCTGGTTCCAGGCGAGGATCTTCCCCGCCCGGTCGATGACCACAAGGCCGTCGGCGGTCGAGTTGAGAATCGAAGCGAGCAGGCCGGTGGAAGCACCCGCGGCCGCGGCGCCCTTGTCGAGACCCAGCTCCGCGCGGGTGGGAATGGGGCCGCTCGGGCCCTTCCACACGGAAGGCCGCGATCTCTCAGACACCGCGAATCGCAATCGAGAACATGAGAACTTTCCCCCGCCTAATCTAACCCCGATTGGACGCATCCGGGTGAGAGAATTGCACGTGAGCCGAGGATTACCCAGGAGGTTGGTGCTGGCCCTGTTCCTGTGCGCCGGGGCGGCCCTCTCATCCCCCGGGTCCTTTCCGCCGCGGTATCGCTTTGCCACCCTTGAGTCGGGCCGGGTCAAAGTGCATTTCCACGCCGAGGTGCAGGCCCCGGCCCGTCGCGTGATGGCGCTGGTCCTCGAAATCCTGCCCCGCCTGGAAGAACGCTACCGCGTGGTGGTGCCGAGCCTTGATCTGGTCGTTCATGACGCGAACGATTCGCCAAACGGCCTCGCCACCGCGTTCCCCTACCCGTATGTGGAGATTCGAACCGCATCGCCGGACGGCGCCGACCCCGGCCCCACGGAATCGTGGCTGCGCATGGTGGTGACCCACGAACTCACGCACATCGTTCACCTCGAACAGGCGTCGGGGGTCTATGGTTTCGGCCGCCGCCTCTTTGGCCGAGCGCCTTTTCTCTTTCCAAACGCCCTGCAGCCGGCCTGGTTCATCGAGGGCCTGGCCGTGCGCGAGGAGACGCGAGGCACTGCGTTCGGGCGAGGCCGGCACGCGTTCACGAGCATGGTGGTCGACGAGGCTGCGCGGAGCGGCCAGCTCCACAAACTCGACCAGGCCACACTCGGGCTCGATGAATGGCCCCTGGGAACCGCGGCCTACCTCTTCGGCGAGGAGTTCCTGAGTTTTGTCGAGAGCCGTTTCGGCCCGGATTCGACCCGGGACATCGCGGCCGCCCACGCGAAAGCCTTTCCCTACCTCGACGAACGCAGCTTCAAGAAGGCCACCGGGCGGAGTCTCAGCGATCTGTGGCAGGAGTTCGCGACCAATCGCGCTGCCGCCCTCTCTCCCGAGGGGGCCGGCTTCGAGGGGGGTGGGGTGTTGCTGACCCGGCGCGGCACGATTCAATGGTCGCCGCGGCTTTCGCCCGATCGCTCATTTCTGGCCTACACCAGCCGCACCCTCGATCGTCTCGGCGAGATCCGCCTCATGAAGGCGGATGGCTCGGGAGACCGGAAACTCACATCGCGGCTCTCGGGAGGGGCGTTGTCGTGGACGCGAGACGGGAAGTCCATCGTGTTCGATGAGTCGAACTTTGTGATGAAGTTCGAATCCCGGTCGGACCTCTATCGCGTCGACGTCCTGACGGGGCGCCGCGAGAGACTGACCCGCGGCCTGCGCGCCAGCGATCCGGATGTGGGGCCGAGTCCGGATCGGGGAAGAGAGGAGATCGTCTTCGTTCAACGGTTTCCTGATCGCTCGGAGCTCTCCATCCTGGGAGCTGAGGGAGAGGTCCGCCCCCTCACCTCGTCGGCCTCCGCGACGGAGTGGTCTCACCCTCGTTTCTCTCCGGACGGCGACGCCATCGTCGTCTCACGTCTCCAGGGCGGCTTCTCCGACCTCGTCTTCGTGGATGCCCTCACCGGCGCGATCACGCCGCTCACCCGGGACCGCGCGCTCGATGCCGAGCCCGCGTGGGTCGACGACCGCACCGTGATCTTCAGGTCTGACCGCGAAGGCGGCGCATTCCATCTTTACCTGATCGACCGTGACGGGTCCTCTATGCGGACCCTCGCGGATTCTCCGGCCCGTTCTTTCGCCCCCGAAGTCGACACCGTCGCTCGTCGCGTCTTCTTCGCGCGCTATTCCTCCGCAGGCTACGACCTCGCGTCTTTTCCCCTGGCCTCGGGCGAGGTGGTGGGTGCTTACGAGGATCCCTATCCCCGCAACACCGAGGAGCCTGAGCCCTTCGCGGGCGCGGCCCGGTCGTATCGCTCCTTGAAGTCTCTGCGGCCGCGTTTCGTATCTCCTTTCGCCGAACTCGCTTCCGATGAATGGCGGCTGGGCCTTGCCACCGCTTCGTTCGACCCTCTCCTCCGCACCACCTACGGAATAGCGGGCTCGTGGGGAACGGAGGTCTCGAAGCCGAATGTGCTCGGTTACCTCCGCTACGACCGATTCACGCCCACGTTCAGCGCGCTCGCCCGCATCGAATCCTCGCCCGCGGCGTCTGGGATCCGCGATCTCAGGGAAGGCCGGCTCTCCGTCGACTTTCCACTCGAGAGGTCCCTCTACCGCTACCAGACCGTCGGCCTCACCCTTCGCCGGAGGCGCGAAGGAACGCCCGTGGCGCAACTCGACACTTCGGTGCTGGCCCTCGCCTGGCAACTCGACACCACGAAGACCTACCCGATGTCGATCTCGCCGCAGGATGGCCTGAGACTACGCGCGGCTTTCACGCGCGAGTTCAAGGGCCTCGGGAGCGATCTCGACTTCGGCAAGGTAGTGGTAGACGCGCGGGGCTACACGAGGCTTGGTCCGACGGTCCTGGTGTCGAGGCTCGGACTCGGCTGGACCTTCGGTTCGGGGGTTCCTTCGAGTGCCTTCGCGGTAGGAGGCCTGGCCAGTCCGGCGCTTCTCGACCCGATCGGAGACGAGCCCGCGGTGCTTCGTGGGTACAAAACGCCCGATGGCGCCGACCGCTCGCGATACGGGCGCAAACTCGCCTTCGGGAATCTCGAGTGGCGCGTGCCGCTCGCGCATCCGCAGCGTGGGGTGCGTGCGCTGCCCTTCTTCCTGCGTCATCTCCACCTGAGCGCCTCCCTCGATGCCGCGGTGGTTTCGACGCGCACCCTGAACCTCGACTCCGCTCGCGTGGGCGCTTCCATAGGCCTCGCCGCCGACATTTTCATCGGTCACCGGATTCCGCTGACCCTTCAAGGAGGCGTGGGCCGGGGTCTCACCCGGGACGGAGCCACCGTCCCCTGGTTCTCCATCGGGTTTCCATTCTGAGTTCCTGGCCTCACGTTAGGATGAACCAGTCAAGATGAGGGGAGCAAGACGCGCCGGCCGGAATCGCGAGGACCTCGCGGGCACGAACCAGGAGAAGAAGAGCAAGGTGCAGCGCCTGCGCGAGATCCTGCCCCTCGCCTGGTCGCTGGTCCGGCCGCGCGTGCCCGCGTTGATCGCGGGTCTGACTCTCATCCTCATCTCCCGATCCGCGAGCCTGGTACTGCCCGGCACCGCCCGGGTCTTCATCGACGAGGTCGTGCCCGGCACGCACCCCGAGAAGATGAACCAGGTCTTCGCCGCGGTGATCGGCGCGGCCCTCGTCCAGGCCACCTGTTCCTATCTCCTCTTTCGCGTCCTCACCGTTCGAACCATCGAACTCGTCGCGGACCTGCGGGTGAAGGGCATCGCCCATCTCATCCGGCTCGCCGTTCCCTTCTTCGACCGGAATCAAACGGGCGCGCTCCTGCCTCGTGTCCTGCACGACATCGAGGCGCTGCGCCTCCTCATCGGATCCGGCTTCATCGATTTCGCGGGCGGCATCTTTTTCGCGGGTCTTTCCGCCGTTTACATGTGGACGATCTCGCCCAAACTCACCCTGGTGGCCCTCGTGGCCCTTGTCGCGTTCGTCGCCCTGCTCGGCTGGGCGTTCTGGGGCGTGTCCGGGGCCTACGGCGAGCGGGCCCGGCTGCTTTCGGAGACCAGCGGCCGGCTCAACGAGACGCTGTCCGGTATTCGCGTGATCAAGGCCTACCGGGCGGAGGAACGCGAGAGTCTGGCCATGGAAACCTCCGTCCTCGCCATGCGCGACAACGCCATTGAGATGGCCCGGAACAACCGGATGTTCTCGTTCTGGAGCACCGCCCTCGTGGGTCTGCTGGGAATAGGCCTCATGGCCATGGCTCTTACCGAGATCCAGTCCGGGCGCCTGACCCTCGGCGGCTTCACCACCTTCTCGATTCTTCTTGGCTTTCTTAACGGCCCCGTGTACATGGCGGTGGCTCTCGCCGGACAGTTCACGGACGCACTCGTGTCCATCGAACGCCTTCAGGCCATCCTCAACGAGCCGAGCGAGGCGCCTCTTCCGGGCGCCCCCATCGTTTCGCCGCTTCGACCCTCCGAGGTGAAGGGTCACGTACGGTTCGAGGACGTGACGTTCGCCTACCGGCCGGACGAGCCGGTCCTGAAATCCGTCAGCTTCGATGCCCCCCCCGGCACCGCGATTGCCCTGGTCGGGCCGTCGGGCGCCGGCAAGTCGACGATCATGGGTCTGCTCGCGGCCTTTTACCGGCCCCAGGCGGGGAGGATCACCCTCGACGGCCACGACATCCTTAACATTCCCCTGTCCGATTACCGCTCGAACCTGGGCGTGGTCTTCCAGGACACGTTCCTCTTCGATGCCACGCTGCGGGAGAACGTCCTCTTCGCGCGCCCGGATGCCTCGGACGACGATTTCAAGGCGGCCTGCCGGTCGGCTCATATCGACGAGTTCGCCGATCGCTTCGCGCTCGGCTACGAGACCGTGGTGGGGGAGCGGGGGGTGCGCCTCTCCGGCGGCCAGAAGCAGCGGGTGGCGATCGCGAGGGCGCTCCTGGCCAATCCGAGAATCCTCCTGCTCGACGAAGCGACGTCCAATCTCGACAGCGAGTCGGAGGCCCTGATCCAGAAGGGCCTTGCGGCCCTGCTGCCGGGAAGGACGACGTTCGTCATCGCCCATCGCCTCTCGACGGTGCGGTCGTGCCTGCAGATCCTGGTCCTCGACAAGGGCGAGGTCATCGAACGCGGAACCTACGACGAACTGCAGCACCTCGGCGGCCGATACGCGGCGATGCTCGAGCAGCAGATGATGAATCCCGGTCCGGCCGGTCCGCGCTTAAGTTAGGGGCGTTGCGGGACCCCGGGCCGGAGACTCAGCGGGCCGGAATCGCGCAGCAAGAGGATCAGGATGACCGCCAGGATGGTCACCGCCAGCACCAGCAGTGGGAACGTCCACCGCCTCAAGTTCCGCTCGGCCGCGATCGCGGCTCGCACGGGGTCGCTTCGATCCCGAAGGTGCCGATCGTGCCCTCCCGGCAGGGGCAGGGCAACCGGACCGAGAAAGCGGCTTCCGCAGTCGCCGCACCGCCAGAAGGCGCTGGTGCCTCCCCCGAGCTTCTGATCGTCCATCGGATACGAGCTTCTCGACGGGCGCACCTCGGCCGACTGGCATTCCGGGCAGGACGCGTAAGGAGAGCCCTCTGCCCCCTGCTCACAAAGACAGACCCTGCGAGACGACCCGCGGCGGGTCGTGGTCCTTCGGGCGGTCCTCGCCGAGCGCCTGGTCGAGGAAGCAGCGATGCGCGTCCCGGTGGCCCTCATCCAGCCAGTCGAGGAGCGTCGTCTCGACCTCGTTCGAGGGATCGATGGCCCCGTCGAGGTCGAGAGGCAGCAGCAGCGAACGTCTCGGACGAACGGTATGAACGGCGATCGATCGGAACTTCCGTCCGGTGAGGGGGTCCTGCCACTCGCGTTCGCCCGTGCTCCTCTGGTGGCCCACGGTTTCGACGATGCGGTTCAGCCTCTGGGTCTGGCGCAGGTCGGCCTCGATGGCGTTTCTTTCCTGAAGGGCCATGAAGGCTGCGGCCAGAGCCCTCAGTCCGCGTCGTTCCGCCATCGGCCCGGGCTCTTCCGCGGTCGCGGTGACGAAGACGATGCGGTTGGCGCCGAGAGCAATCGCCTCGCTGAGGCCCGAGCCCCCGATCGCCGAGGCCTCGACGATGCGATGAACTTCTCCTCCGAAGGCTCCTTGCTTTGGCAGACGGACCCGACGCGGGGAAGCGAAGGGGGCGGTGTTGAAGGCGGTGGTCATCACGTCGTACAGCAGGGGAGCGGTGGCCGCGTCGCGAAGATCAAGGGGTTCCTCGCGCTCGGAGTTTCGCAACGCGGAGGTTCTCTCATCCGCTTCCGGTGACGTGAGCTTGAGTACAAGCGGCTTGCGCGCGTCGAGGTTGGCGGCGCGAAGCACCAGACCACGGAAGCCCGGCTGTCCGGAGTTCTCGGCGATGAGCGCCGCGTACTGCCGCCCGACTTCGGCGGTATCGGGGGCTTTCTCGTTGAGAGCCGGGCCGCGGGCCACTTCCCACAGACGCCGCGCGATTTCGCCCTCGACGCCTCGAGGATCGAAGGCGCTTTCGAGGTGTTCGCCCAGCCGCCGCCTCGACACTTTGAAGAGGCGCGCGCCCGCGAGCAGCACGAACAGGAACGCGAGGAAGGTCGGAGCGGCGAGGGCGAAGACGAAGAAGAGCCTCAGGCCGGGAGCGAGGTCGGCAAGGGTCTGGGTCAGGATGGCCATGAAGCCGGGCCGGGCGAAATCGACGGCGAGGAAGACGGGGAGGAACAGGCCGAGAAGGAGGGCCAGCAGGGCCGGCACGAGGAAGGCCGAGAGGCCCACAAGACCCAGAGAGCGCAGGAACCGAAACGTCTTTCGCAACTCAAAAACCCGGCGGGTCGAGATGGAGCGCCACAGGCCCTTCTCGCCATAGAGGACGGATCCGGAGGCACCGGCGCCAAACGCCGCGGCGAGGACGCCGACGCCGGAGCCCACCATGAAGTCGATGCGGACTCCGGCCTCGTCGAGTGCCTTCAAAACCCCCGCGTGGTAGGCGCCCGAGGCTCCGCTGCCGGCGAAGACGACGGCCGTGCGCGGTCCCAGGAGAGGTTCCTTCATGCGGGGCCGATTATGCGTCATTTCATCGGAGACGTCGTGAACGTTCCGAAGGGATCCAAGCGGGGGCGCTCCAGGCGCGCCTCAGGCAAAAGGCCCGCTCAGCGGGCGTCGTGCATGGTGGCGAGCCTGATGATTTCCACGTAGCGCGTTCCCTTGGGGACGCGCACTTCCACGACCTCGCCGATCTTCTTGTTGAGCAGGCAGCGGCCGATGGGCGACGAAGGCGAGATCCGGCCCTTCTCGGGGTCGCTCTCTTCGCTGGTCACGATGTCGTAGGTGTTCTCTTCACCCGTGTCCTCGTCGCGGACGTGGACGGTGGATCCAAGACCCACCTTGTCCTTCGGGATGTTGTCGAGGTTCATCATCGACAAGCCGGCAAGGCGTCCTTGAAGCTGGGCGATCCGCGCCTGAAGGAAGGTCTGGCGCTCCTTGGCCGCCTTGTACTCGGCGTTCTCCCGAAGGTCGCCCCACTCGCGCGCCCGCTGAATCTCCTTGGGAAGTTCGACCTTGAGCTCGTGCTCCGCGGTGCGAATGTCTTCCTCGAGTTTCTTTTTCGCTTCGATCATGGGCTTCGACTTCTCTTCCGTGTATTTGAGTGAGCGTGCGGAGCGGCCAGGCGCCGGTGTTTCGGCGCCGCCACTGTACGGCTTGGCCTCTTCGGACCTTTGTTGAGGCAGGGGCAAGTGCGAAATGGCCCCAAGGCTCCAAGAAGGAGCGATGTTAGCATCGCCCTTCGTTTCGCCTCCCCGCGAACGGGTCCCCCGCAATCCCCTTCCGCCAGGCCTGCCCTTGTCGATTTCATCACCGAAACGGATCTCCGGCCGGGACAATCCCGAGTTCAAGCGGTTCCTCGCCGTGCGGGCACGAAAGAACCGGGATCTCATCCTCGTCGAGGGCCCGAAGCTCCTCGGAGAGGCCGTGCGATCCGGGCTGGCGATCGACGTGGTCGCACTGGACGACTCTGTCGCGAGCGTGTCTGTGGGCCTTGTGGCCGCCGGCTCGCCCCGCCTGGTTCAATTCGCGGCGCCGCTGATGAAGAGCCTGTCCGAAGTCGAGACCCATCAGGGCATCGTGGCCCTCGTGGAGCGTCCTCGTTTCGGTCGCGAGTGGCTCGCGAAAAAGGATGCATTCATCCTGATCCTGGACGGCCTTCAGGATCCGGGCAACGTGGGCACCCTCATTCGCACCGCCGAGGCGGCGGGAGTTTCGGGTGTTCTTCTCACGCGTGGCTGCGCGGATCCTCTCTCCCCGAAAGCACTCCGCGCATCCGCGGGCTCGGCGTTCCGAATGCCGCACGTCCCCGATCTTTTGCCTTTGGACCTTCTGGCGCTACTGCCCCGTGGCCTTCGAATCGTGGCCGCGGTCGCTGGTTCCGATGCGACCTCGGCCTTTGGCGACACGCCGCTGACCCCGCCCATGGCCATAGCCCTCGGCTCTGAAGGCTCAGGCCTCACCTCGCAGATCGAGAAGGCCGCGTCGGTACGCCTGCGCGTGCCGAGCGCTGCGAAGGTCGAGAGTCTGAACGTGGCCGCGGCCGGAGCCGTCGTGATGTTCGAAATCGCCCGCCGCGCCGGGAGATTGCAATAACTCCCGGAGCGAAGGCCGGGGGGATTGTTAAAACAGCTTCTGGAAGTCCGGGCGGAGGAAGATCTCTCGCCCCTGGGTCTCGATATGGCCGTTCTCTTCGAGGTCGCGCATCATGCGGGTGACGGTCTCGCGCGACGACCCGATGCGGTGCGCGATGTCCATGTGAGTGGGCCTTCGCACGACCACGCGCCCGTCTTTGAGCCGCTTGCCGTCCTCCTCCGCGAGCTCCTGGATGACGCGCGCGACCCGGCCGTACACGTCGAGCAGGGCGAGGGTCGAGATCTGGTGATTCGCCTTTCGAAGCCGGCTGGCCAGCACCTGAATGAGCGACGTTCCCATGCCCGGGTCCTGCTCCAGGGCCCGCGTGAAATCGTCGCGCTGGAGGGAGAGCAGTTCGCACTCCTCCTCCGCGATGACCGTCGCCGAACGCGGCTCCTGATCGAGGAGCGCCATCTCGCCGAAGAAATCGCCTTCGGAGAGCACCGAGAGGGTCACTTCCTTGCCGTCGTCTCCGAAGATCGCGATCTTCACGCGGCCATGCAGGATGACGAAGAGCGAGTCGCCCGCTTCCTTCTCATGGAAGATGACGTCGTCCTTCTTGAACCGCCTGCGTCGCGTGAGCCGCAGGATGGCGTCGAGAGACGCCTCTCCAAGCCGGGAAAAGAGAGGGACGCTCTTCAGGAACTCGCGTTCAGTCATGGGCTGCTCTGAGGTCAGGATCGTAACACCACCGGCGACGGCCTAAAGAATGTCGCGCGTTTTTGAGCGGGCCTTGCCGCCGGCCTTTTCGTAGCTGGCGGTGACCACGGACGAAATCCCGCCCCGAACCCCGAAGCGGCCCTCGAGCATCATGCTGCGGGGCCGGGTCACCGCCACGAGGTCGTCGAGGATCTTGTTGGTGACCGCCTCGTAGTAGATGCCCTCGTTCCGGTAGCCGCCCAGATACATCTTGAGACTCTTGAGTTCGACGCAGAGGCGACCTGGAACGTAGCGAAGGATCAGCGTGGCGAAGTCGGGCTGGCCCGTTTTCGGGCATAGGGCGGTGAACTCCGGGCAGGTGTGCTCGATCAGGTAGTCGCGGCCGGGATTCGGGTTCTCGAAGGTCTCGAGTCGCTTTATGAGTTTTTCCAACGGTTGAGCGCCTCCTTCAGGTCGCGTTCGATGTCGTCCTTGAGGGACGGGGGTTTGATGATCATGACCCGGGGCACGAAGCTCCGGATCCAGGCCTTGAGTTCGCGCGAGAGGGCCACGTTGAGGGCGAGGTCGAAGGAGCCGTCGGGCCGGTCCGTGATCTGCTGCGACTGGTGCCAGGTGCGGTCCTTGATGCTGTCCGCGAGGGCGGCGTCGAAACGCAGGATCACTTCCTGGGCCTTGCCTCCGGCGATCCCGAAAGCACTCCTTGTATGGGCCTCGATGTCCTGCTCGGTGGGCATCTCGAACGTCACTTCGGTGAGGGCGATCCGCTCGATCCGCTCCACCGCGAAGGTGCGCACTTCGCCGTACTCCTCGACCCGGCCGTACAGATACAGGCCGCCCTGGTAGTAGACCACCCGGTACGGATCGACCTCGTAGCGCTTCGCCCGCTTCGAACTCGCCGAATAGTACGACATGGAGACCCGCCGTTCATGAAGGGTCGCGTCCACCAGGGTGGCGATAACGCCCTTCTTCGCGGAGTAGTCCTTCGAAGGGAAGGGACGTGCGCCGAAGAGGTCGGAAATCCGGGCCAGGTAGCGCGTGCTCTTCTCCGGCAGGGCGGCCCGGATCTTGACGAAGGCGGAGTCGAGATCATCGGCGAAGGGCGCGCCCGAGAGGATGGTCATCAGATGCCGGCCGAAGTAGAGGGCGGCCATCTCGGACATCGTGAAACCTGCCTGGGCCTTCTGCGAATAACCCTCGAGCAGGCGCCAGACCTTCTTCCCGCCATCTTTGTCGTCGTAGAGCGGGAAGCCCGCCTCCTGAAGCGCCTCGATGTCGCGCCGGATCGTGCGCAGGGCGACATCGTGTTCCTCCGCGAGGTCTTTGGCGGTCACGTAGCGGCTCTTCTCGATCCGCTTCAGGATCTTCCATTGGCGGATGACTTCGGCGTTCCGCATCGTCCCGCTAACTTATCAGGCCATGCCGTCGATTCCGGATTTCCAGCCCGCGCGCCCGTGAAACCGCAGGGCCCGACATGCACGCCCCCCGCGAACCCGTAGGCGCCGACATGCCCGCGCGCCCGCGAACCCGCAGGCGCCGACATGCACGCCGCGAACCCGTAGGCGCCGACATGCCCGCGCGCCCGCGAACCCGTAGGCACCGACATGCCCGCCCCCGCGAACCCGTAGGGGCACGCTGCGCGTGCCCGCCGCCTACGCGAGCTTTTCGAGAACCGGGATCGCCTGGTCGAACTCGTCGAAGAGGACCTTGGCGAGGGCGGGGGTCTTTGGGGTGTGGGCCGAGCCCCGGGTGTCCATCTCGAGGGCGCTGCAGGCGGCCGACAGGCGCATCAGGCCAAGCGTCGCCGCACTCGACTTGAGGGAATGGGTGAGCCGGCTCACCTGCTTCCAGTCGCCCGCCGCGCTGGCCTCGCGCAAAGCGGCGACCGACTTGCGACTCTCGTCGAGAAACAGCTGCGCCATTTCCCTGACGAAGCTCTCGCCCTGTTCTCCCGCGACCTTGCGGAGCTTTTCTATGGCGCTCTCGTCGAGGAGCGGAGTTTCGGCTTCAGGCTTCGGCATGGAAGGGAGAAGTCTAGGCGGCCCCTTGGCCTCTTCGTGTGATATTCGTCATGATGCTCCCACCATGACGATTCCGGTTCTCGTTCTCGGCGCGCTTCTCGCCCAGACGCCGCCTCCCGCGAAGCCGCGGCCCACCCCGATACTCGATACCCTGGAGTGGAGGCAGAACCGCGAGAAGGAGTTGCTGGCGGATCGCGGGTGGCTCGCGGTCTCTGGACTTCATTGGCTCAAGGAGGGCGAGACCACGCTCGGCTCGGGCGAGGGGAACGAGGTCCGCCTTGGCGATGGACCCTTGCGGTGGGGTGTGGCCGCCCGAGCCTCGAGGAAGGTCGAACTCCGGCCGGTCGAGGAGGCTTCGCGCGAGATCACTCCCGGGGACGAACCGTTTTGGATCGGCCGCACCTCGGTTCAACTGATTCAGCGAGCCGATCGCATCGGCCTGCGTCTGTGGGATCCGCGCAACGCAAGGAGGCTCGCCTTCCACGGCCTCCGCTGGTACGAGGTCAAGCCGGAGTACAAGGTTCGCGGACGCCTGATCCCGAGTCCTTCCCCGAGCACGGTGAAGATCGCGAGCGTTATCGGCCAGGTGATCGACTATCCGAGTCCGGGCATCGTCGAGTTCGAGCTTTACGGCCGGAAGCTCCGCCTCACCCCCGTGTACGAGACCGACGCGCGCGACGAGCTCTTCTACATTTTCAAGGACGCCACCGCCGCGAAGACCACCTACGGAGCCGGGCGTTTTGTTTACAGCGAACTGCCCGACCGAGACGGCATGGTGGTCCTCGACTTCAATCGCGCGTATTCGCCGCCCTGCGCATACACCGACTTCGCCACCTGCCCCCTCCCGCCGGCCGTGAACCGGCTCGACCTCGCGATCGAAGCGGGCGAGCTGGATCCGCATCCCCTCCGCTGACCCCTTGACCCGAGCGACGATCGACGCGCTTGCGGCCACGGTCTATGACCTCGCGCCGCTCCTCGGAAGCCAATCGCGCGCGCGGGCGCTGCGCAAGGCGCTTTTCGCGGGGCCGGCCGGATCGCTGCCCCTGAAAGTGCCAGGCGTCGCGGAATCAATCCTCGGGCCTCTCCGCAGGTCGCTGGCGTTGCCAAACGCCCGCATCTCATCGCAACTCCGTGCGGAGGACGGGACGAGAAAATGGGCTCTAGAGTTCGGCGACGGCCAGAGCGCCGAAACGGTTCTGATCCCTTCAAGGACGCGCGCGACGGTCTGTGTGTCGTCGCAGTCGGGATGCACGCGGGCCTGTGCCTTCTGCGCGACCGCGACCATGGGCTTCAGACGGAACCTCACCGCCGGCGAGATCGTGCATCAGTACCTCGTTGCGCGGGAGGCCGCGGCCGCTTCCGGGATGGATGCGTCGAACGTGGTCTTCATGGGCATGGGGGAACCGCTCGACAACCTCGACGCGGTCCTCGCCGCGGTCCGCTCGCTCACCGATGTGTTCCCCGGCCTTTCGCCCCGCCGCGTGACCGTCTCCACCTCCGGCGTGGTTCCCCGGATGAGCCGCTTCCTGAAGGAGACGCGCGCGAGCCTCGCCCTTTCTTTGAACGCGAGCGACGACCTGACCCGGACGAAGATCATGCCGCACAACAAGACCTGGCCCCTGGCCTCGATCATGGCCGTGCTCCTCGAAGCCACGTCCGAGCGTCCGCGCCGCTTCTTCGTCGAATACGTGCAACTGCCGGGAGTCAACGACACGGCGGCGGACGCGGGCCGGATCGCCGAACTCCTCCGCGGCCTCGATTGTCACGTGAACGTGATCCCCCACAACCCCTTCCCGGGAAGTCCGTTTCGCGCCCCTGAGCGCGAGGAGACGCTCCGGTTCCACGAACAGATCAAGAAGCAGGGACTTACCGGGATCATCCGCTGGCCGAGAGGCCGCGATGTCGCCGGCGCCTGCGGCCAGCTCGCGCTACGGACGATCCAATAGCCCTCCGCCGCGCGACCTTGGTTGTGGGGACCTGGATTTGGGTACACTCGCGCTCCCTCATTTCCTTCCTCAAGGACCCCATGAAAAAAGTTCTCCTGGCCGCGCTTTTTGCTTCGTCCCTGATCGCCGCGACCAGGCCCGCCCCCTTCGATCTTTCCGTTGCGTCCATCATGCGCGGGCCGAAGCTCGTGGGCTACGCGCCCGACTCCGTTCGCTGGGCCGGGGATTCGAAGGAGTTCTGGTTCGAATGGCGTCAGGCCGAGGACGCCGAGACGTCCACCTGGGTGGTGAACGCCGCCTCCGGCGCGACGCGGAAACTCACCGATGCCGAACGGAAAGGCGCTCCTCCGGCGAGCGCCGAATGGGATAAGGCGCGACGCCTCGCGGTGTTTTCGCAATCGGGCGACATCGTTCTCCTCGACACCGTGGCGAAGACCCGGCGGGAAATCACGAGAACCGCCGGCAACGAAGGCCGTCCGCGCTTCTTCAAGAATGAAACCCGTGTCGCATTCCTGCGGGACGGTGCTTTGTTCCTGATCCCGGTCGAGGGTGCTGGTGAAGGCGCCCTCGTACAGGTCTACGAAGCCGGCCCGAAGAAGAAGGAGGGAACTCTCACCGACTCCCAGAAGGCCGTCCGCGACGAGGAGGCAAAGCTCCTCGCTTATGTGAAGAAAAAGGCCGACGAGCGGAAGAAACGTGAAGCGAAAACCGAGGCGGAGGCGCTGCCGAAGATCGAGATCGCGGAGGGCGAGACCGTGGTGGACGCGGTTCTCTCGGAAGACGGGAAGCACGTTTACGCCACGATTTCGACGCGCGCCACCGGCTCGAAGACCGCGGACGTCCCGAACTACATCACGGAGTCTTCGTATCCCGAGCCCATTCCCACCAGAAATCGCGTGGGTGACCATCAGAACAAGGCGAAGCTCGGCATCCTGAACCTGGAAACGCGCAAGATAGTCTGGGCCAGTCTCGCCTCGCTCAAAACCGAGACGAAAAACGCCGAAGGCAAGGCCGAGGCGAAGGAGCGTGAGGCGCGATGGTCGCTGGCCGGGCTTTCGCCCGACGGCGCGGTGGCCATCGCCATGGTGCGATCCGCCGACAACAAGGATCGCTGGATCGTGCGCCTCGATTCCTCGACCGGCGCCGCCACCGTTCTCTTCACCGACCACGACGACGCCTGGATCCGCGAACTCTTCCAAAACGCCTCCGGTTTTCTCCCGGATGGGAAGACGTTCTACTTCTCCTCCGAGAAGACGGGCTACATGCACCTTTACTCGGTTGACACCAAAGCTTCGAATCCCGAGGTGAAGGCGCTTACCACCGGCGGCTTTGAGATCAACGACCTCGCCCTTTCCCGGGATCGCGCGACCTTTCACATCACCTCCACCGAGGCGGGCGCGGGCGAGCGTCACCTGTACTCGATGTCCGTGAGCGGAGGCCCCCGGACCCGCATCACTACCGCCGTCGGCGCGCACGCCGGCGAGTTGTCGCCCGATGGCGCGATGCTCGCCACCATCTACTCGACCGGGAACCAGCCGCCGGAGGTGTTCGTGGGCCCGATGGCGAACGGCCTCGCTAAAAAACTCACCACCTCGCCTTCCGCCTTATGGCAGGCCGGGAAGTGGCTCGACCCGAAGGTGGTGATGGTCACCGCGCGTGACGGCGTGAAGGTGCCCGCGCGCCTCTATCGTCCCGAAGAGCTGGGCGCGAAGCCGCACCCAAAGCGGCCCGCGGTGATCTTCGTTCACGGCGCGGGGTATCTCCAGAACGCGCATCGCTACTGGTCGAACTACTACCGCGAATACATGTTCCATCACCTGCTCGCCTCGAAGGGCTACGTGGTTCTGGATGTCGACTATCGCGGGAGCGCCGGCTACGGCCGCGACTGGCGCACCGCGATCTACCGCCACATGGGCGGCGCCGATCTCAACGACATCGTGGACGGAGCGAAGTATCTGGTCAAGGAACACGGCGTCGATCCCAAACGGATCGGCGTTTATGGAGGCAGCTACGGCGGCTTCATCACTCTGATGGGCATGTTCACGACTCCCGAGGTCTTCGCGGCCGGCGCGGCGCTGCGGCCGGTCACCGACTGGGCCCACTACAACCACGGTTACACCTCGAACATCCTGAACGCGCCCCAGACCGACCTCGAGGCCTACCAGAAAAGTTCGCCGATCTATTTTGCTGAAGGGCTCAAGGGAGCGCTTCTCATCTGTCACGGCGTTATCGACGTGAACGTCCATTTCTCGGACTCGGTGCGGCTGGCTCAGCGTCTGATCGAGCTTCGAAAAGACAACTGGGAATTTGCGATGTACCCGGTCGAGGACCACGGCTTTGTCGAAGAGACGAGCTGGGCGGATGAATACAATCGCATCTTCAAGCTGTTCGAGCGCGAGCTCAAGAAATAGGAGCGTCATGGCCAAAGGCACCCCCGACTATCAGGACGCTGATCTCGTCCTCCGCGTTTACGAGATGAGGCGCGAGGCGGTCATGCGCGCGTCGCGCGACGCCTTCAACGGCAAGTTCTGGCCCGCGAACTACGACGAGGTCAAGGCCATCGCCACCACGGAGCACGAACTGAACGCGGCGTATCGCCAGCTCGGCACGTACTGGGAGATGGTCTACGGCCTGGTCAAGCACGGCATCGTCAACACCGAGTTCTTCATGGAGACAAACGGCGAAGGCATCTTCATGTACGCGAAGCTCGAGCCTTACCTCGACCAGCTGCGCAAGGACTTCAACCCCACCATCCTCCGGAACACCGAGTGGGTGGCGAAGGAGACCGAACGCGGCCGGATGCTCGCCGAGCTGTTCCGCGCCCGGTTGAAGAAGGTTCTCGAATCCAGGAAATAGGAAGGCACCAAACGTCCGCTCTGCACATCCCGAACTTCATCGTCATCGGCGGTCCGGAGATCCACGCCGGCTACGTGAGACGACTGTTCAAGGCGGAAGCGGCGGGGAAGATCACCTTCGGCCGGATCGTGGTGATTGACCGCGATCCCGGCTGTGCCGCGGCGGCGCTCGCGAGCGATCGGGTGCGGATCGACGCCGCCTCCTGGTCCGACTGGCTCGCCGCGAATTTGAGTCACGCGGCCATGGGCGATCACCTGGTTCCGTACCACTGGGCCCCCCACGTCCTGCTCGACTGGCTGGTGAACGATCTCGACCAGCACGGGGTGACCCTCGAGCGGCAGCCCCTCGCCGCGGGATCACCCGCACCGACCGAAGGACCCGACGTGCGCCCGCAGGTGGCCGAGCTGGGCGATCTTCCGGCCCGGCCTCCCGTGGCCCTGGCCACGGCCGCGGGCGATGTGGCGCTGTCGTACGCCGAATGGTTGTGCCCACCGGCCTGCATCGAACCTGCCCTGTGCCCGCACACCCGCGGCCCGAAGTCCTGGAGCCTCGCGAGCGAACTCGCCCGGGCGCCGCGGTCTTTCGTCTTTCCGTGCCTCCACCTGGCCCACGGGGTCGGGACGATTCCGGTGTCGTCGATCTTCGCCGTCCGCAGTCGCGTCGCCGAAGCCCTTCGCGGTGGCGAGATCGGGCCGGATACGCCGCTGTGGATCAGTTCAGCGAGCCACTGTCACGGCCTCGCCGCGCGGGTGCGTGTGCGCCCTGAGGGAGCCTCACCGTAGCTTTGGCCACCCGCGATCCCCGCGTCGGTCCTCATCCGCGCCGTCATTGCGAAGGCCCAAAGATCGCCGTGGCCTGAGCGCGGAGGGCCCCAACTACAAAGGGCAAAGCGAATCGTCGCCTTCACCTTTCCGGTGAATCCCCTTCTCCCCCCTAAAATACCGTGGTGAAAGCCCTTCGTGCGGACGAACTTGCGCCCGGACAGGCCACCAGTGTCATGCTCGATGGAATCAGCGTCGCCCTTTTCAATGTGGGCGGCGTCTTCCATGCCGTTTTGAACAAATGTGCGCATCGGGCCGGCCCTCTGGCCGAAGGGTTCGTCTCAGGGAACGTGGTTTTTTGTCCCTGGCACGACTGGCAGTACGACGTAACCACCGGGACCTGCCTCAATGCGCCCGGGTTCAATGTTCGATGTTTTCCCGTCTCTGTTCAGGACGGCGACGTCTTAGTGGATGTAACTGGAGTGTGAAGACCCTTATGAAGTTGTCCGATTCCCGAAACGCCTTTGCCGCCGCCCTGCTTCTGGGGTCGGGCGTTATCGCTTCCGCCCAGGGCGTGGCGCCCCAGCCTTCGCCCACGCCCCCGGCGCCCTCCATTCAGTTCCCCTCAACCGTCGAACTCGTGACCGTTGACGCGGTGGTCACCGACAAGAAGAACGTTCCCATCGAGAACCTCGGTCGGGATTCCTTCAAGGTCTTCGAAGACGGCAAGCCCCAGGAGATCACCAGCTTCGAAGCGGTGGTTCTGCCCCCGGGGGCGGCGGCGGCTCCAAAGCCCACGCGTCGCATTTCGACCAATCAAGGCGCCGAGGTTCGCACCGGCCGCACCTTCGTCATCGTCTTTGACGACATCCACCTCCACCCCTTCCAGGCGAACCGCGCCAAAGCGGCCATTGACCAGTTCCTCAAGAACGGCACCAGGGACGGCGACCGCATCACCCTCCTCGCCAGCGGTGGCGGGGCCTGGTGGAGCACGCGGATGCCCGAGGGCTACCTCGAGCTGACCTCGCTGCTGAAACGGCTCGACGGCCGGGATATTCCCGACACCGGCCAGGACCGCGTCACCGAGTGGGAGGCCATGCGCATCCACATCTACCGCGACAAACAGGTGGAAGAGCGCGTCACCCGCAGGTTCGAAACGTACGGTGTGAACCCGGGCATGCGCAACCAGCAGAGCGAAACCGGGGCCATGTTCGACGGCGATCCGCTCGTCCAGGGTCGCGCCTCCGAGGTCTACTACCAGGCCACGGCAAAAAACAAGATCACCCTGAACGCCATGGAACGTGCTCTCAATGCCCTCGCGGGCAGCAAGGGCCGCAAGTCGCTGATCCTGGTTTCCCAGGGCTTCATCTTCGACCCGAACCTCGATGAGTTCCGAAATGTCGTGCAGGCCTCACGCCGCGGCAACGCCGCCGTGTACTTCGTCGACACCATGGGCCTCGGCGGTATGCCCATCGGGATGACCGCGGAGTTTGGTCCGGCCATGCCCACTCAGGACATTGGCGCGGCCTTTGCCGAGAACCTCGAGCGCGCCGAGGGCGCCGAGTCGATCGCCGCGGACAGCGGCGGCTTCACGGTCAAAAACTCCAACGACCTCGTGAAGGGGCTCCAGCGCATCGCCGACGAGACGCGGGTCTACTACCTCATCGGCTACAACCCGACGAACACCGCGAAGGACGGGAAGTTTCGAAAGATCGAGGTCAAGGTCGCGGGCAAGGACATCCGGGTTCGTGCGCGCAAGGGCTACTACGCGGCGCTCGATGGCCAGGTCACGCTGGCGAAGAAGGTCGAGGGGGGTCCCGATCCCCAGTTCCAGGAGGCGCTCGATTCTCCCTTCGAGGTTCCGGACATTCCGATCCGCCTCACCTCGTACGTTTTCGACGAGACTCTCCTCGGCAAGGCGAGCGCCATTCTTCACGCCGACGTCGACTTGTCGTCCTTTGCGTTCAACGCGAAGGACGGGCGATTCGCGAACACTCTCGAGTTCCTGCTCGTGGTGGCTCACCGCGAAACCGGCGAGTTCAATCGCTACGATCAGAAGATCGACATGAACCTGCGGCCGGAGACGAAGGACAAGTTCACGAAGTCGTGGTTCCCCATCCAGCGCGACTTCGAGCTTCTCCCCGGTGCCTACCAGGCGAAGATCGTCATCCGCGACAAGAACTCCTCGAAGGTGGGCACGGTGATCCACGACTTCGAGGTGCCCGACCTCGCCACCTGGCGCATCTCCACGCCGGTGCTCACCGACACCACGCAGCCGATCCAGCCCGGCCAGGAGAACGCGGTGCCCAAGCTGGTGCTGCTGGCGCGTCGTGATTTCGTAACCGGCTCGCGCCTCTACTGTCAGTTCGACGTCTACAACCCGATGAAAGACAAGGCCACGGGAATGCCGAAGGTCACCGCGGGCTACACCATCCGCCGGAAGGACGACGGCATGGTCTTCCTCAAGATCCAGCCCACGATGATTCAGCCCACGTCTCTCGGGCGGCTCTCGCGCCTGATCGGCCCGCCGCTTGAAGGGGCGGAGCCGGGGGAGTACGAGTTCGAGCTGAATCTGAAGGACGAACTCTCGGGCAAGATCATGGACTTCAAGGAGGACTTCACGGTTCTCCCGCGCCTCACGGCTTCGACAGGTTCCAACTGACGGCCGGTTCCACTGCCCGCCGCGGCGCGCGGAGCATGGCTTTCGGCTTGCTCAGAATCGCCCGCGTTCTCGAGCGGGCAAGCCGCGGTCTGGCCGCCGCCACGTTCACCCGCGCCGAACTCGATGTCCTCGCCGTGCGGGAGTGGGAGGAATTCGGCAAGCGCGGTCCCATCGTCGGAAACGAGACGTTCGCCTGGGAAACGGAGTTCTTCAAGAGCCAGATCCGTCCCGGCGATTCCATCCTCGTGGCCGGCGCCGGCACCGGGCGGGATGTGCTCCCTCTGCTTGAAGCGGGCCACGAGGTCACCGCCCTCGACATCACGCCCAGGGCGCTCGAGTTTCTGGTCGGGCGGGCGCTCGCCCGCGGGCTGAAAGTGAAGACGCTCCAGGCGTCGATCGTCGATGCGACGCTGCCCGCGCGCGCCTTCGACGTGGTTCTCTTCTCGTGGTTCTGCTTTGGCTACCTTCGCGGGGCGGCCGAGCGGGGCCGAGCGCTCGCGCTCACTCTCCCGGCCCTTCGTCCCGGCGGACGCATCCTCCTCTCCTATCCCACCAGGCGCGACTCGGATCCCGCGGCGGCCAGGCCTTCGATGCTTGGGCGAGGGGTTGCCCGGCTCCTCGGCGGGATCGAGCCGGAGCGGGGCGACCAGTTCGTGGTGAGCGGAACCGCGAGGGAGCCGGGTGTGTTCTTCTCGCATTCCTTTGCGCCCCACGAAATCGAGGAAGACGCCGATCGCGCCGGCCTCACCGTCGTCTTTCATGATCAGCCGACCGGCGGCACCGGCATCGTGGCGCTGATGCGAAAGGGCGAAGCGACGTGCTGATACCGGGGGTTGTCGCGGCCGTAGCCGCCCTTTTGTTTCTCTTTGTCGAAAGTGCGCTCGGCCCGCTCGGGCCGTTTGTGAAGATGATCCCCGCGGCGGCGCTCGGGGTCATGGTATTTCGAGCCCCGGCCCGCGTTGGAAAGAACATCGCCGCGATCGGCCTTCTCGTCTCCGCGCTCGCCGATGGCGTCATCGAGTGGAGCTTCATCTCTGGCCTCATCACCTTCCTCGCCGCCCATCTCTTCTACATCGCCGCGTTCACGAAGGCCGAACCTCGCTTAAGGCTGGCCCGCCTCGCGCCGGTGGCCCTGTGGGCCCTCCTTGCCGTTCCCCTGCTCTCCTCGGGGGCGGGAGCGCTGCGCGTTCCGGTGTTGATCTACGCGGCGGTGATCTTCGCGATGATCTGGCGGGCGGCCGCCGCGACCACATCGGTCCGCCCCGGGGATGCGGGCGCCATCGGGCTTGTGGGCGCCATCCTGTTTGGCGTCTCCGACATGCTTCTTGGCTACAACCGCTTTGTGGCGCCCTTCGCGGCCGCGGACTTCCTCGTGATCGCGACTTATTGGACCGCGCAGTCTCTGATCGCGGCGAGCTTTATGCGCGTTCGCTGAGCCGCCCGCGTGATTCCCTGAGGTTACGCGCGGGAAGTTCGGGCGGGCGTTCAGTGAACCGCGCGGGATTGGACCTTGTCCTTCGTCGCGAGAGAGAACTTCCGGTCGGTTTCGCCGCCCCTGGTGATCAGGTCCGCGACGTAGGCGCCGAGCGCCGGGCCATGCTTGAAGCCGTGACCGGAGCCGCCGCCCACGAGCCAGGCATTCGAATGCTTCGGATGACGGTCGATCAGGAAGTCGCCGTTCGATGAGTTCTCGTACTGGCAGACCTCGCTTCCCACGATTGGAGCATCCTTCAAAGTCGGGAAGCGCTCGGCCACGAAGGATTTCACGAGGGCGGTGCTTTCCGCGGTGACGATGCGCTCGCCGGTGTCGGGGTCGAAGCGCGGACCGTGTTTATCGATCGCGACCTTGAAGCCCCTGGTCTCGAGGTCGGGAAGACCGTAGATCTCCGCGCCGAAGTCGATCCAGGTGGGCATCCTGGGCGGCGCGAAACGATCGTCGCCCGGAGGAACGCCGAAGTAGAAGACTTCCTGACGGGTGGGGAAGATGCGCTCGCCGAGGAGGTCGGGGAAAACCTTGGCGAGCCACGGGCCGCAGGCGAAGACGAAGTTCTTCGCCCTCACGGTTCGCTCGCCCACGCGGATCGAGGTCACCGCTCCGTCTTTGGCGGGCGGTTCCGCTTTCCCGAGGATCACCTCGCCCCCGGCCTTCTGGAACTCGCGGGCCACCACCTGTACCGAGCGGCGGGCGAAGAGGACGCCGGAGCGCGGCTCGGACACCGCCCACGTGATCGGCCCGAATTCGATCTGGGGATAACGCGCGACGAGATCCGCGCGCTCGACTTTCTCGTGGGGAATCCCTGCCTTCTTGAGGCCGTCGAGAGTTTCGAGGGTCAGGCCATCGCGCTCCCGGGCCAGAAACAGCATCCCGGTCTCGGTAAAGATGCGTTCGCCCGTGGCCTTTTGCAGCGCCTTCCACTGCGTGAGGGAGTCCCAGGACCAGCGCGTGTAGATCTCCGCCGAGCCATAGCCCATGCGGATCACCCGGGTCTCGCCCCCCGAACTCGCCCGGGAACTCCCCGGCCCATAGGCGTCGATGAGCGCGACACGCTGGCCGCGCGTCTGGAGATGACGCGCCGTCCACGCCCCGAAAACCCCCGAGCCGACGACCGCCACATCGAACACCTCGTCCCGCACCGGCGTGGTCTTGCGCGTTCCGGTCTGCGCCCTGGCCTTCACGGCCGCACTCGCGGCCACGGCGGTTCCCACGAAGGTCCGACGGCTCACCCTTGTTTCCACAGGCTTTCTCCTCTTTTTCCTCGCGGGCATGCTGAGGCGGGAAAGACTAGCAGGGTGCTGAAAAAGATCAGCACCCTGCGTATCCCGGCGAAAGCCCAGGATCCACGGACCGCTATTCCCTGGGGTTCTTCGAGAGCGTAGGGAAGGAAAGTTGGGCGCCCGCTATGCTCGCCCGGGAAAGCGAGGGAGATCACTCACGCATGAACACCAACGATCCGTCCGTCAAGGGACACGTGAGCGCCGCCGAATGGGAGCAGCGGGTGAACCTTGCCGCTTGTTACCGGCTGGCCGCGCACTACAAGTGGGACGACCTCATCTTCACCCACATCTCCGCGCGCGTCCCCGGTCCCGAACACCACTTCCTCATCAATCCCTACGGCATGCTCTTCGAGGAGGTAACGGCCTCAAGTCTCGTCAAGGTGAATTCGAACGGCGAGAAGGTGATGCCCAGTCCGTTCGAGATCAACCCCGCGGGTTTCACCATCCACAGCGCAATCCATGCCGCGCGCGAAGATGCGAAATGCGTGCTTCATCTTCACAGTCGGAACGGCGTGGCCGTGGGGGCGCAGAGGGGCGGCGTCCTGCCCATCTCCCAGCAGTCAATTTTCGTGCTCTCGTCGCTTGGCTATCACAACTACGAAGGCGTGGCGCTCAACGAGGCTGAGAAACCGCGGCTGGTGGCCGACCTTTCCGACAAGAGCTTCCTGATGCTCCGTAACCATGGCCTGCTGACCGTCTCCGACAACATCCCCGACATGTTCCTGCTGATGTATATCTTCGAATCCGCCTGCGCGATCCAGACCCGGGCGCAATCCGGCGGTGGTGAACTCATCTCCATCGACCCCCGGATCGTCGCGGGTGCGCAGGCCGCGGCGAAGCAGGTTCTGCGGGGCGCGGGCGGGGGCCTCGCGTGGCCTGGGTTGTTGAGGATGCTGGACCGGCGGGACGCGACGTATCGGGAGTAGTCAGCAGGCCTGAAACTGATGCCCCGAAAATCAGCGCTTCAGAACTTGAAGCTCACGCCCAGCGAAAACCGCTTGTCGACGTTCACTCGCGGCGTGCCGGAAAGACTTGTCTTGCGAAACTCCGCGCGAAGTCTCGCGACACCGATGGGTACACGCACGCCGCCGAAGACCGCGTTGACGCTGCCCCAGTCGCTGGTGTCCCCGAACTTCTGCCGGTAGGCGCCCACGCCGATGCCGATGAAGGGGGAGATCTTCAGCGACGGCGGGTTCAGCTCGACCTGGGCGGTGTACGTCTCCACCGATACCAGGGGATCCTCGCCGCCCATCCTCGCGAACTCCCCTCCCGCCTGCAGGAAGGGCAGGGAGATGAGTGCGGCATGCAAGCCAAAGCCCGTCTTCCAGTCCCTGGTCGGCGTGGGCATGGTGAGGAAGGCGCCGATCTCACTGGCCTGCGAAGGAGCAGCGAGGAGCGAGAGGAGCAGCGCCGCGGATCCGATGAGTCGCCCGGTTCGTTTCATCTATTTCTTTCCCTGCCGTTCCTTGTACACCGTCCAGACGATCGGCAGCAAGGACAGCCCCACGATGAGGATCGCGATCTTGTCGATGTTCTGGGCGAGATCGAACCCGGGAGCCACGGTCTTGAGAATCGGGGGAAGGAAGTAGCCCGCGAGGACCATGCTCCACACCCAGGTGAAAGCCCCCACCACGTTGTAGAAGATGAAGGTCGGGAAAGGCATCTTCACCATCCCCGCGACGATGGGCGCGAAGGTGCGCACGATCGGCACCCACCGGCCGGCAACGATGAAGAATGTCCCCCAGCGGCCGTAGAACTCCTCGGTCCTCGTGAGGTAGGCGCGCTTGTAGATCGGAATGCCGAGAAAGCTCTTCTCGGGCCGGGTGTAAAGGGTCTTGCCGAACCACGAGCCGATCCAATAGCCCACCTGATCGCCGAGGATGGCGCAGACCGGCACCATGGTCAGAAGGGCCCACAGGGGAAGGAGGGGCTGGCCGTCGGCGCTCGGCGTGGCCGCGAAAATTCCGCACAGGACCAGCAGAGAATCGCCGGGGAGCAGGGCGAAGAAGCCGGTCTCCGCGAAGATGATGAGGCAGATGACCGGGAGCCCCCCGGTCTGTATCAGCCACTGAATCCCCTCGGGTTTCAGGAACCACAAAAGTTGATGCACGATCTCCAAACGGCCTCCAATCAATAAAGCGAACGAGGGAGTTTAGTTGCGGCGGTACCGTGTTGCCGCGGTTTCGCAGCCGGCACTCTCGAAAACGGTTAGCCTCGGTCCAACATTCATCGAGGAGAGAGAAACGTGATGAAGAGGCTTCCCATGGCCGCCCTGGCCTGCGCGCTGGGCGCCTTTGCCCAGGGTGCGGGCGCTCAGGCCCCGGCTCAGGGCTTCTATCGGTTCCCGACACTGCGCGACGACACCGTCGTCTTCGCGGCGGAAGGTGACCTCTGGGCGGTGTCTTTGCAGGGCGGTCTGGCGCGGCGTCTCACCACTCATCCGGCCCAGGAGTCCGATCCCGTGCTGTCGCCCGACGGGAAGACCGTTGCCTTCACCGCGCGCTACGAAGGTCCGGTCGAGGTCTACACCATGCCGATCGAGGGGGGAGTGCCGGTTCGTCGCACCTATGAAGCTGAACCCTCCACGGCCACAACGTGGACGCCTTCGGGCGAACTCGTCTACACCACGCAGCATTTCGCCACCCTTCCCGATCCACAGCTCGTCTCTCTCAATCTCAAGACCGGCGAGCGCACTCGGATTCCCCTGAGCCAGGCTTCCGAGGGCTCGTATGACGCCACCGGCCGCACCCTCTACTTCGTTCGCCCCGGCTTCCACAACAACGTGACCAAGCGTTACAAGGGCGGCACCGCGCGCCAGGTCTGGAAGTTCACCGAAGGGGAGAGCGAGGCGCGGGTTCTGACTCAGGGTTATACGGGGGAGAGTCACTCGCCCCTCTGGTGGAAGGGCCGCGTGTACTTCGTGAGTGACCGCGACGGGACGATGAACATCTGGTCGATGGACGAAAGCGGCGGCGATTGGCGGCAGCACACGAAGCACTCCGGCTGGGACGTGAAGCGCCCGGCCCTCGATGCGGGCCGCCTCGTCTATCAGGTGGGCGCCGATCTGTGGCTTTTCGATGTCGCCCGTGGGGCCGAGCGGATGATTCCCATCACCCTGCCCTCGGACTTCGATCAGCTCCGGGAGAAGTGGGTGAAAAAGCCCCTGGAGTCGCTGACCTCGGTGCATCTGCATCCCAAGGGCGAATCGGTGGTTCTCACTTCGCGCGGCCGCGTCTTCGTGGCGCCCGCGGGCTCCGGCCGGCTGGTGACCGCGTCGCGAAAACCCGGCGTGCGGTATCGCGATGTTCGCTTCCTGCCGGAGGGCCGGAACCTTCTCGCCCTCTCGGACGAAAGCGGCGAGTTCGAGTTCGCGACGATGCCTGCAAACGGCGTGGGCGATGAAAAGGCGCTCACCAGCGACGGCGAGGTCTTGCGTTTCGACGGCCGGCCGTCGCCCGACGGCAAGTGGATCGCGTACACCGACAACAACAGCGACGTCTGGCTTTTAAACGCAGCGACTCGGGAGCAGCGCAAGTTCGCGCCCAACGAAGAGGGAGGTTTCGATTTCGCCTGGTCGCCGGACAGCCGGTGGATCGCATGGTCGCACACCGCGGCGAACAGCTTCGCCCAGATCCTTCTCTACAACGTTGAGACGAAGACCACGACCCCGGTCACTACGGATCGGCTCAATTCGGCGAGCGCGTCGTTCAGCCCGGACGGCAAATGGCTCTATTTCCTTTCGGATCGCAACCTGAGGTCGCTGGTAGGGGCGCCCTGGGGCCCCCGTCAACCCGAGCCGTACTTCGACCGGCCCATCAAGCTGTATCAGGTCGCCCTGAAGAAGGGATTGCGTCCGCCCTTCAAGCCGGCGGATGAACTCAATCCGGAGAACCCCGAGAAGCCCGAGAAGCCCGAGACGAAACCGGCGCCCCCGGTGGAGATCGATCTCGAGGGCCTGTCGACGCGCCTCTACGAAGTCCCCGCGGGCTCGGGCGACTTCGACGACCTCACCGCCACCACGAAAATCCTATTCTGGCTGGCCACCGACACCGGGGCCGAGGGGAAGACGCATCTCATGGCTCTCGAGATCTCGAACAAAGACCCGAAGGCGGCGAAGGTGATGGAAGACATCACTTCGTATGAGGTTTCGGCGGACGGGAAGAAGGTTCTCGTTCGCAGGCGTGAAGACCTTTTCGTCATCGATGCGAGCGCCAAGGCGCCCGCGCCCGCGGATCTGCCAAAGAGCCGGATCGATCTTTCGGCCTGGGCGTTTCCGATCGACGTCCGCGAAGACTGGAAGCAGATCTTCGTGGACGCGTGGCGGATGGAGCGCGACTACTTCTACGACCGCAACCTGCACGGTGTCGACTGGAACGGCGTCTTGAAGCGCCACCTGCCTCTGCTCGACCGCGTCACCACCCGCGAGGAACTTTCAGACCTCATCGGCTGGATGGTGGGGGAGTTGAGCATTCTCCACACCGCGGTCCGCGGCGGGGACCTGCGCCTCGGTCCAGACGATGTCCGTGTGCCGACGCTGGGCGCACGCCTCGTGCGCGAGGTGAAGGCGGGCGGCTATCGGATCGACTACATCTACCGCCACGATCCGGACTTTCCCGACGAGCGCTCGCCGCTTGCGGATCCCGAGCTCAACATCAGCGTGGGCGATGTGATTCAGGCCGTGAACGGCGTCGATGCGCTCTCGACCGATCAGTTCGAATCGCTCCTGCGCGGCCAGGAGAGGAAGCAGGTTCTGCTTCGCGTGAAGTCCGGCCCCGCGGCTTCCCGCGACGTGATCGTGACTCCGATCACGGAAGGCGCCAGCCTCCGCTACACCGACTGGGAATACACCCGGCGTCTTTCGGTCGAGGAGAAGTCTTCCGGCCAGCTCGGCTACGTGCACCTGCGGGCGATGACCGGCGGCGACCTCACGTCCTGGTATCGGAACTTCTACCCGGCATTCAATCGCGCCGGCATCGTCATCGACGTCCGCCACAACCGCGGCGGCAACATCGACAGCTTCCTGCTTTCGAAGCTGATGCGCCGCGCCTGGATGTACTGGCAGGGCCGCTCGGGTGAGCCGACGTGGAACATGCAGTTCGCGCCGCGCGGGCATCTGGTGGCCCTGGTCGATGAAAACACGATGTCGGACGGCGAGGCCTTCGCGGACGGCTTCAGGCGTCTCGGTCTCGGGAAGGTCATCGGGGTCCGCACCTGGGGCGGCGAAGTGTGGCTCTCGGACGTGAACCGTCTCACCGACGGCGGGATCGCCCGCGCGCCGCAGACCGGCGTCTACGGTCCCGAGGGGAAGTGGCTCATCGAAGGTCACGGTCTCGATCCCGACATCGTCGTCGACAACCTGCCCCATGCAACCTTCAAGGGCGGGGATGCCCAGCTCGAGGCCGCGATCACCCACCTCCTCGCGGAGATCAGGAAGGATCCCCGGCCCGTCCCGAAGGCACCGAAGCACCCGGACAAGTCGTTCAAGTACCCTCGCTGAGCCGAGGCCTCATAATAAAGGGCGACCCGCCCGATGACCGGACTTCCTCGCCGACCGCCGATGACGTTCAAGGATCTCCGCCTTCTCATCGACAAGTCGGTGAACGCGTGGGTTGACGACTACGCGCCCAGCATGGGGGCGGCCATCGCGTTCTACACGCTTTTCTCGGTGGCGCCTCTGTTCATTCTGATCATCGCCGTCGCCGGTTTCGTGTTCGGGGAGGCCGCCGCCGAGGGCGCCATCGTCGTCGAACTGCAGGGCCGGATCGGCTTCGAAGGCGCGGCGCTGGTTGAGAGTCTCATCAAGAGCGTCAGCAAACCCGCCCAGGGCATCATCGCGACGCTCGTTTCGATCCTGACCCTGCTCATCGGCGCCTCCAGCGTCTTCGGCGAGTTGCAGAGCGCGATCAACCGCATCTGGCGCGTGCCCGATCCGGCGACCGGCTCGATTGTCAAAAACTTCCTGAAGGGCCGCTTCCTCTCCTTCGGCATGGTCCTGGGCCTTGGCTTCCTGCTTCTTCTCTCTCTCTCCTTCAGCACCTTTCTCTCGGCGGTGGGGCAGTGGTCGAACCGGTGGTTCTCGGGCTGGCAGACGTTTCTCCAGGCCGCGAACTTTCTCGTGTCCTTTCTGATCAACGCGGTGGTCTTCGCGATGATCTACAAGGTGATGCCGCGCGCCCGCATCGCCTGGCGCGATGTCGGCATCGGGGCCACGGTAACCGCGCTCCTTTTCGAAACCAGCAAGCTGCTCATCGGCCTCTACCTCGGCAGCCGCGGCGTGGGCTCGAGCTTCGGGGCGGCCGGCTCGCTCGTGGTCTTCTTAATGTGGGTCTATCTCTCCGCGCAGATTTTCCTGCTCGGCGCCGAATTCACGTGGGTCTATTCCCACCAGCATGGATCGAGGGCGGAGCGCTTCGCCACGAAGGTGGTACCGCTCGTGCCCAGCCGGGCAGGCCACGCCACCGCCGAAGCCAAGCAGGAGGACATACTCGCGCCGCGAACCTCTTATCCCCTGACCGGGAAGGCCGCGGTGGGACTTCTGCGCGGAGCCTCGGGTGCTGGTCGTTTCATCAGACGAAAGCCTCTTGTGAGTCTCGCGATCGTCGCGGTCGCGGGGGCCATCGGCGCGCTCTTCGCGAAGTCTTCCGACGCCTCGGATCGACGGCCGGGGAAGGACGATCCCGCCATCCCTGACTGACAAAACCAGGGCAGTTTCTGCCGCGTCGCCCGTGGCCTTTAGGCCACACTTGAGCGTTTTGCAGGATTCGCCGGCGTTTCTTGGTCTGGTGAGACGTGGATGAGCAAGTTCCTTGTAATCAGTTGTTTTTGACAACGGCTTCGCCCTTTTTCGGAGCAGATTTCGCTACGGATGGAGCATCCGTGGCCCGCTCCTTGCTGCGGGAACGCGGGGAATGCAGTCGAACCACCACCACCCATTGCCTGCCGCGATCGTGTTCGCGGCCTCCCTTCTCCTTGCTTTTCATGCCGATGCGTCGCGCGCGTCGTTCCTCTCGATCGAACCGAAAACCCGGGTACATTCGCCGGTCAACCTTGACGCGCCGGCGCCGATGTATTCACGAATCGATCAACATATCGCCGCTGCCGCGACTGAGCATGGTGTCAGTCGGGAACTCATTCGGGCGGTGATCGAGATCGAATCACGCTTCGACCCGCGGGCTATTTCGAGGAGGGGTGCTTGCGGACTGATGCAGCTGATGCCCGCCACCGCAAAGCGCTTTGGCGTCGTCGATTGTCATGATGTTCGTCAGAACATCCACGCGGGCACCCGTCTCCTCAAGGCTCTGCTCATCCGCTACGACGGAGACATTCCCCTTTCGATGGCCGCGTACAACGCGGGCGAGGGAGCGGTGGCCCGTCACGGCGGGATTCCGCCTTACCGGCAGACCCGTGCCTACGTGCGCAAGGTCGAGGAGCTTCTCGCCGTCGAGTAGGTCTTCCAGGGCCGCCGCGTCGAGGCGGTCAAGTAAACTCTCGCGGCCCGTTGGGGCGTCGGGGCTACGTGGAACGCCGATCGGCGTTTTGCGCCCGACCGCCGCCCCCACCCGTTATGGAAGCCCCTACTCGAACTCCGGCCGCGGAGAAAGCACCCGCCCTCTCGATTGTCCTTCCCGCCTTCAACGAGGAGGGCAACATCGAGCGCGCCATCCGGAACGCCTTCGCGGGCGCCGCGAAGATTCCCATGGCCTGCGAAGTGGTGGTGGTGAACGACGGCAGCAAGGATGCCACCGCGACGATCCTGCGGAGCCTCGAAGGCGAGATGGGTCCGAGGCTTCGCGTCATCGAACATCCCGTGAATCTGGGATACGGAGTGGCTCTGCGAAACGGGTTTCGGGCGACGCGCGGCGACCTCGTCTTCTATACCGACTCTGACAATCAGTTCGACCTCGGGGAGCTCAAGGACTTCATGCCCCTCATGAAGGACCACGATGCGGTCCTCGGCTACCGCATCGATCGCCAGGATCCCTGGCTGCGCAAGTTCGTCTCGGGTGGTTTCAACCGGCTTTCGTCGCTCGCCTTCGGCATGTCCGTCCGGGATCTGAACTGTTCGTTCAAGCTCATGAGGGGCGAGGTGATCCGGGCCCTTCCCCTCGAAACCCCCGACTTCTTCATCGACACCGAACTCGTCGCGCGCCTTCATCGCGCCGGCCATCGTTATATCCAGAAGGGGGTCCGGCACTACCCCCGCACCGCCGGGCGCTCCACCGTGCGGCCAAGCGACGTTCCCAGGACCCTCGTATCTCTCGCGCGCATGTGGGTGCGGCTGCGGCTTGAACCTGTGAAGGGGGCGTCCGCCAAGGGGAGTCCGGCTTGACCTTGCGCGTGGTCATGGCCGCGCTGGTTCTTATCGGCGCGGCTTTTCAGTTCCAGGGCCCGATGATCCTGGGCGCGGACGCATGGACCTCGTCCGCGACGTTCCGCGGGTTCTTCCCGCCGGAGAACGGCCTTCGCTGGAGCGGCGAGCGCGGCACGATCGTGTTTCCCGATCCCGGCTCGGGAGTTCCGGTCCGCGTGGAAGTGCTTCTCTCCGGCTGGCGCCCGCCCGGGATCGAATCGCCGAACGTCGCGATCACCGCCTTTGGCCGGACGGTCACGAGCCGGCTGCCCGCGGGGGCTTCCGTGGTGTCCATCGAGACCACGACGGCCGGATGGTGGCGTTCGGATCTCGAGATCGATCTGCGGTCCGATGTGTTCGATCCAGGTAGGGGCGATCCGAGGCGGCTCGGCGTCCGGGTCGAAGAGGCGCGCCTCATTCCCCTGTCTCCTGGCCTTCGCGTTCCGTCTTTTGGCGCCATCCTCGGCGCCGCCCTCTCCGCTCTTCTCGTTGCCTTTGTTCTGCGGCGGGCCGGCATGGCCGTCCCCTCCTCAGAGCGCGCGGCACTCGCCGTCGTGGCCGGGATTGCGCTTGCCTGCGCGTTCGCTCGTTCCGGGATCGCGATAGCCCTCCCTCTCTTCACGCTCGGTCTTCTGGCCGTCTCGGGCCTCGCCGCCCTGATGCCGCGCTCGACGCGAAAGACGGGCGAGGTCGTGGGCGCGGCCGCGCACGCGTTCGCCGCGGGTTTGCTCAGACTGAAAGACCCGCACCTCTTGACCCTCGCGGCAACCGTCGTTGTTCTGGTCACCGCGGCCCACAGGACCCCGGGCCGCATTGACATCGACCTCGGCTCGGGCCGCGAAGCGAGGGTGGCGCGCGGCTTCGGCTCGTTCGTCGGCAAGGGCGGCGCCACCGCTCGCTGGGCGCCTCGCGGCGCGAGTCTGGACCTCTCCGACTTCGGGGGCGGGGCATCTTGGAAGGTCGAGGTCCGCGCGGCCCTCGATGGCGCGCCGCGCGATGTCGAGGTGCTGGGCACCGGTGAACGCGAAATCGCCCTGGCGTTGCAGGAGTCGACCTGGACGGAGGGCGCCATGTCGGCACCCTCGCCGTTTGGATGGAAGTCGGGACTCGTCCTGAGCGTGCCCGGGGGATCGGACCGGCTTCGGATCGATCGGGTTTCCATAGAGCGGGGGGCGGCCGTGCCCTCGATACGCGTGCTCCTCCTCGTGTTTCTTGGCGGGCTCATCGGCCTTTTGGGCGCGGGCGTCGTCGGCCTGAGCGTGCGGGTCGGGCGAACCGCCGCCGGCCTCGTTGTTGCCGGGTCCGCCATGGCGATGGCCACCCAGCCGGTCGCGGCCATCCCGTTCGTGTTCCAGTTCACCGCCATCCTCGCCGCGGCACTCTTCCTCGCCGCGTTGCTCAAGGGAGCCGCCACGGTGTTCGATGCGGACGAGCGCTTCATGCCGCACTCCGCGGCCATCGGCGCTTCCATCTGCGGGTGGGTGGCGTGGCTTGTGGCCGCGGCCTTCCCCTTCTATCGCGGCGGTCACTTCGTATTTCATTCGTCGATCGCCGAGGAGATCTGGAAAGGCCGCTTCCTCATCTACTACCTCCCCTTCCCGGGCAGCATGCTGAGCGAGCAGGCGCAGTGGGGAAAGATCGTGATGCCCCATCCGGCGCTCTACCAGACTCTGGTGTCTCCCCTCGCGGCGTTGCCGCGGCCGTGGTTCTACTTCGCGGAGAAGGTCTTGCTGGCCCTCTTCTTCGCGTCGCTCGTTCTCGTCGCTTCCGCGGTTGCTCAACGGGTCTGGGGACGGCGGGCCGCGACGTTTGCCGCGGTTCTTTTCGTCGCCCTGGTTCCGGGGTTTCAGCTTCTGGGCCTCGGGCACCTCATGACCATTCTGGGCGTCTGGGCCTCGAGCCTCGCGCTGCCCTGGTTGATCGTCAAGGCCGACGAACTCGGGCGCTTCAAGACCTGGCTTGCCACCGCGTGGCTCTTCACCTTCTGCTTCCTCTCCTACACTGCGGCGCTCCTCTTCACGGGCGCCGTCCTCGTGGGGCTGATCCTTGTCTCAGCGCGAGCGAACCTCGCGCGGGCGCGCGCGCTCTTCGCCATGCTGCTCGCCGCCTGCACCTTCGCGTTTCTTCTCTACTACGTCCATTGGACGCTTCCCTTCCTGATGCAGTCGGTGCCCAGGATCCTGGGCGGCGCGGGGCTCGGGAGCGCCGCGGCCGAAGCGACGCCTATCCTCGCGCGTCTGTCGCTTGAGCCGGGGAAACTCTCCTACAGCCACGGCTCGATGTTGATTCCCATCGCCGGCGCCTTCGGCCTGCCCGCCATGTGCAACGTCTCCTTGGCCACCAATCACTCCGGACAACGGAGATCTATACGCGAGTGGGGGTCGAGGACTTGCGCCAGGTATTCCGGCGAGCGCACCTGAGACAGTAGCCGCCGCAGAGGCTGCGGCGTACAATCGGAACGAGAGAGAAACACCATGACCATCACCATGAGCGCGGTCTACGAAAACGGCACCCTGAGGCTCGACGCCCCCCTGAACATCCAGGAAAAGACTACCGTGCGGGTGACGATCGAGGAGCCCACGCTCGCCTCGGACGACCCCACGGGGTGGAAAACCGCGGACGAACTCATCGGCTTCATCAAGGACGGGCCCAAGGGCCCGATCGGACGGGACCACGACAAGTACCTCTACGGCGGCGAATGATCTTCCTCGACACGAGCTTCCTGTATCCGCTCTTCAACGCTGAAGACGACGATCATCAGCGCGTTCGTGCAGTCTTCGAGAGCCAGCGCGGCCGACGTCTCGCCGATCTCCTTGTGACAACGCCTCAAGTGATCTCTGAAACGATCACTCTGATCCGCAACGGCCAGCGCCAGGGCCGGCCGGACTCGAGGACGCGTCACCGGAACGCTGTGCATGCGGGCGAGCGCCTCTTCAGCGGCCGCCTTGCGCGCATCCACCGCCCGAATGAGGAAGACGAACGAGCTGCCTTTGAGCACTTCAGGCGGCACGACGACCAAACCTACAGCTTCGTGGACTGTTTGAGTTTCGTGGTCATGGAGAAACTCGGGATCCGAGAGGCCTGGGCGGTCGATTCCGATTTCACGCATCGCTTCATCGCGCGGCCGGGGCCAGCGTGATGCGTCGTGTGGCGGCCGGGAGCCCCATAGGTGACGCCATTTATCCAAACGGCGTGAATACGGCTTATCAGTATGACAACCTGAACCGCCTCGCCAACCTCGCCGCCACGCACACTGCGTCGGGCACGCCGATCACGAACTTCGGGTATCAGTTACGACGCCGCGGGGAACCGGACGCAGAAGTCAAGGCTGGAGGTGGATACAGCGGGGCGATCGCGACGGAACAGAGGTTTCCTGTTCGATGCTGTTTTCGGGGTCGGTGGTCCTTGTGGGTGAGCATCATGTGG